>Ga0126373_10000025_pt1 | contig 167499 bp, 123 predicted proteins | sample PanSoiMetPlot_11_FD_92545 | JGI IMG/M metagenome (GOLD analysis project Ga0126373, IMG submission 92545) | Tropical forest soil microbial communities from Panama - MetaG Plot_11 | ecosystem: Environmental > Terrestrial > Soil > Tropical forest > Bulk soil | place: Panama | collected 2016-02-17
AGAACGCGCCACAAAACGGCGCTGGGCTCCACTCCGTCTGCGGCCAAGGAGGCATCTTTCTAGAGTTCAGGGGTGGGGAATTTTCGACCGGCGAAATGGGGAGTTTTCAATCGGCTTTGACAATTGAAAGCTTGGGGGCCCCTGCATTCCGAAACTTGGGGGAAGGACTAGGGTTGCGGGGGACCCTCTCCCCGCTTTGCCCATTGTGCTTGGCGCTGCTTTCTGGCTTCCACTCCTCCGCTGTCATCCGTTGGATGCGCGCCTTCACTTGTTGGGGGCCGTTTCGGCCCGCCTCGTCGCAAACGAATAGGCATCAACGGTGATTCCCCACTCGTCAAGTAGCCATTCAGGTATATAGCAGCGATTCTTGTTGCGCTCACACCAGCTGCGAAGCTTGGCTGAGACGGTATAGGTCTGCTTCGTGAGTCCTAACTTTCGAACCTGCAATTCGAACTCAGTGGCGACACGAGGAATGGCAAGTGGGGGCGTTCCCCAGTTTGGATTCCCACGTTTGCGCATAGTCGGTGCGAAGTGTTTCCCCATTCGCACTGATGATACGCCTCCTGTCCTCGCGGCCAGTGAATGTTTCGAACCATTCCTTTTCACTATAGTAAACGTGAAGATGAGGGCCTAAGGCTCTATCCATTTTGCCTTGCGGGTAGGAGTGTCTCTTCACTTCCTTAATGATGTGCTCGCGTTGGACCTTGCGCTTAAAACGACGGAGAGCGTTGTCCAGCGACTCGCCTTCCTGCAGTCGGATTTCTGCCAATCGTCACCCCCACCCACATAATCTTTGCAATTTCCGCCATACGGTTTTAGAAAGTGCCCATGCCCGGCGACCAGTGGATGGGCACTGTGAATTAGCAACACACTATCCCCTAGAGCGGGCGAACATTCTCTGCCTGCCATCCCTTGGGTCCCTTCTTGACCTCAAATTCAACTTTCTGACCTTCTTGCAGGCTCTTGAATCCTCCGCCCGCTTGAATCGCTGAGAAGTGCACGAACACATCCTCTCCGTTCTGTCGACTGATAAAGCCAAAGCCTTTGGCATCGTTAAACCACTTCACTGCTCCTTGTTCCATATTGGGTTTCATCCTTTTTGATTTTTACGCTGGACGGGAATCGGAGGTACAGAGGGCAGGACGAGCAGGTTTTGCAGGGCTGCTCAACGACCGAATCAAATCAACGCGGCCCAAGTTTATCAGAGCGGCTACTCTTCCGCGAATTGGGCCGGAGTTGAGGCTTTAGCTGAGCAGCTTGGTGTAACCTCATCGGCTTCGCTCCCTCGACTAAGCTGTTCGCCTTATCGACACAATGGAAGCGCGGGAGTAGTATTTGCGCCCGAAAAAAGGACTGAAAAAGAGATGAGCCCTAGACCATCCGTGTGGCCGGAAAAAGGTCTGGGGTTAGCTGGACAGGGTGTGCCTTCCCCCCAATCGTGTGAACCACTCTGTCCAGCCGCTTTCCTCGCAAGGACACATAAGGCCCTGGACGGTTTTGGTCTTTTTAGGTGGCCCATCCGGGACCTCGCTACTTTCCGTCGCTGTGACAGAGTGTACGTTCCCAGCATTCTGCCCAGACGCCTGCGAACGGTACTACACGCCGGCGCCTACTACCACAATTCGTTCATGGATTGCGATACCATAAACGAAATCCATAGCACGCAGGCCCGAGCCGGGATGGCTGACCCCAAACAGCCTCAAGCACATCGGTTCGGGCCGTTGACATTCCTGCGGGAGAGCACAACGGTGTGCGCCAGCCAGTCCAGGTCGGAGGGACGGTTCGATCCCGTCCTCCCGCTCCACCATCGAAAAGACTAAGGAGAGGGACTTTTTATTGCCTCCACGGGAGGAAGGAAAATCCCATCTCAGGAAGGGTTCTTCTTTGTAAGGCCGGTCAGCTCTTCAAGGATTCGTACAAGGCGCGTCTCTCGATCTTTGTGAAGCTGTTCCTCCGCGTAGTTGTGACGGTTCTTCTCAAGGTAGCGCCTATTCTCCTCCCGGATCTTCGCAACTTCCAGCCGCAGGATCTGCAACCGCTCGCGAATAGCCGTACCGTCCACGGCAGGCAATAATAACCGAGTCGCACCGTTTCACATGATGTCGTCTGCAGCGCAGACCAAAAAAGCCCCAGCAGACCGATAGCCGGGGCAAGAACGCCTAGAGGCCGATTGTTGGAGACGCTCCTTTTTATTCCCCGTTCCGAAAGCTACGCCACGAGTGCGGGGCACGTCCGTGACCGCCATCACAGCTGGATTAGAATGAGGGAGTCTAAAGTGAGGTAGATGGGAAAGGAGTCCTCAAATGCCAAAGGAAACCACGAAGCTAATTGACAGCAAATCTAGTGAACCGAAGGAACCGACCCTCGAAGAAAAAATCCGCACCCGCGCCTATCAATTCTACGAAGCACGCGGTTATGAAGAAGGCCACGACTGGGAGGATTGGTTCCGCGCCGAAGCTGAGATCACTGCCAAAGCCGCCTAATTCCTGGGGCCTTTGATTGCATCGCGCAAGGAGGAATCGACAGCCCTTCCTGAGCCGAACTAACGGCATCTTGCCAACTCCCATAGCGGCGTGCAGCCTCAACTCCGTTATAGAACGTTCCGGAACTAGGGCCCTGTGGTCGCAGAAGTGACTGTTTCACTGCAGGGCTTTTTCTCTTCATGTCTATTCGGATGGCCTTGGCCTCTCCGTCTCGCGCGCTTTCAAGAGGCGGTTTACCTGCTCAAGGATCTTTTCTAGCTCTGCGCGATCTTCCTCCTCAACTGCTCTCTTGAGCAGGATCGCGACCTGATCTTCAAGATTCTCGGAAGACATGTGGCGTTCGGGAAGCCTACAAACATTCAGTCACAAGAATCTGTGACTGACATCACACGATTTCTTCTCCTCTGGGCAAAACGCCAGTGCAATCTTGCGGGCCACATGCTCGGGTTGTGGTCAGGCTCGGGCTCTCGTTACGCAAGCGGGAGTCCCGGGCCGCCCTACCCAGCTAGCCTTTCCGGTAGTGGTGATTCGCAGTTCCGCGCCTCCCAATTGGCCGTGAGTTGAAACGTATAGGGCTGGCTCGAACTGAGCCGCCTGGACCGCACCAGATGGCGCCGCCTGAGCAGGTCGAGCATAGAACTGCGTTCCCTCCGCGACCTACGCCGGGAAGCCAGTTCTTGGAATCGGAGAATGAATCGTGAGGGCGTGACCATCGACTGGCAGTTCACCCGCACAAAGGCACGTGCTAAGTTTGGCTACAAAAACAACATTATGCGGACAGAGACCTAGTGGCGATCGAATGCTTTCCTCGCCGAGTACCCTTTGGGTACCCATTTACATGTTCGCGCCCGCGCCTGGAAGCTTTTCCGAAGGGTTCCTGCGCTAGCAAGGTCACACAGTTACGATTTGCGAGCAGACTTTCACGGCGGTAACACGGGTTCAAATCCCGTCGGGGACGCCAAATCCTCTCAGGAATGTGAAGCGCTCGCCGAAAGTTTTGTAGGCGCAAGAACCTCGATACTCTCATCGGGCTACGACCAGGGCGCTTCAGCCGCGGGTCAGGATGGCGGACAGCAGCCCCAGCCGGTTCTCGCGGAGGTTGCGGGCCAGATTCCTGGCGATGGCTGGGAAATCCGCACCGAGCACCAGGCCGAGGTTCAGTGGGCTCGACGGCGGTCCTGCCATGAGTGTTTTGAACCATTCGAGCGCGACCTGGGTATCGTCGCGCCAGAGGGCCGCCTTGAATCCCGCTCGTTCGAGGGCCGTGCGCGTGTCGCGCTCGCTGAGCAGGAAGCTGGTCGAGTTGTCGCGCGCCCAAGGCACGGGGTATATGACATGGCCCTCCCGAAGCACGAGATCGAAGATGGCGAGCCGACCGCCCGGCGCCAGGATTCGATGCATCTCCGCATAAAGGCTGGCACGGTCCTCGATGTTCATGGCCACGTGCTGCAGGAACACCACATCGAAGGCCGCGTCATTGTGGGGCAAATGCAAGGCATCGCCGACCTGGAACGAGACGCGATCGGACAGCCCGCAGCGCTCCGTTAGATGAGTGGCGGCGTCGATGAAGCTAGGGCTGAGGTCGACGCCGGACACCTTACAGCCGAAGGTCGCGGCGAGATAGCGGGCGGGGCCACCGATGCCGCAGCCGAGATCCAGCACGCGGGTCGAGGGATCGAATCCGGCCGAGGCTGCCAGTTCGGCCGTGGCCAGGGCACCCCGGGTATGGAACTGGTCGAGCGGAGCGAGCTGGGCGACAGCGGGAGTCTGACGTTCTGACGCAATGGTCGTGAGCGCCGAGTTAATTCGGCCGGTGAGGCCGATCGGGTTATAGTGCTCGCGCACCCTCGCGGTGGTGGTATCAGTCATGACGGTTCTCCTTGAAAATGAAAATCGGCGATGCAATGCTCGCGCTGCCAGGTCCGGGACTCGGCCGCAAAGCGCGGCAGTAATGGGAACGGACGGCGCAGTTCGCGGTCGTAGCGGTCGAAATTGAAGCTGGGGCTGAGCGGGGTGATCACGAATTGGGTGACTGCGCGAAGCCAGTTAGCGAGCGTCCGCTGGCTGCCGGGCAGGGCCGCATAACGACGCGCGATCGTCTCGAAGTCCTCGGGTGGGCGCCCCGTGACATCGAACACGTCGGTGGTTGGCGCGCCCCGCTCAAAGGCCCCGCGCTTGTGATCCTCGATGTAGTAGCGCACGTTGCTCATCAGTTCGATCGGCATGCCGGCCATACGGGCGGTTTTCATGAACAACCAAATGGGGGTGGGTACGACGCGAACCGATCTCCCAACGGCGCGGCCGATCGCCTGGGCGATGTCCTCGGCGCCGAGGAGTTCCGGTCCAGTGGGACGGTAGCTCTTCCCGGCGTGGCGCGCCGGATCCATCAAAGCCGCGGCGGCGACCCGTGCGATGTCTTCGTTCGAGGGGGGCGCGTTGCGGGTGTTGCCGTACATCCAGGGAAACACGCCGAACTGTGCTGCCAACCCGATGGTCACCAGGTAGGTGTCAGCGAAGAAGCCTGGGTTGACGATGGTATGGGCAACGCCAGGCGTCATGGAGAACAGCCGATCCACTAGCCAGCTCTGGCGCGTCGAGAGCGAAGGATGGGACGGGCTCGCCAGCCATTGGCTCAGGCCGACAATATGCTCCAGCCGAGCTTGCTTGGCGGCGACCGCGAAGGCCGCGGCACCCTGAATCATGAAGGGATCGTAGGGCGGACAAAAATAAGCGCGCTGGACGTCGTTCAGCGCGTCGGCCACGCGCTCAACGTCGCTGAGGTCGGCGACAGCAATCTCGGCCCCTTGGGCCTTCAGGCGCGCGCTGCGGCTGTCTTCCCGGTGCACCATGGCACGGACGGGATAGCCGGCCTTGAGCATTTCTGTAACGACGGCGCTGCCTGTCTTTCCGGTGGCGCCGGTCACGATAATCCTTGGCTTGATCATAGTCGTCTCCTAATTAAGGGGCCGGGGGTGCCTTATGGCTGCCCGGTGCCGATGGCTTGATGCGACAGGTGATCGAGGGCGTGAGAGTTGAGCCGGTCCTTCACGGCGTTGGCCCACTGCTCATCCGTGATGGCTACATATCGAATTGGCCGTCGGAGGGCGAGCCCGAGGGTGTCGGTCATCTCTTTTACGGTTGGGGTTTCGGTGACCAGGGCGTACACGCTTTGCGCGGGGACGCTTGGATTCGCTAACAATGTTGCGGCGACACGGGCTACGTCTTCCGCGCCCACCAGTGGGATGACAGTTTTGTCCTCGCCCCATGGCAGGAAGACGGTGCCTTGCTCGGTAACGCTGCGGCTGACAAGAGCACGGACATTTTCGTAGTAGGGCGGAGCTTGGAGATGTAGGGCGCCCACGTGCGCCCAGTCAAAGATGCGATCAGCCAGGCGATGCTGCAAATTCCGGAAGCTGGGAGCGTGTGGCAGATCGCGAAACGCAGGATCGCCAGGCGCACCTTGAAACTGCGAATTGTTCACTACCCGTTCGAGGCCGGCATCGCGAGCGGCAGTGGCGAAGATCGCAACTGCTTCCAGCAGCCCGTCGGCTACCGGGTAAGTAAAGTAGGCGCGCTTGACCTCGCGCATTGCGGCTTGAACGGAGGCTGGGTTCAGGAGGTCGCCCTCAATCACTTCCGCACCCTGTTTACGGAGCGCGTTGGACCGGGAATCAAGCTTATGAACAAAGGCGCGAACCGCGATGCCTTGTTCGAGCAATAGGCTTGCAACCTGGCGGCCGGTCGACCCTTGGGCTCCGCCAGCTGCGCCGGTAACCAAAACGGGATGGGACATGGGAAGTCTCCTTTTCAGTTTATAGGATGATGATGATCATCCTATGGATGCGAGACTTTTTATCCCGGCCGGCATGGCGGAGGGGTTGCGCCTTGGGATGATTCCAAGCATCCTATAATCATGCGTTACCAACCCGGACATAAAGCCGAGATCCATCGCAAGATCGTGCAAGACGCCTCTGAGCGCGTGCGCGCAGAGGGTTTAAACGGCGCCGCGGTGTCAACCGTGATGCGGGACGCAGGCCTGACTCACGGAGGTTTTTACAAACACTTCGCGAGCAAGGACGGATTGCTCATCGAGTCCCTGAAGGAGGGTTTTCGGGAAATCATCGATACCCTGGTGCATGCCGCCGACCAGTCGCCACCGGGCGAGGCCTGGAAGGAAATTGTGAAGACCTACCTGCGACGGGAGATGTGCGAACGTCCGGAGCACGGCTGCCCGCTGGCGACACTTGCGCCTGAATTGGCGCGAGTGGACAGGCGGATGAAGCCCCAGATTGTGGCGGAGCTGGTGAATTACAAGAGCCGAATGGTGCCGTTTATGCCGGGGCGGCGAACCATAGATAAGGAGCGGGCCTTCTTTGCGATCTTTTCCACCATGGTGGGTGCAATTGAAATTGCTCGCCTGCTGCCCGATCCTGCGATACAAGAGAAGGTGCTGGGGAGCGCGAGAGATTTTCTATTGCGCAGCTTTTAACCCTTCCGAAGCTTAGCGGCTGATGAGCGATACTGGCGGGCCGAGTTGTCGAGATCAGAATATTCTGAGCCATAATGCGTGGCGCCGATTTCAGTGATTCAGTTCGGATCTTGAACACAACCGAATCATTGCCCGGGTGCTTCAAAGCGGGGATGCCTTGAAGCGAGGAGAACAACGATGACTACGCGGCGGACCTTTCTCGAGATTGCGGCGGCAACGATTGTCGGGACAGGGCTTGGCCAGCCGGCATGGGCTGCCGGGACCAGGAACGAGATCCCTTATCGCACGTTGGGGCGGACGGGGGAAAAGGTGTCGATGGTGGGCATCGGCGGCTATCACCTCGGCCAGAGCGGGATCAGTTCGGAGGATGCGATCCGCATCGTACGCAAGGCGCTGGACGAGGGAGTCAACTTCCTGGATAACTGCTGGGACTACAACGGGGGTGAGAGCGAAGTCCGGATGGGAAAGGCGCTGCGCGACGGCTACCGTCAGAAGGCCTTCCTGATGACCAAGATTGACGGCCGGAACAAGGCGACGGCCACCAGCCAGCTGAATGATTCGCTAAAGCGGCTGCAGACGGATCGCATCGACCTGCTGCAATTCCACGAGGTCATTCGGGATTCCGATCCGACGCGGGTGTTCGCGCCGGGAGGAGCCATGGAAGCCGTGCTGGAAGCACAAAAGGCGGGAAAGGTGCGCTACATCGGATTTACGGGGCACAAGAGTCCCGAGATTCATTTGGAAATGCTAGCCGCGGCGCGGGCACACCATTTCACTTTTGACGCGGTGCAGATGCCTCTCAACGTTATGGACCATCACTTCGACAGCTTCGAAGCCAAGGTGCTTCCGGTGCTGGTGCGGGAAAACATTGGCGTACTGGGGATGAAGTCGATGGGGGATCAAATCATTCTGAAGAGCAAGACGGCCACGGCGGTGGAATGCCTGCACTATGCCATGAATCTGCCTACGAGCGTGGTCATAACCGGCTGCGATTCGGAGGCAATTTTGCAGCAGGCTCTCGATGCGGCGAGAAGTTTTCGTCCCATGAGCAAGCAGCAGGTGGACGCCTTGCTGGCCAAAACCTCGAAGGCGGCTCAAGCCGGTCAATATGAACTCTACAAGACGAGCCACAACTTCGACGGAACCTATCAGAATCCGCAGTGGCTGGGGTGAAGGGATGCTTCACGCCCAGCCCATGGCGAAGTTCTAACGTGACGCCACAAGTTCGGGCGCCTCAGCCAGTTGCTCGTACTCCTTTCGGGACAAGCGGACCGAAGCTGCAGCAACATTCTGCTCGAGGTGTGCGACGGAGGATGTTCCCGGAATCGGCAGCATCACGGGAGATCGCTGCAGGAGCCAGGCAAGCGCAACCTGCATAGGATGGGCATGATGCGCATCCGCGATCTGGCGGAGGAGGTCATTTGCAACCCTGCCTGCGCCAAGCGGGAACCAGGGGATGAAGGCGATACCGTTGCGCTCGCAGTAGTCCACAACGTAATCCCACTCGCGGTCGGCGAAGCTATAGCGGTTCTGCACCGAAACGATCGGGACAATCTTCCGGGCGCGTTCAATATGCTCGCGAGTGACATTCGATAGCGCGACCAGCCGGATTTTGCCTTCGTCTTTCAGCTGGGCCAGGGTCTCGACCGACGCCTCTAACGAAACCATGGGATCGGGAGTGTGCAACTGGTAGACGTCGATGCGTTCAAGGCGCAGGCGCTTGAGGCTGTCTTCCACGGCCTGGCGCAGATGAGCGGGGGTCGAGTCGTGCGTCCACTGGCCGGGCCCGGGACGCTTCCAGCCCCCTTTAGTGGCAATCACGAGGCCGGGCGGATAGGGGAAGAGGGCCTCGGCGATGAGTTCTTCGCTCACAGCGGGACCGTAGGAATCCGCGGTATCGATGAAGTTCACGTCGAGTTCAGCGGCACGGCGCAGCACAGCCAAGGCTGCCTTTCGATCCTTCGGCGGCCCCCAAATGCCATCGCCGGTCAGGCGCATCGCCCCGTAACCCAAACGATGAACTGAGATCTCTCCGCCCAGCGAAACGTCGCCAGCCAGACTCGCCGACAGTATGTTCTTGTCCACGGCTAACCTCCAGGATCTTTTTCTCAATTTCTCGAATCACATGATGTGTCCAAGCGCGAACTGCGATCAGGCAATGCTTCCAGAGAATCACGTATTCAAATTTGAAATTTAGCTTACGCACCCGGGCGCGAGGCACAAATCGTTAGATGAGGGACGCTAGCCAGAGGAAACAGTTCCTGAACACGTGGGAAACGTTCCTGTCGCGATTCGGACATAGCACGATTAGGAGCATGGAGCCGGAGTCTTGGCCAGAGTTACTCCGGATCTGGCGTCCCCAGATCCGCAGCAGGGGTTGGCGCGTTTACAATCGCCTCCCAGTTCAAAATTGCATTCCACACAAGACGTTGATCGCCACGGTTGAGATCCCGGTGGAATGGATTGAAGTTGAAAGTCACAACGTGTCCATGGCCTACGGGCATGTCGAGGATTGCGGGAAGCCCGATGAGCCTTTCCTCACCCCATGCCTGGCCACTGATAACGAAAGGCGCACCATCGCGATCGCCCCACTCGAGAACGATGCCGCTGCGGTCGGGCGGCCCGTCAAGGCAAGTGGTGCAGTACGCCATCCGGAGCCATCGGCGAGGGACTTCGTAAAGAGGAAAATTCTGACGAAAGACCCAGGTGCGAATCGGGTAGCCATATGCGAGGGGATGGTCCGGGCGATCGAACGTAACGCGCACGTGCGAGCCGGGCGTTCGAGTCTCGGCATTCTGGGCCGCGGCTGCGGCGGAGGCGCCTCCTCCCTGGGTGCTCCGAGGCACACCACCTGAAGCTCGACGGACGCCGCGGACGATGCCGCCTTCCAGCGCCAGCATGGAACCGCTGCCCAGCGTCACCATGAGGCCGCCGGACTCCACGAACTTCTGGATTTGGGCTAAGCCCTCCCAGCCAATGCCGCCCGTGATGTCGTCTGACTCGGCAGGGGTTCCGAAGCTTGGGGTTTGCGGCGTCTTTTTGTAGGGCATTGGGCCCCACGCTTTCGGAATGCCCTGGATCTGCTCGGCGAGTTCCAGGTCGACATGGCCGTAGAGCAGCACATCGAAATGAGCGCGCAGATCGCCGGCACGAATGTCCTCATCGCGCAGATAGGTGTAGGGAATTTTGCGCTGATCGAGGATGTAACGGATCCAGCCGATCGAATCGGTATCCGCCCACGGAACCCACAGGCCGATGCGGGCCGGTTTAGCTTCGTGATGAGGTACGTTGGGCATCGCGCTGATGCCGCGAAAATCCAAATCAAGTTCGCGAGCCACGGATCGCAAGGCTTCGGGCAGGCCATTTTGAGAGGGCAAGATCCACGAGCCTGCGGGGAATTCGGCATCGCCGGCACGGAAGGGCTTTTCTGCGATTTGAAGTTGGAACGCGGCGAGCCGGTACCGAGCCGCCATGAGACTTTCTTGCCCGGTATCCTTCAATACAAAGAAGGAGCCGGCGCCGGTAACCGAGCCCTCCGGATGGGGAACGGCGGTAAGCGGTGTGAGGGCGGCAGAGCGGATGGACGGATCGGCGGTGGGAATGGCTTGCAGATGGTAATTCGCAGGCAACTCCCAGGAAACGTCGTCATAGGGTTCGTGGCTTTCTTTTGGATAGTGCTGCGGAGTGAGAAGGTCGACGGCGTAGTTGCGATAGGGTTGATCGAGGCGCACCACGTACGTTCCGGACGGGAAACCGCCCTCTTTTACCGTCACCGGAGAAGACGCGACCCCAACTTCGATGTGCTGTCCGAGCAACCGTCCCACCATTTGGGCAACGCGCAGGGGATCCCCTTGATCCGCAGGAATCAGGAAGCCATAGGGTGGCTGGTGCAGTCCTTTCTGCCAGGAATCCCACCCTTTTTTGTAAAAGTCGCGCAGCATGGCCTTGGCGTTTTGAGCGCTGTAGTCGAGAGCCGCCAGGGCCGCGGTTTCCTGGTAGTTCAGATTGTCGCGAGCAGACCAGATCACCTCTTTGGGAGGCGGCAAAGGGCGGTACCACTCCATCTCCGTATCCTCAGGAGAGACGGTGCGGTGCAGGGTTTCGGCGGTGCCATTTCCCCAAGTCTCATACCCTCGGCCGATGGCGTTGTGATTCATCGCGACCGAATCCAGGTAGAGATGAGCGAAAGCTTCACCAAAATTCCAGGTGTAGACGCCGGGCATACCGAACGCGGTCAGCGTTCGCACTTCATGAAAGCTCATTTCCAGGAATTCGCTGTAGGTGATGGGATCAATATCGGGGTTGTACGGTCCGGTGCCGTTCCAGGTCATCAGCATCGGACTGCCCTCGTGCAAATCGTGCACCACCGTCGGATGCCACTGGTAAAACATCCGATGCACGGCCTTGGTCGTCTCGTGGGTTTGTTGATGGGTGTCGCGATTGATGTCGACGAAGGTGTATTTCGACCAATAGGGAGGCGACTGGCGGGGCAGAGTTGCTCGATCCGTTTTGCCTTTTAGATAGCGGTAGAACCAGTCGACCATTTTGTCGCGGCCGTCCGGATTCGATACCGGGTTGATGAGGACGACAAGCCGCTCGCGGATTCCTCGAATCATGGGCTGTTCGGACGTAACGAGTCGATAGGCCAGATCGAGCATCGCCTCGGTAGACCCGGTTTCGTCAGAGTGCAAGGCCGCGTTGAAGTAGTAGATCGGGCGGTTCTGCTGGATCAATTTTTCAGCGGTGGACAGATCGGTCGTACGGGGGTCGGCAAGAGCCGCGGTGGCAGCCTTCAGGCGGTCGAGATTCTGGATGCCCTCTTCGTCGGCGATCGCAACCAGCAGGATTTCCCGGCCTTCTTCACTCCGTCCAATGGAAAAGACGCGAATGCGCGGAGACGACTTCTCGAGCGCTCGGCAGTATTCATAAGCCTTTTCGGCGTTGACCAGTTCGCCGGGCGCCCCGGCAATCCGGCCCAGAAATTTCTCCGGAGAGGGGACCGTCGCGGATTCGGGCACGTACGACACCCAAGGCGACGAGAATCGGCTATCGCCTGTAGCCGCGGCAATCGCTTGAACGGATCCCGGCTCAGGGACGTCGGGCGCATATGGGTTGATGGATGATTGGGATGCGGCCAACGCTGGGAAGCAGACCAAGAACAGAACCAGGGCCCGGATCATTCGTGAGAGCCTCCATCGGAGCCATTTCGGCGGCTGCCTTACTGATGCGGAAGGGAGTGTACTACGGGCCACGAGCGACGGACCTTGAAAAGCAAGGGTTGGCTCAACCGGACGAAATGCGGATGCCAGACGAGAATTTGGGCGGAAGGCAGTTCGCATGCGAAGTGTGCGGGCGGGGGCGATGGGTTGCTCGATTGCCTTGACAGGCCTTTCGCAATATGTTTCTCTTGATTTCGTTTTATTACGAATCTTTGTGCCCGAAAGACTGCCTGGCTCGCACCAGGTGGCAGGAAAGATTTGTCTCCTGGGCATTTGAACCTGGCTGAATACCTATTCATGAGAAGCGCGATCACTTTGATCTTAGGGTTGGTTGTGGCCGCCCTGAGCAGCCCAAGCGTGGTTGCTGCGGATTCTCCAAACCAAGTTGAACTGAAAAACGGGTGGAAGATCACCTCGGCCAGGAACCTGAAAGCAGAGGGCGCTCAGGTTTCGCAACAAGGTTTCGACGCTTCCACGTGGTACCCGGTTCATCACATGCCCGCAACGGTTTTGCAGGCGCTGGAGGATGCGGGCGTCTACAAAGACCTCTACTTTGGGATGAACCTGGCGTCGGTCGGCGATTTGTGGAAAGAGGATTGGTGGTACCGCACGACCTTTGCTGCCCCGGCGGGCCGAACGGTATACACGCTGATCTTCAAAGGCATCAACTATCGCGCTGAAGTTTGGCTGAACGGTCACCTGCTCGCACGACCGAGTCAAGCCGTCGGGATGTACAACCAGTTCGAATGGGATGTGTCGCAGTTTCTCGTCGCAGGCGGAGAAAACGTTTTGGCCGTCAAGGTGACGCCTGAACGCGCGATTCTCGGTGAAGGCGAGGTAGAACTTGCGGACAGTTGGCACGACTGGATTAACTGGAAGTATCTTGGGTCCAACACGAAGCAGGCACCCGGCGTGTCGTATGTGCCGGATCGCAATGCGGGAATCTGGAAGCGCGTTTATCTCAGCAGTTCCGGCGCGGTCACAATTCGCAATCCATATGTTTCGACCGATCTTCCGCTGCCCGCGCTGAACCCCGCTTCGCTTTCGGTTTATTGCGACGTAGCAAATCGCTCGACAAAAGAAGTTGCGGGAACCTTGCATGGAGAAATCATCCGGCCCGGCAAGCCTGGCATCCGCTTTGAGAAGGCCGTAACGCTCGAGCGCGGCGAGAGCCGGGAGGTCACGCTATCGCCCGCGGAGTTTTCCCAGCTTCTGCTTGCCAATCCGGACTTGTGGTGGCCCTATCAGTGGGGAAAGCCGAACTTGTATCACCTCAAGCTCGACTTTCGAATCGGAAACGAGGTTTCTGACGAGCAGAACATCGAGTTTGGGATCCGCAAGATCACCCAGGCCCGCGACTCCGATTACAGCTTTCCCGAGATTGGCAAAGGCGGCAGTTTTTATCTTCAGATCAACGGCAGGGACTATCTCATCCGCGGCGGCGTTTATTCTCCCGACCTGCTCTACCGGAACGACCCGCAGCATGATGCCGAGGTCATCCGGTACGTGAAAGATCTGGGCCTGAATTTCCTGCGCTGGGAATCGAAGATTGCCGACGAAAGCATCGTCGATTTGGCCGACCGGGAAGGCATTCCGACCATGTTCGGTTGGATGTGCTGCTCGCAATGGGAGCACTGGGATTCATGGACGGCCGAGGACCAGTGGGTGGCGCGAGCCAGTTTGAGAGCGACGATTCGAAATCTCCGTTCGCACGCGTCGGTGGTTGCCTGGGCCAACGGCAGCGATGGGCTTGCTCCGGACCCGGTGCTGAACGACTACAACCAGATTCTGAGGGACCTGCACTGGCAGAATGCCGTGCTGAATACGGTTTCGTCATTCAACCGCACGTGGAGCGGCATCCACATGTACGGCCCCTACGTGTGGCGGCCTCCGTACTTCTGGTTCAGTGAGAAGTACGGCAATGCCCGCGGTTCCTCCGCCGAGGAGGGCGACAACGAAACGATCCCGCCGGTGGAGAGCCTGAAAAAATTTATCCCCGCGGACAAGCTTTGGCCGATTAATGAGTACTGGTATTTTCACTCGGGCGCAAACGAGGGCAATAACACTCTGGAAAACGTTCAAAGAGTGTTGAACAAGCGCTACGGCCCCTCGCATAGCGTCGAAGAATTTTCCAGGAAGGCGCAGTTGGCGCACTACGAGGACGTGCGCGCCCAGTTCGAGGCGTACGCCACGCACTGGGAGAACCGCAAGATGCTGGTTCACTGGATGATGAACAATCCGTGGCCTTCATTCTTCGGGCATCTCTTCGACTACTACTTCAAGCAAGGGGGAGGCTATTTCGGCGCCAAGAAGGCGTTGCGACCGCTCACTGTGGTGTGGGACTACTACGCGACTGGGGACCGCAAGACGGCGAAGGTCTATCTGGTCAATCTTACGGAGCAACCGTTGAATCATTTGAAGGCGACCGTTGATCTGTACGATCTCGACGGCACGCGGAAATATTCCGACGAAGGGAAGGACCTTGAGATTGCGGCGGGGACATCGAAGCAGATAATGACCATGCCGCGGCACAACGACTTGAGCTCCGTCTTCTTCGTGCGCTGCCGGGTGGAAGGTGCCAATGGTGCGGTGCTCGCGGAGAATGTCTACTGGGCATCAAATACGGACGATGATCTTGGGCCTCAGAAAGACTATGCGCAGTTCAAAACCGAGCAGGTGCAATGGGCCGACTTTTCCGCGCTGAATACGCTCCCGGCTGTGGCTGTCAAAGCCTCCGGGACCATCTCGGAATCGAATGGAGTTCCAACCGCGACTTTGACGCTAACGAATACTTCCAAGCACATCGCATTTTTCCTGAGGGCGGAGGTTACTGCGGGTCCGGATGGCGACGAGATTTTACCCATAATGTATGACGACAACTACGTTACGCTATTTCCCCAACAGACGCGTGTTTTAACGGCGACACTCCCAAGCCCGACGTCCTCAGCGACCTCCGTCCGCGTGGAGGGCTACAACGTCCCAAAAGTTGTGGCCCCACTTCGCTCGAGCAAGTAAGTTCCCCCGACCGGAACATTCTTGCCATCAATTTTCGCGATCCCAGATGACGAGAGATGTCGGTTCGTGATAAATCTCAGCGATTACCGACGAACACCAGTTTGCGCGGAGACAGCGGGTGGGTGGAACCGACCTGCGATAACCCTACGAGCTTTCAGGAATTTCTACTGAGGTATCGGAACGATGAAGATCGTGGACGCCAAGGTGATCATCTGCTGCCCGGGAAGGAACTTTGTCACGCTAAAGCTGGTGACCGAAGATGGCATCTTCGGGCTGGGGGACGCCACGCTCAATGGGCGCGAGTTGGCAGTCGCGAGCTATCTGACCGATCACGTGCTGCCCCTATTGATTGGCCGAGATGCGCGCCGGATCGAGGATTTGTGGCACTACTTGTATAAAGGGGCATACTGGCGCCGCGGCCCGGTGACGATGACAGGGATTGCCGCCGTCGATGTGGCGCTTTGGGACATCAAGGCGAAGTCGCTCAACGTACCCCTTTACCAACTGCTGGGCGGAGCGTCCCGCGATGGGGTGCTTGTGTATGGGCACGCCAGCGGCGGGGATCTGGAAGAGACCGTGCAGGCCGTCGCGCGGTATGTCCAGTTGGGCTATCGGGCGGTTCGGGCGCAGTCGGGAATTCCGGGATTGGCGAGCACTTACGGTGTGGGGCGGGGGAGCATGCACTATGAGCCTGCGGAAAAGAACGCCCCGCTCGAGAATCTGTGGTCGTCAGAGCATTACCTGAATTTTGTTCCACAAATGTTTGCGAGACTTCGCAAGGAGTTTTCTCCAGAATTGCATCTTCTGCACGATGCGCATCACCGTTTGACGCCGATCGAGGCGGCGCGTCTCGGCAAGGAACTGGAACCGTGGCACCTCTTTTGGCTGGAGGATCCAACCCCTGCGGAATTACAGGAGAGCTTCCGCCTGATCCGGCAGCACACCACTACTCCGTTGGCGGTGGGAGAAGTGTTCAACACCATCTTTGATTGTCAAGAGTTGATCGAGGAGCAGCTCATCGACTACATCCGCACCACCGTGGTGCATGCCGGCGGCATCACCCATCTGCGGAAAATTGCGCACCTGGCGGAACTCTACCACATACGCACCGGCTCGCACGGCGCCACCGATTTAAGCCCGGTCTCCATGGCAGCGGCGCTGCACTTTGACTTGAGCATTCACAATTTTGGAATCCAGGAGTACATGCGGCACACGGAGGAAACCGACAGGGTGTTTCCGCATGCCTACTCGTTCCAGGATGGATACATGCATCCAGGAGAGCGTCCGGGTCTCGGCGTCGAATGCGATGAGGTGGCGGCAGCGGCCTATCCCTATGAGCGAGCCTATCTCCCCATCAACCGGAAATTAGATGGAACGATGCACAGCTGGTGAGATGAACCTATTGGCATGCCTGTTGGGCTGGATTGCCATTTCAGCGCGGCGGCTCACTGTCCGGAGGCAATTCCAGACCGAGGTACTGGCATGCGTTCTCAAAGCAAATATTCCTGATCAGCCTTCCTAGCAGAGCTTCGTCGTTTGGCAGAAGCCCCTTTTCCACCTCGGCGCCTAGCAAGTTGCAGAGGACGCGTCGAAAGTACTCATGCCGCGGGAACGACATGAACGAGCGTGAGTCGGTCACCATGCCGACAAAACGCGAGAGCAGCCCGGTGTGGGAAAGCGCATTGAGCTGCCATTCGATGCCTTCGCTCTGATCGAGGAACCACCATCCGCTGCCGAACTGGATCTTCCCGGCCACCGATCCGTCTTGAAAGCTTCCAGCAGCTGTGGCGAATACGTAGTTGTCAGCCGGGTTCAGGTTGTAGACGATCAGCTTGGGGAGGGACTGCTCCCGGTCCAAATGGTCCAGGAAGCGGCAGAATTGCTTTGCCTGGGGCCAGTCTCCGGTAGAGTCGAAACCGGTATCTGTGCCCAGTAGTTCTACGCCGCGCGAGTTGACGGCGCGAAGAGCGCCTAAATGCAGCTGCTTTGTCCAGCCCTTTTCGGCATCCAGGCAACCAAAGAACAACATCAAGTAAGAGGCGAAGTGGTCGTAGTCCTCGCAACCGGCGGCTTGTCCGCTTCGAGCCTTTTGGAAGACAGCGGCCGCTCGGGATTCGGTACACGAATTGGAGTAGCAGTACGGAAGTCCGTGGTCAGAGACTCTGCCCCCGTTGGCGTGGAAAAAGTCATGTCGTTTGCGTAGAGCATCCAGGAAATCCGCGAAGGATGAAATAGCCACATTTGAGGCGGACTCAAGGCGCTGGATCCACGCGTTGAAAGCGGCCGGATCATTGACCCCCAAAGCACGATCAGGGCGAAAAGTCGGGTACACACGGAACCCAGGCATGGAATGGTTCAGGTTCCGATGGTGACGAAGATCGTCGCAGGGGTCATCACTGGTGCATAATGCGCGCACGTGGAATTTGCGGAGTATCTCACGGGCTGCGAGAGCCTCGGAATTCAGTTGGGCGTTCGCCTGTTCCCAAATCGTATGCGCGCTCTCTTCGTTCAGAAGAAGGCCAATGCCGAAATATCGCTTCAGTTCGAGATGGGTCCACTGATAAAGGGGATTGCGGAGGGTGTAGGGGACCGTGCGCGCCCAGGCGAGAAACTTCTCAAGCGGTGACGCGTCCCCGGTGCAGTAGCGCTCGGGCACTCCATTGGCGCGCATGGCGCGCCACTTGTAGTGATCGCCTTCCAGCCAAATTTCCCACAAATTCTGGAACCGGCGATTCGCGGCCAGGTCCGCCGCGGGCAGATGGGAGTGAAAGTCCAGAATAGGCGCTGTCGCCGCGTAATTGTGATAGAAGCGTTGGGCCGTGCTGGAATGAAGAAGGAAGTTGTCGTGAATGAAGGTCAACCGAAGCTCCTATCCTTTGCACGCCGAGAAGCAAGCGGGAGGCAGCGAGTTCGCGGCGTAATCCCAGCGTTCTGCGAGCGTCCCATATTACCGCGACCATGCCAGCCGAAGGCCGAGAGCCGTCCCGTGAGCCTGAAAGGGAATTGAGAGCGGCGGGGATTTGACTCGTGCCGTGGGTGTTGATAGTTTCTTCATGGCCACTTTGTTTGATTATCAAACAATAGGGTGGACTTCCAAAAGAATTGAACCTCTTGCCGCCCGGAGATCTCTATGACCAGCGACGCTTCCTACCAGCCGAAGCCGGACCACAAATTTTCGTTCGGATTATGGACGTTGGCCAACCGAGGGCGTGATCCTTTTGGCGAAGCCGTGCGCCCCAGCCTGCCTCCCGTGGAAATGGTCCGAATGCTGGCGGAAGTCGGCGCGTGGGGGGTGAACCTGCACGACAACGACCTGGTACCGATTGACGCGAAGAGCGCGGAGCGGGACCGGATCGTACGGGCATTCCGGAAAGCCTGTGCCGAGCACGGGATCGTGGTTCCGATGGCGACGGTATCGCTGTTCTATGACCCAGTCTTCCGAGATGGAGCGTTTACGGCCAATGATCCGGAAGTTCGGGCCTACGCGCTCCAGAAAACCATGCAAGCGATGGATCTGGGCGCGGAGTTAGGCGCAAAAATCTTCGTGCTGTGGGGCGGACGGGAAGGAGTTGAGACCGACGCATGCCGCAGAGCGGACGAGGCGGTGAAGCGGCTGCGCGACGCGGTCAATTACCTCTGTGAGTACAACCTTGATCAAGGGTATGGGTTCCGCTTTGCCCTGGAAGCGAAACCCAACGAGCCACGAGCCGACATCTACATGGCAACGACGGGCCACTACCTGGGTTTCATCCCAACGCTTGCGCATCCGGAGATGGTAGGAGTCAACCCGGAAGTCGCGCACGAGCAGATGGCGGGATTGAACTTCATGCACGGAGTGGCCCAGGCCTGGGAAGTGGGGAAACTCTTTCACATCGACTTGAATGACCAGATGCCCGGCCGCTACGACCAGGATCTGCGTTTCGGTTCGGCGAATCTAAAGGCGGCGTTCTGGCTGGTGAAGTTCCTCGAAGATGTGGGCTATGCAGGGCCGCGCCACTTCGATGCGCATGCATACCGGACGGAAGACTATGAAGGGGTCAAAGACTTCGCGCGCGGCTGCATGCGGACGTACTTGATCCTCAAGGAAAAAGCAGCGCGATGGAACGGGGATCGCGAGATCCAGGCAATCCTGAAGGAAATTTCTTTTCCGGACTCGAATATTCCTAAAATTGCCAGATACTCCAAGTCGGACGCTGAAACTTTACGCTCGCACTGCTTCGACCGGAGCCGGATATCAGCAAAACGCCTGCCGTACGAACGCCTTGACCAGCTAACCGTCGACCTGCTCGCGGGCATTCGGTGAGACCTGCATGGCATGGATTCGAAGCTCGTTGCTCGTTGCAGCTCGCGTGGGGAACTGGTTTCCAACGAAGCGAGCGATCCCGGGGCGGGCCACGAAGCGATGGCTGATGCTTCTGTTGTGGATCAGTTCCTCTTTGTGTGCGCTGATACCGACGTCCGTTAGTGCTGAAACAGGAGCGGAAGCGTGGCTTCGTTATGCAGCCTTGGATGGAACCGCCGCGCAAAGGTACCAGTCTTTGCCGGCCACCACCGTCGTTCTCGGCGACTCCATCGTCCTTAAAACCGCACAGCAGGAATTGATTCAGGGAATGCGCGGCATGCTTGGGCGCACGTTGCGCGCCGGGCAAGGCGCACCTTCAGAGACCGCGATCGTGCTAGGAACTCTGCGGGATCTCCAGGCGCTCAACCCAGCGCTGAAGCCTCCGCCCGAACTCGATGGCGAGGGCTATTGGTTGACGCGCGGATCACTTCATGGGTTCGATTGCCTTATTGTCACCTCGCCGACCGAGCGGGGTGTTCTATACGGCGTATTCAGTCTCTTGAGCAAGATCGCCCGGCAGGAGAGTGTCTCGACTCTGAATGAGTCGCAACAGCCGTACATTTCGAAGCGCTGGGTCAACCAGTGGGACAACCTGGATGGCCACATCGAACGCGGGTATGGCGGCGCATCCATTTTCTTTGAAAATGGGAAGGTCCGCAGCGACCTGACGCGCGCCAGCGACTATGCTCGGCTGCTGGCTTCCGTAGGCATCAATGGTTGCACGGTCAATAACGTGAATGCCGACCCGCGCCTGCTGTCGGACGACTTCATTCCACAACTTGCCCGCATCGCGGATATGTTTCGTCCCTGGGGCGTGCAACTCTCAGTGGCGGTGGACCTGAGCACCCCCAAGGCGCTCGGAATATTGGATACCTTCGATCCGCTGGACCCACACGTGGCCGCGTGGTGGCAGCGGAAGGTCGACGAGATCTATCGGCAGATTCCCGATTTCGGCGGCTTTGTGATGAAGGCGGACTCGGAGGGACGACCTGGTCCAGCAACCTACGGCCGCACGCCGGCGGACGCGGCGAATGTAATTGCTCGCGCTCTTCAACCGCACGGAGGCGTGCTCTTTTATCGGGCGTTCGTGTACAACAATCACCTTGACTGGCGCAATCTGAAGAATGACCGCGCGAAGGCGGCGTACGACATTTTCCATCCCCTCGATGGCCGCTTTGATGACAACGTGATCGTGCAGGTCAAGTACGGTCCAATCGATTTTCAGGTGAGGGAGCCCGTGTCGCCGCTATTGGGAGGTCTCGCGCGCACGAACGAGGCGCTCGAGTTGCAAATTACCCAGGAATACACCGGCCAGCAGCGGCACCTGTGTTTTCTGGTACCGATGTGGAAAGAAGTGTTGGACTTCGATCTGCACGCGGATGAGCGAAATACTCCGGTGCGCGACTTGCTTGCCGGCAGAGCGTTTCATCGGCCACTCGGGGGAATCGTCGGAGTCGCCAATGTTGGAATGGATGTCAATTGGCTGGGAAACCCGCTGGCGATGGCCAACCTGTACGGATTCGGAAGGCTTGCCTGGGACCCTAATCTGAGTCCGGAGACGATAGTCGATGAGTGGACGCGACTGACCTTCGGAAATGATCCCTTGGTGCTGCAAACCATCGCGCGCCTGCAAATGGCCTCGTGGCCCGCGTACGAGAACGACACCGGGCCATTGGGTGTGGGCACCCTGACGAACATTCTGGGTAGCCATTATGGGCCGGGACCGGAGTCCTCCGAGAGAAACGGGTGGGGTCAGTGGCACCGTGCGAATCACGAGGGTATCGGCATGGATCGCACGGTCGCGACGGGCACTGGTTTTGTGGGTCAATATTCGCCTCCCGTACAGCGGCTCTACGAAAAACTGCAGGATTGCCCCGACGATCTGCTCTTGTTCTTTCACCACGTTCCCTACACGCATGTTTTGCATTCCGGAAAGACGGTGATTCAGTTCATGTATGACGCGCACTACCAGGGCGCCGAGCAAGCCCGACGGTTTGTATCGCAGTGGAAGGCACTTCAAGGGCATATCGACGACGAACGTTTTGCCCAGGTTCTTGCGCGATTCCGCTACCAGGCGGGCCACGCGATCGTGTGGCGGGATACGATTTGTGACTGGCTCTATCACTTGTCAGGGATTGCCGACGACAAGGGGCGCGTGGGTCACGATCCTAATCGCGTTGAGGCGGAGCAGATGCATCTCGAAGGATACGTCCCGGTTGCGATCTTGCCGTGGGAGGGCGTGTCGAATGGAAACGCCGTGGAGTGTCCGCCGCCCGCACGAAGTTGCACGGCGTCTCAGCGTTTTCAAGGACCGGCCGGATGGTACGAGGTGGATGTGCAGTACTTCGACCTGAACCATGGTGAGTCTCAGTTCCGCGTCTATGTCGGCCAACAAATGGTAGACGCGTGGGTGGCAGACGCTCATTTGCCTGGGGCGATGCCGGATGGCGATACCTCCACGCGCCGGTGGATTCCAGGCCTGGCGTTACGCCCGGGCGACGAGATCCGGGTTAAAGGGATACCCGACGGGGGAGAGCGAGCGCCCCTTGACTACATCGAAATCCATCCTTGGCGGGAATGAATCAGTTTTCTCGAAAGCATAAAAAGGCGTCGCCGGCGGGCCGCTACAGCAACGACTGGCTTGACATTTCGAGATGACGGTGCATATAGTTCGTGTCATGAATTTAAGAGGAAGCAGAGCCTTGCCCTGCTAACTCTGCTCAGCAGCCGTTCTATCCACGCAAGCTGGGAGGCCGATTCGGCTCAGGCGGTCGGAATGCGGCGGATCAACTTCACCAATACGCAGGTGGCATCGAGCGAGACGGCGCGCGACATCAACCGCGGCGTGGTCCTGAATTTGATCCGGCGGCGTCAGCCCATCTCGCGGGCGGATCTGGCGCGAGTTTCAGGCCTGCAGCGGAGTACGGTCTCCCTGATCACCGAGCAGCTCATTCGCGAAAAGTGGGTGGTGTACGGACCGGTTGGACGGTTGCCCCGCGGGCGACGGCCGACCTTTCTCCGGCTGAATGAGCGCCGTGCCATTCTAGTGGCGGACTTACGGCCCACCCAGACGACCGTCGCGGTCGCCGACGTCAATGGCCGGTTTCTATCGCTGGAGGGAATCGCGACCCCGGCGGATCCGCAGAAGACCGCCGCCCAGTTGGGCGGACGCCTGCGCCATCTGATGCAAATCCACAGCGACCTCATCTTCGAAGGGGTAGGGATCAGCTTACCGGGTCGATTTGACGAGACAACCCAGCGCGTGGTGTTTGCGCCGAACCTGAAATGGTCGGAATTCGATCTGGGGAAACCGATTGAACGCGCCACCGGGTTGCGCGTGGAACTGGAGAATGCGGCCAACGCGTGCGTGCTGGCCGAGGTTTGGTTCGGACAAATCGAGCACGTGCGCGACCTAGTGGTGGTCACCGTTTCAGAGGGTGTGGGCACCGGGATTTTCACCAACGGCCAACTGGTCCGAGGCTTGAATGGCATGGCGGGCGAATTCGGCCACGTGCCCCTGGACCCCAATGGGCCTCCCTGTACCTGCGGAGGACGAGGCTGTTGGGAAGTATATGCATCGAACCGCGCGGCCTTGCGTTACTACCACGAATCTGGGGCGGCTGCGGGAGGCCCGACATTCGAGGAGTTGCTAGCCATCGCGGAAGCCGGTGACCCACTCGCCCTGCGCGCGCTGGAAAAGATGGCGCATGCCGTGGGACGAGGCATGCGCATGATCGTGGCCGGAATGGCGCCGGAGGAGATTGTCGTGGTCGGCGAATTCACCCGGCAGTGGGCGCGATTCGGTCCGGTCATCGAAGCCGAAGTCCGGGCCGCGACCCTGGTCGGCAAGCCGCCGCGGGTCCGGCCGGCCAGTGATCCACGAACCGCGAGATTACGCGGTACGGTAGCTCTGGTCCTGCAGAAGCACTTTGGTACCGCCGCGGACCAAGAAACGGTTCGCAGAGACGAGCGGGTCGCGGCTCGCTTGCAATAGCGACGGAAGGAAAGCGCCGGTCAGGTCTGCCGGTGATCAGCTCGATTCGCTCAGGAGGTTTCCATGACGCAACAAAGAAACTGGCTGCGCACATATAGTACGATAGTCAAACAAAATACGGCGTTCCTTGTAGTGCTGGTGGTGGGACTGCTCCAGGGAGCAGGCTCCGGCCAAGTCCTGTACGGATCGCTCACGGGCAACGTCACCGACCCCAGCGGCGCAGCCGTCATCTCTGCGCATGTTGAAGCGCAGAACACGGCGACCGGGGTGCTCTCGGAAGCGACTACCAACAGCAGTGGTGTGTACCGGTTCAGTGCCCTGTTGCCGGGAATGTATCGGGTGACGATTACGGCGCCCAACTTCAAGACCGTGCTAGCGGAGAAAGTTCCGGTGGCTGCCAATACGGTTCGGCGCTTCGATTCAAAACTGGAATTAGCGCAGATTCAGCAAACAGTCACGGTTTCAGTGGAAGCTCCCATCCTGCAGACCGATCGAGCCGACCTGCATACGGATCTTTCGGCGACCCAGGTTCAGTCGCTGCCAGCGATTTCGTCGGAAGGCAAGAGTTTTCAATCGCTGTACAAGATCGTTCCCGGGGCAGGTCTGCCGATGGAGAGCAATTCGGCAGGCGGGAACCCGCAGCGCGCAATGACCTCCAACGTGAACGGCCAGTCGAACCAGGGCAATAACACGCGGATCGACGGAGTGCAGGATGCCTATCCATGGCTGCCGCAGAATATCGCCTATGTCCCGCCCGTCGATGCCATCGAAACCGTGAACGTCGTGACCAACTCGTACGACGCCGAGCAGGGAATGGCGGGGGGAGCGGCGGTCAATGTGCAGATCAAATCGGGGACCAATCAGTTTCATGGCGACGTGCACGAGTTTCACACCGACAATGCGCTTTGGGCATTGAACTACTTCAATCCGCCCGACTTTCACAAGCCATTGAACGTCTTTAATCAATTTGGAGGAGCAATTGGCGGGCCCATCAAAAAGGACAAACTGTTCTTCTTTGCCGATTGGGAGTCGACTCGTCAAAGCCAGGCGCCGAATGGCGGAAACCCGCAGACCGTGCCTGCCGCCGGCCTCGCCTATGCGAATGCGCAGCAGAACGGCTTCTTCGATTTCAGGGGACTGACCGACTCGAAAGGAAATCCGGTAAACATTTACGATCCGCGGACTGGAAATCCTGATGGCAGCGGGCGGCAGGTGATTAGCTGTAACGGAGTCGCTAACGAGATTTGCCTCAGCAGCGTTGACCCGGCTGCGCTGACCATGGCCTCCCTTGTGCCCGCTCCCAATCAGCCGGGAACAACGAACAACTTTTTTGTAAATCAGACCGGCTTCTTCCACCGCGACGACTTCGACGGCAAGGTAAACTACGTGCCGAATCAGAAGTCCACGGTGTTCGGGCGCTATAGCTTCTCCCGAAGCGACATCTTCGATCCTCCGACCCTGGGCAAGGCGGGAGGGAACGCGACTCTGGGCGGGCAACTGGGGAACGCGTTTTCTCGGATTCAAGTGGTCGGACTCGGCGGCACCTATGCCTTTTCCCCGCAGTTACTGCTCGATGTGAACGGCGGCTACACCCGGCAGCGCATCAACGCGGAAGCGCTGGATATTGGCAGCAACTTTGGCCTCGATACCCTCCATATTCCGGGAACCAACGGGCCCGATCCGTTGCAGGGAGGGCAGCCCGCTTTTCAGTTCGGCACCTTTTCCAACCTGGGTAACCCGAATACCGGCAATCCCTTTAAGTTTCGCGACAACCAGTACGTAGGTAACGCGAACCTGAGCTGGATTCACGGGCGGCACGCGCTGCGTTTTGGCATCGAGTACAACCATACCCAGCTGAATCACTTCCAGCCGCAGGGCGGAAGCTTTCAGACGGCCCGCGGAAGCTTTCGCTTTACCGGGGCAGGCACGGAGTTGGCACAATGCACCGCAGGGAAATGCACGGCAGCCGCGCCGAGCAACCCGCAATTCAACTCCTATGCGGACTTTTTGCTCGGCTTACCGGATGAGGTGGGAAAGGCAACGCAAAACGTGGACCCAATCGCGCTACGTTGGTCTCAATGGGCGTGGTATGCCCGCGATCAATGGCAGGTTACGCCGCGCATCACACTCTCCTACGGGTTGCGTTGGGAATACTACCCGATGGCCTATAGCGATCATGGGGGAGCGCGTGTTCTGGATCCTTCGACTATGAATGTGCTGATCGGCGGCGACAATAGCGGCATTCCTCTTGATGATGGCGTGAGTGTCGGCCATGGCCTGTTTCTTCCGCGCCTCGGCTTCGCCTATCGGCCCACCGACAAAACGGTGATTCGTGCCGGATACGGGATGAGCGCGGACCCGAACAACTGGCGCTTCCTGCGCAACTCCTTTCCCGCGGTAACGATCTCCGACTTCACCGGGATCAACAGTTTGGCCTTTGCGCCGGCGGGCAGCCTGACCGGCCTGAACGCCGTTGGCCCGTACTCCACCGTTCCGATTGGAATTACGCCTATAGCGCTGAACGGAGGCACCCAGCCGGGAGCCATACCGCTGCCCGACGGAGTGGGAACCACCACCGTCCCCTTGGATTTTCGGCGAGGCTACATCAACTCCTTCAATTTTACGATCGAGCAGGAGTTCGCCGGATTTGTGGGTGATGTAGGATATGTCGGAACACGAGGTATCCGGCCGCTCACTAACATGAACATCAATCCGGCACCGGCGGGCGGCGGGCAGGACGGTCGCATCCTGAATTCCGAGTTTGGTCACATTTCGACCAACCAGTGCGGCGCCAACCCCTGCAAGGGCTGGGGTGACATCAACCAACTCGTCCCCTACGGCAACAACTACTACGACGCTTTGCAAGCCAAGCTGACGCGGCGATTGGGAGGAGGTTCCCAGATCGGGTTCATCTATACCTACTCGCACGCGATCGACAACGAGGACAACGAAGAGATCAACTTCCTGTTGTGGCCCTACCCGGCTTTCTTGAATAAGAACCGGGCCACTGCGGGATTTGACCGAACCCACAATTTTCAGGCTTACGGGGTGTATGAGCTTCCCTTTGGGCGCGGCAAGCGGTGGGCTACCGGCGGTATCGTCAGCAAGCTGGCCGGAGGATGGCAGTTGAATTGGGTACTAAGCGCGATGAGCGGAACGCCGTTCACGGTCATGGATAGTGGGACGGGTGCATCAAACCTGAATGCTCCCGGAAACACGCAGACCGTGAATGTGGTTGGCCCGATTCATGTCACCAATGGGAAACCGCTGCAGAATCCAAGCCAGTGTACTGCCGGCAACCTGTCGTGCAGCTATTTCGACCCCGCCTCCTTTGCCCAGGTAACCACTCCCGCTGCGCTGGGAGATGCCGGGCGCAATATTCTCCGTGGGCCGGGCTTCTTCAACCTCGACACCAGCCTGTTCCGGGATTTCAGAATCACCGAACGGGTCCGGTTCCAGCTGGAAGTGGATGCCTACAGCGTGACGAATACTCCTCACTTCAACAACCCGGTCAATAACGGAGCGAATGCGGACATTGGGAGATCCAATTTCGGCCTGGTCACCTCGACCCTGGTCACCACCAATGCTGGTCTTGGCGGCAGCGGAGGCCAACGGCAGTGGTGGTTTGGAGGCAAGGTCATCTTCTAGGTCTTTGCTCCATGTCATGGAAAGGCGGTTCGAGCGCGACGCGGACGCTCGAGCCGCTCCCGCCAGCCGGGTGTGCCACACCGCACAGCAACGAATGTCGTTTGCCTGCCTTTCGATGGGGGCTGGTACTATGCGTGGAACCGAACATTACGGTTGAGGAGAACATATTCCAATGGGGTACGCTGGGCTGGACCTGAAATCGCGAACGGCAGTCGTCATCGGCGGCACCTCAGGCATCGGTCTGGCCCTGGCAGAAGGCTTGGCGCTGGCGGGCGCCAATGTCGTTCCGACCGGACGGCGCACCCAGCACGTGCAGGCTGCGGTTCACATGGTCGAAAAAGTCGGGCGTCAATCCCTGGCGATGACTTGCGATGTGACCCGCCGAGATGAACTGGAACGTCTACTGGAGGCGAGCCTCGCAAAGTTCGGAGCAGTCGATGTCCTGGTGAACTGTGCAGGCATGACGCAGCGAACTCCGCTGCTGGAGGTTTCGGATCAGGAGTGGAACCGGATTCTCGAGACCAACCTCAACGGGCTAATGCGAGCCTGTCAGATTTTTGGCGGCCCGATGATCGAACGGAAGTACGGGCGCATCGTCAATATTGCTTCGTTGTCATCGTTCGTAGGTATGTTCGAAGTCGCTGCCTACTCTGCGAGCAAGGCCGGGGTCGCTTCGCTTACCAAATCGCTGGCGGTGGAATGGGCGCGATACGGAGTATGCGTGAATGCCATCGTGCCCGGGGTTTTTCGGACAGATTTGAATGCCGCGCTGCTTGACGGCACTCCGCGCGGGCAGGAATTCCTGCTGCGCACGCCCATGCATCGGTTTGGGAAAGTCGAGGAATTGGTCGGAGCCGCGATTTTCCTGGCCTCCCAGGCAGCGAGTTTTGTCACCGGCCACCTGCTCGTCGTCGACGGCGGATTCCTTGCCAGCGGCGTGAATCAATGAAGAGTGAGCCACGCGATCAAAACCGCGGAGATCGGGGTGAGTCGCTCGGTCCGCGCAATGGCGAAGATACGCAAGGTTCGCCGGGCGTGAAAGACTCCGTTTCGTCATCTGAGCCGACTCCCGTTCTCGGGTCCTCAGAAGCTGTTACTCCGGAATCCAAGGCCGGATACTTCCGCTGGGTGATTTGCGCTCTACTGCTGGTCGGAGTCACCAAGAATTACATCGACCGTCTCATCATTGGGTTGCTGAAGACAACCCTGCAACACGATTTGGGCTGGAGCGAGATCGATTACGGAAATCTCGTGTTGGCATTTACGGCGGCCTACGCAGTCGGCATGGTGGCGGTTGGGCGATTCATCGACTGGGTCGGAACGCGACTCGGTTATGCGCTGGCCATGGCCGGGTGGAGCCTGGCCTCGATGGCCCACGGCGTGGTCAGTTCATTCGGTGGCTTTCTGGCCGCCCGCGGCGCACTCGGCTTCACCGAGGCAGGCGTCTTTCCGGCGAGCCTAAAAGCCGTGGCAGAGTGGTTTCCCCGCAAAGAACGGGCGCTGGCCGCCGGAATCTTTAACGCCGGAACCAATGTAGGAGCGATTGTTGCCCCGCTGGTCGTTCCGTGGATCACCCTGCGTTGGGGATGGCGCTGGACCTTTCTCTCGCTGGGCTCTCTGGGATTTGCCTGGCTGGCCTTGTGGATCTGGGTCTACCGTAGTCCGGAACGGCATCCATATTGTTCTGCTCGCGAGTTGGAATATATTCGAGCGGACCCGCCGGAGCCCCAGGGCAAAACCTCCTGGATCGAGTTGATGGGCTATCGGCAAACATGGGCCTTCATTCTCGGCAAGTTTATTACTGATCCAATCTGGTGGTTCTACCTGTTCTGGGTTCCCGATTTTTTGCAGCGCGAGCATGGTCTGCAACTTCTCCAAATCGGGATTCCGATTGTCTGCATTTACATGCTGGCTGACGCCGGGAGTGTGGCGGGAGGATGGATCTCCTCATCCTTGATTCGGCGGGGGCGGAGCGTCAATGCGGGCCGGAAGATTGCGATGTTGATTTCTGCGGTGAGTGCGGTGCCGATCGTTTTCGCGCCCAGAGTCGCGTCAACCTGGGGAGTCGTTCTTCTGCTGGGCTTGGCGACCGCAGCACATCAGGGATTTTCCGCGAACCTGCTGACCTTGCCTTCTGATATGTTTCCCAGGCGAGCAGTCGCGTCGGTAGTCGGTATCGGAGGGATGGCAGGAGCGACGGGTGGGATGCTTATCGCGAAGGTGGTCTCGTACCTGCTGCAGAAGACCGGTGGCTATGCGATTCCGTTTGCGATTGCCGGTTCCGCTTACCTGCTTGCGATCGCGGTGGTTCATGCGTTTGTTCCAACGCTGGCAGTGGTCGAGCCGTCGACGCGCGCGGCATAAAATCGGGCCAAGACGCGATTTTGCAGGTCCGCAAATCTTATGAGTCTGTCGATCAAGCCTAAGGAGTCCTGCCGCTGGGATCTGGTGAGTCTGGGCGAAGTCATGTTGCGCTTCGATCCGGGAGACCGTCGGATCTGGACCACGCGAACTTTTGAGGTTTCCGAGGGCGGCGGCGAGTACAACGTCGCCCGGGGCCTCAAGCGGTGTTTCGGACTGAATACGGCAATCGTGACCGCGATCGCCGACAACCCAGTGGGTCGGTTGCTCGAGGATCTCATTTTGCAGGGGGGCGTGGATCCGTCTCTGATTCTTTGGGTCGAATATGACGGTGTTGGCCGAAGTGTCCGCAACGGGTTGAACTTTACGGAGCGGGGCTTTGGCGTTAGGCCGGCACTCGGATGCTCCGACCGCGGCCACACGGCCATTTCCCAGTTGAAAGCCGGAGACATTGACTGGGACGAGATCTTCGGGCGGCAGGGCGCGAGGTGGTTCCACACTGGAGGTATTTTCTGCGCCTTGTCGGAAACGACCCCTGCAGTGGCGATGGAAGCCATGAAATCTGCTCGCAAGCACGGCGCAGTGGTCTCTTACGACTTGAACTATCGCGAGTCGCTGTGGAAGGCGATTGGAGGAAAGCGTCGAGCGCAAGACGTGAATCGATCGCTCGCGCCGCTGGTGGACGTGATGCTGGGCAATGAGGAAGATTTTACGGCGGCACTCGGTTTCGAAGTTAAGGGAGCGGATGAGGAGATCTCGAAAATTGAAACCGATGCGTTCAAGCGGATGATCGAACAGGTCGTGGCTGAGTTTCCCTTTAAAGTTGTAGCGAGCACATTGCGTACGGCAAAAACGGCTACTCGAAATGACTGGGGCGCCATTTGCTATGAGTCGGGAGCGTTCTGCGAAGCCACGTATAGAAAGGATCTGGAGATTTTCGATCGGGTGGGTGGGGGCGACTCGTTTGCCTCGGGCCTGATTTATGGTTTCCTCGCGGGCCAGGGTGCGCAGTGGGCGGTGGAATGCGGCGCTGCGCATGGCGCTCTTGCCATGACCACGCCCGGCGATACTACGATGGCGACGCTGAAAGAGGTTACCCGGCTGATGAAAGGCGCGGGTGCGAGAATTTCCCGGTAGGGATAAGGGCGACGATGACGAAGAAGGAAGTGGCGGCACGGATTGTCGAGGTGGGCATTGTGCCGGTCGTCCGCGCGTCGTCGCCGGAACAGGCGATGCGGGCTGCTGAGGCGGTATCCGCGGGTGGAATCCCGATCGTGGAAGTCACCATGACTGTTCCCGGAGCGATCGAGGTGATCGCCCAACTGGCCAGGACGCTTGGCTCGGACGTTCTGATCGGGGCTGGCACTGTACTGGATGCGGAGACCGCGAAGCGTTGCATTGACGCGGGAGCTGAATTTCTGGTGAGCCCGGGTTTCGATACTCCAACTGTAGCGCTTGCCAAGAAAATGGAGTGCCTCATGATGGCTGGCGCTCTCACGCCCACGGAAGTGCTTGAGGCGTGGAAGGCAGGGAGTGATTTCGTCAAGATATTTCCTTGTGGTTCGGTGGGTGGCGCCAAGTACATTAAAGCGCTGAAAGCGCCCCTGCCGCAGATTCCGATGGTTCCCACGGGCGGGATCAACCTGACCACGGCGGCTGACTTCATACTCGCCGGTGCGGCGGCCCTGGGGATCGGCGGCGAGCTGGTGTCGAGAGCCGCGCTTGAATCGGGTCGAGTCGATGAGATTACCCAAGCCGCACGCAGCTACGTGCAAATCGTACGCGACGCGCGACAGCGCCTCGGTTCCTGAAAAATCCCCGCTGCCGAGTGTCCGGTAAAATCCGGCTAGATCCAGACCGATCCCAGTGAATCAAAATCGTCCTGAATTTCATGAAAGGAAGAATCCTATGCCAGTCGAGGGGATGCTCAGAGACAAAGTTGTGCTGGTCACTGGGGCTAATGGTGGTCTTGGGACACACGTTACTCAAGCGTTCCTCGAGGCTGGCGCGAGGGTGGCGGGTACATCGCCAAAGATCCAGCAATCCGATTTTGACCATCGCAACTTCACGGCAATACCCGGGCAGATCTCGGGTTTAGCCGACGCAAAGCAGCTGGTGGATCAAGTTCTCAGCCGTTTCCAAGCGATCGATGTTCTTGCGCATACGGTGGGCGGTTTCGCAGGCGGCCACACGATTGCCGAGACCGACGATGCGACCTTTCAGGGCATGTTCGACATCAACCTGAACGCGACCTTCCATATCCTGCGCGCAGTCATTCCGGCGATGCGGCCGAGAAGATATGGTCGGATCATCGCCATTGGCAGCCGCGCTGCGCTCGATCCCGGCGCCAAGGTCGGCGCCTACAGCGCTTCCAAGGCCGCCCTGGTCTCGCTGATCAGAACGGCAGCCGAAGAGAATAAGGATGCGGGAATCACGGCGAACGTCATTCTCCCGGGCACGATGGATACGCCGGCGAATCGCCGAGCGATGCCGAACGCAGACTTTTCCACTTGGGTTCGGCCGGCGAGCGTCGCGAGTCTGATGACGCTTCTAGCGGGTGATGCGGGCAAGGAGATCAACGGAGCTGTGATCCCCATTTACGGCGCGTCTTGATGTTCATCGCCGGTGATGCCCCCGAAACATCTATCAACAGCGACCATCACACGAGCCGCACAACGCTGGGCGCTGATTGAGGTGGACAGCCTCATCGCCGGCAACTCTCCAAAATCCTGTACAGGAATGTGGATCGCATCTCTTCGCACAGTTTGTACAGCGATGTTCCATGCCCGGCAAGTGACACAACCTGCCGCGCCTGAATCCTTCCCGTGTTATGGGCGGCCAATTGCACTCTTCACTGCCCGATCTTGTCGGCCGACCTGCTCCCTGGGACCAATAGTCAGAACGCGATTGTTGTTGTGATGCGCTGACATCATCTGGTCCTTGTGCGCCAGTAAAACCTCCATGAGCCGGCAGGATTCAGGAGGAGACGATGGCGAGTATCAGCGGAGTATTCGCATTCTGTAGGCGCCTCGTGCGGTCGCTAGGCGCAAGCCTGTTGGTGCTGGCGGCAATCGCCTGCGCTTTCGGACAGACCACCATTTCAACCGGAAGTATCCAGGGCGTTGTGACCGACCCTTCGGGCGCGGTGCTGCGCGGAGCAAAAGTTACCATCACCAACCGGGCAACCCGCCAGACCATCTCAACCGCCACCAATGACGCCGGTGCCTACACTTCCGGCGCACTGACGCCGGGAGGGTATGACGTTCGCATCGAGAGTTCCGGCTTCAAAACCACCGTGCAGTCTGTGGTCGTGGAAGTGAATACTACTTCGACGGCGAACATCCGGTTGGCGCTGGGCGACAGCAATCAAGTCGTTGAAGTACAAGCCGAGAGCGTGGCCGTAAACACCGAGCAAGCTACAGTGCAGGGCATTTTAAACGCGCAACAGATTGAGAACCTGCCGATCAACGGGCGCAACTTCATGGACCTGGCGCAATTGGAGCCTGGCGTTCAGATCCAGGATGGCGGGACCTTCGATCCCACCAAGAATGGATTCTCTTCGGTTTCGTTTGGCGGGCGCTTCGGACGGACGGCGCGCATTGAAGTGGATGGCATCGACATCAGCGATGAGAACGTGGGTACGACCACTCAGAATGTTCCTCTTGGCGCCATTCAGGAAGCGTCGTTACAGCAGTCGTCGCTGGATCTCTCGACCGAACTGACCTCCTCCGGTTCGGTGAACATTTCCACGAAATCGGGCACGAACGGTTTTCATGGGGATGGATTTTATTATTTCCGCGACCAGTCTCTGGATGCGGCTTTGCCCGGCGGTTCGACGAATCCCTTCCAGCGAAATCAATATGGAGGCGACGTCAGCGGCCCGATCTTTAAAGACAAGCTTTTCTTCTTCGTGGACGCCGAACGCACCAAGCAGGACTTCATCAATCCCGTGCTGCCGGGCGGCCCGTTTGCGGCTCTGACCGGGAATTTTAATTCGCCCTTTCGCGAGCCCCAGTGGATCGCGCGCCTGGACTATAGCGGCAATAGCTACAAGGCCTTCTACCGCTTCAGCTATGACAGCAACAAGAGCACGTTGCCGTTCATTCCGAATTCGTTTCAGCCCTTCGCCAACAATAATCATGCCCGCGATCACGTGATCGGTATTGATTTCAATACGGGCACCTTTACCCACAGTATCCGCTTCGGGTACATGAAGTTTGAAAACGGGATTAAGGATGCAGTCACCGGCTCAGACATTTTTGATCCCGCGCCGGGCATTGAGTTGGCGATTGGATCGGACGTGCGCTGCTTGACGGCCGGTGTCAACGACTTCTGCTCGGGTATTAACTTCCTCGCGCCACAAGCGACCATGCAGACCGACCACCAGATCAAGTACGACGGCAGCAAAGTGCTGGGCAAACACATCTTCCGCTTCGGCGGCGGGTGGAATCATATCCAGGGCGGCGGTTTTGCCAAGTTCCTGGGCTTGGCCCCAGCCGTGGGCGCGCCGCTGGCGGCCTGCGCGCAGAATCCTGGGGTGTGTACAAATCCGGCCGATCCGCTGAAATACCCAGTGCAAAACGTGATTCTCGGAAACGGGCAGGGCTTCTCGACCGAGAATACCGCCTTCGGTCTACCCGCGGGCGGTCTTGGTCCAGACAATCGCATCTCGGCGTACTTCGGAGACTCGTGGAAGCTTCGTCCCAATCTCACCATTACCGCCGGGCTGCGCTATGTCAGAGATACTGGTCGTACGGATAGCGATCTGGCCGGGATTCCCGAACTGAATCAATTCAACAACCAGTTTTATTCGGGGCTCGGCAATCGGGTGCGGCAGCCGAATCTCAACTTCGCGCCACAACTGGGATTTGCCTGGGATCCACGGTCGAACGGCAAGACAGTGATCCGCGGAGGAATTGGGTTGTTCTATGAAAATGCGATCTGGAACAACGTCCTGTTCGATCGCCCGGGACGTTTGCAGCAAGGACTGTTCCTTGGGACAACCAACGTCTGCCAGAACGGAACGCCGCAAGCGCTGCCATTTTCGACTTCGATCAATCCTGCGCAAATCTGCGGTCAGGCCATCGGAAGCGTGTTTCCACAGATCGTGACCCTGGAGCAGCAATACCAGGCCGCCGTGCTGGCGCAAGGCCCGTCCCAGAATGGCGTCTTCGTCGGAAATACCCTGGCCGACGGCGCCAACATCACCTCCACGAACCTGTTTTATCCAAATTACCAAACTCCTCGTTCGTTGCAGATGAATATCGGAGTGCAGCGCGAGATTCACCGCGGGACGGTGCTGACGGTCGATTATCTGCGGAACATCTCCACCCACACTTTGCTGAGCGGCGACACCAACCACGTTGGGGATTCGCGCTTCTTCAACATGGGGAACGCGCAGGCTGCGATTGCATCCACCCTGGCAGCGTGCGGCGTGACCTCGATCGATGCAGCCATCGCGGGGTGTCCCGGACTTCATCCCGGGCAGGGCGGTGCGGCGGCGGGCCCAGCGACCATCGGCGATTTTCAAGCCCAAGGACTTGATTCGGGGTATTCCCTCTGTGGAGGAGTTGCGTGCCCCAACGCTGCGTTTCCGGGCATCAACCCGAATCTGGGCGCGAACCAGATGCTGTTTCCCGCTGGACGCTCGGTTTACAACGGACTGCAGGCTTCGCTGCGTCAGAATATTCAAAATCCCTTCCGTGGCGTAAAGGCGTTCAGCCTGCAGGTGTCGTACTCCTATTCGCGGTATGTCTCTAGCGCGCGGGATAGCGACTTCATCAACTACGCCGCCGACTATCGCAATCTGACCGAATTCATGGGTCCGAACGCGCTCGACCGGACCCACCAGCTGTCGTTCGGCGGGACTGCCGACATTCCCGGCAACTTCCGACTGACCATGATCGGGCACTTCTACAGCCCGCTGGCGGGAAACCTGTATCTACCCGGAGCTGGGATCTTCGTGTCTGACCTGACCGGCGATGGCACGGGCGACGGAGGAGCGGCTTCTAACGCAGGACTGGGCGACTTTCTGCCCGGGACGAAGTTCGGGTCGTTTGGCCGCGATGTCAGTGTCGACAAGCTGCGGACGATGATCGGTAACTACAATGCGAGCAGCGTCGGACAGCCAACGCCGGCCGGGCAGGTGCTGATCAGCAACAATCTCTTCACCCTGAACCAGCTGCAACAGCTGGGCGGGGTACAACAACCCCTCAACCCGGTGGTGCCGGGCGCGGTTGGGCAAGCCTGGCTTCGGGCTTTTGATTTCGGTCTGAGCTGGGGCTACCGGATCAAAGATCGCGTCGAAGTGCGGCCCGGGGTGACGCTGTACAACGTCTTCAACCTGGCCAACTTTGACGGAGTCAGCGCGCCGTTCAATTCGACGCTCGATCCGCTAGGCACGGTTACGCCGGGCGCCCCCAACAGCACCACCAATCCACAACCCAGCAACTTGCGGCTGGGACTGGGATCGGGGGTCTTCGGCCTCGGATCGCCCCGGGTGATCGAGTTCGCCTTAAAAGCGAGCTTCTGAACCATCTCTCCTTTGCGACAAACGGCCGGGGGGACGAGTTTTTTCCGAGTCCCCTGGCCGTTTCTTTTGCGGGGCCAAAGCGGTCTACAGCATTGCACCGAGCTTGAGCGATTCCCTTTTTGGTCTGTGGATAAACAGTCCTAAGGAACGTTGTTCGGACGGGGAAGAGATCGACTAGAATTTTGCTATTAGGGCGGTTCGTGCGTATTCGCCCCGCGAAACCTGCTGCGCCCTGAAATCCAGCCACGGAGCTTTCCTCATGGCCTCCCCCGTTTCTTCCAAAGCACACGACGTTGTCATACCCGAAACTCTTAGCCCCGAAGAACTTCGCAAGATGGATGCGTATTGGCGAGCCGCCAACTACCTGTCGGTGGGACAGATTTATCTCTACAAGAATCCTCTCCTGCGCGAACCGCTGCGCAAAGAGCACGTCAAGCCACGCTTGCTCGGGCACTTCGGTACTACTCCCGGTTTGAATTTCATCTATGTGCACTTCAACCGCCTCATTAAGAAGTATGGCTTGGACGTCATCTACATAGCGGGCCCTGGCCATGGTGGTCCGGGAATGGTTGCGAACAGTTACCTGGAGGGAAGCTACTCCGAGTTCTATCCGAACATCACGCAAGATGAAGATGGCTTGCAGAAGCTGTTCAAGCAGTTTTCGTTTCCCGGGGGAATTCCGAGTCACGCTGCGCCTGAGACGCCGGGTTCCATTCATGAGGGCGGGGAACTCGGATATGCGTTGTCGCATGCATGTGGCGCCGCTTTTGACAGTCCGAACCTATTGGTGTGCGCCGTGGTCGGAGATGGAGAAGCGGAGACCGGTCCGCTCGCGACTGGCTGGCACATCAATAAATTCCTGAATCCAGCTCGAGACGGCGCAGTCCTGCCCATCCTGCACCTCAATGGTTACAAGATCGCAAATCCCACCATCCTTGCTCGACTAACCGATGAGGAACTGACCAAGTTCTTCGAAGGCTGCGGGTGGAAGCCCTACTTTGTCGAGGGAGACGAGCCGGAGATGATGCATCAATTGATGGCCGCAACCCTCGACAGCGCTGTCGAGGAAATTCATGGGTATCAGAAAGAAGCACGGCAGGAAGGCGCGAAAAATGCGAAACGCCCGGCTTGGCCGATGATCGTGTTGCGGAGCCCAAAGGGATGGACGGGACCGAAGTTTGTCGACGGCAAGCCGATTGAAGGCACCTGGCGCGCCCACCAAGTGCCGGTAGCCGATGTTCAGACCAATCCCGAACATCTCAAAATCCTGGAAGAATGGTTGCACAGCTACAAGCCAGAAGCGTTGTTCACGGAAGAAGGCAGCTTCGTGCAGGAGCTTGCCGAGCTGGCTCCTTCGGGAAACCGCCGGATGGGCGCCAACCCGCACGCCAATGGCGGAATCCTGCTGCGCGAACTGATCATGCCCGACTTCCGCCAGTACGCCGTGGAGGTCAAGAACCAGGGCGCGGAGACCGCCGAGGCCACCCGCGTGCTCGGAGCTTTCTTGCGAGACGTGATGAAGTGCAATGAAGTGGCCCAGAACTTCCGGGTCTTTGGGCCGGATGAGACCGCATCCAACCGGCTCGACAAGCTGTACGAGGTTACCCCCAAGGAGTGGATGGAGCCGATCCTGGAAGTCGACGAAAATCTGTCTCCAGATGGACGTGTGATTGAAATCCTCAGCGAGCATATGTGCCAGGGAATGCTCGAAGGCTACCTGCTGACCGGGAGGCATGGGTTCTTTTCCTGTTACGAGGCCTTCATCCACATCGTGGACTCCATGTTCAACCAGCACGCGAAGTGGCTGAACGTGACGCGCGAAATCGCATGGCGCCGGCCCATCGCCTCGTTGAACTATTTGCTGACCTCGCACGTGTGGCGGCAGGACCATAACGGATTCACGCACCAGGACCCGGGTTTCATCGACTTCGTGGTCAATAAGAAAGCGGACGTGGTGCGGGTGTATTTGCCTCCCGATGCGAACTGCCTGTTGTCAGTAGCGGATCATTGCCTCAAGAGCCGTCATTACGTGAATGTGATTGTTGCCGGGAAGCAGCCCGCGCTGCAGTGGCTCGACATGCCCGCTGCGATTGCGCATTGCACCAATGGAATCGGGATCTGGTCCTGGGCCAGCAATGACCAGGGCACCGATCCCGATGTGGTGATGGCCTGTGCGGGCGACATCCCGACCCTGGAGACGCTCGCCGCAGTCGACCTTCTTCGCAAAACCTTTCCGGATATCAAGATTCGCGTCGTGAATGTCGTCGACCTGATGACCCTGCAACCGCCGTCGGAACATCCGCATGGCATTTCGGATCGGGATTTTGACTCGATGTTCACTTCCGACAAGCCGATCATCTTTGCCTATCACGGATACCCGTGGCTGATTCACCGCCTGACGTACCGGCGCACCAACCATGACAACCTCCACGTGCGTGGCTATAAAGAAGAGGGAACCACGACTACGCCCTTCGATATGACGGTTCTTAACGAAATCGACCGTTTCCACCTGGCGGCGGACGTAGTGGACCGCGTGCCACGTTTGCAGAAGATCGGAGCGCACTTCAAGCAATCGGTTCGCGACCTCCTGGTCGAGCACAAGCAGTACATCCGCGAGCACGGCGACGACATGCCCATGATCAAGAACTGGACGTGGGCCGCCTAGCGGATGCACATCCTGGTCCTCAACTCGGGCTCCAGCAGCCAGAAGTGCTGTCTGTTTGAGGTGGGCACTAGCTTGCCGATAGACCCGCCGCAAAAGCTCTGGGAAGGGAAGATCGACTGGGGGGACGGAGAGTTCGCGGAAATCTCTATTGCGAAAGCCGAAACCCCTGCTCAAAAGGAGAAAGTCCAGGTTCCCTCCCGGCGCGAGGCCATTGAACAACTGCTGACGACTGCCTGGAAGGGGGACAACTCCAAGGTATTGTCCTCGGCGTACATCGACGTCGTCGGGCATCGGGTAGTGCACGGTGGTCCGAAGCGGCTGCAGGCCACCTTTGTCGACGATGAAGTGAAAGCCGACATTGCCGCGGTGTCGGCCTTCGCGCCTTTGCACAACCGCGCCGAGTTGGAAGGCATGAAGATTGTCCAGCGAGTGCTCGGCTTCGTGCCGCAGGTTGCGGTTTTTGACACCGGCTTTCACCGCAACATTCCTCCGGCCGCTCGGGCCTATCCCGGGCCCTACGAGTGGTACGAGCACGGAATCCATCGCTACGGTTTTCACGGCATTAATCATGAGTACTGCACGAACCGGGTCGGGCAGTTGCTTGGGAAGGATCCGGCATCGTTCCGCCTGGTGAATTGCCACATTGGAAACGGTTGTTCCCTTGCGGCGGTCGCCGGCGGCAAAAGCGTCGAAACCACCATGGGATTCACGCCGCTCGAAGGCCTGATGATGGGAACTCGTTCCGGCTCGGTTGATCCAGGAATTCTGACCTACCTGATGCGTCAGAAGAAGCTGGATGGCGAACAACTCGACCAACTGCTCAACAAGAAGTCAGGGCTGCTGGGAATCTCCGGCATCTCGGGAGACGTGCGTGCGATTGAGCAGGCCGTTCAGCAGGGAAATGAGCGAGCCAAGCTCGCCTGGGGGATGTATCTGCACCGGCTGGTGACTGGCATCGGAGCGATGACTGCCGCGCTGAGCGGGTTGGACGTGCTGGTGTTTACTGCGGGGGTCGGGGAGAACTCTGTCGCTCTCCGAAAGTCGGTATGCGAGAAGCTAGCCTTTCTGGGTGTCGAGCTCGATCCCAAAAAGAATTCTGCTTCCCCAGTGGATGAAGCGATTTCCACTTCGTCCTCCCGGGTGCACGTGTTTGTGATCCGGGCACAGGAGGAATGGCAGATCGCCCGGGAATGCTGGCAGCTCCGGACTCAGGCCCCTGCCAGATCATAGGTTTCCCTTCGAGAGTTACCGGAGTTCCTGCCTCCCGGCTCGGAAGTCCTTGAAAATGCTTGTAAAAGTTTGTAAATCACGGCAAATTCACGCACCGTATCTTAGACTGAAAGCGTCTGAAGAATAGGGCTCGCGTTCAGGTCGTAGCGCCGGACAGCCGTCACGGGAGGGGGTGACGGGCTTGGACGAGCAGGTCCCGCTGTGCACAGGAAAAAATTCATGACCGTTGCTTCACGCAAAAATATCTGCCTTCTATTTCTCTGTACCATCTTCGGCGCCGGGGCGCTGATGATCCAAGCCGGTTGTGGCAGCGCCACAACCAAATCCGCGCAAGCCGGGATGGGGCCGCAGACGATCCCGGTATCCGTCCAGCCTGTCGAGCGCCGCGATGTGCCGTACTTCCTGACCGGGTTGGGGAACGTGACCGCCTTCAATACCGTCAGCGTGAAGAGCCGCGTCGATGGCCAGATTGTCAAAATCGCCTTCACCGAAGGTCAACTGGTAAAGCAAGGCGACCTGTTGATTGAGATCGATCCCCGCCCCTACCAGGTAGCGCTCGAGCAGGCGCAAGCGAACCTGGCGCGCGACCAGGCGCAGCTGAAAAACGCGCACATCGACTATGACCGCTACCAGGGCCTCTACAAAGACGGCGTCATTCCCCAGCAGCAGTTCGTTACGCAGGCTGCATTGGTTGCGCAATTGGAAGGAACGGTTCAGGCCGATCAGGCCGCCATCGACAATGCCAAACTGAATCTTGTCTACACCAATATCACCGCGCCGGTGACCGGCCGCGTCGGCCTGCGCCAGGTTGATATTGGGAACATGGTGCATGCGACGGATACGAATCCATTGGTGATTCTTACTCAGTTGCAGCCGATTGCCGTGATCTTCACTCTGCCGGAAGACGTTCTGCCGACGGTCGCCAAGCACATGAAGAGCGCTCCTCTCGAGGTTGACGCCTACAGCCGCGACGACACGACGAAACTGGCGGTTGGAAAATTGCTGACCATCGACAACCAGATCGATTTGACAACTGGAACCGGGAAGCTGAAGGCGGTCTTCGAGAACAACGACAACGCTCTGTGGCCCAACCAATTCGTGAACGCGCATCTGCTGCTCGAGATCCGCAAAGGCGCCACTGTGATTCCAGCCGCGGCCGTTCAGCGCGGACCGCAGGGAACCTACGTGTTCACCGTGAAGCCGGACAAAACGGTCGAGGTTCGTCCGGTCAAAGTCTCGTTTACCCAGGACACGCTCACCACCATTGAGTCCGGCTTAACACCGGGCGAGGTCGTAGTAACCGACGGCCAGGACAAGTTGCAGAATGGCAGCCATGTCGAACCGCATGCCGCCAACGCCGCGTTACCGGCCAGGACCACGCAGACGACAGGAACAGCGGGACAATGAGTCCATCTCGCCTATTTATTCTCCGGCCGGTGGCGACCACCCTTCTGATGGTTGGCCTGACGCTGGTCGGCGTCGTCGCCTATAAGCAGTTGCCTGTCTCCGCGCTGCCGGAAGTCGACTATCCCACGATTCAGGTCGTTACGTTTTATCCCGGCGGAGACCCTGATGTCATGGCATCTGCCGTGACGGCTCCTCTGGAGCGTCAGTTCGGGCAGGTTCCCGGACTGAGTCAGATGACTTCGACCAGTTCGTTTGGCAGTTCCATCATCATTCTTCAGTTCAATCTTGACCAGAACATCGATGTCGCCGAGCAGGAGGTGCAAGCGGCCATCAATGCAGCCAGCACGTATCAGCCCAAGGATCTTCCCAACCCACCGATCTACAGCAAGGTGAATCCGGCGGATGCACCGATCCTTACCCTGGCTCTCACCTCCGACACCTTGCCTCTCACCAAGGTCGAGGACCTCGCCGACACCACGCTGGCACAAAAGATCTCGCAACTGCCCGGAGTCGGATTGGTCTCCATCAGCGGCGGGCAGAAGCCGGCGGTGCGGATTCAGGCGAATCCGACCGCACTCGCTTCTTACGGGCTCAGCCTGGAGGATCTGCGCACGGTTCTGGGCCAGGCGAACGTGGATCAGGCCAAGGGTGTGCTCGACGGCCCTCGCCAGTCCTTCACCATCAACGCGAACGATCAGTTGTTCACGGCGGGCGACTACAAAGACGTCATCGTCGCGTATCGGAATGGTGGCCCGGTTCGCCTGAGTGACGTGGCTACGGTGATCGACGGCGCCGAGAACGTCCGGCAAGCGGCTTGGATGAACCTGACGCCCGCCGTAATCGTCAACATTCAGCGCCAGCCGGGTGCCAACATCATCAGCGTGGTCGACCGGATCAAGAAGCTGCTGCCGCGCCTGCAGGCTTCGCTTCCCTCGTCGGTGAAAGTCAGTGTGTTAACCGACCGCACCCAGACCATCCGGGCTTCGGTGGATGATGTGCAGTTCGAATTGATGCTCACCATTGCGCTGGTCGTGATGGTGATCTTCCTGTTCCTGCGCAATCTTCCGGCCACCGTCATCCCCAGCGTGGCCGTGCCTCTATCGTTGGTCGGCACTTTCGGCGTGATGTATTTGCTCGGCTACAGCCTCAACAATCTCACGCTGATGGCGCTCACGATTTCCACCGGATTTGTGGTCGATGACGCGATCGTGATGATCGAAAACATCGACCGCTTTCTTGAAGAGGGACGCACGCCGCTCGATGCAGCCTTAAAGGGCGCCGGCCAGATCGGCTTCACCATTGTCTCTCTTACCGTGTCGCTGATTGCCGTGCTCATCCCGCTGCTGTTCATGGGCGACGTGGTGGGACGTCTGTTCCGCGAGTTCGCGGTCACCCTGGCTGCAACCATCCTGGTTTCCGCCGTCATCTCCCTGACACTGACCCCAATGATGTGCGCCAAGCTGCTCAAGATGCCGAGCACCGAACGGCACGGCCGGTTCTACCTGGCGTCGGAACGCTTCTATGACCGGGTCATTGAAAAGTACGGAACGACCTTGCGCTGGGTGCTGCGGCACCAGACCTCCACCCTGATCGTGACGTTTGGAACGCTAGCCCTGACCATCTTCATGTATATCGTCGTCCCCAAGGGCTTCTTCCCGGTGCAGGACACCGGAGTCATCATGGGGATTTCCGACGCTCCGCAGACCATCTCGTTTGAGGCCATGGCGCAGCGTCAGCAGAAGCTGTCGGAAGTCATTCTGAAGGATCCCGCCGTTGACAGTCTCTCCTCCTTCATTGGCATTGACGGTGTAAACACCACGCCCAACACGGGGCGCATCCAGATCAATCTGAAACCAAGAAGCGATCGCGATGTCACCGCCTCGGACGTGATCCGAAGGCTCCAGCCGGAGTTGGCGAGGGTCGAAGGGGTGACCCTCTACATGCAGCCGGTGCAGGACCTCACGGTGGAAGACCGGGTCAGCCGTACGCAGTTCCAATACTCGCTCGAATCGCCCGATGCCACCGATCTAAACACGTGGGTTCCGCGCCTGATGGACAAATTACGGGCCCTGCCGCAGTTGCGGGACGTGGCGAGCGACCAGCTCACGAATGGACTCCAGGCGAATCTGGTCATTGATCGCGATACCGCCGCCCGGCTCGGAATTCTGCCGCAGGCCATCGACGACACGCTCTACGACGCCTTCGGGCAACGCCAGGTGTCGACCATCTTCACGCAGTTGAACCAGTACCACGTCGTACTGGAGGCGCAGCCGGAATTCCAACAAAGCCCCGAGGCGCTCAAGAACATCTTCGTTCATTCCTCGAACGGAACCCAGGTACCACTTTCGGCCTTTACCCATTTCCAGCCCGCCAACGCGTTGCTCGCTATCAACCATCAGGGCCAGTTTCCCGTGGTCACGCTTTCCTTCAACCTCGCCCCCGGTGTATCTCTCGGGCAAGCCACCAAGGCGATTGAAGAAGCTCAGCGGGAAATCAATCTGCCGGCCAGCATTCATACCAGCTTTCAAGGAACAGCCGCCGCATTCCGCAACTCTCTCTCGTCGGAACCGTACCTGATCCTGGCCGCGCTGGTTACGGTCTACATCGTGCTCGGCGTGCTCTATGAGAGCTACATTCACCCGATCACGATTCTTTCCACCCTTCCCTCGGCGGGCGTTGGCGCCATTCTGGCGCTCTTGCTGACCCGGAATGATTTCAACATCATCGCGCTGATCGGCATCATCTTGCTGATCGGCATCGTCAAGAAGAACGCCATCATGATGATTGACTTCGCGCTCGAGGCGGAGCGCGAAGAGGGCAAACCGCCGGAGGAGGCCATCTATCAGGCCTCGCTATTGCGTTTTCGGCCCATCATGATGACCACCATGGCGGCGCTATTGGGCGGCTTGCCGCTGGCCCTCACCCGGGGTACGGGATCGGAGCTGCGCAATCCCCTGGGCATCACCATTGTTGGCGGGCTGCTGCTCAGCCAGCTATTGACCCTGTACACGACCCCGGTGGTGTATCTCGCCTTTGATCGCCTTGCGCGTCGCTTCTCGCGATTCCGCATCGGAAACCCGATTGAAGAACCGGCGCCGGTGGAGCAGCCTTGAACATCTCGGCTCCTTTCATCAGGCGCCCCATCGGAACTTCGCTGCTCACCATTGCGCTGTTCCTGGCCGGGGCGCTGGCGTTTCGGTTCTTGCCGGTAGCGCCACTGCCGCAGGTGGAGTTTCCCGTTATCCAGGTTTCCGCGTCGATGCCGGGCGCCAGTCCCGAGAACATGGCTTCGTCGGTTGCGACGCCTCTGGAGCGCCAGTTTGGCAGGATTTCCGGCGTCAATCAGATGACCTCGACCAGCCAATTGGGGTCGACTAGCGTTGTGCTGCAATTCGATCTGAATCGCAATATCGACGCGGCGGCACGCGACGTGCAGGCCGCGATTAACGCAGCACGCAGTCAGTTACCCGCCAACCTGCCCAGCAATCCGTTCTACCGGAAAGTAAACCCCGCCGACGCGCCCATCCTGATTCTCGCACTCACTTCTGATTCGATTCGTTTACCGAAAATCTACGATGCGGCCAATTCCATCCTGGCGCAAAAGCTGGCGCAGGTCTCGGGCGTGGGCCAGGTGTTTGTCGGCGGGGGCGCGAATCCGGCCGTCCGAGCCGAACTGAACCCCATGCAGCTGAACAAGCTGGGCATCAGCACTCAACAAGTAGCAACTGCGCTCTCGGCTGCGAACGCGAATCGTCCGAAAGGTCAGCTTTCTGGCCCCATCAATGCCTGGACGATTGGCGCCAACGATCAGCTGCTCAAGGCGGAAGAGTACAAGCCGCTCATCATTGCAAAAAATGCCAGCGGCGGAACTGTTCGCCTGGGAGATGTTGCCGACGTGACCGACTCCGTTGAGGACATTCGGAACGCCGGGATCTCGCAGGGAAAGCGTGCGGTGCTGATCGTCATCTTCCGCCAGCCCGGCGCCAACATCATCCAGACGGTCGACAATGTGCGCGGCCTGTTGCCGGAATTGCAGGCTTCGATTTCCCCCGCCATCCACCTGGACGTGGTCCTGGATCGCACCCTCACCGTGCGCGCCTCGGTCAAGGACATTGAGCGCACGCTGGTGATCTCGGTCATTCTCGTCATTCTGGTGGTTTTTGCATTCCTGCGAAATGTTCGCTCCACCCTTATCCCCAGTGTCGCGGTACCGCTTTCCCTGGTGGGCACGTTCGGCGTGATGTACCTGCTGGGGTACAGCCTCGACAATCTATCGTTGATGGCGCTGGCCATCTCCACCGGGTTCGTCGTGGATGACGCCATCGTCGTGCTCGAAAATGTGAATCGTCACCTCGAACAAGGAATGAAACCGGTTCCGGCCGCCTTTCAGGGGGCGCGGGAAATTGGCTTCACCGTGCTTTCCATGAGCACGTCCCTGGTCGCCGTGTTCATTCCAATTTTGATGATGGGAGGCATCGTCGGGCGGCTGTTTCGCGAGTTTGCGGTAACCCTCAGTTCGGCAATCGGCGTTTCGCTGCTCGTATCTCTGACGACGACGCCAATGATGTGCGCCAAGTTTCTGAGGCCGCTGGATCGCGAGCATCACGGCGGGCTGTATCGAGCCAGCGAGGGTGTCTTCAACTGGGTTCTCAATACGTACAGCCGCGGTTTGCGCTGGGTTTTGCGCCACCAGGCATTAATGCTCATCATCACCATCGGCACCGCGGTGCTGAGTGTGTATCTGTACGTCATCGTTCCCAAAGGATTCTTCCCCCAGCAGGATACCGGCCGGTTGATGGGAGCCATCCAGGCGGAGCAGGACATCTCCTTTCAGGCCATTCGAGACAAGATGTACAACTACGTCGGCATCATCATGAAAGATCCGGCGGTGAACACAGTGACCGGCTTTGTCGGAGGCGGAGGGACCGCCAATACCGGGCGGATGTTTATCACACTGAAGCCGCTCGAAGAGCGCAAGGCGAGCGCGGACAAAGTGATCGGCCGTTTGCGCGGCAAGCTGGGGAAGGTGCCGGGGGCGACCTTATATCTTCAGGCTGCGCAGGATCTGCAGATCGGCGGGCGCATGGCGAATGCGCAATATCAATACACGCTGCAGTCCGAGAATCTTGCAGACCTGAACGAATGGGCCCCGAAAGTAATCGGTAAGCTCAAGACCTTGCCTGTGCTGCGCGACGTTTCCACCGATCAGCAGAACCGGGGATTGGAAGCGCGAATTACCATCGACCGCGATACCGCCGCCAGGCTGGGCATTCAGCCGGCTGCCATCGATGCGGCCCTCTACCAGGCCTTCGGCCAGTCCCAGGTATCGACCATCTACGAACAATTGAACCAGTATCACGTTGTGATGGAGGTCGATCCCCGGTACCAGCAGACTCCAGACGCGTTGCAGTCGATCTACGTTCCCTCAAAGAATGGCGTCCAGGTGCCTTTGTCCGCGATCGCTCACTTCCAGCCGGGGAACACCGCACTAGCGGTAAATCATCAGGGGCAGTTTCCGTCCGTAACCCTGTCCTTCAATCTCGCGCCCGGCATTGCGCTGGGAGAAGCAACCCGCGCGATCGAGCAAGCTGAACGCGACATTCGCATGCCGTCCTCGGTGCATGCCAGTTTTCAAGGAACCGCCGCCGCATTCCAGGACTCGCTGTCGAGCGAGCCGGTGCTGGTTTTGGCAGCGCTGCTCGCTGTTTACATCGTGCTCGGAATCCTTTACGAGAGCTACATCCATCCGATCACCATCTTATCCACGCTGCCTTCGGCTGGGGTGGGCGCAATTCTCGCGCTCCTCCTCACGCACGGAGAGCTCAACGTAATCGGATTGATCGGGGTTCTGCTGCTGATCGGCATTGTGAAGAAGAACGCGATCATGATGATCGACTTTGCCCTCGATGTGGAGCGTAAGGAAAACCGCAAGCCGGAAGACGCGATCTACCAGGCATGCATTATGCGTTTCCGCCCCATCATGATGACGACGATGGCGGCCATGCTGGGCGGCCTTCCTCTCGCGCTCGGGCGAGGGACAGGCTCTGAACTGCATCGCCCTTTGGGCGTCACGATTGTCGGTGGGTTGATTGTCAGTCAGGCCCTGACGTTGTTTACCACGCCAGTCATTTACCTGTACCTCGACCGGATGCGCCTGCGCTTGGGGCGGATTTTCCGCGGTCAACGAGCCAAGAGCGGACTGCCCGAACTCACCTGAATGCCCGCTTTCCACGGCCCGGCTACACCGCCGTTTCGCTCGCCAGTGGCGGCTCGTAGCTGTTTTGCAGTTGTATCGGAAGGTACGCGACAGCTCTCGAGCGATCCGCGGATTCGCGATTCCTGCAGGCAGCCGATAAAATAGGGCTTGTGCGGCGGCCCGACATATTTCCCATCTCCCACCGGATGAGCTCGATCCCTAATTCACTTCGGCTTGTTCATTCCGGCGAACAAGTCTCGTGAGTCCTTCTTCTCTTAGCCGGCGCAGCTTTTTCAAACTGGCAGCCGGAGCAAGCGTTCTCGCCATCGGCGCCGACTCTATTTTCTGGGAGCCATATCACCCGCAGTTGACTCGTCTCGAAATCGAGCTGGCCAATCTACCCGATGCCTTTGACGGATTCACCATTCTGCAATTGAGCGATTTTCACTACGATCCCTACGCGGGCGCAACGCAGATCTCGGCGGGCATCGAAGTCGCTCGCCGGCTGACGGTCGATCTCATCGTTCTAACTGGCGACTTCGTAACCCAGCCTATTTTGCCTTCGAAGGCGTCGCTGCAAAGAGCAGCCGAGCATGCAATCCCCTGCGCAAAATTACTGGGCAAGCTCCAAGCTCGGATGGGGGCTTACGCGGTGCTCGGCAATCACGACGTGGGTTGTGATCCGGCGATCGTAACCGAAGCTCTCCAGCACAACGGCATCCCGGTGTTGGAGAACCGCGCGGTGCCGATCGAGCGGGCGGGGAACCGCATCTGGCTGGCGGGGGTGGGCGACGCCATGGAGAGCCGAGCAGATCTGGACAAAGCGCTGCAAGGGGTTGACCGACAAGACCCCGTGATCCTGCTTGCGCATGAGCCGGACTTCGCAGACGTGGCCACTCGCCGGGCGGTGAACCTGCAATTGTCTGGACATTCACACGGCGGGCAAATCCGGCTGCCTTTTGCGGGACCGCTCTTTCTGCCTCCACTCGCCGAAAAATATCCTTGGGGCCTGCGGAAGGTTGGGGGCCTCACGCTCTATACCAACGTAGGCATCGGAACCATTCACGTTCCTGTGCGCTGGAATTGCCTGCCCGAGGTGGCCCTGTTCACACTAAGAAGGGGCGAGCAGAAGCTCAGCAGTGAGACTCTCCTGCCCGCCAAGAGCTGAAATCACGTTCCGGATCCGGCTACTCGCTGGCGATCTGCCAAACGCCCTGGTCATTGCGGGAGCAGTTGATCGCAACCCGGGTTGCGTCCCCGTGGTAGAACTTGGCGCCGTACTTGTTGATCAGCGTTCCACGCTCCCACGTGTTAAAGCTCTTCACCTGCGGGCCCGCGGCATCGAATAACTCACCCATGGGGGTGGTCTGCCAGGCCCAGCTGAATTCCACCGTGGCGCGCCCTATCCCGTGCATGTTCACCTTGGGCGTGCCGATGATCTTGCGATCGGCGAGGGGGACGACATACGTCTCGCTGTTCTCGTTCGGGGTCTTGGACTTATTGACGCCGGGGATGTCGTTGAGAAAGGCCTCACCCTTCGATGTGAGCACGACGTCGGTGGTACGACCTGTGTCCTTTCCGACCTTGAGGAAGCCGGCTTTTTCGAGCAGGCGGTAGTTCGGATCGTGAGGTCGTTCGTCGACGCTGGTGGCGACCTTGCCGACTCGGAATTCCATCGTCGCCGGGCCTTGCGCACTCAGCGAACTGGTGACCAGTCGCACCGCATCCTCGGCCGACAGGACCTTCTTGTTCTGGACGACGTAGTAGGCCGCCACACCCACGATCGCAATAATGAGGCCAACGATCAACAACAGGGGTACGACCGATGACTGGCGCTTCTCCATGGCGATTTCTTGTTCGAACATTGTGCATCCTCCCTGCTTGCTGGGCGTGCTACGCAACCGCTGCTAAGGCAGATTTTGGGCAGGAATGTCCGGGAATGATGTGATGCATCTCACCGGGCCGAGTTAATGGATCACAACGGGGTGAAGGTGCAACTCAGGATGACTTTCTGCGGCGGGACGGCTTGCTCCGCTTGGCCAGCGCAGCCAGGGTAGTGGTAGCCAGCAGCCGATCAAGATCCCTTCGGATGGCAATCCAGGAATCATGCAACGGGCAAGGACACTGTTCATCACAGGTTTGAAGACCGAAGATGCAGGGTCGGAAGTGCTCGTGATTCTGCGCGGCCTGTAGAATTTGTTCGACGCTGATGCGCTCGGCGGAGCGTGCTAATTCGTAGCCGCCGCGAACTCCTTTGAAGGAGCGAACCAGTTTCTTCCGGCTGAGATGCCGCAGGATCTTCCACAGGAAAGGCATAGGGATGCGAGTGGCCGTGGCGATTTCACGGGCGCCCGCCAGTTTGCCTGGGGGCTGTTCCGCCAGATAGGTCAGAGCCTGTACCGCATATCCCGCTGAACGCGAGAACATAGACGATCTCCCGACACTTGCAGTATGTTGCGAGGGCTTCTTGTGTCGCAAGGAAATGGGCCGAAGTATCGTCAGGGATCATCCCAAATCGGGATGAAATTGTGATGTTCACGCCGCGCCAACCTCGGGCAACTGCAACGGGTTGCACCTAAGCCGAGTGGAAATGCGTGCAGGATTCGGTAAGTCATTGATAGTAAACACTCGTATCGGGCCCAGCCGTGGAACGCGGATTGCCCCAGCAAGAACACTGACTGGGTGGGAAGAATGCCGCGGCTCTGGCCAACGAAACGACACTGGCTTGTAGTTGGCATGGTCCTCTGCCCCGCTTTGCTGTGGAGCTCTGTGGGCCGAAGCAAGGTTGAGCCGGGCTCTATAGGTTTTGGGCTGCAGGACCGCGAGCAGCAGGTCTGGCATGCCCCGGTTCACGATTCCCAGTTTGCTGACGTCCCCCACTTTTCCGTGGTTGCGCAGTGTGAGCGGACTCAGGCCCCAGAAGCCTTGACCACCCCCAACCCCATGCTGGGCTCGGTACCACCAGACTGGCGGATCCGAGTGAGCTTCATCGTAGGCACCGATGGCCGAGTACACAGTCCACTGGTGCTGGAGAGTATGGGGCTGAGTGAGGACCGCACCGTTCTGGATACGGTGCGACGCTGGCGCTATCGGCCCGGAACCTGCAATGGAGTGCCCACCGAGACCGAGGGGAAAGTCGACTTTTCCAGCCGCTAAGCTGGCAGTTCGTCTAGAATCAGGAACCGGCAGGGGTTGATTCCGTGACTGAAAAGCGACAAGCATCCGGCGGCACACCTTCTTCATCCCGCAAAGACCGATCCCAAGATGAGTTTGCCGAGGACTTCTTCAAGCGCCTGCAGTCGGATGAGTCCCTTCCCGCGGCTGGCCAGGATGTGCTGAAGGCTGCATTGAAGGCCCTGCAGACCCCCTCGATGGAAGAGGACACGAACTCGGGGCTGCAGGACATCGAGGCCGAGTCTCGACATACCGGCATGCCCGGGGCTTGCGATATTTGCGGGCACCAGAACCGGCCTGGAAATCAATTCTGCGGGATGTGCGGCTTGCCGCTGCCCGACTCTCCGGGAGCGGCCGCGGCAGTCCGTCCGGTGCCGACCCATCCATCGCAGGACAACCCGGCGGCCCGGCAGGCAACTGCCACCCCAGCGCCGACGGCAGCGCCGGGTGTTCACTTTTATCATCACCATTACCACCATCACTATCTTCCGGCAGGCGCCGATACGGGCGCGGGCTCGGTTTCGACGCCGCGGCCGACGCTGCCGGAGGCCACCCGCGACCCGAGCCGGGTCCGCACCCCGGGTACCGGACAGCCCATGAGCCGCGCTGAGACCTCGGTGCGCAAGCTCATGCAGGATTGGGCGCTTGCCTGCAATACCAAGCACCTGGACGACCTGGTCTCGCTCTATGCCGGCGATGCCATGGTCCTGCGACCAAATCACCCGCCGGTGCGTGGAACGGCGGCCATCCGCGAATTCTTTGTGGCCACCCTCGATGCCGGCTTCGGAGAAGCCGAACTGGATCCAATGCGGCTGGAAGTCTTCGGCGACATCGCGTATGAAGCGGGCCGTTGCAAAGCGTTGGTGCCCGTTGCGGTGAGCAAGCGGCGGGAAGAGCGCGGAAAATATCTGACCCTCCTTGCCCGGGAAGGGAACGGAGAGTGGAAGATCATCTCCGATTGCTGGTCCAGTGACTTGAGCCTGTCCAGCGAGCCCGAAACCGCGAGATCGTCCACACCCGCGGGTGCTGCCATAAAATCCTCTCTGCCGCGAAAAAACCTCTGAGTCGAGGAACAGCGCAAACCAGCAGTCGACAGCGCGAGTTCTGTCTGCTTGGGTGATGACGGTTCTGGTACCCTCCCCCTTCCCCCCCCGGTCTTTTGGAATCAAAGATTTATGCGCTAGTCACCCTCAAAATCTTTGGATCTAAATGATTTACACGCAAAATATTCCGGAATAAGGAGTTAGTTGGTAGCTGAGATAACCGGAACAGATTCATAGCCCAGCATAGTGAGGTTCTGTGCTTTGAGGTCAAGCCGGGCTATCACAGACATAGGTTCAGGCCGTCACATTGGGAAGAGTTTTCCGGGCGACGCCACCACAGCGGAGTTGCGTGGTCGAAGCCAAGTTGCGGGAATAGGACCAACATGGGTTCGCCCAAAACGAACGCCCCGATTCTGCGTGCAGAATCGGGGCGGTTAGTGAGTGAGGTGGACGGTTTACTGAGGCTGAAAACTTTGTCGATAGCTCAGGTTATCGATGTCCTGGAAGGTCGGCGTCGCCGGAGGCAGGTTCGCCGGATTCAGGAACAGAACGTCGAAGTGGTAGTCACGAGTGGGCGGACTGTACACCGTCGTACAACACTTGAAGATGCCGGTGTCGTATTCCGAGTAATACATGCTGACCAGCGACCCATCATAGTGCAGCGGTTTTCCCCAACTCTCCAGGTAGCGGAGGAAGTTGTGTAAGCCGCCGTCTGTTCCCATGTCCTGGCCGCCCCAGGAAGGCTGAGGGAACGGGATGTTCTTGCCCGCTGCCACCGCCATCCGGTAGTAGGCGTCCGCGGTGACGGCGCGCGATCCCGGCGCCGTCGGGTTCTTCAGGCTGTTGATGTCGCTCCACTGGTTGGAGAGCAGGGTGACGGAATCGGCGATGATGGCCGCCGCCGAGTGGGGCGTGGTGGTATTGGTGAAATTGCTGGACCAGAAAGGATCCGCCGAGCTGCTGTTGTAGTTTCCTTGAACGTAGACGGGATTCTCCGAAGCTATGGTGAATCCGCCGCTCGTCGTATCCCAGCGCACCGGAACGTTCCCCAGGCTGCCATCCACCAGCTTCAGCACATGGCGCGCGCCGGTGACGGCGTTGGCCTGGCCGTAGGTGTTACAGCCCGTACTTCCCGCCGGGAAAGGAGGGATGGCCGGGTTGGGTACGGCGAGGTACGGGTTCGGCGCTGCCGCGCTGGCGGGAGCTGCCGTGGTGTTCACGTTGAAGCCATTGCCGATATTCTTGCCGCCCCAGTTGTCGATTCTTCCGTTCTGATCGACGTCCTCGGGAGAATAGGTGTAGTACGCCTGGGCGGTGTTCTCGAGGATGCCATCGGGAACGCCGTTGGTTGAGGACCAGTTCACAACGTCCTCCAACCCCGACTCGCCGTACGTCTTATTGGTTGCCGGAGCAGGCGCATTCGGATCGGGCAACATACCGCGCCGGTCCGAGAAATAGAGCACGTATCCGTTCTGGCTCGACACGTTGACTTGCTTGCCCACGTCGCCGCCATAGGGCGCCCTGCCCGAGAGCCACAGGGCAAGGTTGCCTACGTCAATCTCGACGGCGTTCATGATGCCATTGACGGTGCATCCATTCGTCGTAGTATCGCGCGGCTGGCCTTCCCGCGTGTCATAGAAGTTGATGGGATACCAATTGGTCGCAGCACTGGTCGGCGAGGTGGCCGTGGGCGAAAGCTGCTGCAGGACCAGGATAGCATTGGGATTGATGGCGTTGTGCCCAGCGGCTCCGGCGGGCCCAGTGGGTACGATGTTATAGGAGCGCCCAAAACCGTACTGCAGCCAATCGCGCGTGATTCCATGCCAGGTACCAAAGGCGTCGATGTACTCGACACGAAGCCATGCACCCTGGCCGGCATTGAGACTGGTCGAGTTCGCGGGGCTGGTGGTAATTTCCCCGAGTAACGGCCAGGACTTCCAGGTGTATTGCGTGCCGGTAGCGGGGTTGATCGGCGGGATCCAGTTGCGATCCACCGTCGGTTGCGCCATGCCGTAGTACTGATTGCCTCCGGCTGCCGCGCCCGCGGTGGTGTATGCGGTCGCGACCGGCTGGGAAGCTCCCGGAATGAAATTCACGTCGTCGAGATCCAATTGGCCAGGTCCACGTTCCGGATGCAGATCGGCCACCGTGTCGGCGAGCAGGATCCGGATTTGCGCCTTGTTGTAGAGGCGCGACTGCCCAATGGTGCTGGTCGGGGATTCGGTCGGGTCCACCGGCTTGCGAATGATCTGGATCGGATCGGTGCAAGGCGGCGGATTGCTGGTGCAGCTATTGGCCACAAACGGCAGCTGCATGTTGGTGGCGCCGGTCAGCGAGTTCACGACATAGCCCTTCAGCGTTCCCGCCGAGACCGTAGGAAAGTTAGGATTGGCAGATCCACCCGACAACGGAGGATGGCTTCCGGTCCAGCTGGCATCGCCTGGTGAACTGGTGGTCGATGAAGGGAGCGAAAGACAGTTGGTGCCACTCGGAGGAAAGCTGTTCAGGGGGCAGCCTCCGGAGGAGGTAGAAACGTAGACGGTACCGCCGTATCCGCTCGATGTGGCGTGGCCGTTCTCCAACTGGTCCATCACAACTTGCTGGAAAGCTGCAATCTTGTCGTTGAAGACGAGGTCGCCGCCGGCCGCCAGGAAGAGACTGCCATTGGTGTGAACGCGTCCACCAAAGCTGAAATTCGGGCCGGGAAAGTAGCTGCAGTCGTAGCCGCAGAACACCCCAAACTGGAAGACTGGAATCAGCGCCACTTCGACGGTACGCGAGATGTTGACCGAAGCTCCCGAGGGCCGCGAAGCAGTCACGCTCAGGGTCATGGGAATGATTTCGGCGTACAGGCCCGCGTTGCTGCCGGCGCTGACGGTACTGGGCGAGCTGACCGGGTTGCCGTTGGCGTCGGTCTTGTAGTTGATGGCCTCCACATAATTCATGGAGCCGACCATGGTCGAGTCGGGGGGGAAACTCACCAGGTTCTGAATCTGGCTATTCTGTGGCGACATGCTGGTCTGATACAGCGCTGCCAGATCGGCGGTCATCTTCTCGATGCCGGATTGTGCGCCGTAATAGGCCAGATTGTCTTCCTGTTCGTTGGTGCTCATGTGGCCTTCATTGGTGACCAGGAACATTACCCCGATCGCCAAGGCAGACAGCAGCACCAGCAGCATGAGAGCTGCGATCAAAGTGAAACCGCGTGAATCCTGTTTCCACTTCCCCATACGTGTCTCCTGAACCTCGCCCGACATCTTCATTGATAGCGATTGCGAAACGCCATGTTTTGCGCACTCACCGAAGTCGCCAGCGCCATACTCTGCGCATGCTTGCCATTGTTGACGAGACTTTGTCCCATGACCGAGATGTTGATCTTCTGCACCAGGTTGAGGTCGTCCCCCACGATCGCGAGCGGATTGGACTGATTGGAATCCAGGCGATTGTTGGTCGCGTTATACAGATCGTAGGCAAACTGCAAATTGATGATGTTGTCGGCTACCGGCACCGGGGTCAGTCCGTTGACCTGGCGCATGAGCCGAGGCAGGTCGCCGTTGACTGGCACGCTCAGGTAGTACGTCACCACGAAGATGCGATAGGCCAGCATCGTGCCGCCCCCAGACAGCGCCTTGATATTGTTGGCGGCCGCCGCGCTCTGATTGATTTTCAAAGGATCACCGTCCGCGAAGGCCAGGGTGGCGTTGGTGAATCCGGTGAGCTCTCCCACCGCATTGCCGGCGGTATTGCTGAGCCAAATCATGTCCCCGACCTGAAGCCCGCCGGCTGCGGTTACCAGCGGCGGTGGCGGGTTGAAAGCGGGATTTGGAGCGATGTTGACCAGGCCGCCAGTCGGCGGTGGGCCGACCGGGAAGGCAACATTGTATTCATTGAGGGGAAAAGTCAGGTCGGCATACACCACGGTGATGCTGTCATTGACGGCTGCGGGCGCGGAAGGAATGGTGGCCAGGGCTTCCACGCCGTCCCCAAAGCCAGGCACAACCCCGTACATATAGTTGTTCGGGTACTTGCCGTTGGGGACATGGCAAACTGCGGTCTGGTCGCATCCATATAGCGAGGGCACGCCGCCGGTGGGAAGTTGGATTCCGCCGCTGGGCATGCCGGATCCGGCCAGGCTAACGTCTTTCGTCATTAGTTCGATGGCCGCCCGCATGTTTTGCTGCAGTTCGGCGCGCTGGACAACCACCCGGGTGGAATCCATCGCGCTCTTGAATAGCTGGACGGCGGATCCGACCACAATCAGACCCAGGGCCATGGAGATCAGCAGCTCCAGCAGCGAAAATCCTCGGTTGCTTCGTGTCTGTTCCATCTCGTGGGACCTCATCATCCTCAGCGGAAAGCGGACATCAGGGCTTGCACGGTGTAGGTTCTAGGACTCCTCATGCCCGGCCTGAGATATCGGACGTTAATGGTGATCTGCTTAAGGTTCGGGTTCGGGACGTTGCCGGGTTGCTGTAACACCGGGCTGATGAGGATTTGGCGGGAAAAAGCGTCCAGACTCATCTTGATATCATCCGGAGTCCCGAGGATGCCATCGGGCCCCGGCAAGGTGTAGCACTCCACGCCGGCGGGACAGCCCGCGAACGTCGCGTCATCGGGAGTTCCCACCAAGCCATCGGCACCGGCCTGCAGCATCTGGGTGTAGCCGTCGGTGAAAATGCCGCCCTTGCTGACGTTGGCGACCTGGGCGAAGGTGAGCTGCTGGGTGTTGCGCGCGGTGTAAATGCTCTCCAGAGCTTCCAGGGCCTTCTGCTTGGCGATCAGGTCCTCCTGCGACCATCGCGTGGAGGTAATCGCCGTCGCAAAGGTGCCGACCAGCCCCAGCAAACCAACCGTCAGGATGGCGATGGAGATCATGACCTCGATCAAACTGAAGCCACGCTGATGTTTCTCAGCGACCGGCTCGGCCGGGGAAAGATGTGGTTCCATCATTGTTGCCTCCATTGGGCGCCGCCCGACTCTGGGTAGAGACGCCATCCGCGAATTCGCCCGGTAGTACCGAATACCGAGATGGCTCGCATGCTTTTCAGCTCTCCGACCCGCCCCAGGTAAATCACGCCGCTGTTGTACCAGCCGGGCTGCGCCTGATCCTGCGCCGAACCATCCGGCATGAACATGACCTGGTTCAGGCTGCCGACGCCGAGGTTCTGTCCGAAATCAATGGCGGTTCCGCCATTGCCGAAGCCGTCAGGCACGGTCGTGGCCGTGGTCGGCATTCCGGACTGCACCATGAACTGAACGTCCAGGGGCAGCGTCAGAGTCTGCACGACGACGGGAGGCGGATCCACCGGTATAGCGGTGGGCCACCAGGAAATTGTGATCGTGCGCGGCGCGGTAAACGCGACAATGTAGCGCTTGCGCTCCGTGATGGAACGCGATCGGTAGTTGCGCAGGGTCATCAGCGTGGTGTCGTAGGCGGAATCGACGCGCGCCTGCTTGAGCATGGGCTGCAGGCTGATGAAGCCAATACCGCTGACGATGACCAGGATCGCCACCACGATCATCATTTCCAGGAGCGAGAATCCGGATTCTTTTCGAGACACAAGGGCACCGTTTCTAGGGAGGGATGGGCTGCGAGACTGGTCGGCCAGAGAAGTCATTCAAATCTCCACTGCGGAAGCTCAGCGCCTTTCGGGATCGAAGATGACGACTCTCCTCACGGACAAGAGAGGCCGTGAACCGCATGCGGCCCCGCCTGTCTCGAACTCTGTCTCATGGTAGGGCAGAGTTTTGAAGCTTCAAATGCACGCAGGTACAAGTCCGCGATGCTGGTCTTGCGTAACGTAATCGAGAATAGTTACAGGAGTGACCACCGGACGCGATTCGGAGCTATTCGGGGAGCGGACGGAGTTTGTCGAAGTTGTATGCCAAGCAGGATTTGCGCGAGGTGGGCGGCACGGGAGGGGGCCGAAAGTAACCAGCGGGCTGGGTAAGGGCCAGCCGGCGTTCGATTACCCGAGTAATTTGGCAACACTTCGACTGTAACCTAGGATACCTTCGATATGTCGCGAAGCGCCCTGCTATGGTGTGATGAGGAATCGACCGTCCGAACGCTGCAGAGCGTATTGACGGAGCTTGGAGTCAGCGTCGAGCGCTGCACCAGCACCGAGGAAGCCGACCAGCAGCTGCAGCGGCAAAGGTTCGACGCCGTCGTGGTCGATCTTGATGAAAGCGGCCCGGAGGCGCACGAGATCCTGCAGCGGGCGCGCAAGGCAGCTCTGAATCGAAACACCTTGACCCTGGCAATCGTGGGGCCGACCGTCAAAGTGCAGGACGTGTTTGCACTGGGCGTGAACTTCCTTCTGTACAAGCCAATTTCCCGGGACCGGACACGGGCAAGTTTGCGGGCGGCTTATCTGCTGATGGGACGGGAGCGGCGACGCAACGTACGCCTGCCCGTTCATGCCAAAGCTACCATGGAGTATGTGAACGTGGAGAACGGCGAAGCCACCTTAGTTGATCTCAGCGAGAGCGGGACCGCGATCCAGAGTCAGCAGAAGGTACCGCCGAGCTGCAAGGTGTATTTCAAGTTTGAGCTTCCCGAACAAGCATCGGTCGTTCAATTGTCAGCCGAGGTGATCTGGCAGGACTCGGCCGGGCGCGTAGGCCTGCGTTTTGTCGACCTGCCGCAACGATCACGGCGGTTGCTCCGCGAATGGTTGGAGAATGCCTTCGAAAAGGCGCAGCAAAAAGCCAGGAGCTCAGCGCCTCCTGCAACCGCGGCGCAGCCCAGCGGGCGTTTGGGCAGCGGCGGAACAGGGCAGGCCGATGATGGCGTTGCTCGATTCCGCGCCACTCCGGGAAACCGGCGGAATCAATCCCGTAAGCCCTGCCAGATCGGAGCTTCGGTATACAAGGTGAACTCCGACGTACCGCATCGCTGCACGCTAAGCGACATCAGCACCGGCGGGTGTTACGTGGAAATGCCATCGCCGTTCGCGGTGGGCGACCGCATCGAGGTCCAGGTGCGTACGCGCGATTGCAAGCTGCGGGTGCCGGGCGTGGTTTTGGCAGTTCATCCCGGCTACGGGATGGGGGTGCGCTTCGAGTTGCGGAATCCCGCAGATCGCGAAGGACTCGAGCGGTTGATTGCGCTCCTCGGCGAAGCCGCCGCGGGGCTTGAGTACGGAACTGCGACCATTCCGCCGGGCTACTAGTCGCCTTTGCCGGCGAGCGATTCAGCCTCGGCTCCGACGGCTCGACGAAAATAATCGAGGCTGCGCTGCAGCCCATCCATCAGTTCTACCTTCGGTTCCCATCCCAGCAACTTCCGCGCCTTGGTGATATCAGGACGCCGTTGTCTGGGATCATCCTGCGGCAGGGGCTCGTTGCGTATCTTGCTCTTTGAGTTGGTGACCTTCAGCACGGCTTGCGCGCATTCCAGAATCGTGAACTCGGTAGGATTTCCGATGTTGACCGGCAAGGTTTCCGCCGAGCGGGAAAGTCGCAGGATTCCGTCGATCTCGTCGCTCGCGTAGCAGAAGCTGCGGGTCTGCTTTCCGTCGCCATACACGGTCAGATCCTCGCCCAGCAGCGCCTGCCGCATGAAGTTGGGAATCACGCGGCCATCGTTGATCTGCATGCGCGGGCCATAGGTATTGAAAATCCTGACGATGCGGATATCGACCTTGTGATAGCGATGATAGGCGGCGGTGACCGCCTCGGTGAAACGCTTCGCCTCGTCATACACCGACCGGGGCCCGATGGGATTCACATTGCCCCAGTAGGTTTCGGTTTGCGGGTGCACCAGGGGATCGCCGTAACACTCGGAGGTGGAAGCCACCAGGAACTTGGCAGAATAGCGCTTCGCGACATCGAGCGCATTGAATGTGCCCTGGGAGCCGACCTTCAGGGTCGCAATGCCGTGGGCATGGTAGTCGACCGGGCTGGCGGGGCTGGCAAAGTGGAATACATAGTCAACCGGGCCGCAATCAAAAGATTCACACACATCGATTTGGCGGAACTCAAAGTGCGGCTCGTTCTTCAGATGCGCGAGATTGCTGAGTCTCCCGGTTAGCAAGTTGTCAGCCGCGACCACCGAGTAGCCGCTTGCCAGCAAGGCATCACACAAATGGGATCCGAGAAAGCCGGCTCCCCCGGTAACCAGAGCGCGCGGGCGGTTCATGCCTTGTTTACCGCTTTCTGCCCTGATTGAGCTTCGACTGGGGCGTGCCCCTCGGTCAGCACCGGCACCCGGCCGACGCTGTAATAACTGAACCCGTTTGCGGCCATGACCTCGGGCCGATACAGATTCCTTCCGTCGATCACGATGGGATAACGAAGCTTCTGCTTGATCTTAGGCAGGTCGAGGTTGGAGAACTCCTCCCACTCGGTGAGGATGAGCAAAGCATCGGCGCCAGAGGCGGCCTCGTAGGAGTTCGTTACGAATTCAACCTTAGTTCCCAGAACCTCGCGGGCGCGGTCCATCGCCGCCGGATCGTAAGCGCGGATGGAGCATCCTTCCTGCACGAGTGATTGTACGAGCAGGATTGCCGGCGATTCCCGGATGTCGTCGGTGCCACCCTTGAATGCCAGACCCAGCACGCCCAGACGCTTGCCGCGCAGCGTCCAGAGAGCATTGCGCACCTTGCGGAGGAACCGGTGGCGCTGCTCTTCATTGATATGAATGACTTCGTCGAGCAGGCGGAAGTCATAGCCACACTCGCGCGCGACTGCGCGGAACGCCTTCAGATCCTTGGGGAAGCAGGAGCCGCCATAGCCGATTCCGGGATTCAAGAAACGGGGGCCGATTCGCGAATCGGTTCCGATACCCTGGCACACCTGCTGCACATTGGCACCCACCGACTCGCAGATCGAAGACACCGCATTGATGAACGAAATCTTGAGAGCCAAAAAAGCATTGGACGCGTGCTTGATCAGTTCGGCGCTCTTCGTGCTGGTAACGATGATGGGAGGCGGGAGCTGCGCACGATCCGGGCCGGGGATGGCACCTTGGCGCTTGTAGTACGAGCCATCGGTCATAGGAGCATAGATCTCGCGCAACACGGCTGCACAGCGATCGGTGTCCGCACCCACGACGATTCGATCCGGGAAGAGAAAGTCGGTGACCGCGGTGCCCTCCCGAAGAAATTCGGGATTGGAAGCCACATCGAAGGACCCGGCGGCTGCCCCATTGCGCTGGATGATCTTGCGCACCCACTCGCTGGTGTAGACCGGAACCGTGCTTTTTTCGACCACAATCTTGTAGCCATCGATGGCGGTCGAGATCTCGCGGGCGACCGATTCGACGTAGGACAGGTCAGCATCGCCCTGGTCGGTAGGCGGAGTTCCTACCGCCACGAAAACAGCGGCGCTGGCGCGTACCGCTTCCTGAAGGTTGTCGGTGAATTGCAATCGCCTGCCGCGATGGCGCTCCAGCAGTTCAGGCAGAAACTGCTCGTGAATTGGGACACGTCCCGCTTGGAGGGCGGAGAGCTTTTGCTGGTCGTTGTCGACCAGAATGACTTCATGGCCCAGATCCGCGAAACACGCTCCCGCTACCAGCCCTACATATCCAGACCCAACAACGGCTATTTTCATCGCTTCGTAAGTCCCCTTGAATCTAGGGGCAGGATACGGGCTTGCGGCCCGCAGCCAGCCATGGAAATGAGTTGGCCTTCAGGGGGGAAGTATTACTTTAGCAGGTTTTCGGGCGACCGCCAGCCAGCCGGTCACAAATCGCAGTTCTGCCCCGGTTACGGCTCACCGCGATAGGTGACGATGGTCACCGAGGGGCCGGTTTGCCCGCTCCAGAATGCAGGCTGGGAGGTCGCTATGCCGATCCTCATAATGGCTCTACTCGCATTGGCGATATTTGGATTGATCGGCCTGATGCTGTTCACCGCCAGCACCCTGGAGCGTCATCAGCCCCGGAAAGCGCCGACCGCTTCGCCGTCAGCCAAACGCACAAGCTAGCTTCCCCCGGATGGCCGCCCCAGTCGGGGAACTGCGGGTTCGTTCCGGCTTCAAAGGGGAACCGGTTCGTGTGAACTGCGGAAGAAATCCCTGCCCTTGCGCTCTTTTCCAAGCAGCAACACGACTCCCAGCAGCACAATCGTAACGACTTCGAATCCGGCCAAGGCCCATTGATAACCAAACTTGTTGCGCAAGCTATATTCAATGTTGTTGGTGGGGGCGGCGATGAGAATTCCCAGCTGGTAGGCCAATCCCGGAAGCAGACCGCGCAGCGCGTCCGGGGACAATTCGTTGAGGTGGGCGGGAATGATTCCCCAGGCGCCTTGCACGCCGATCTGCATCAAGAAAGCGCCCACGATTAACGTCTGAACCGACCCGCCAAACGCCCACCAGGGAATCATACCCAGCGATAGCACCAGCGCACACAAGGCGCTCCGGCGGCGGCCAAGGTGCTCGGAGAAATGGCCAAACATAATCGCGCCCAGCACCGCGCCAACGTTGTAAATGATGGCCAACGTCGAGATGGTCGCTGGTCCGAGCCCGTGAACCGTACGTAGAAAGTGGGGATAGAGGTCCTGAGTTCCGTGGGACAGGAACATCATGAGCGTCATCAGGACCACCAGGTACGACAACAACAGCCAATGACCGCGCAGAATCCGAAAGATGGTCCGCGTGTCCGGGGCCCGGTGCTGTCGCCAGGCTTCCGATTCCTTCACTTGGGTGCGGATATAAAACGCGAGCAAGGCCGGAATCCCTCCCACCCAGAACATTGCCCGCCAGCCCCACACGGGCAGCACAAAGCGAGAGGCCAGGGCTGCCAGCAGGTATCCGATGGAATACCCGCTTTGAAGGATTCCAGAAAGGACGCCGCGCCAGCGGGGCGGAGCATTTTCCATGGCAAGCGATGCGCCCACGCCCCACTCACCACCCATTCCAATTCCGTAGAGCGTGCGAAGAATGAGGAAGACCGTGTAGTTGGGAGCGAACCCGCATAACAGTTCAACGACGGAAAAGAACACCACATTGGCCATCAGGGGGCCCCGTCGGCCATAACGGTCGGCGAGGAATCCGAACAGAAAGGCTCCCACGGGGCGCATCGCAAGGGTGGCCGTAGTCGTGAAGATGATTTTCTCGGTCGAGACGTGGAACTGAGCGGCCAGGGTATCGACCAGGAAGACCAGCACGAAGAAATCGAAGGCATCCAGCGTCCAGCCGAGGAAGCCGGCGGTGACCGCATGCCAGCGGTCGGAATTGCTGACCGCAGACGAAGGCCGGGGGCCCGGAGACTCCATGGTCGATTGCGGTTCCATGCGAGAAACCGAGCTTACCAGTTGGACCGCCGTTCCGGCCGATTCTTTCGGGTTGACCCCTGACTGGTTCGGAACTGGCTTCCCGGAATCGTGCGGACGTTGTATACTCGCCGCGGTTCGGCCTTCTTTCTCCTCCCCGCAGCTAGCCCTCCTCCACAAAAAGCTCCGTCGTCAGACCAGGCATCGATCCCGAATCGACCGGTTTGGCAGCGGGTTATGGGTGGATTTCAGGTAACACGAGGATGGCCCGCTATGGCTTTCCGCATTGACAACCCGCAGGATCAGAGTGACACTCCGGGCAGGCAACTTCGTCCGCAGGTCGCGGAGGCCGACGAACCTCTACGCGACGTACACGGTTTGGGCCCGGTTTTGAACATGTCTCAGTCGAGTTCTTCGCCGTCCGATTCCTTCGAATCACCGTCCGGCTCCGATTCGCCCAACCCCAGCCGCAGGGCGGAGCCGCTGTTCATGCCTTCAAAATTGGCGCGCCTGCGCGAGAAACTGGCCACCGACGGCGGTACCGACTCCACCGATCTGGCGCTCGACCTGGTGCTCAACGAGATCGTGCAACAGGTCCGCATCACCACGCGTGCGACCGGTGCGGCGATTGCGCTGCTGCGCGGGGAAGAAATGGTGTGCCGCGCAACCACCGGCGGAAACGCCCCCGACCTTGGGGTTCGCCTCGATACCAAGACCGGCCTGTCCGGAGCCTGCGTGCAGAGCCGGCAAACGCAACTGTGCAGCGACACGGAATTAGATGATCGAGTTGACGTCGCCGCCTGCCGGGCCCTCGGGGTGCGCTCGATACTCGTTCTCCCGTTGCTTACGGGCACCCGCATGATGGGGGTATTTGAGGTTTTTTCCCCCTTGCATCACGCCTTCGGAGAGCGCGACGTACAGACCTTGCAGGCTTTCATCCAGCAGATTCTCGGCGCCGTGGAGGAAGCCGAATCGCTTTCGCGTGGAGGTGAACAAGCCACCCAGCCCTCTGAGACGCCAGTTCAGAGACTCGAGCCGGATCTTCCATCACTTACTCCAGCGCTTTATCCGCTCGACGCGGACGGTGGTCCCGTCGCATCCCGCCGTGATTGGATAACTCCGATCCTGACCGGGGTTGTGATCGCGCTGGCGATCCTTCTCGGCACGTTGATTGGCATGCATATCAGCCGAAACCGGAATGTTCCGCGCCGCGTGGCGAAGGTAGCGAGCCCGGCGGAAATTGCATCCATGCATCCCAGCATGGCGCAGCAGGGTGTGCCCCCGCAGTCGACCTCTGCTCCGCAGCCGGAGTCCTCTCGCCCGGTTGAGACAGGCGCCGCGCAGAATGAGAACCGCCAGAAGCCGCAGAAAGGCGGATTGGTTGTCTACAAGAACGATCGCGTCGTGTTCCAGATTCCGCCAACCGCAGCCGGCTCGACGGTCGCCTCGAATTCCGCAGACGCGCCCGACCGGACGCAAGGAACCACGGGCCAAGCCGACCCGTTGGCGAACCTGCCCGAAGTCTCGGCTGACGCCGCCAACCGACTGCTCGTGAAACAAATACAACCGGCGTACCCGCCCGATTTGGCCGGCCAAAGCCAGCAACCGGTGCACATCCGGATAGCGGTGGATCGTTCCGGGACAGTCCAGGCGGCGCGGTATGAAAGTGGCCCCGCCGAGTTGGCGCCGGCCGCGCTCGATGCCGTGAAGAAGTGGCGGTTTACTCCGTACTCGGTGAACGGTGTTCCAGCCGCGTTTCAGACTGTAGTCAGCTTGCCTTTTGCCGCACACTGAATTTACCGCTGGCGTTGCCTAACCAGATCCCGGACATGCATGTAAGCTGTTACGAACGGCTGCTTCTCCCATGAAGAAGACTCTCTTCTGGATCGTTTCCAACATCGCCTTCGGACTGTACAAGCGGCTCCCGATTTTCGGCGAACTGCGCGCCTCGGTGGGCGTGCTGGAGCGGGAGGGGCAGTACCTTGTGATTCAACGCAACGACGGGCGTGGATTATCTTTTCCCGGCGGGACGGCGTGGCCGTTTGAGCCAGAGGGCAAGACGCTGGTGCGCGAGGTTCAGGAAGAGACCGGCCTGACGACCGGGAAGTATGAACTTCTATTCTGTTACTCGAGCGACATCGACGCGCCTTGCCGCATCACCGTTTTCCGGATTGAAGCGAGCGGCAGCTTGCGCGAGTCGTGGGAAGGGGTGCCACAGTGGGTCGGCGCCAGCGAGCTGCGAGCGCGCGTGGCACGCAGCCAGCTTCCGATTGTCGAGCGATTGCTCGAAACTCCTAATGCACATTCACCAGCGTAGAGCCCCGGATTCCAGCCTGGCTTGCAGTGACCTGGCAGGAACCGGCGCCCACCGCGGTGACCATTCCGCGGTTGACTGTCGCTACCTTCGCATCTGAAGTCTGCCAGATCGCGGTAGCGGTGATGTCTTTGGAACTTCCATCCTTGTAGTGGCCGGTCGCGGTCAAAGCCTGTGAGCCGCCGATGCCCATTTCTGCTGTGGATGGGTTCATGACAATAGTGGAGAGAACCGCCTGACCGACTCCGGAAACATTCAAAGAGGCGGGCGACGGGCCATCATCATTGGGGAACTTCAGGGTGGCATTCCGGTTTCCACCTTGGCTAGGGGTGAAGATGACCGCCACCGCGCAATTGGTGGCTACCGTTTGTCCGCTGCAGTTATCCGAGGAGATGGAAAAATCGCCGGGGTTTGCCCCGCCGATGGTGATCGTGCCAAAGGTGGCGGGGCGATTCCCCAATATGTTGACGGTCAGCGTTTGTGGCGCGCTGCTGCTTCCGAGGCTGACCGTGCCGAGGTTTAACGCGGCCGGAGAAAATGTCAGGGCTGCGCCCGTTCCAGTCAGGTTGATGGTGAGCGGTACGGAGGTGCTGAGGACGTTGAGTTTGCCAGATCGCGCGCCTCCACCGGTCGGAGTCAGCGTCAATCCAACCGTGCACTGGCTCGGCCCGACAAAGGTCCCGACGCACAGATTTGAGGCAATCGTGAATTCCGGATTCGTCACCGAGATGGCGCCAAACGTTGTCGGATCGGAACCTTGAATGGAGAACGAGAGGGTCTTTATCGAACTGGCCTGGGAGACCACACTTGTTCCCAAGTTCAGCGTTCCGGTGCCGGTGGTGACGGACTTGCCTTTGCCGGAAAGCGGCAAGAGATACGAGGAACCATCAGCGAGACGGATGAGGACGCCCCCATTGAGCGATCCGCCGCCTTGGGGCATGAAGCTGACGCTGATCGTGCAACTTGTACCAGCCGCGATGGCGCCGCCGGATATCGGACAAGTTCCCGAGAGGTTGCCGAACTCGCCGGTCACAGTCATTCCGGTGACGTTCATCGGAGTCGTGAAAGGATTAGTGAAGGTTGCGGTCTGAGAGGGGCTGACCGTTCCAGCGTTCTGAGTCGAAAAAGCGAGCGCCCTCGGAGTCAGCACGAGCATGCCGTACACGGTGAGCCGTCCGTTCGTCGCGAAATAGACCTTCCCATTTGCAATTGTCGGAAACATGAACCGAACACTCGTCCCGGCGCTATCCCTGGTCGGGTTCTGGGTCGTGTTGAACAGTTCGTTGCTCAGGTTGTTCGCGTCATATGCGTGAAGGATGGCGGTGTTCTGGCGGCTTTCCCCGGTCCAGAGAATTGCGCTCGAAGTTCCGTTCGCTGAAATCGAGGGACTGGAACCGAGAGGATAGAGATACGAAGCGGAAGAGGTGGAAGTGGGCGAGGCGGATAGAGTGCCGGACACCGGATCGAAGCTGAAACTCCGCACCACGTCGTTGCGGCCACTGAAGTAAAGTTGGTTATTCCACCACGCCGGAGCGCCCCACAATCCCTGCAAGGCTCCGGGGACGACCTGCACGATCTGCTTGTTGTTGACGGGGTTGAACTCGCCGGGGTGATCCCGGTCGATCAGGTAGATGGTGCCCTGTTTACCAACCAGCACGAGCAGGTGCGGATGGGCAGAGCCTGGCGGCTGATCGGGCAGCAGCAAGGTTCCGCCGGAGCCCAGGTCGAGATCATGCTGCGCCAGCGCCGCCTGGTTGTAGGGCGTAAAGTAGTCGGCGGGTTGCCAGGCGCCCGTTGAAGGCGGGGCCGGCATTTTCACAAGGCTGTCTGAGAGGTCGATGCCGCCACTGGCGAAGTCGAAGGTGCCGTTGCCGGTGGCGAAATACAGGTTGCCACCTGCGTCTACTGCGGGCGCCGCGCCGCCAGCCCAGATCCCTCCACCATATCCATTCGCGGTGGCGTTCCAGACGCCCACTTGGGTGAGTGCCCGGGCATCGTATGCCAGCAGCCAACCATGGTAGGGACTGGTGTCGCACAGCGACGCGAATGTGATGTACACAATGCCCTGGCTGAGAACGATGCCCGCTCTCTGATTTTCAGTCAGCGTATTCAATGTCACGGAAGAGCCGCCATCGCCGGTGCCTGGGACGGTAGCGGAAAGGTCGACCGGGCTGCCGGGACGCTCCGCGCCGGTTGTGGCGTCGAGAGCGTGAAGCCTCACTTTATAAACTCCGCTCTCTTTGGTGCGCGCTACCACGTAGAGGGTCATGCTGGCTGGGTCAAGAGCTGGGGTGCTGGTGATCCCGATCTCGGGAACCAAGTCCGTGCAGCCAATATCCGAAGACGGGATCGTGGTCACGGTTCCGTCGGGACTGGTGAAGCTGCGGCTCCAGAGCGGGCCGACGTTGATTCCCGCGTTGCTGTCGGCATCGAAGGCATAGACGACGTCGTGCTCGGTTACGACATAGACGACGTTATGAACTCCGCCATTAATTGTTACATTTGGAACATAAAGCGGCTGCGCATACACCCTGCCTTGCAGCGAGTACGAGAACAACTTTCCGAACGTGTTCGCATTGAGGTTGGCGGGCGAGAGCGTGAGTTCGCTCCGATTCTGGCCAGTTCGCGCAGCATCATTGTGAAAAGTGGTGACACTTACCTGTGCGGATGAGTTGAGAACAAGCGACAAAACGAAGACAGCGGTGGTCCACATCAACCGATGTAAGCTTCTCCCGAGCACGGATCCTCCCAGCGATCAAGCTGCGCCCCCGACTCCCGACTGGGGGCTCGGGAATCTCAAGATGAGCAAGTCTCCCATGCGCCAGCCAGCTCTTCCAGAGTGAAACTTTCTTCATACATGGGCGGGGACAGCCGGTGTTCAATTTGTCGTTCAGACTTTCACGAGCGAGGGCATAATGTTGCGCCTGCCTGATTTTTGAGTACGAGGGGAAGTGCGGTGGGAAAGACGAACATCAGCGCGGTCATGCTGGGTGTGGTGCTGGCTTGCTCCAGCTTTTCGGTCGCACAGTCGGGAGCGGCGGAGTTCTTCGGCATGCACATCAACAATCATCACGACTTCAATTTCTGGCCAGACGTGCAGTTCAGCTCCGTCCGGCTGCACGATTCCGGAGTGAGCTGGCGCGAGATCGAAGAGTCGCCGGGCAAGTACAACTGGGGGACGCTGGATCAACTGTTGAAACGCGCGAAGAGTCACCAGGTCGACGCCCTCTACGACTTCGTGCGCACCCCGGAGTTCTACACATCCCACAGCCAGTGCAGCCGCGACTTCGAGGGCGGCCGCTGCGAACCGATGCGCTGCGCAAAGTATGGCGGCAAGAACCAGGGCGGGTGTTTGCCGCCCAACGATCTGACGGCGGACGGAGGCGGCGCGAACCAGCATTTCAAGGCTTTCGTGACCGCGTTGGTCGACCACGTGACGTCCCTCAATCCTTCCGAATATGCCCCGGTGACCGTTTGGGAGATTTGGAACGAATTCGATCGCGAGACTTTCTGGCAGGGAACCAACCCGCAGCTGTTGCGCCTGGCGAAGGACGCGCGCGCCATCATCAAGGCAAAGCTTCCCAACGCGACCATCACCACGCCCAATGCCACCATGCCCCGCTTTCTCCGGGAATACCTGAACCAGTCTGGAGCGCCCGAAGTTGCCGATGCGATCTCCCTTCACACTTATGTTGGGCAGTGTGAGCCGGAGGACCAGATCGAGCGGCGGCTGCAGAATTACAATCGGCTTCGTCACGATTTCATGGCGGGCAAGCCGATCTTTGTCACCGAGGGCAGCTGGGGAAAGCCGGAGAATTGCGCGGACCTGGACGCCCAGGCCGCCTTCACCGCCCGCTACCTGCTGCTGCTCTACGCTGGCGTCGGCGACGAACACGGGGTCGACCGCTTATGGTGGTATGCCTACGACGTACCCATCGGTCGTCTGGACGACCCTGACAGCAACGCGCTCCGCCCATCGGGCATCGCGTACCGCGAAGTGTACCGCTGGCTGACGGAGAACCAGCTGACCCCGCACTCGTGCAAGCGCGAGGGAGGAAGCCGGTGGAGCTGCTCCCTGAAAAAAGCGAACGGGAGCGCAGCGATGATTCTTTGGGACGCCGATCCGGGCCGTCAGTGCGCCGGCGGCAACTGCCCTACCGCCGCCTCTTCGGTTGCGGGAAAGTTCAAACAGTACCGGGAATTGACGGGCACCTCGCACGCCTTGGAGGGGCAGGCCCCGATTGGCGCAAAGCCCATTCTCGTCGAGGTGGGGCCGGCAAACTAACGCCACTTGGCAAGTCCGGCTTCGGATCTGGCGAGAGCCATGGCAGCGCATGCTAGACTGACGCTCGGTGTAGCCCTCCCGCGACCGTAGTGTTGTCCCGCCTCCGGTCACAGCTCTCAGGAGATGTCTGACCTTCGTGAAGATTCTCGTCGTCCACAATCCTTATCAGCAGGCGGGTGGTGAAGATGTCGTGTTCGAGCAGGAGTGCCGGCTGCTGCGCCGCGCCGGGCATCAAGTGATTACCTACTGCCGTTCGAATGACGAGATCGAAAAGATGGGAGCCCTGCAGAAGCTGACGACTGTGCCGCGGGCGGTCTGGTCATCGGACGCGAAGCGCGAGTTAGAGGATTTGCTTGAGCGCGAACGTCCCGACGTCGTGCACGTGCACAACACGTTTGCCATGATCTCGCCGTCGATCTATTTTGCCTGCTATGCGGCGCGTATTCCGGTAGTACAGACCCTGCACAATTACCGCTTGATGTGTCCAGCCGCCACCTTTTACCGGGCGGGGCAGGTCTGCGAAGACTGCACAACCGGTGGCCTGTGGCAGGGCATACGACATCGCTGCTATCACGATTCTCGCGGCCAGACTGCGGTCGTTGCCTCGATCATCGCCGTGCATCGCAAGCTCGGCACTTGGGCCCATCCCCTTCACTACTACATCGCGCTCAGCCAGTTTGCGCGACAAAAGTTCATTGAGGCGGGGCTTCCGGAGACGCGACTTTTCGTCAAGCCAAACTTTGTCGATCCCGATCCGGGACCTTGTGAAGACAAGCAGGAGTACGCGGTTTTTGTGGGCCGCCTGTCGCCCGAGAAGCAAGTCGGTACTTTACTCCGCGCGTGGGAGAAGTCATCCGCCAGGATGCCCCTTCTTATCGTGGGAGGGGGGCCTCAACTGGAAGAGCTCCGAAACCTGGCATGCAAAAGGAACCTGAACGGCATTCAATTCCTGGGCCAGGTGCCGCGGCCTGAGGCGGTCGAGAAGCTTCGCCGCGCCAGGTTCCTGATTTTTTGCAGCCAGTGGTATGAGAATTTCCCGGTGACCATCGTGGAGGCCTTCGCCTCCGCAACGCCGGTGATCTGCTCCCGGCTGGGAGCGATGGAAGAGATCGTCTCAGACGGACGGACGGGCAAGCACTTTACCGCCGGTGACGCCGATGATCTGGCTCGGAGCCTCGACTGGGCGTGGACGCATCCGGCCGAACTATCTGCCATGGGACGAGCCGCGCGAGCCGAATTCGAGAGCCTTTATTCCGCTGAGAAGAACTACAGCCGGCTGCTCCAGATCTACCGGCGGGTCATCGCCGAGGCTGGGCGGCGCCGGCCGATTTCCAGCCTTGCAGAGAGCCAATAACTAGCCGGTTTGCCGTTCCTGTGGACTAGCCCATCTCCATTTGCCCTTGTCCCTTTGCTCGCCCGCCATGTCCTACCGGAACCTTGGAGCGGGCTTGCCGGTTTGCGATCTTATTCGTATGAGCACGACTACTGCGAGGTTCTCTGCGCAAGCTTGTGGAGTACCGAAACAACAAGGAGCGAGGCATCGTGTATCCACTCCCCCCGATCCACGATTCGCACGCGCAAGATGCGCGCTGCGGGTCGGCATTTAGTCCGCGCAGCCTGGGACGTAAGAGCTTTCGTCAACCAACCATTCATCTCGGTATCCTGACTGCTGTTTTGGCAGTTCTCGTCGCGATCGCTCCCGCACAATCGGTTCCGACCAACTACTTCGGGTTGCACATGCACAGTGGCGTCGTCTCCCAGCAGCCATGGCCCACGGTCTCTTTTGGGAGTATCCGGCTGTGGGATGCCGCAGTTGCATGGAAAGACATCAACAAGTCGAACGGCGCCTACAGTTGGGCCACCCTGGATAAATGGCTGGCCGCCGCGCAGGCCCATAACGACGACCTGCTCTACACCTTTGGAAGAACTCCGCAGTGGGCATCGTCGAGTCCTTACGAATCGGGATGCAGTGGTGGTCCCGGAACCTGCGCACCGCCGAACGACTTGAATGCTGACGGCACGGGAACCGATCAGCACTTTAAGGATTTTGTGACCGCCCTCGCCACCCACAATAAGAACAGCTCTACTGCTCACATCAAGTATTGGGAACTTTGGAACGAACCCTTCAACAGTCCCAACTGGGTGGGCACGATTGCTCAGATGGTGCGCATGGCCGGCGACGCAACCGCAATTATCAAATCGATTGATCCCTCTGCGATCGTGCTGGTACCTTCCGTCTGCATTGAAGGCTTGCAGGGGCGCAACTGGCTGGATGCCTATCTATCGGCCGGCGGCAAGTCGTATGCCGACGCGGTTGCATTCCACGGCTACGTCCAGAAGCCCGGTACTCCGCTGCTTGCCGAGAACATTCTGGCCTACATCAGCAAGACCCAGGCGATCCTCGCCAAGTACGGGTTGCAGAACAAACCGCTGTGGGACACGGAAGGCAGTTGGGGAAAGTCGGCGGTCAGCAGTCCCGCTTTCACCGACCCTGATTCGCGCATGGGATTCCTGGCGCGGATGCATTTACTGCAGCGCTCGGCGGGCGTCGCCCGCTTCTACTGGTATCAGTGGAACAGTCCTTCGGACCTGGGGACGCTGTGGGTTCCGAATCCCACCAATCCGCTGGCAGCGGGTACCGTACTCAAGCCCGGTATCGCTTATGGGCAAGTCGAACAGTGGATGGGGGGTGCAACCATGACCTCGGCGTGCTCGGCGAACGGAACGGTCTGGACCTGCAATCTCTCGCGCCCGAACGGCTACGTAGCCCGCGCGGTTTGGGACACGGCCCAATCCTGTGCCAATGGAACCTGCACCACGAGCAGCTACCCGGTGACCACGCAATTCGTGCAGTATCGAACGCTCGACGGAAAAATCGTGCCGGTGACCGGGTCCACAGTCCCCATCGGGTACAAGCCCATCCTGTTGGAGAACTGAGAGTTGATCGTGTGCACGCGTCGCGGGGCCCTTCCGGGCCCCATTTTTATTGGTCATCAGGAGTAAACCGATCGGCTAGAGTCCTTCCACTCCAAGGCATACGGCCTCTTGCAGCAAATTGCGACATTACCTACCATCCCCTCCCGAACTAGTCGAGCTGTAGTCGACAGTCGCAGTAGCCAATCAGGTTTAACCACTCCCCCTCGAAAAGTTAAGCATGCCTGCGGAATTCCGCGAGCGCGGAATCTGGGCTACGCCGCAAGCCTGTCACCCAGCCCTCGGGTCGCCGAACGGGACTCAGAGGGCGGAGCTTTCAATAAGCTCAGGTACGCAGCGAGCCTGTGCGAATCGGCCGCTTCCCAGTCCGCCTGCCATCCACCGTACGGCCATCGACGCGACCACCTTTGCCCACGGAGATCGACATGAAGCTCACCCACCGCATCGTCTGCTGTTTCGCTCTTGTGCTGCTCACGGTACCGGTCATGTTCGCGCAAGCCGGGAAGGCGACGGCGAACGGGACACAAGCGGCCGACACGGCCGCCTCCGGGCCGGTTAACAGCTTTGGTTTTTCCGAGCGTCATCCGCGCTATGAAATGCAACCCGGCGACGCTTTCGATCTCACGTTCGAGTACACTCCGGAATTCAACCAGACCGTCACTGTGCAGCCCGACGGGTACGTCTCCATGCGGAACGTCGGAGACCTGTACGTCGCGGGCCAGACGGTTCCGCAAGTGACCGTAAAGGTGACCGATCTGTACGGCAAGATCCTTAACAAGCCGGTCATCTCGATTCTCTTGAAAGATTACGAGAAGCCGTACTTCATCGCCGACGGGCAAGTCGGCCATCCCGGCAAGTATGAATTGCGCGGCGACACCACGGTGGTTCAGGCGATCGCCATGGCCGGGGGCTTCACGTCGAGCGCCAAGCACTCCAACGTGGTGCTGTTCCGTCGAATTTCCGATCAATGGGTGGAATCCAAGCTTCTCGACGTGAAGAAAATGCAGAATTCCAAGAACCTCAGTGAAGACGTTCATCTTCGCCCGGGTGACATGGTTTTCGTTCCCAAGAATGCGCTCTCGAAGATCGAGCCCTTCCTCCCGACCTCCAGCTTCAACATGATTCCCTGGCACTACTAAGCCGGAAAGATTTCAGGAGACCAGCATGGAAGGACAAGAACTAGTTCTGCATGGCGGCAACCGGATCACATCTTTTACGCTGCGCGACTTTGCCGCCATGGCATTCCGGCGTCGACGAATCATGCTGCTCTGCTTCTTCGGCATCCTGCTGGGGGCGGTGCTGTCCGCGTTGCTGTTTCCCAGCTACCGGGCGCAAACCGAAATCCTGGTGCGCCGCCAGCGCGTCGACCCGGGAGTCACTCCCGACCGGAACACCTCCATGGTGGTGACCAATACGGTGACCGAGGAAGAGATCAACTCCGAGGTCGAACTGATCAAGAGCGAAGATGTTCTGCGCCTGGTCGTGCTGCAGACGGGCCTGGACAAGCGCCCATCGCTGATCGGTGCGATCTTTGGGCCGCATGATCCCGAGCGCAAGATCGCCAAGGCGATCGACCGGCTGCGCTCCAACCTTGGCGTCGACTCGCTGCCCAAGACCAACGTGATCCGCGTAACTTATGTTTCTCCGAACCGCCAGCTCTCGGCGCGGGTTCTGGAGGTCCTGGACACGGTCTACCTGCAAAAGCACAAAGAGGTTCAGCGCACGGCGGGGCAGTTTGATTTCTTCTCCCGGCAGGTGGACCGAGCCAAGGGCGAACTGGAAGCGGCCGAGGACAAGCTCAAGCGCTTCCCGAACGAGGCGGGCACCGCAAACCCGAGCCTTGCCCGCGATATCGCCCTGCAAAAAGTAAATGACCTGAACGTCAATCTGGCTGAGACCCAGGCCGCCATCGCAGAAACTCAAAAGAAAATTGACGCGATGGGGCAATTGCAGAAGACGACTCCCAGCCGCTTGACCACGCAGGTCCGGCAACAGGACGATGCCCCCGTATTGCAGCAAATGAAATCCGCCTTGCTGCAGTTGGAGCTGAAGCGAAGCGACCTGGCTTCCAAGTACCAGCCCGACTATCCGCCGCTGGTGGAACTCGATAAGGAAATCGCCTCCACCAAAGCCGCGATCAACGGCGAGAAACCCCTCAACGATGTCACCACCGATCAGAACCCCGCTTATGGCTGGATCAATTCTGAACTGGTGAAGGACCAGGCGGATCTGCGCGGCCTTAAGGCGAAAGCTTCCGAGACCGAATACCAGGTGCGCAGTACGCTGGCCAATGCCCGCAATCTGGAAGTGGAGGGCATCGAACAACAGGATCTGATCCGCACCGCCAAGGCCGCCGAAGAGAATTACCTGCTCTATCTGCACAAGCGCGAGGAAGCGCGCATCAGTGACGCCTTTGATCAGCAGAGCATCTTGAACGTTGCCATCGCTGAGAAAGCGACCGTGCCCAGCCTGCCTGCCGAATCCCCTTTGATGTATGGCTTGATTGGCACGTTCCTGGCACTTACCGTCAGCGCCGGCGTGGTGTTCGCAGTAGAATACTTCGATCCCTCCTTCCGGAGCCCCTCGGAGGTCGAAGCAGTGTTGAACCTGCCCGTGCTGGCAGCCGTGCCGGATAAGAACTGGACCCCGGGCAGCAATGGAGTGGGATCACATAAGCCGCTCCCTACCGATATGACTGCATCCATGCCAGCGCAAGAGGCCTAAAGGGACCCAATGTTTCTCAATTTTTACTCGCTCAACGAACAACCTTTCGGCGTTACCCCCGATCCGCGCTTCTTGTACCTGACGCCCGCGCACCGGGAGGCCCTCGCGTCATTGTTTTATGGCATCGATGAAGGGCGCGGATTCATGGCCCTGATCGCGAAGCCGGGCATGGGAAAGACCACATTGCTGGTGCACCTGCTCGAACGCTTCCGGGCCACCGCGCAAACGGCGTTTATCTTTCAGACGCAATGTACATCGCGCGAATTCATGCGTTTCCTGCTGGCCGAGATCGGCTGCGAGGTCGGCACCGAACAGGATCTGGTCACCCTCCACGAAGAGTTTAATCGCCGGCTGCTGCGGGAAGCTCGCGAAGGCCGGCGGTTCATCCTGATCGTGGATGAGGCCCAGAACCTGGACGCGTCGGTGCTGGAGACGATCCGCCTGCTTTCTGATTTTGAAACTCCCCGCGCCAAGCTGCTGCAAATCGTGCTCGCCGGGCAGCCGCAGCTCGCCGACAAACTCTCCCGGCCTTCGCTGGGGCAGTTGCGGCAACGCATTTCGGTGTTGAGCTCACTGGCGCCCTTGCCCTATGCCGAGACCGAACGTTACATGGAACACCGGCTACGGGTGGCGGGGTATCGGAGTGGTACTCCGTTTACGACAGCGGCAAAACGGTTGATCGCCGACATCAGTGACGGGATTCCCCGCAACATCAACAATCTCTGTTTCGGCGCGCTTTCCCTTGGATATGCGCTGCAGCAGAGAACGATCGACGCCGACGTCATTCGCGAAGTGGTCGCCGATCTCGACTTGTCGAAGCTGGCTTCGGATTCGCGAGCCAGTTCGATCGACGAGGCAGCGGTCCTGCAAAAGCTCAAGAGCGACCTCGATCTGGTCACCTTGGACAAAAAAACAATTCTGGCCCGGACCGAACAATTCGATACCGATGCCCGCAAGGATGTGCCATCGGTCGCCGAGGCCCAGGCCTACATCCAGCAAATCATCCAACTGCTCAACAACTGGCAGCGCAGCGTCAACTAGCCCTCGAACCGCCGGTTCGCGGGACCTTCTCAACAGGGTAGGGGTTTCATTATGAGCAGAAACTTTGAACTATTGAACCAGGCCGGCAAGCTCCAGGACGTCCTGAATGCCAGCATCGAGATGCCGGCAGAAGTGGAGCCGGTTGTGGAAGAAGCAGAAGAAGTCGCGCCCGAGGGGCCGGCGGTTCTTCCGCTGGAGATTGAGGGGACGGCGCGCGACGAGATCAATAAGCTCGTGCAGCGCTTGTTCCTGGTGCCGGGCTCGCGGAATCCGCGCCGGGTGGTATTCACCGGCAGTGAGTCCGGGGTGGGATGCAGTTGGGTCTGCGCCCACGCGGCGGAGAGTCTCGCCTCGCAGATTGCATCCTCGGTATGCATCGTGGACTGCAACCTGCGAACCCCGGCGCTGCACACCATGTTTGGCCTGGAAAATCATTTTGGACTTTCCGACGCCCTGGTCGGGCAAAATCCCATCCGGAAATATGCCCGCCGGTTGTCGCGGAAGAACCTCTGGTTGCTGAGCTGCGGCTCCACTGCCGACAATTGGCAGACTCTGCTGACCTCCGACCGCATGCGCGCCCGCATCTCGGAGCTGACCGCGCAGTTCGACTACGTGATGCTTGACGTGGCGCCGCTCAATGGCAGCAACGATGGAATTGCGATTGGCGCTCTGTGCGACGGCGTCGTGCTGGTGCTGAAGGCGAACTCGTCCCGCCGTGAGATCGCCCGCAAAGCCTTGCAGGAAATGAAAATTGCCAACGTGCAGACTCTGGGTGCGGTGCTGAACCAGCGCACCTTCCCGATCCCCGACTCAATCTACAAGATCCTGTAGCCGCAAAATCCCCCACCCGCTCCCTTCGTTCTATGTGCCGTTCGGATTTCCGGCCGGTACCCGATGATCCCAAGACATGACAGCTCTTTGGATGGAATGCTCCTTTTGGGGAGCTGTGAGAACCATTTGTAGAGGCCCAGTAAGGGCTTGGAGGATTGTATGAGCGATGATGTCACCATGACCGCCCCACGATTTGCTTCTCCAGAAACGGTACGTTCTTCTGAGGGGAGATATCCGGGAAATGGCATTTCGATTCTGGCCTGGACGCCCGATGGCGTACACGTCACCTTGAGGAGTCTGCGCGCCCAAACCGAGATTCAGGCGATCCGGCGCGCTCTGGAGTACACGGGATGGAACCGCAAGCGCGCTGCGTCGCTGTTGAAGATCAGCTACCGCGGCTTGCTCTACAAGATTCGCCACCACAACATTACCCGCGCCTGAAGATGCTCTGATCCCGCCTCCCTCCACACCCGCTTCAGCGGCTGCCGTCTGCGGAGTCTGGTCCTATGGGCACGATCCGACGCGAAATCCTGGTCAGCGCGTTTAAGCTCTTCGACGTGGTATTGCTGGTCCTCTCTTTTGGAGTGGCCACGATACCCATCCTGGCACGCTTGGGGACACGCTCGTTTCAGGACTTCCTCTCCATCAAGGTCAAGCTGGAAAACTTCGTCGTTTTCTTTGTGCTCCTATGGATCTGGCACCTCGTCTTCACGATGCTTCGCCTGTACGACTCGAAGCGCCTGACGGGCCGCCGCCAGGAGCTATTCGACGTGGTGACGGGCACTTCGCTGTCCGCACTGGTGCTCCTGTTGGCGTCGGCCGTCTTGAAATTCCAGATGGTGAAGGCTGGCTTTGTCGCCATCTTTTGGATTTCGAGCACGCTGCTGGTGGCGGGAAGCCGGCTGGCGCTCCGGACCGTGCTGCGGAACCTGCGGATGCGAGGCCGGAACCTGCGCAACATGCTGATTGTCGGCTCGAACCGGCGAGCGATCGAATTCGCTCGTTCCATCCAGTCGAAGCCCGAACTGGGGTACCGCATTCTGGGGTTTGCGGATGAGCCTTGGCCCGGGACCGCCCAACTCTCCCGCTATTCGTGGTCGTTGGTCTCCAACCTGGAACAGCTTCGTACCTACCTCCGGCGCAATATCGTCGACGAAGTTGTGCTGGCCTTACCGTTCCGTTCCTTCCACACCTACGCCTCCGATATCGCGGCCGCGTGCGAGCAGCAGGGAATCATCATTCGGGTTCTCTATAGCCCGTTTGATCTGCCCAACACTTCTCCCATGGCTGAGCACCTGGAGGGAGCCGCCGTTATTACACATCAATCGGGCATTGTCGACGGCTGGCCGTTGCTCATAAAACGCTTCATCGATTTGACGCTGTCGCTGGCCTTGATCGTCCTTCTCGCCCCAGTTCTCCTGCTGGTCGCCATCTTGATCAAACTGACCTCTCCGGGCCCGGTACTGTTTGTGCAGAAGCGGATCGGTCTGAACAAGCGTGTTTTCCAAATTTACAAGTTCCGGACCATGGTCGCCGACGCAGAGCAACGCATGAAGCAGGTCGAGCACCTCAACGAAGTCTCCGGCCCTGTATTCAAAATCAAGAATGACCCGCGCATCACAACCCTGGGCCGCTTTCTCCGCAAGGCGAGCATTGACGAGTTGCCGCAGTTGTTCAATGTGCTGGTCGGAGATATGAGCCTGGTGGGGCCGCGCCCGCTGCCCTTGCGCGATTATGAGTTGTTCACCGTCGACGGCCAGGATTGGCAGCGGCGCCGGTTCAGCGTCCGTCCCGGCATCACCTGCCTGTGGCAGGTGGCGGGAAGAAGTTCGATGCCCTTCGACCGCTGGATGGAACTGGACAATCAATATATTCAGCGCTGGTCGCTCTGGCTCGATTTCCAGATTCTGCTGAAGACGATTCCGGCGGTGCTCCGCGGCACCGGAGCCGCCTAAGAACCAGCCTTCGCCCCAAACTCTACCCGGAATGCAACGTAACATTCAGGACTCACACGGCTGGCGATGTCTTCATCAGTTGTTTGAGGCCCAGGCTGCGCGCACTCCTGAGCATCCGGCAATTGAGTACGAAGGGAAGGCCCTGAGCTACAGGGAACTGAACGTCCAAGCCAATCAACTCGCCCACTGCTTGCGTCGACGTGGAATCGGACCCTACGCGCGGGTTGCCATCTGCCTGAGCCCGACTCCGGATTTTGCGGTCGCCACCCTGGCAACGCTAAAGGCTGGTGCATGCTGCGTACCGCTCGACCCGAACTACCCCGCGGAGCGTCTCGCGTACATGGTGGAGGATGCCCAGGCGCGCTTGGCGATATGCTCCGGCGCGCGCCAGGGAATTGTGACCGGGGTGCCGCTCCTGGATCCCCGACTGATCGGCGGCGAAGTTCGCGGCGAACCACAAAACCCTCCCGCCAGTGGAGTCACTCTCGAGGATACGGCGTACCTCATTTATACCTCAGGATCGACCGGCAAGCCCCGCGGAGTCGAACTCAGTCACCGGGGCCTCGCCAATTACGTGACCGCATCGTCCCGTGTGTACGTCACGGGTGCACACGACCGAATCCTGCAGTTCTGCTCGATCAGTTTCGACATTTCCCTGGAGGAGATGTTTGTCGCCTGGGCAAGTGGCGCCACGCTGGTTCTCCGTTCCGCCCAGATGCCACTCGCGGTACCGGCCTTCGTCGATTGGATTCGCCACCAGAAAATCACGATTCTCGATCTCCCCACCGCCTACTGGCACGAGTGGGTGAATCATTTTATGGAGATCGCTGAGCCGGTTCCCCAGGACGTCCGGCTGGTTATCGTGGGAGGAGAGAAAGCCCGCTCGAGTGCCCTGGCTGTATGGCGGGAGGCCGTGGGAAACCGGGTGCGTTGGATTAACACCTATGGGCCTACCGAGGCATCGGTGGCGGTGACGTTTTTCGAGCCGGATCTGGCTACTGGCGCCGAGTTGCCTGCCGACATTCCGATTGGGTACCCGGTGGAGAACTGCCGTGTCTACGTGCTCGATCAGAATTTAAAACCGGTTTCGGCAGGAACTCCTGGCGAGTTGCACCTTGGCGGCATTTGTGTGGCGAAGGGCTATTGGAACCGGCCGGAACTGACCGCGCAGAAATTCATTCCCGATCCTTTCTCGGTCAACCATGAAGCTCGCCTGTACAAGACTGGGGACCTGGTGCGCAGCCTGGCCGACGGCAACCTCGAATACGTGGGCAGAACCGACGAGCAGGTAAAAATTCGCGGCTTCCGAGTGGAGCTCGGTGAGATCGAAGAGGTTCTCGCGCGGCATCCGCTTGTCCGGGAAGCGGTCGTCGTCGCGGTCGACGACGAACGCCGCGGCAAGTCGCTCGTTGCCCATTTAGTGTGCGCAGAAGGAACAACTGAAAAGGGTACGAACCTCCGCGAGTATCTCCAAAACGCGCTCCCCGAATACATGATGCCTGCCGCGTTTGTTTTCGCGCACTCGCTACCCAAAACTCCGAATGGAAAGATCGATCGGCGTGCCCTTTCCAGGCGCCCCTTTCCGCAGGTGAGCCAATCCAATCGGCGCGAAGCTGCCAAAGATAGTCTCGAGCAGCAAATCCTCGAGATCTGGCAGGACACCCTGGGCCAAAAGCCGCTCAGCGTCCTCGACAACTTCTTCGATCTCGGCGGTCACTCGCTGCTCGCCGCCCGCGTCATGCATCGCATCAGTCGAGCGACCGGGCAAATCGTTCCGCTTGCACTCTTGTTCGAAGCTCCCACTGTTCGCGAGATGGCCGCACTGCTGCGCGAGAAAGCCTGGTCGCAACGCATCTCCTGCCTGGTGCCCATTCAGCCCGAGGGCCTGCGGCCCGCCTTCTTCTGCGTGCACGGAGTCGGGGGGAATGTGTTGGGTTTCCGCGAGTTGGCTCGCCAACTTGCCCCGGAATATCCGCTCTACGGCCTTCAGTCGCGTGGCTTGGACGGCAACGCGAGTCCGTTTTCCCAAGTTGAGGAGATGGCTTCCCACTACATCCGCGAAATACGCAGCGTTCAGCCCGAAGGACCGTTCCTGATCGGGGGCTACTCGTTTGGCGGGCTGGTCGCGTACGAAATGGCACGGCAATTGACCGCCGGGGGAGAGCAGGTCGCGCTGCTGGCTCTGCTCGATACGTACCCGGGAAACCTGGAACCCTTGAGCCTTTCGATGTTGCGACTCGTGCGCAATCCCGCCCGGCTCGCGGTCGTGCGCGACTTGTCGGCGATTGCAAAAGGCAGTGTGAGAAGGCGGCTCAAGGATTTCTTTCTCTCTCCGGTGCTGAAGCGCATCTTGCAGGCGAACCAGCGAGCCGCCGCAGAGTACAAGCTTCATCCGTACCTGGGCGGCAAGATAACCTTGTTTCGCGCGCAAGAGTTCTCGTTGCGGAGCGTCCACGACCCTCATGAGCAGTGGCGTGACCTGGCGACCGCTGGCCTCGAAGTCCGCGAGATCGCGGGCGGGCACGGCGATCTTCTCGTTTCACCCCAGGTCGGTCAGCTGGCCAAAGAGCTCAAGGAGTGCATCGACGCGTGTGCCTGGGCCGGGGACTCGGCGCCGCCCCGTGTGGAGCGAGCGCTTGCTTAGCCCAACTCAAGAGCAGTTCGTGACCGTCGAACCGCCGCAAGAAGACGCGGCCTTCAGGGTGCAGGCTTCCGCGCAATATCCCATCGTTCTGCGATGGCTGAATAAGGGCAGCCTGGCCATCCTCGACCAGGGGCTGATCTCCGGATCCAACTTCGTCGTCGGGATCCTGCTGGCTCGCTGGCTTACACCCTCGCTGTACGGAGCGTACGCCATCGCGTTCGGAGTCTTCGTTCTACTTACCCTGATCTACACCGCCCTGATCCTGGAGCCGATGTCGGTTTTCGGGGGCAGCGCGTACCGCGCAAATGTTCGGGCTTATCTCCGATCGTTGTTGTGGATGCACCTGGCGATTGGATGCACTGCGTTTGCGGTGGTCGCGGCGGCTGCCGTCCTGATGCGCGCCTGGGGTGCGAGTTCTGAGATCGCAGGTGCACTCTGGGGCGTGGCTCTGTCCGCGCCCTGCATTCTGTTCTTCTGGGTGGTTCGCCGGGCTCTGTATCTTCGAATGGCGCCCGGAAAAGCGACAAGCGGGGCCTTGCTTTATTGCTCGCTGATTCTGGTTGGCCTGTGGCTGCTGAATCGATGGCTCCTGCTTTCCCCCTTCACCGCGCTTCTGTTAATGGGATTCGCTGCGCTCTGCGCCGGTGGATGGTTGATCGCTTTGCTCTACGCCGATTCCGCGGCGCGCAATGCAGGCCCAAGGCCGCTCTTCACCGAGATCTGCCGCCGCCACTGGACCTATGGCCGCTGGGCTCTCCTCACCAGCCTGGTTGCATGGATTCCGGCCTACATCTTCTACCCACTGGTGACGCGGTTTTCCGGACTGTCCGCCTCGGGCGACCTCAGAGCGCTGAACAACTTCGTGTCGCCGCTGGATCAGACGTTTGCCGCGCTCTCGCTGCTGTTTCTTCCTTACGCTGCCAGGGTTCGGGCCGAACGGGGTGCCGGTGATTTTCGCGCTCTTGCCCGTAATCTGTTTCTGCTTTCGATTAGCGCCTCAGCAATTTATTGGCTGGTGGTAGTCAACTTCCGCGTGTCGTTGTTTGGCTTGCTGTACGCGGGAAGGTACTCGCAGGTTGCGTCTCTGCTGCCCGCCGTTGCTGTGGGCTCGATTCTGTGGACCGCAGCGTATGGCCCAGCGATCGCCCTGCGAGCGATGGAGTCGCCGAAGTCCGTCTTCGTCGCGTACCTGGTCACGACCGCGATCTGCATCACGCTGGGAACGCTGGCTACACGAGCCTACGGACTCAAGGGAGCGATCTGGTCCAGCAACCTGGCAGATTTGATTTCTTTGTTCGTAATCTTTGGGATCCTCTACTCGAAGCTCGCGCATAACGCTCCTTCCCGGCTCCCGATGCCCGCCAAGGTTGTAGGCTAGCGCCCATTTCCAGGATTAGGAACAAAATGCTCGCCAGGCAAATACAGCCGATTGAAGCAGTAGACTCCGCGCTACGAAATCGCCGGTGGATTCCGTACGCGATCGTGGCGGTTGCGACCGCCATTGTGCTTGGAATTTCCCCGGCGTGGTTGATTTCCGATGAGTCGCTCAAGACGCTCATCGCCCTGGCCCTGCTCATCGGTCCGCTTTGCGTCGTGCTGGCAGTCGCAAAGTCGCACGCCCTGCCCGCCAAGGACATCGCATTTCGCCTCGGCCTGGTGATCTGGTGGTATCTGCTGATCTCCGATGCGCTCTTCGATCGCATCAGTGATGTGCAAGGAACCTATGCGGGCGCGTACTCGGTAGAAGCGTATGGCCAGGGGATCACCTGGGTCGCTGTCTTGATCGCGCTGCTACTCATCTCCTTTACCGCCCCGGGCTACCTGCGCGAGCTCTTCTCCGGACCGTACAAATGGGCTTCACTGTTTGCCCTGTCATGTCTTGCGGCCGCGGCTTACTCGCCGAGTCCGGCCTATTCCCTGGGCTGGTGGTTCAAGCTGGCGGTGATTCTGCTCACCCTTCGCCTGTGCGTGAGCGGCATGAATACCATCGACCACATTCGCAACTTCCTGTGGGCGAGCCTGCTGGGATTGATCTGCGCCGTGCTGCTGCCCTTGTCCCGCGCTTTTTCCGATCCGCTCACGCTGTTCGAAGGCGTCGGGGGTCGCCTCAATGCCGACCCGGTTGTGATCTCGGTGACTTCCAGCTGCATCTTGATCGTCGCCCTGACGTTGAATGCCCTGCGCAGGCACCTCTACTTAAGCCTGATCGTGATTGGAAGCGTTTTGGTGATGTTCCTATCGATGGGAAAGACAGGGATTATCGCCGGCGTCGTCTCCGCGACGGTTTTCTTTCTGTTTCAGCGGCGCATCGTTTCGGTGCTGGTGCTGATGGTGTGCGTTGCACTGGTGGGAGCCGTCGTCATCGCAACCGTGACCCCGGTCGGCTACTACTTCCTGAACTACAACGGCGCGGGCACGCTGACAGGCCGCACCGAGATCTGGAAGATGGCCCTGCCGGAGATCCTGAACAAACCCATTTTCGGCCACGGCTATCTCTCCACCAAGTTCATGTGGCTCAACCTCACCGGGCCCTTCGCTGAAGTCGGCCACCTGCACAATGGTTTTCTGGAGACCCTGTACAACAACGGGCTGGTGGGATTGGCCCTGTTATTGACCATGCACCTCGCGATTCTGGGGAACCTTCTGTTTGCCCGGCGGGTCATGGGCGCGCCAGCCAAAGGCGCGCTTGGTCCGAGCGTCATGACCGTTCTCGTCGTCGGTGGGTTCGCTCTGTATCTGGATCTGCTCATCAATGGAATGTTCACGGTTGCTTTCGGTGGCCGTCCGACCGTCCACTTCATGATGTTCCTCGGCGTTCTGGGCTGGAGCACCGCGCTTCGTGTGCTCGCGACCCGGGTGCAAAATCGCATTCTGATCACTGCTCCCGCCGCGGCGCCTGTTTCTCGGCCCTTCTCCGTTCCGGTTGCAGCCCGGCCCGGAACCATGCGCAATCCGAGCCTGGGATAACGCCCGGCCTGTCCCCCATTCGAAGTCTGACCAAAAAAATCACGAACCACGCATACCACTCTTACTCAGGAGACTTTGCATCATGCGTAATTCGGAGCACGTTCTCGTTACCGGTGCTGGGGGATTCATTGGGCATCATCTGGTGGCTCGACTGAAGAACGAAGGGTATTGGGTCCGGGGAGTGGACCTGAAAGAACCGGAATACGAACCCTCGGCCGCCGATGAATTCGAGGTTCTCGACCTGCGCGAGTTCGCAAACTGCATGCGTGCCGCACAGGGCATTCAGCGGGTCTACAACCTCGCGGCCGACATGGGCGGAATCGGCTACATCACCGCGAATCACGCGGATATTTCGCGCAACAACACCCTCATCAACGCCCACATGCTCGAAGCCAGCCGCCAGAATCGCGTCGAGCGCTTTCTGTTCTCGTCCTCCGCATGCGTGTACGCGGGCTACAAGCAGAAAGACGCCAACGTTGAGCCTCTCAAGGAAGAGGATGCGTATCCCGCCGACCCCGAGCCTGGCTACGGCTGGGAGAAGCTCTACGCGGAACAACTGTGCGCCTACTACCGCACCGATCACAAGCTTGAGACGCGCATCGTCCGCTTCCACAACGTCTATGGACCAAAAGGCACGTATGAGGGCGGAAAAGAAAAAGCCCCCGCCGCAATTTCGCGCAAGGTTGCGCTCGCGGTAGACGGCGACGTCATTGAAATTTGGGGCGACGGCGAGCAGACCCGCTCCTTCATGTACGTGGACGATTGCGTCGAGGGGCTGCTGCGCATCATGGCTTCCGATCATCACGAGCCATTGAATCTTGGCACGGATGAACTGGTCACGATCAACGGCCTGGTCGACATCATCTCCCGAATCGCCGGCAAGACCCTCCGCAAGCAGCATGATCTTTCCAAGCCCCAAGGGGTGCGGGGACGCAACAGCAACAACAACCGCCTGCGTCAGGTGCTAGGGTGGGAACCTTCCATCACGCTGGCACAAGGCCTGGTGCCAACCTACCGCTGGATTGAATCGGCATTGCGCCAGAAATTCGAGTCCCAGCCGGATGCGGTCACTGCCGCTTAGATCCCTGGCCCTCCATGACGCCGCATTCTCATCGCGTCAACGTATTAGGCGTTGGCATCACCCCCCTCGATACCCAGCAGACGATTGCTGCGATCGATGATGTGATTGCCAGCGGAGACAAGGCCTACGTCTGCGTGACCGGCGTCCACGGCGTGATGGAGGCGCAGCGCGATCCGGCTCTCCGCCGGATCATCAATCACTCCTTCATCGCCACGCCCGACGGAAGGCCGACCGTTTGGGTGGGAAGACTGCAGGGTTTCCGCAAAATGCAGCAGGTCTACGGTCCAACCCTCATGCTCCAGCTGTGCGAGCACTCACTGGCCAGGGGGCGGACGCACTTTCTATACGGCGGAGACAATGGGGTTGCCGAGCAGCTGAAGCACAACCTGGAGCGCCGATTCCCGGGCGTGCAGATCGTCGGAACCTACACTCCGCCCTTCCGCCCGCTGAATCTCAAGGAAGAACATGAACTGCGGGCGATGGTGGCCCACCTCCAGCCGGATATCTTCTGGGTTGGACTGAGCACGCCGAAGCAGGAGCGTTTCATGGCGGAGTACCTGCCCAAGCTCGAGACGAAAGTCATGCTCGGCGTGGGCGCGGCCTTCGATATCCATACCGGCCGCATCAACGATTCTCCGGTATGGCTGCAGCGCCTGGGATTGCAGTGGGCTCACCGCCTGTGCCAGGAACCCCGGCGTCTCTGGAAACGCTACCTCTACAACAACCCGCGATTCGTCGTTTGCATCGCCTCGCAAATGCTGGGTTTTCGCAAGGACGAGGTGGCTTAATCCATGGGACTCAGCCCGAAATCGACTACCCCGCCCTTGGCCAGGTCGTTCCTCGCCTTTGCCGCTGCCTTTGGCCTGCTGACCGGCCTTCTTGAGGGCTTAGGGTTGCTCACTTTCCATGGATTCGGCATCTGGAATTCACGCATTCCCGAAGGAGTCTCCGCGCCGATTGTAAGCATTTCGGCGATCGTGAATCTGGCATTATTCGTTGCCGTCGGCGGCGGCTTGCTAGTGGCCGGGAAGCTGTTGCCAAGGCTTCCGCTGATGCAAGCCGCGGGATTTGTATTTACGTTCCTGCTCTGTGCCGACCTCCTCGGGGTGAGCGGGCGGATCAGTCCACTGGGCATCATTGTTCTTTCCGCCGGACTCGCAACCGTCGCCTCCCGCCATTTCGCCTCGCGCAGCCAGACCTTCACCCGTTTCGCGCCGCGTCTACTGCCTTGGCTCCTGGCCACCGCCGCCCTCGCCTTCGTCTTCGCGCAAGCTGCTACACGTTGGCAGGAGAACGCCGCACTGCGACGGCTGCCGCCCGCGGCGAAAAATACCCCCAACGTCGTTCTGGTCGTTGTGGATACGCTGCGCGCCGATCACACTACGCCCTACGGATACTCGCTCGCCACAACCCCGAACCTGGAGAGAATCGCTCGCGAGGGCACACTCTTCGAGGACGCAATCTCGTCCTCTTCCTGGACGCTGCCTGCTCACGAGTCCCTGCTCAGCGGCCGCTATCCGCACGAGCACGGGCCGCTGCGCGAGCAGATGGTGAACCAGAGTCTGCCTTCACTCCCGCGCCTCCTTGCCGCCAAGGGATTCCGCACCGGAGCCTTCTCGGCCAACAATGATTTCTTCTGCCGGCGCGCTGGCTTTGCCGCCAGCTTCCTGCACTTTGAGGATTACTTCTACTCCGCCGGCGACATGCTGTACCGCACCTTCTGGGGACGATTGTTCTTCCGCACTTACGTTTCAGATCTGCTGGGAATTGACGAGTTACCCGCGCGCAAGAAGGCCGCGGAGGTCAATCGCGAGACTCTGGCGTGGATCGACCGCGACCGCAGCCGCCCGTTCTTCGTAGTGCTGAACTATCTCGACGCACACTATCCGTACGTTCCTGAACAACCGTATCGCAGCCGGTTTCTGCCCACGGTTCGTCCGGACTGCGCGCCATCGCTCGCGCACCGGCTCAACCCGCTTCATCGGCCGACCGAGTTCGAAGTACTGATGGCCATGAGCCCCGCGTGCTTCCAGGTAGAGATCGCAGAATACGACGGAGCAATCGCCTACATCGATGCGCAGATCGCGCATCTGTTCGACGAATTGCATGAGCGCGGCCTCGATCGCAATACCATGGTCATCATCACTTCAGACCACGGCGAGTCGTTCCGCGAACATGGGCTGGTCACGCACGGCACGTCGCTGTATCGCGAACTGATCCACGTCCCGCTTATCGTCTGGTGGCCGGGCCACGTCCCCGCCGGAGCGAGCATCAGCCGCCCGGTCAGTACCGCGTCCCTGCCGGCAACCGTGCTGGATCTGCTGGGGGAACCCGACCCGCGTGAGTTTCCCATTCCCTCGCTCGCCCGCCTTTGGGCGGATCCCGCAACCCAGTCTGCCTGGCCCGATCCGGTTTCCGAGATGGCCCAGGACCTCTACATCCCCACGCACTATCCTGCCTACCGGGGATGGCTGAAGTCGATCACTGACGCGCAGTGGCATCTGATCGTCTCCCAGAGTGATCCAGCCGAACTCTATGCCTGGCCGCAGGACCCGCAGGAGTCCACGAATCTGGCGCAGAGCGCAGAAGGGAAGACGGTGGTCAGCGACATCAATGCCCGCCTCTGGAATGAGGTACGGGCCGGCCACGCCAAGGCAGCCTCGGTTTTACCCGACGCGTCGGCGGAATGGGCGCGCGCGGCTAAGTAACAAGTTCATTCAGGCAACGGTTCAGGTTCGATCGATCCCAAGGAGAAACGGAATGAAGTTCGCACTGCTTGCTCTGTACGGTGGCCCAGACCAGATTATGGGTGTCGCTTCTGGAATTGCGACGCTCGTCGGCCTCCTGTTGATGCTCTGGAATAAGATCCTGGTCGCGGCCGGCAAAGCTTTCAACTGGGTCAATCCCGCCAAGCATAAGCAAGAAGCCATCCCTCCGGCCAACTCCCAGCAAGCCGACTAGCGGTTCGCCCGATCCTCATGCCAGACAAAGTGGTGGTCATCGGGTTAGACGGTCTCGAGCCGGCGATCGTCGAGAAGCTTCTCGCCCGCAACGAACTTCCCAACCTCGCCAGGTTGCGCGCGGCGGGTTACTACGGCCGCCTGCGAACCACCTATCCGGCGCAGACCCCGGTCGCCTGGTCCTCGTTTGTCACCGGGATGAACCCCGGCCGGCACGGGATCTTCGACTTCATCTGCCGGGACCCGCAGACCTACCTTCCCGACATTGCCCTCAACCGCTTCGAGCGCCCCAAGAGCATGCTCAGCCTTCCGCGTGCCGTCAATCGGCGGCAGGGTACTGCCCTGTGGCAGCATCTGAGCCAGGCCGGCGTGCCCAGCGTGGTTCTGCGCTGTCCGGTGACCTTCCCGGCGGAGAACTTGCTCGGCAAGATGATCTCGGGCGTGGGTGTTCCGGACTTGCGCGGCAGTCAGGGCACCGGAACCTTCTACACGCAGGATCACACGATTCAGGCGAAGGAGCATGAGCAGATCGTTCACCTGGATGCTGGCTCCGAGATCGTCACCAGGATTATCGGCCCGCGCAATCCGCGCACGATTCCGGTCAGCGACATCACTTCGGAAATCCGGGCCCGAGTCGACCGCGCCGCTCGCAAGCTCACCATCGAGTGTGCCGGCAATCCGCCGGTCGAGGCCGCCGAAAACGCGTGGAGTCCGCTGGTCCGCGTGAAATTCAAGCTTTCCATGCTGCAGTCCATCACCGGCCTGGTGCGTTTTTATTGCCGCCGCCTCGATCCCCAGGTTGAGTTCTACGCCTCGCCCGTCAACTTCGATCCCGCCGCTCCGCTGTTTCCCATCTCCTTTCCCGCCGACTATGGAAAAACCCTTTCCCAGGAAATCGGGCTCTTCTCCACGATCGGCATGGCGGAAGATCACACCGGGCACAATAACGGACGCTTCGACGAACTGGCCTACAAAGCCCAGTGCGACCTGGTATTCCAGGAGCGTGAGGCCATGCTCATGCACGAGTTGGCCCGCTTCCGCGAAGGGTTTCTCTTCACCGTATTCGACACTCCGGACCGCCTGCAGCACATGTTCTGGCGTTTCATCGATCCCAGTCATCCCAACTTCAATCGCGATTTGGCCGACGATCTCGCTCCGCAGGTCGACGAGATCTACCGGCAGTGCGACGCGCTGGTCGGCAGAGTCATGGAGAAGGTAGATGAAAACACGCTCCTGATCGTTCTCTCCGATCACGGCTTCAACAGCTTCCGCCGCGCCTTCGACACCAACACCTGGCTCTGGGAAAACAACCTGCTCGTGCTGAAAGACAGCAAGACGCCAAACCAGGCCCTTACTGACAACTCCGCGGTGGACTGGTCGAAGACCTACGCCTACGCGATGGGACTGGGCGGCATTTATCTCAACCTGAAAGGCCGCGAACGCGATGGCATTCTCGACGAAGGCAGTGGCGAAGCCGAGCGGGTGCGTTCGGCAATCGAATGCGGCCTCGCAAATGCGGCCGACAAAGAGACCGGCTGCGCTGCCGTCCGCAGCGTCGCTCGCCGCGAATGCTTGTACTCAGGGGAGTACGTGAATAGCTCGCCCGATCTCCTCGTCAACTTCCATGCCGGCTATCGCGTCTCCTGGGCGAGTTCTCTTGGAGGCTTTGCCGGCAAGCTGTTTGAAGACAACACTCGCAAATGGAGCGGCGACCATATCGTCGATCCCGACGCTGTGCCCGGCATCCTGTTTCTCAATCGCCCCGTGGTGCACAATCACGCGCACATCATGGACCTTGCGCCTACGATCCTCAAGCAACTAAACGTCTCCATTCCAACCTCGATGGAAGGGAAAGCCCTGCTGTAAGGAAAAGTGTGGCGCGGACACTCTTGTCCGCGTAACGCCTGCCACTTGCAATTGTTCTCGAGAGATTCACCCGGACTGGAATCCTTTCAGAGTCACTCATGAAAATCTGCGTAATTGAACTCGCTGGAGTCGATGTCGACCTGTTCGGAGACGAGCGGCTCGCCAACCTCCGGCGCCTGATGGACGTCGGCCTGTACGGAAAGCTCAAGCCTGCTGGCGGTGCCGCTTCCGATCGATCTACGAGTGCTCGCCTCGCGCTTTGGCCGTCGCTCGCCGGCGCTTGCCGGCAAGCCCTCATGATGGGCGGAGCGCAGTCATCCCAGCCAGGCGGACCCGAATCGATTTCTGTTTCCGCAACCGCACCGGGAACCCCACTGGCACGGTGGACCATCTTTATCGATCAGCTGATGAATCCTGACTGGGACTACCTTCACTTTTTCGATTGCACGCTAGCCCCCGTAGGAAACACCAACCACGTCGCCCAGTCTCCCGAAAAAGACTTCAGCCTCTTCCTCGACGAGCAAATCGGTCGCGTCCTGGAGATGCTTGATGACCAAACCGCCCTGCTGATCATCGGAGGCGTGCCGGCGCAGGATAACCACAGCTTCTTCCTGCTCGCTGCGCCCAACTGTCCGATCAGCGGCGAGTTCGAGGCCGCCTGCCTCTATGACCTCGCCCCGACCCTGCTCGATCTCGCGGGACTCCCAAGCCCCAATGGGCACCGGGGCCAGTCGCTGGTCGCCGGCCTGGAGAAGCGCTCCCCGAACGAGCCATCGGTAGATCACGAGCGCATCGTCCTTGATCGTCTAGCCGGCCTCGGTTACGTGTAAGCTCCTCGTATTCCTTCTTCACATCAAAGTTCGCTGCTTGACGCCTGCGCGCACGGATGCGCATAGCCACCTACTCGGCCGTTCACGCAACCTTAGTTCTCGAGGAATGACACTCCATACTATGTCGGCTCCATCCGATCCGTTGCCCGTTTCTGAAATTTCCCGGGCCCGTCTTTTTTTCCGTGTTCTCCGTCACCGGGTTACTTCTACGCCCGCCCGGGTCCCCGTCGTGCATTGGCGTCACCGCCGCTTGCGCGAGTCCGACGTTCTTCTTGCCAGCTACCCGCGCTCCGGCAGCACGTGGCTGCGATTTGTGCTCTACGAAATCCTGACGGGGCAGTCTTCCAGCTTTGACCGCGTCAATGGCGCGCTTCGTGGGCTGACCGACTGCCGCCACGGCGCCCGCCTCCTGCCCAATCAGGGCCGCTTCATCGGGACCCATGAACCCTACTACCCCGCTTACCACCGGGCGGTCTACCTGGTTCGCGATGTCCGCAACGTCGCGCTCTCCGAGTTTACCTTCGAGAAAAATCTCGGGATCGCTCGTCCTACTTTCGATCTTTATCTCGACGAGATGCTGTTCGGCCGCAAGCGCCATGGTTCCTGGCAGCACCATGTCGAATCCTGGCTGGACTCTCCGCTGGCTGCCCGCGGCGATTTGCTGTTCCTGCAATACGAGAAACTCCGGCAGGACAGCGTGAATGTCTTTCTGGAGTTGCTCGACTTCCTCAAGGTGAGCCGCCCGCGCGAGGTCGTAGAGCGGGCTGTCGCCAATAACACGGTGGAGCAGATGCGCGAGAAAGAAGACCGGCTCTACCGTCAGCAGAACTACTCCAGCGTTCCCCGCCGCCCTCTGAAGGCCGTCCAGCCGGGCGGCCGCTTCGTCCGCAACGGCGAGGTCGGAGGCTGGCGCGAGCGCCTCTCCGCCGAGCAACTGCAGCTCATCGAACTTCAGGCCTCGCACGTTCTCGCGCGTCTCGGCTATCCCGTGCAGAGCCTGGCGCCGGCCGAGGTCTCTTCCACGGCTTAGACCCCATCCCGCCTTCACCCAGCGCTGTTTCTCAGTTGGATACCTGCTCCGTCCTCCCTGTCCCCTTGCACCCCTGCGAACTGCTATAACTCGTTCGGGTCGGCCCCCGGGGTGTCCCAAAACACACATCCCATATTCACCGCGACTTTCTTGGGAAACCTGGGTTTGGCGCTTGGGGCAAGTTTTGCCCATCTCGATACGGAGGAAAACAGCTAATGAAGAGAATGCACACCCTTATGCTCAGCTCGCTCCTGCTGGCTTTCACCATGAGCGGGCCCTTAATGGCCCAAACCAAGCCTGCGGTGAAGCCGGTGGCCATGCAGGAGCACAAAGAGAGCCACCCCCACATCGAAAACGCCATTAAGGCCCTGGAGAACGCCAAACATCAGTTAGAGACCGCTGCCCACGACTTCAATGGCCATCGCGCCAAGGCCCTGGACCACGTCAATCAGGCTCTTGAAGAGTGTCACGAAGCTCTTCGTGCCGATAAGAAATAAGGGAACGGATGTTCGCTGACGAACTTTAGCCGGTCAGTGAGAAGGTAGAAATTTCCGACGCAAGTTCCTCGGGCAGATCCGCCGCTTGGCGAATCTGCCCGATCTTCTTGGTCAGCAGAAATCGATGGCTGTCAATGCAGGAAACGGAGCTCAGTTTGCCCTGAAACTCACGACCCGGCCGGGCATCGCGGGTTCCGGCATCTCTCGCTTCACGGGTGAAGCCGGCAGCGGGACTTCTACTCGCGTTGGCGCAGAGTTCCCCAGCGCGTACAACACCACCTCCACTCGACTGGACACCCCGAGCTTGTCAAAGATTCTGAACAGATAGTTCTTCACCGTGTGCTCGGTGAGGCCCAGGCGCTTGGCAATTTCGCGATTGGTGAGTCCTTCGGCCACGCACTGCACCACTTCCAGTTCCCGTGCGGACAACATCGCCGTCCCTTTGCCATTCAAAAGCCGCATGGGTGCCGGCTCGCACAGGGCTTCCAGGACAAACTGCAGTTCCCGGCTGCTCGCCCATACTTGCCCCGAGTGCACGCTGTATATGCACTTGGCCAATGCCTTTAGCGACTCGCTCCGGCTGAACACGCCTCGTGCTCCCGCCAGGAAGGCCTCCAACACCGCCGCCCGCTCGGAAGAATCCAGCAGCATGATGATTCGTGTGGAGGGGGATGCGCCCCGGATTTCCCGCGCCAACTCAACCCCGGATTTCGCGCCATCCGCCACACGCGCCGCAATGACTGCGATCTGAACCCGTCCTCGTCTTGCCAGCGAGACAATCTCGGCCGCGCTGTTCGGGCACGCGAGCATTTCAAATCGCTTTTCCCGCGCTAGTGCCTCCAGCAGCAGCTGGCTGTTCATGGGTGTGCTATCGACTGCCAGAACTCGGATGCGCTCGTTCGCCGCAAACGCTGATACCTGCGCCATAACACTCTCGAAATTGTGGATTTGACGTGCTGAGTCCCCTTCGCCGTTCGGCGAAGATTCAACCTGGGGGGAAGAATGACTAGGAGCCCATCACTCAAGAACTGCGCCACGTTCGGCGGAACCCCAGCTCACGAGCGCTTACGTTGCCCACACAGTAGGGCAACTAGGTACGGCCGTAAATGGCCCATTTGGGTGATTAAACCGAAGCTACTAGTTCCTTCGAAGAGTAACCTTGTAGTAAAGAGACAAAACACTGAACATCAGATTTGACGGCTTTTTCGCACTCCTCTGCTCTGAGTAACCGGTTTGGAGAAAATGGTCCCGTTTACCTCGACCGCAACATTCTGCACATCTGTGGACGTTGGGCTACGCTCCGGCTAAGCCGCTATGCTCACCCCCCGGCAGTCAGGAATTGTGAGCCAGCTCCTTGGCTCGCTGCGCCGCCTTGACCACCGCCTTGATCAACGTTACCCGCAACTTGCCTTCTTCCAGTTCCAGGATTCCGTCGATGGTGCAGCCGGCCGGGGTGGTTACCGCATCCTTCAGCAGCGCCGGGTGATCTCCCGTCTCCAGCACCACCTTGGAGGCTCCCAACGTGGTTTGTGCCGCCAGCAGGGTCGCCACGTCGCGCGGCAGTCCCACTTTCACGCCCGCCTCCGCCAGCGACTCCAGAATGATGTAAATGTAAGCCGGTCCGCTGGCCGATAACCCGGTCACCGCGTCCATGTGCTTTTCATCGACCACCACCGTGCGTCCCACCACATCGAACAATGATCGCGCGAGCTCTACCTGCGGAGCCTTCGCGAACCGGCCCTTGCACAACGCGGTCATTCCCGCTCCGAGCGCACACGGCGTGTTCGGCATGGCTCGCACCACTGCCACCTGGGCGCCCAGGCCTTCCTCGATTTCGCTGGTGGGCACCGACGCGGCCACCGAGATCACCAGTTGCTTGGCCGAAACATAGGGCCGGATCTCGCGCAACACCTCCGCCACCACCTGCGGCTTCACGCACAAAAAGATGATGTCCGCGCCCTGCACCGCCTCGCAGTTGTCGGTTCCCGCTTGCACGTGCAGCTTTTCCCGCAATGCCTTGGCGCGTTCGCCATGCAGCACCGTGGCGCGCACACTCGCCCTCGAGAGCATCCCCGCCTTCACGAGCGCCTGCAACAGAATTCCACCCAGCTTGCCGGCACCCAGCACCGCGACCTTTTTCCCCGCTAGTTTTCCCGCCATGCCGATGTGTCCTCGCTACCGATTCAAGGCCTTGCTTCCGTTACCCGCGCCGAACAGGGAAGTGCGCAGGCTCTTGGACCCACAATCCGTGTCCGCGCCAGTTCTACCGGGATCCCGATGGGCTGCCCGCAATCGCTGCACTCGTCTGTTGCCATTTCCAGGCGGTGCGTACGATCTGGTCCAATCCGCGCGTCGCCTTCCAACCCAGAAGTTCTTTTGCTCGTGAAGCATCGGCCACCAGCGCCGGCGGATCCCCCGCGCGCCGGGGCCCCGTCCGATACGGCACAGCCCGCCCGGTCACTCGCTCCACCGCTGCCAGGATCTCTTTCACCGAGTAGCCTTCGCCACTGCCCAGGTTCACCGCCAGGGATTCCTCTTTGCTCCCAATTCGCTTCAGCGCCTGGACGTGTGCCTCCGCCAGGTCATTCACGTGAATGTAGTCGCGGATGCAGGTTCCGTCGGGTGTGGGGTAATCGGTTCCGAACACTTGCAGCGCTGGTCCCGTTCCTGCGGCCGCCCCGAGCGCCAGCGGAATCAGGTGTGTCTCGGGCTCATGCAGTTCGCCAATCTCTCCGCTCTCGTCGGCTCCCGCTGCGTTGAAGTATCGCAGGATCGCATAGCGCAACCCGTATGCCCGGCCGTACGCTTCCAGCGCCCGCTCAAAAAACATTTTGGAGATGCCATACGGGTTGATCGGATTGCGCGGATGGTCCTCGGCGATCGGCACCTTCATGGGTACGCCATAGACCGCGCACGTCGAGGAAAACACGAACCGCTTGATCCCCGCATCCAGGCACGTATTGAGCAAGGTCAATGCGGACTCGACGTTGTTGCGGAAATACTTCCGCGGATTCTCCACCGATTCGCCGACGTAGGCATGCGCCGCGAAATACATCACGGCACTCACGCCCTGCAGCGCCTTTTGCAGCGCCGCCGTGTCTCCCGCATCGGCCACGATCAGCCGGAATCCCTTTGCCAGGAACTCATGGCCCGTCGAAAGATTGTCGTAGAGCAGGACCTCGTACCCATGCTGGCGTAGCACCCGCGCCGTGTGGCTCCCGATGTAGCCGGCCCCACCCACCACCAAAACCGTATCGCTCACTCGATTCCTTCCTCCATGCGTCACTGAAGCCCCGAAACCTTGAAACCTTGAAACTCTGAAACCTTGACCCTTAAACCTTGATCTTCACTCCCCCCAGCCAAATCCCTCCGCCGCCATCTGCACCAGCGCCTTTCCAATTGCCAGCGACGCCGTGGCGGCCGGCGACGGCACATTGTAGACATGCAGCATATGGTCACTCCGGGAAAACTGAAAATCGTCTACCAGTGTGCCATCCCGCCGAATCGCCTGCGCGCGCACCCCGGATCCGCCCGGCACCAGGTCTTTATCCTGGACCTCAGGCACCAGCCGTTGCAGGGCCTTCACAAAGGCCGCTTTCCGCACCGAGCGGTACTGCTCATCCAGCCCGCTCTTCCAGAATTTCTGCGCCATCCTCCAGAAGCCGGGGAACGAGAGCGCGTTCACCGTATCTTCCACGCTGAAATCCCTCCGCCGGTAGCCTTCGCGCTTGAACGCAAGCACTGCGTTCGGACCGGCATCGACCGTGCCCTGGATTCGCCGCGTGAAATGCACTCCCAGGAAGGGAAAGCGCGGATCCGGCACAGGATAGATCAGCCACCGCACCAGTGCCGCCCGCTCCGGCACCAGGTCATAGTACTCGCCGCGGAATGGCACGATCCGTACTTCCGGCTCCACGCCCGCCATCTGGCTGATCCGGTCGCTGTACAGCCCCGCGCAGTTCACCAGGTACTTTGCGGGAAACGCTCCTGCGCCCGTCTCCACGACGAACTCCCCGTTCGATCGCCGGATCGCCCGAACCTCCGCCTTCGTGCGCAGGGAACCGCCCTGGGCCCGCATGAGTTCCACGTACTTCTCCGACACCGCTGCGTAACTGGTAATGCCCGTGCTGGGTACCAGCAATGCGCCCACGCCCTGCGCGTGGGGTTCGATCTCCCGCAACTCCTCCGGGCCCAGCATTCTCATGCCCCGCAAGCCATTCGCGCGCCCGCGCTCTTCCAACCCCTGGAGTCGCGCACTCTGCTCGGCATTCGTGGCCACGATCACCTTTCCGCATACTGTGTGCGGAAGGTTGTGCTGCTGGCAGAATTCCACCATCGCCGCCGCACCCTGCACGCAGGTGCGCGCCTTCATCGAGCCCGGCTTGTAGTACACGCCTGAGTGGATGACCCCGCTGTTGTGGCCGGTCTGGTGCTGGGCCACGCGCTCTTCCTTTTCGAGCACTACCAGCCGCAATCGCGGGAATCGGCGCGTGGCTTCCAGCGCTACTGCCAGACCCACGATACCGCCGCCAATTACAGCGATGTCATAACGTTCATCCGCCATGTTTAACCTGTCCTTGAATGGCCTGGCACGCGGAACCTCCGAGGCAGCCAGTTCCCCATCACCTGCCCAGTGCTACGCACAACTGCCCACGCAACTTGCCTCGCGTGCTCCGGTTACAGAGGGAATACAGTCCCTACAGCTTACTCTACAGTGAGCGTGGCGCTGGTGGTCGGCTTGGTGCCGCCCATCGTGGCCGTGATTGTGATCGTGTACGATCCCGACGGTGTTGGCGCTTGAATCGTCACCCGCGCCTGCGCCGATTTGGTTACGTCCGCCAGCGCCACCGCGGTGATCGTCGCCTGCGTGCTTGCCGTCAGCGATGCGGGCGCCAGGTACAGGCCATTGCCGTCGATGCTTCCCGTCGAAGCCGTCCAGTTGACTCCGGTATTCGAACTGCCCGCGACGGTGGCTGTGAACTGCTGCTGTTGCGTTGGAAACAGCGTGCCGCTCGACGGGCTGACGCTGATGGTTACGCCTCCTCCTCCGCTGCCGCTACCCCCGCCGCCCGTTCCGCCGCACGATGCAAACGTCAGCGCGGTCGCCATCAGGACCATCAACCCGAGCATCGTCCACGACCGTTGGCTCGTCCGCCGCGATAGCCCTCCGAACACCAGGCCCGCTACCGACATCCAGACCACGAAGGGTGCGGGTCCGTGGTTCCGCGCGGTCGGTCGCTGCTGTGTATCGGTATTCGGCCCCAGCGTCGTGATCGCCAGGCTCACGTTCTGCACTCCGCTGGCGCCCGCGGCGATCTGTGGGGATGAGCACGACGACCCTGCCGGGAGCCCGGAGCACGCAAAAGTCACCATGCTGGGGAAGGTTGCTCCCCCGGGCGGGGTCACGGAGAGGTGATACGTCGCTGTCTGCCCGGCCTTCACGGTTTGCGGCCCGCTGGCATTCGCCAGCGTGAAGCTGAATTGCGAAGTGAAGGTCACGCCGGTGGAGTGCGCCATATGGGCCGCATCGGTTCCCACTCCCTGGATCGTGAATGCGTACGTCTGCACCGCGCTGCTCTGCACCGTCGCCGTGAACGATGCGCCCGCTGTAGTCGGTGTCACGCTTGCCGGAGAGATCGTGCATCCGGGCGGCGCGCTTCCGCCACAACTCAGGTTCACCGGGCTGCCGTAGCCGAAGACAGAAGTCAGGGTCCCCTGAAAGGTCGCGGCTTGATTCACGCTGGCTGACTGCGTTGGGTTCGCGATGGTAAGCACATAATCCGGCGTGGGTGGAGTCACCGCGACTCCTAGCCTTTGCGTCTTCGCCGCCGGCGCTCCCGGAGTTGTCGCCGAAATGATCACGGTGCTGCTGCCCTGGGGCGTGCTCGCCCCGGTGCTGATGGTCAGGGTTACGGTCGCCGGATTCGACGATGTCGGCTGTACGCTCGGTGAAGAGAAATTACATTCCGCGTAGGCCGGCAGCCCGCTCGTGCAGGAGAGGCTCACGGTTCCATTGAACGACCCCGATGCCGTTACCACCACGGTCACCGCACTCGATATGCTGTTCTGCGGAACCGACACGCTCGCCGGCGAAGGCGTCTGCAGCACGAAGTCCACGATGTGCAGCGTCACCGTCGCATCGTGGGTTACCTGCGAAGGATCTGAACCCACGCCGTGCACGTTAAACCTGTAATCCCCGCTGGCCCCGCTGACATTCACTTGAAAGGGCGTCCCTCCGGTCGAGGGACTCACTGAACTCGCGGGCGGAGTACAAGTGCTGGGCGGATTCGTTCCTCCCGCGCCTGGGTTGGCCGCACAACTCAATGCCACCCCGCTGCCATAGCCTGCGAATGCAGTCAGTGTCCCGCTGAACGCCCCGGGCACCGACGCGAACACCGTCAGTGGACTGTTCTGCACTCCGATTGCGTAGTCGGGAGTGCTTACCAGGTTGTACTGCCAAACTCCCCGCCCGTACGTGGATGCCCTCAGCAGTTTTTGACCGCCGCTGTTGAACAGTTGCAAGGCGGTCACGGGTACGTTCGGCAGAAATCCTGCGCTTCCCGCCGCCGCTGCCGGGCCGACCTCGCTCCAGTTTGCTCCCGAGGTCGGGCTCGCAAAGACGCCCACATCCGTGCCGGCATAGATCATGCCCGCGGTCGCGTCCACCAGCAGCGAGTTCACCGGCGCGTCCGGCAACCCATTCGGCGAGGTTCCGCTGAAATCTGTCCACGACCCGCCCGCATTGCTCGTCTTGAATACATGGCTGACGTGAAAGCCCATGATTCCGACATAAGCGGTTTGCCCGGAAGCATCCGACGTATCGATTGCGATCGCCGCCACCGGATAGTGATTCGGGTTCACGGTCCGCGTGACTTCCGTCGGCACAGCGCTCCCGGCATTCGTGGTAACGAACACCCGCCCTCCGCTCGGATTGGAACTGTTCAATGGTCCAAGTCCATCCGTGCCGGCGTAGATCACCCTCGAGAGTCCGGCGATGTCCTTGGGACCGCCGGCCGCGATCGAGCGCACGACGTTCACCTCGGCGCCCGTGCAGGGAACCGTCGAGCCCGGTTCAAAATCATCGCTCAGCGGGGTCGATGCGGTCGGGTTCGTTGCGTTTAACACACGCCAGATCCGGCATGTGCCAATCAGCATCGTCGCCGGCGACTGCGGGTCGAGGATATAGGGAAAGTAAAATCCACCGTCATCCCCGCCCACTCCGACCGGGCCGCTTGATCCCGAACTGACCACGACCGGCGTAAACGAGGGATCCGTGCAGTTGATTCCGCTTCCGCAGTGATCGATCTCCAGCCTGCCGCCCCCGGTGTCGGGGTAGGACGCGAACCAATCCGTCGGAGACGTGGGGAGAATCGCGTTATATCCTCCATCTCCCGCATGCACGTTCAGCCATTGTGAGCCCGTCGCCGCGCTGGTGGCGGGCGATCCGTTGTCCTGCGTTCCGCCCAGTATCGTGGCCGGATCGGTGGGATGAATCGAGAACCCGACAAATTGCGTCATCGATCCCAGCGTCTGGTTCAGGCTGTCGAACTGATTCGGCCCGCAACTTCCGCTGGTCAAGTCCGTAAAGCCGTTCAGTACGCGGTAAATCCCGCCATCATTGGCGAAGTACAGCAGCTCTTTCCCGCTCGCAATTACGCCTGCCAGGTGATGCTGGTCCGGGTGCACCTTTTCGAGCGAAGCACAGGTTCCGTAAACATGCGTCAGATTCAGGAATGTGCAAAATGGGCTCTCCGGATTCCCAATCGTGCATTTGTACAGGTTGACCGCTCCGGCATAGAGATCGGTGGTGGTGCTATTGGGCAATGCGAGCAGTTCCAGGTTGTACGTCCCCTGCATGACCCCGCAACCCTGGAGGTCGCCGCACGACGAGATTTCCGCATCGTGGACCTGCACCCACGGCGCGCTTCCCGAACTCCGCGATTGCCAGATCCCGCCATCCACTTCGTTGCCCAGGCTATCCAGATACACGACCCAGACATACATCTCGTTGCGGCCGGGCACCACCGTGAGCTCTGCGCGGTAGAAGGGGCAGCCGCTGGAACTCTGATCCCCCGGGCATCGCGCCGACGACAAGCCTCCGGGTTGATTTACATCCTCCAGCCGCGCCCAGTTCACGCCATCGGAAGACGCATACACTCCGTGATAGCGAAGAGCCGCAAAGAACATGCCCGCCGCCGAGTTGTAGACGACCGAGGTCACCGATCCCGGCACCGTCGGAATCGCTCCGTCTTTCACCGACGCGTACCTCCACGTCTGACCGCCATCCGTGGAAACATAGAGGCCGCGGTTGACCGTCACGGGATTCTCGAGGCCTTCCTGAATGCCTTGGCTCGCGCCCGCTGCCGCTGCCACCACCAGTTGCGGGTTCGCCGTGCTGAAGGCGATCTTGCTGAAACCAAGACCTGCGAACGACCGCGCCGGCACATCGGACGAGCTGCGAATCAACGTCCAACTCGTCCCGCCATTGGCAGAGCGCAGAATGCCCAGCCCGTAGTACGAGTCTATTGAACTGTTGGGCTCGCCGGTTCCCACCAGGACGACGCTGTTGGCGGGGTTGTTGTTCCCGGGCTGAATGGCAATCGCGCCGACCGCGAGCGTTTCCGCATAGTCCGCCACCGCCGTCCATGTGACGCTAACGGGACTTAGACTTGCCGGGCCGGCATTGGTGGACTTCCATACCCCGCCATGTGCTCCGCCAACAAACACGGTGTTGCCGGTACCGTCCGCTGGATCGATCGCCACCGCCGTGGCGCGTCCCGATACCCAGTTGTAGTCCTGGCCCGTGCCCGCATCGGAAGCCAGCGGTGCCGGGCCAAGGGGAAGCCACGGGGTGACCGACACGCTGTTCGCGACCGCGCTCATTTGCAGTGCGCGCCGTTGCCGCAACTGCATTTTTTGCTGGAAGGCCCGATAGCGCAGTTGTGCCGATGACTCCCCGGGCACGGTGCGGCCCCGCGCAAACCACTGCTCGCGCGCCCGCGGATTGTCGCGATCCTTTTCTTCGATTTCGGAATACGGGGAAACCTGCCGCGACCCCTGCCCCCACAGATTCACGGCAATCAGACACAACACGACGCCAACGCGCGCCCAACTAACGCCCGAGATACGCATGATCCTCGCCTGCCGATTGGGAACTTACAGTTCGAATTGCTGCCACGCTAACGTGCTTCCCTAGGTCCGCCAACGCAACTTCCGTACCCTGAACCAGTTGCGCCCGGACCGCTGGCCCTGCGAGCGCCTCAGCGCACTCGTGCCACAGCCCATTCCATCACGAATGAGCCACTATCTGAGATTTCGAAGGCACTTGTGAGTAAGTTCGAGTACCAAAGAGGGAAGGGCCAGGTATCCAGCCAGAAGCTTTAGCGTAATTAATTACTCTATACTTTCAGAATATCAGATCGCGCAGGGTAAATGTGACAGGTTTGGCGAAATTCTATTTGCCCGCCTACTAACCACTTCCAGGCATTTCTTCGAGTAAAGGGGCTTGACAGAAAAAGGCCGGAATCAACTTTTTGGCGCTCGATCCCCTTTCGCTGCCCCCGCCAGCGTGATTGGGCCTTGCGAGTAGAATGTGTAACGCCCGGAAGCCTTCCGGAGGACGGCGAGGTCGCGTTGACGCAACCCATCGGTGGTGAACAGGCCATAAGCATGCTAAGCGCCTCGGCGCCTTGCGCTGCCCCGGCCAATCCTGTTTTAAAGGCGCGCCTCGAAAAACACCGTGCGTCGGAGATTCCGTTCGACCTGTCCCTTGACCTTGGCCTGCCCAGCGGCATCACGATTCTGTTCGGCGCATCGGGCGCGGGTAAGACTACTTTGCTCGCTTGTCTCGCCGGGCTCACCTTGCCTGACGCGGGGAAGATCGAGCTCGGGGCCCAGGTATGGTTTGACTCGGCAGCCGGCATCAATACTCCCGTGCCGCGGCGAAATGTCGGTTACGTGTTCCAGGACCTCGCGCTGTTCCCGCACCTGAGCGTGCAGGCAAACGTGGAGTATGGTCTGCATGACCTGTCTTCCGGGGAGCGCGGCCGGCGGGCGAACCAGATCCTGGACGCCTTTCGGATTTCTCACCTCCGGGACCGGCGCCCGCGCCAGATTTCCGGTGGCGAGGCGCAGCGGGTTGCCTTGGCCCGCTCGCTGGTCACCAATCCCAACCTGCTCCTGCTCGACGAGCCGCTGGCCGCGCTCGATGCGCCCACCAAATCCAAAATCGTGGAGGACCTTCGGGCGTGGAACCAATCGCATCGCATCCCCGTGCTCTACGTGACCCACAGCCAGGCTGAGGTATTTGCGCTGGGCGAGCGCGTGGTGGTGCTCGATCGCGGGCGGGTGATTGCCCAGGGGACTCCGCACGAAGTCATGACCATGCCCCGCCAGGAGACGGTCGCACAGCTGGCGGGATTCGAAAACGTGTTCGATGCGCTGGTCACGGCCACGCATGAGGATCGCGGCACCATGACCTGCAGCGTCGGCGGAGTGCAACTGGAGACGCCGCTGATTCATGCCGAGGTCGGGTCGCGGTTGCGAGTAGGGATTCGGGCCGGCGATATTCTGCTGGCGGTCGTGCAACCGGAGGGGCTGAGCGCCCGCAACGTGCTGCCCGGCAAAGTACTCAGCCTCTCGCGGCGCGATATGGTCATCGCCGCCCGGGTCGATTGCGGCGCGGAGTTCGAAGTCCACCTGACGCTGGCGGCGCGCGATGCGCTTCAGTTGGCCGAGGGACGCCCGGTGTGGCTCATCGTCAAGACGCACTCCTGCCACCTGATGTCTTGCTGATCACGCCGCCGCGCATCGAAGACGCGCTCCAGTTCCGCCACTGCCACCCATTGTCCGTCCCGTCGTTCCTGGAAGACGAGATGGGCGCCGAGTATCTGTGCCGCAACCGGGGGTGGCAGATCGCGATGAAACCCGAAGAAGCGCTGTTTGACCCCTTGCCACCATCTCCACCGTTCCAGCAGGGGCCGGTCAGGTTCGTACTTGGTGGAGAACATCAGCGCCGTATTGAACCGCGCGCGCGCTTCGGAAGCGGACATCACCTCTTCGGCGCTGAAATCTTCCACTCGAACCACCGGAATTGCTTGGCTGACATAGCCCAGGTACGGTCGGGAAAGCTCGTCGGAAGCCGGCCACGCGGTCAGCACCGGCCCGGGTGAGGAATGCTGCTCGAGGTACTGTGCCGCGTGCTGGTGCATGACGACGTAATCGCGGTAGGCGAGATTGTCCTCCGGAGCGAAGCCGTATGGCGGATTCATGAACCAGCCAAGCACAAAAGCTGCAGCCGTCACGCCCACCAGCACCCGCCACGCACGCATGCGCCGCCACAATGTTGAAACGGCAATGATGATCACCAGCGGCACTGCCGGCAGCATGTAGCGCGCCAGGACCGCGCCCCCAATTACCGCCATCACCACCACGTAGGCGAGGATGATCGCGGCAAAAGCGCATTGAGTCGAAATCGCAATGCGCGCCCGCGTTCCACCATTGCCGAGCGGCGGATGCAGCATGGCCCACGCCATCAGCAGCGTCAGCACGAACAGATGCATATAGCCGAGGATTTGCCACAGCCGCATGAGCAGGGCGATCGCAATGCGCAGCGGGCTCAGCGTGGCCTGCACGTTGTAGCGGAAGAACTCGGGATTGCCCAAGACATATCCGGTGCGCAGGTAGTGATAGCCGTACCAGCAAGCCAGCACGCCCGCGGGGACAAGCAGGGCTACGATCATTGATGGCTTAGCGCACTGGGCGGGCGGGGACGCCCGCCGCTCCACTTCTGGCTCGGGGAGCGAGGCGGTGCTCGGAAAGCGTTCGGCGAACCACGGCGCAATCAGCTCCCAGCCGAGCAGAGCCAATGGGGCGAGCAGGGCGGTTTCTTTGGCCATCACCGCCAGCGCAAACCAGATCGCGCTATTCAGCGGCCGGCGGTCGAGATAAGCCGCGAGCGCCCAGAAGGTCAGTCCAGCCGCCGCCAGATCGACCTGCGCCAGCGAACTCTGCGCAAAGAACACCGGATACAGCGCGACGCATAGCGTCGAGGCCGCGGCCACGCTGGCGTTGGAGACGCGCAGGGCCAGCCGGTACACGCCGAGCAGTGCAAATGCCGACACGATCAGCATGGCGAGGCGCGTGACCAGCGGCGAGAAGCCGAAGATCTTCCAGCAGGCTGCAAGGTACCCCATGACCAATGGCGGATGGGCGTTGGAGGGAGTGGAGTGCGGAATCAGGCTGCCGGTGAGCAGGAGGTCTCGAGCCGCGGGCACGTAGTAGCCGGCTTCGTCCCAGAAGTAGGGAAGCCGAAGCAAGGGAAGATGCAGCACAACCACGCCCGCCAGCAGGATGAGAAAAACCAGCGTGCGCGAAACTTTGATTTCGAGCGTGGGTGGGGGGCTCCCCGTCATCGCGTGGGGGGGAATGGCCCGGTCCATGGCAGGCGGGTTCGAAAGCAGAAATGGCGTTGGTGCGGAGAGCTGGTCATCGTCTCGCAAGCAAGGCGGTTGCGCCGCGGCTAGTGCACCGGCCCGGGCTGCGCCATGTGGGGAGCAAGCTTGATTTCGCCGAATGCGCTTTCGTACCCGGCCACGTTCTGCTGCAGCAGTCCGAGCAAGGCTTTAGCCTGTTGTGGGCTCAAGTAGATGCCCTGGAAGTTTTGAATCTCAACCTGCGCCTCGGTCTGCTGCAGCAAGGTGCCGAAGACCAGGAAGAAGTCCCACACGCTGACCCGCACCTGCACACTGTTGGCATAGTTCTCGCGATAGGCTTCGGTATTGACCAGCTTGACCTGTGGTTGTGTCACATTGGGCTGCATCGGATTCGGCATAGGACTGCCAGTGTAGCCTCACGGGCCGACAGAATGAAAGTCAGAGCTTTGCAAGAGGCTGGGAGGCGAAATGCGACCCTGACTCGCTGACAACGCTGCAGATGTGCCACGCGATGGGTCGGCGCGCCGGAGACGTTCAGGGATATTCGGAAGTCTGATACGATTTCCTCTGTGCCGGGATGGCGGAATTGGCAGACGCGGCGGCCTTAGGAGCCGTTGGCCGCAAGGCCGTGCAGGTTCAAGTCCTGTTCCCGGCACCAGCTTCCTCGCGCCGCAAGTCCTTCGAAATTCAGCGCCGTTTCTTGATTCCTCGCGATCGGCGTGGGTTGGTGATTCGTCAGGCGACTTGGTCGGCGGTTTCGACCGTGCGAGTTATGCGTGCAGCCACAAGATTGTCGAATAATGCGCGAAACCGTGGGCTGAGTGGAAGGCTGGCGCTTTCGCGTTCGAGGAGTTCCCGAGGATCTGGCGCGCTCTTGAGGGCATATCGCAAATAAGACAGCCGCATCAGCCAGAGCGCGTGCTGAAGGTCCTGTTCGTTACGCGCGCGGAACGTGGTCCAGCCGGAGTTGGGCACCCAGCGATGCTCCTGGGCCAGGCCTTCTGCCAGCAGGGCATCGCGCACCGGGCGCGGAAACGGGATATCAACCACCCCACCGGGATGAATGTGTCCGATTTCGGCGCTCCCCAAGCGGAACTCCGTTCCGCCAAAGCGGTGAGCATGCACCGAAACGTTGGACCATGCCGCTATTGTCTCTTCGAGCCTCTTGACGAGATTGGCCATACGAGCTCCCTCACTGCTTCTTGGATGTCTGAAAATAATCCCTCGATTCAGCGAACGAGTTCCTGCCGCGCCCCTCACAAGAATCACAGAGGTGCTGGAAGAGTTTTCGTAGTTCGCGGGGAAAAGAAAAAGAAAAGGCAGGCGCGATCTACAACGCGCCTGCCCTGTGATGAGCCTTGATCTTGCTCAGAACGAGAACTTCAAGCCGAACTGGATAAGCCGCGGGTTGTTGACGGTGTTCGTGACATCCCCAAAGGTTTTATTGTTAATAAAATTAAGGGCCGTCACGTTGCAACAGGTGCCGTTGGGAGGCCCGAATTGCGGCCGGTTGAAGATGTTGAAGAACTCGGTACGGAATTCGATACCGAGCCGATCCTCGGGACCGAACTGGGTCTTCTTGAACACGGCGAAGTCCCAGTTGTTTACGCCCTCCTGCCGCAGAGTGGGGTCGACACGCGCCTCGTCCCCGAATGCCCACTGGTTGGGGCTGGACGGATTTCCCGTATCGAATCCGGGTGGCACAAAGCAGTTGACATTGAACCAGCCCCCCAGCTTTGAGGTCGGGCTGCCCGAGACAGACTTACTGCATCCAGGAATCACGTCCGGGCGGAGACCTCCAGTTCCGAGCCCTGCACTGGACAGCGCATTGCTCCCGCCATAACTGATCTTGACGGGGAATCCTTTCTGGAAGGTCGTTACGCCGTCCACGCCCCAGCCGGAGACGATTCCGTTCTTGAAGCCGCTGTAGTCATTCGCAAACTTCTTGCCGCGGCCAAAAGGCAGGTCCAGAACATAACTGATGACCAGGCGCTGCGAGACGTCCTGAGACGACAACGAGCGCTCGGCAGCGAGATTATTCCAATCCTGAATCCCGCCGACGCCGCCGGTGGTCCCTCCTTCCAGCCACGACGTGAGCGTGTCAGTGTTGGAGAGGAGTTTGGCGTTGGTGTAGGCAACCAGCAACGTTCCACCGCCGTTGAACCGCTTCGTGACCGTCGCTTGTAAGGCGTTGTAGCTGCTGTCGCAGCAGCCTTGGCCGTTGAGGTTCACTCCAGCATACTGCGGGTACGGACGGTCCAGTTGGCCTTGGATCAGGCCAGCCGGTCCCAAGCCGCTGCCCGGAAGGACACCGCCGCTGCACAGTGGGCAAACGAACGGATAGGCGGTTACGGGCTGCGCGATCGTTACAGGTTGCCCCGCCGCGTATTGTTGTTGCGCTTGTCGGATGAAGCTATCCGGAATCTGGTTGACGTTGGTATTGAACTGGGGCAGATGGACCCCATGGGCTCCCGCATAGGCCACGTCGAAAAAGAATCCCGCAGGCAACTCCCGCTGCAGATCGAGGTTCCACTGCTCGTTGTAACCATACTTCTGTACCGTGTAGCCAGTGGCTGAGAAACTTGACTGATTGAGAATGTACTGGGAGACATTCGGCAGAGGATTGCGGCCGGGGACGGCGACCAGCGTTCCTGGGCTGAGTGGGTTGGCGAATGGACCCGGGGTTGGGCAGTTCAGGGTTGTTCCCGACAATGTGCAGTCGCTCGCATTCAGGGTGCTGGCAGGAGTGAAGCCGTGGTCGTTGCTAGCGATAAAATTTGATGTGGCGCTGCTGACCGGGTCGACGTAGGGATTCGTTCCGAAAGATACATAGTTCGGAATGAAGAAGATCCCATAGCCGCCCCGAATCACAGTCTTGGTATTGATCGCGTAAGCAAAGCCCACGCGGGGCAGAACCTGGGTCTTGGAGAGCGGCAGGTTGTTCCGGCTGCTGTTGACCCCGGTCTTCACCAGGAACAAATCACCCAAGCACGCCGAGCCCTGAGTGCCGCCACAGCCCGTCACCGAAGAATTCGTCGCCTTAGGATCGAAGTACGTCATCTTGTCGTAGCGCTCCGACCAGGGGCCTTGCAGTTCGTAGCGCAGTCCAAGATTAAGAGTCAGGTTCGGAGTGACCTTCCAGTTGTCTCCGAAATAGAACGCGCGATAGGCCTGCTTTCCAGAAACCGGGCCGGAGATCACCAGCGATCCGGTGGTCTGATTGCCGAATTGGGCGCCCTGCCCCAAACCATATCCAAGCAAGAAATCTGCAAAGTCTCTACCGCCCGTCGCCGAGGAACTGCCTCCAGCGAGGCTTGAGGTCCACGAGCCGTTAAACGAGATCAAGCCACCGCCGGTATTGGTCTGGAGATAGTTGTCATAGCCTTCCTCCAACTGCATCCCGAAGTTGAAGGTATGACGACCCCGAATCATCGTCACCTGCGGCGACAGGTTCCATTGCGTATTGTGGTCGGCAATCGCACTTTGCCCCTGGCTACAGGTTACGGTTGCATCGGTGATTGCGAAGCAGGGCGTCAGCGGCGTGCGCTCTGAGTTGGGAACGGACGCGTTATAAACCGTCGGCCAGCCTTCCTGGCTCATGTCGAAACTGGAGTTGATCGGATTACGAAGGTAGTTGAAACGGCTGGCGCTCAAGTTAATGTCAATGATCGTGGTCGGCGTTACGGCGAAGTTGTAACCAATGGCTGCCGAGTTGCTATCGGTGTTTTCCTGGCATCGATCTTTGCAGAGGCCCGTTCCAAAGGGATCCTGGGCAAGACTGAGCAACTTAAAGTGCGTGTAGCGCCCGAAGATGTGTTGCCGCGAAGAGATCACCTGATCTACGCGGGCTACATATTGGTCGGTATCGCCGCCGGTGCTGGTTGCTTTCACGAAGTTGTTCGCCGTGGAGTTCGGGATGGTTGGCAGCGGAATGTACTTCAGCAGGAATGCCGAAGTTGGATTGATCTCGTTAGCAGGGATGACATTGCCTGGAAAGGCAGTTCGAACGCCGGTATTCGGATCCCGGGATAGCGGGTCGTAGATGAGAGTGCTCTTGCTGGGATCTGTCGAATTTATGAGATCGGAGAAGTCTCCTCCACGCTCAGCTTGAGTAGCCACCGTGGTCGTGAAAACGGTAGCAGACCGCAGACGAAATCCCTCATAACTGCCGAACACGAAGGTCTTGTCCTTGATGATCGCTCCGCCGACTTCTCCGCCGAATTGGTTCTGGGTGAACGGCGGCGGCTCGTTCTTCGTGCCTAGGGTGTGTTGCTGGTTCTTGTTGAAATACTCATTGGCATTGAACACTTTATTGCGGACGTACTCATACGCCTCGCCGTGCCAACTGTTGGTGCCGGACTTGGTGCTCATGTTGATGACACCGCCGGCGAACTTGCCCCATTCCGGACCAAGGTTGTTGTACTGGACCTTAAATTCCGAAATCGAGTCCTGGGTTGGAATGAGCAGGGGCAAGTTTATGTAGCCGATGTTGAGAGGCTGCCCGTCCAGGTAAATCGCGCCCTCATTGGCGAAAGCGCCGCCAATCTGATAGTTCGCGAAGTCGAACGGGTTCTTGCCGACGACCGTTCCCGTGGTGTTGCCCTGAGGGACCACCGAGGGAGCGATTGCGGTCAGGTTAAAGATATTGCGTCCATTCAGCGGGAGTTCGTTCGCCTTGCGTTGCTCGACGACCTGACCGAGCGACGACGTCTCAGGCTGGAGTAGCGGCGTCTCAGACGTGACCTCGACGGTCTCGCTCACTTGCCCGACCGCCATGGTTGCGTCGATTTTGCTGGCTTGGTTTACCTGCACGACGACGTTGGCCCGCGTGAAGTGCTTGAAGCCCTGCTTCTCGATATCGATCTTGTAGTTGCCTGGAATCAGGTTCACGAAGGTGTAGAGACCGTCGGAGCTGCTGGGCTGGGTCTGCGTCACGGCAGTGCCCGTGTTGGTCAAGGTGACTTGCGCGCCAGGGATGGCGGCACCAGTGGAATCGGTTACAGTGCCGGAGATCGAGCCGTAAGTGGACTGTCCATACAGGAGCGGGCAGAGACTGAAGGCGAGAACGAAGCAGAGAAGGAGCGTCCAGAGAACACGAGACGGCATGTGCACCCCCCACGGTGGTGTACGAAGCTGTGGCGCCGAAGGCGCCGATCCCCACAGAAAGGCCTAGCAAATCGTTGTTGCAGTTCGACGCGTTCGCCGATTGGCGGGGAGTCTGAAACAGGAGGAAGGTTATTGTCAAGGAAAAAGCGAGTAAACGCTTATCCTACTGAAAGTCATCGATTACCCTACGGATTTTGGTAGGTCGAATACGGATCTGCGGACGCACCTCTGTGGTATTCTCCGCGGCATGCCCGTGACGATGCAGGACATCGCAAAAAGCTTGAATGTCTCCGTCGTCACTGTCTCAAAAGTACTGCGCAACAAAGGCAAGATCAGTGCGGCCACACGCAAGCGTGTGTTGCGAAGAGCCAAAGAACTTAACTACCAGACCAACTGGATTGCACGCAGCCTGGTCACGCGCCGGACCTATACCATCGGCGTTCTGCTACCGGATTTCACGCATCCGTTCTTCGCAGAAATTGCGAAAGCCATCGCCGACACGGTGCGACCGCACGGGTATCACGTCATCATTTCGTATTTCGAAGAAGATCCCGAACTGGAGCGCAACGAAGTGAACTCGCTGATTGCGCGCCAGGTCGATGGGCTGATTGTGGCGTCGGCGCATTCGTGCGCGGAACTGTTCCAGGAGATTCAGAAACGGGAAGTGCCGCTGGTTCTGATTGATCGTCCGATTGCGCGGCTGCGGGCGAGTTACGTCGGGTCGGACAATGAGGCGATCGGCAACCTGGCAACGAAGCATCTCATTGGGCAAGGCTGTCGCCGCATCGCACATTTGCGCGGGCCCGAACTCGGCATCGCCAATGCTCGCCTTGCCGGGTATCGGCAGGCCCTGAAGAAGCACGGCATAGCGGTGTCGGGGCGTTACATCGTGGGCGCACGGTATCTGGACAGCAGCGGCTACTCGGCCATGCGGGAACTGCTGCAAGTCAGCCCCCGGCCCGATGGGGTTTTCTGCTACAACGACCCGGTGGCGATTGGCGCGATCAAGGCGATCCGCGACGCCGGCTTACGCGTACCCGAGGACATTGCGGTGGTGGGCGCAGGCAACGTCCACTATTCCGATGTGCTGGCCGTGCCCCTGACGACCGTCGATCAGGGAACCGAAGAGATCGGAAAACGCGCGGCCGAACTGCTGCTGGGGCAGATCGGCGAAAAGCGCAAGGCTCGCATTAAGCGTGTGTTGATTGCCCCGCGGCTGGTGCCGCGGCAGTCCACTCAGCGAGCCACGTGAGGCGGCGCCCGCCAGCCAACGAATCGACCAACATCCTGCGTCCTGCTTCTCAAAAACGGAGGCCGGCAAAGAGCCAGTCAACGCGGAGTTGCGGGAGCGCATTCCTGTCTTACAATCTGGGTTTGAAGCGCGTGGTTCGCGGTCATCCCGGTAACGAACCTGAGGAATTCCTGGATTGCTGAAGGCAGTCATCGCCGTGCTGTTGCTTCCGGCTCTGGCCACGCCTGTTCTGGAGGTGAAGGCGCAATCCGGGCTGGACTTCGTCTTGCGCAATTCGCCGACCCCGCAGAAATACCTGATCGAGACGATGCCGGGGGGAGTGGCGCTGCTCGATTACAACAACGACGGACTGCTGGACATTTTCCTGGTGAACGGCGGTCGCGTGACCAACCCGATGCAGACGCCCGAAAATTTTGACAGGAGCGACCCACTCTATTGGAACCGGCTATACCGGCAGAACAAGGACGGCACCTTCACAGACGTCACCAAGGAAGGCGGCCTGGCCAATGCGGGCGACGGAAATTACGGCATGGGCGTGGCCGTCGGCGACTATGACAACGACGGGTACCCCGACATTTATGTCACCAACTATGGGAAGAATACGCTCTATCACAACAATGGAGACGGCACATTTACCGATGTGACCGAGAAGGCCGGAGTGGCGGCGGGAGGCTGGTCGGTTTCGGCAGGCTTTTTCGACTACGACAACGATGGGAAACTGGACCTGTTCGTGACTCGCTACATGCTGTGGGATACCAAGCACAGCAAGACCTGCGGAGGGGAGTGGCACACGTATTGTCCCCCCGAAGAGTTTCCCGCGACGACCAGCATCCTGTATCACAATCGCGGGGACGGGACCTTCGAAGACGTGAGCCAGAAATCAGGCATCGCTTCGAAGAAGGGCCGGGGGCTGGGCGTGGCATTCGCCGACTATGATGACGATGGGTTCACCGACGTCTTCGTAGCCAACGACGGCATGCAGCAATTTTTGTTTCATAACAACGGCGACGGCACATTCACGGAGCGCGGCCTGGAATCGGGAGCGGCGCTGTCAGAGGATGGGCGGCGGCTTTCTGGCATGGGCGCGGTGTTTCAGGACTACGATAACGACGGCCGCCCCGACATCATCGTGACGGAGTTGCCGCGCGAGATTTACGGCGTCTATCACAACGAGGGAAAAGGCTATTTCAGTTATCAAAGCTTGCAGACGGGAATGGGCATGCTTTCGAGCGGAAGTTCGGGCTGGGGCGTCGGACTTGAGGATTTCGATAATGATGGGTGGAAGGACTTGTTCGTGGCGCAGGGACATGTGCTCGACAACGTGGAGCAGATCGATCCGTCTCTGCATTACAAGGAACTGCCCTTGCTGGCGATGAATCGCGAAGGCCGCTTTGAACGGGTCGATCCGGGCACTACGGTTCGGTGGGCAGGCCGGGGAGCGGCGTTCGGCGATTTGAATAACGACGGCTGGCAGGACGTGGTGATGACGGTCCTGGATGGCAAGCCGCAGGTCTTCATGAATCCCGGCGGGAAGCAGCACTGGCTGACCATCAAGCTGCGCGGCACGCGGAGCAACCGGGATGGGCTCGGCGCGCGTGTCCGCGTAAACGGGCAGACTCGATTCGCGACTACCGCAGGCAGCTATCTCTCGGCCAGCGACAAGCGCCTGCACTTCGGGTTGGGGGCGGAGAAGAGCGCCAAGGTGGAGATCGTGTGGCCCTCGGGGATTCACCAGACACTGAACGATGTGCACGCCGACCAGTTCCTCGATGTGGTTGAACCGGAGAAACCGTGATCGCGACCCTCGTATTTCTGCTGCTCGGATTCCAAGGCTCGTCGCCGGAAGCTCTGCAGCACATGCAAGCCGGCGCGGCTGCCGAAAAGAATGGCCACTTCGATGTGGCGATCAGCGAATTCCGCCAAGCGACCGAACTCGAGCCGACGGCGGCGCCGGGGTTTGTGAGCCTGGGCCAGGCGTACCTGGAAAAAGGCGACTACGGGCACGCCATTGCGCCGCTCAAGCAGGCGCTCAAGCTCAGCCCGGATCTGAATGCGGCTCACCAGTTGCTCGGCTATGCGCTGCTGGCGCAAGGGTATGCGGCCGAGGCAGTACCGCATCTCGAAAAAAGCGGGGATGAAGCCGCGCTGGGAATTGCACAGCTGGAGGCGGGGCAACTTTCGTCCGCGGTAACCAACCTGCAGGCTGCGCTGGCGAAGCGGCCGAATGATCCGGACTTGCTGTACTACTTTGGCCGGGCCAGCGGGCTGCTCTCGAAGCAATCCATCGACACATTAATTGCGAGCTATCCTGACTCGGCTCGGGCTCACCAGGCGATGGCGGAGAACTACTATGTTCTGCGGCAAATGCCGCAGGCGGAGAAAGAATTTCAGGAGGCCATCAAGTTGCGCCCCGATATTCCGAAGCTGCACCTGGAACTCGGCCTGGTCTATCAAGGGGCTTCGCAGTGGCCGAAGGCGGAAGAGGCTTTCCGCGCGGAGACGAAGGTGCAGCCTGGGAATGCCGAGGCAGCGTATCGCCTGGGGAACGCGCTGCTGCAGCAAGGCAAGGTCAAAGAGGCGAGGGCGGAGTTGAAACGTTCGGATGCGCTTGAGCCGGACATGCCCGAGACCCTGTACGCGCTGGGGAAAGCGGCGGCCCTGGAGAATGATGCTTCCGCGGCGGAAAAAGCCTGGACGAGGGTGATCGAGTTGGAGAAGGGAAGCGGGTTGGCGGCGCAAGCGCACTTCGCCCTGGCGGGCCTGTATCGAAAGCAGGGAAAGATGGAAGCGGCCGAGCGCGAAATGGCTGAGTTCAAGAAACTGCAAAATACGAGCGCGCCTCCGGAGGGGCCGCAGCCCTGACCTCGATGCTCACCGCCGACGAAGTGTTGGTGTGCGCCAGGGCAGGCCGGCGAATCCGGTGAAGGTGAAGCCCCGATGAAGATCGTCCGTCTGAAGACCGCTGTGGTCGAAGGCAATTTCGACTGGACCTTCGTCAGGATTGAGACGGACGAAGGGGTCAGCGGACTTGGAGAATGCTTTTTTGCTCCCGGATTGACGGCCATCCTGCATTCGCTCGAGCCGGTGGTGCAGGGCGAGGATCCGCGGGACATCCACCGTTTATTTCGCAAGCTGCAACTGGCTGTCTCCGGGGCAGGATCGGTGGCTGGAATCGTCTACAACGCGATCAGCGGAATCGAAGCGGCGCTTTGGGACCTGCTGGGACAATGGCTCGAGGTTCCGATCTACCGATTGCTGGGAGGGATGTTCCGCGACCGGATTCGGACTTATGCGGATTGCCACGGCGGGGAGGCGCTCGAGAGCCTGGATGAAGTGTTGCGGTCGCGGGCTCCGTCGTGGGCGGCCAAGAAGTCCGGGCACGTTGCCAGGGATTATTTTGGGGAGTCGGAGGAGGAAGTTGCATCTCCGGAGGAGTATCGCAAGCAGGCGCGAGTGATGCGCGCCAAGGGCTACACGGCGCTGAAGTTCGATCTGGATGTGCCGGGAACTGGCGGCTCGGATCCGCACAATCGATGCCTGAGCCATGCGGCCATCGATCGCATGGTCGAGCTGATCGGAGCGGTACGCGATGAGGTAGGAGGCGAAGTCGATCTGGCGGTGGACTGCCACTGGCGCTACAGCGTCAGCGACGTGCTGAAAGTGGCTCGCGAGATGGAACCATTTCACCTGCTGTGGCTCGAGGACCCGGTTCCTCCAGGAAACATCGAGGCGTTGCGGGCTGTGAGTTCGCGGAGCAAAATCCCGATTGCCACCGGCGAGAATCTATTTCTGTTTGAAGGGTTCCGTGAGATTCTCGCCACTCACGCCCTGGGCATCGCGACCCCGGACTTGCAGAAAGTGGGAGGGCTGTCGGTAGCAATGCAGATTGCGCAGTTTGCCGACGGCCAAACGATTCCGGTCGCGCCGCACAACATCAGCAGTCCGGTAGGCACGCTGGCGGTGGCGCACTTTTGCGCGGCCATTCCGAATTTTCTGGTCCTGGAGTTCCATGCGGAACAAGTTCCCTTTTGGAATGAGTTGGTAGAGGGTGCGGAGCAGCCGCTCATCCGGAATGGATTTATTGCACTATCCGAAAAACCGGGCCTGGGTGTGAAGCTGAACGAGGATGTGGCGCGCCAGTATGCGCGCAAAGGGGAGCCGTTCTTTCAGTGAGTCACCAGGCTTGTGCTTAGGACGGAAGGGAAGCCAACGGCCTCGGCCTTAGTGTAAGGACAGGCGAACGGAGGAAAGCGGATTGGGCAAGAAGCTTTGGCGCACGGATGAAGAGCTATTTCGGATCGCGAAGCAGGAACTGTTCACCTGCGTGGTGGGAGACGTGATGGACAAGATGCGGCTCCAGCACCAGTTTCTGCCGCCGCACATTCGCCCCCTGCAGCCCGAGATGGTTGTGATCGGAAGGGCGATGCCGGTGCTCTCGGTCGACGTCTTCGAAGAAAAGTTGGCAGGGACGTCGAATAAACTGATGGCCAAACCCTTCGGCCTAATGCTGGAAGCGCTCGACGCTCTCGAGCGCAACGAGATTTACGTCAACACCGGATCCTCCCCGCGCAATGCGCTCTGGGGAGAACTCATGAGCATTCGCGCCACCAAGTTGCGCGCGGCCGGGGCCGTGCTGAACGGCTATGTTCGCGACACCAAGGCGATCCTGAAACTCGGGTTCCCGACCTTCAGTTTTGGCTCCTACGCCCAGGATTCCGCTCCGCGTTACAAGGTTGTGGACTATCGAGTGCCGGTGGAGATTGGAGCCGTACGGGTGCGGCCGGGGGATCTTGTGTTTGGGGACATCGACGGGGTTTGCGTGATTCCAGTTGAAGCCGTGACTGAAGCGTTCACGAAAGCGCTGGAAAAAGCGCGCGGCGAGAAGCTGGTCCGGAAGGCGCTCAAGGCAGGCAGCAGTGCGGTAGCTGCTTTTGAGAAGCACGGCATTATGTAGGGACCCCGCGAAAGACAGGAGATGCCTGCGGTGATAACCATCGATCTGAGGGGCAAAACGATTCTGATCACCGGCGCATTGGGCGCGATCGCCGAGCACATGGTGCGCAAACTGGCGGCGGCGGGGGCGATGCTGGTGCTGTTGGATCTGAAGCCGGCGACGGAAGCGGCGGCGCTGCTGAAGTCATGGGGTATCCCCTCGGACAAATACATCTTCCATGCGCTCGACATCACCGACTCTGCGAACCTGACGCGGGTCGTCGACGAAGCATTCGAGCGGTTCCCGGCCATGGACACCGTGCTGGGCCATGCGGGAGGGTGCGGGCTACATCCTTTTGCGAGCACGCCGGAAGCCGAATTCGAGCGGATCTTCCGCTTCAACTTCTTCGCACAGACCTACCTGGCGCGGGCGGTCTTTGCGCAATGGGTGGCGCGGAAGATTCCGGGGCACGTCGTGTTTACCTCTTCCTACGTCGCGCGCGTGCCGCATACGCTCATTCCGTCTTATGCATCGGCCAAGGCGGCGCTGGAAAACTTTGCCCGCTGCATGGCGCTCGAATATGCATCCACGGGAATTCGCGTGAACGTAATTTCGCCGGGGAACGTCGCGGCGGGCAGTTCGCTGAAGGTTTTCGAGGAAGATCCCGCCTACCGGGAGTTCGTGTTGCGAGTATCGCTGGGGAAGCGGAACAGCCCGGAATCGATTGCGGATGCCTTTGTGTTTTTGTGCTCGCCGCTGGCGGCCGAGATTAACGGCCAGATCCTGAGCGCCGACTATGGCGGCGGAATCGGAAATCGGCTATGAAAGTTGGACTTGGATTGTACCGGCACATGTTGACGCCGGAGTACTATGCGTTTGCTCGCCAGGCTGGATGCACGCACGTGATCGTGCATTTGGTGGACTATTTTCGGCAGGGCTCGACGAACCCGCGGGGCAACCAGCCGACGGGCGCGAAATACGAACCTTGGGGCCAGGCTGGTGATCCGGAGAAACTGTGGACGGCGGCGGAACTGAAGCAGCTTCGCAAGCAGATCGAGGAAGCTGGGCTGGCGCTGGCCGCCATCGAGAACCTTGACCCGGCGTACTGGTACGACATCCTGCTCGATGGTCCACAGAGGGCGCGGCAGATCGAGAAGGTGAAGGCCATCATCCGAAATTTCGGCGAAGCGGGCGTTCCGGTGCTGGGCTACAACTTCAGCATTGCCGGCGTGTGCGGGCGCGTGACTGCACCTGGTGGCCGGGGCGGCGCGATTACCCTCGGCATGGACGGGCCTGCGGACGATGTGCCAGTCCCGAATGGGATGGTGTGGAATATGGTTTACGACGCGAACGCTCCCGCCGGGGAGTTGCCGCCAATCAGTCACGAAGAGCTGTGGCGCCGCCTGCAGAGATTCCTGGAAGAAGTGGTCCCGGTCGCGGAAGAGGCTGGAGTGCGGTTAGCGGCCCACCCCGATGATCCTCCCATGCCGACCATGCGCAAACAGCCGCGCCTCGTCTACCAGCCCTACATGTATCAGCGCCTGCTGGATATAGTGCCGAGCCGTCACAACGCACTGGAACTTTGTGTGGGAACGATCGCGGAAATGAGTGAAGGCGATGTATACGAGGCAGTGGATCGATACAGCCGCCAGGGGAACATTGCATACTTGCACCTGCGCAATGTGGCAGGCAAAGTGCCGCATTACAAAGAGACCTTCATCGACGAAGGGGATGTGGACATGATTCGCATCTTGTCGATTTTGGAGCGGAACCACTTTGATGGCGTGATCATCCCCGACCACACGCCCCAGATGACTTGTTCGGCTCCGTGGCACGCAGGGATGGCGCACACCCTGGGTTTCATCCTCGCCGCGAAAGCCATGCTGGAAGCAGCGTCCATCCCGGTTGCCGCAGGAGAGCCGGGGCAAGGACGAGAGCGGAGTGCTTGAGAGAGCATGTCCGGGAATTGAAATGAACGATACCCGATGATTGCGTGATGCGGGATTCAGCGATGAAGAAGCCGTACGACGAAAGCGATCTGGAAAAAATCAGCGATGGGGTAGGCACGAGTCGTCGCGATCTGCTGAAGTGCCTGGGTTGCATGGCAGCGGCGGTGGTTGTCCCGGGAGTGCGTGCTCGGGCATTGAACGGTGTCTTGGCTGACCCGAAAGTGCTGGAGCCGAACCCAACTCCGCCTGCCAAAAATCCGAACTGGTACGGCTTCAACCTGCTCGAGTACTTCTCCACCGATCCCGACTGGATGAAGTACTTCCCTTACAAAGACGATGGCATGTTTCAGGAAGACGACTTCCGCTGGATTCGCGACTGGGGATTCAACTGGGTGCGGCTGCCGATGGATTACCGCTTCTGGACCGATCCCCAGGATTTATTCAAGATCCGCGAGGACAAGGTTGCCCCGATCGACCGCGCCGTGCGGCTGGGCGACAAGTACGGAGTTCACGTGAATGTGTGCCTGCACCGTGCGCCTGGGTACTGCATTCTCGACATCATGGACGAGGCATTCACCGGGATTCACGTCACTAAAGAAAAGACCAGCGTATTCACCGATGCGAAGACGCGCGATGCCTTCGCATTTCAGTGGAGCTACTTTGCCAAGCGCTACAAGGGAATCCCGAACGAGAAGGTCAGCTTCAACCTGGTAAACGAGCCCTACGACTTGCACGCGGGCGCCGAGATCGAAGAGTTGAAGAAGGCGGGGAAGAGTGCGGAGGATGCGCGGCAGGAAGTCTCGGAGCGATTTCGACAACAGTATGCACAGGTGGCGAGAGCAGCGATTGATGCGGTCCGCAAGGAGGATGCGCAGCGGCTGATTGTCACCGATGGGGTGGCCGGGGGGACCCAGATCATTCCCGAATTGGTCGATACGCACATTCTTCAGAGCTGCCACACCTATACGCCCATGCCCGTCACGCATTACCGTTGCGAGTGGGCGATGGGCAACGCCCTCAAAGGTTCGGAGGCGCCGCCCACCTGGCCGCTGAAGGATGACAAGGGAAAAGTAGTGTGTGACCGGGCAGTGTTAGCGCGAACGTTTGCGTCGTGGGGCGGACTCGCAGGGAAGGGAGTTCCGATCCATTTCGGCGAGATGGGCTGCTACAAGCACACGCCGCCGGAAGTAGTTTTAGCCTGGTTCAACGACACGCTGAGCGTGGTACGAGATTTGGGAAGCGGTTTTGCGATCTGGAATTTTCGCGGCCCGTTCGGTGTGGTGGACACAGAGAGGCCGGGAACCAAATTCGAAAGCTGGCACGGGCACCAGCTGGATCGCGCGCTCCTCACGGTACTGCAGAAGAAAATGCAAGCGTAGGGCGGACGTTGCGGTGGACTTGCCTCCGGAGAGAACAAGGTGAAAGAAATTCCAGCCATCGACTATCAGGATGCGAAGCGGATCGTGGATGCGATCGTGCAGAAGGCGCTCGAGCAGCAGAAGGCCGCGGTCATCGCGGTCGCCGACGCGCACGGGGAACTTTTGGCCTTTGCGCGCATGGATGGGGCGCCGCTATCGTCGATTCGCGTCGCCGCCAATAAAGCCTGGACCGCCGCTCGCGAGCGCAAGCCCACCAAGGAAATCGGCGAGAAGATTCGCCATCCCGAAAAGGGTTTTGATATCGCCTTCTACGGCGATCCCAAGTTTGTCGGCTGGGGCGGCGGCCTTCCCATCTGGCGCGCTGGCCAGGTGGTGGGCGCGATCGGCGTGAGTGGACTCTCCTCCGCCGAAGACATCGCGCTGGCCACCGTTGGGCTCGAGCTCCTCGCGGCCGACAAGCGTTCTTAGCTGCAGACAAGGAGGAAGTATGAAGTGCCCCCAGGCCTCTTTTTGTCTCCGAATCGTGTCTTCGTTCCTACTTATTCTTTGGATCGGCGCAGTAACCCCCGCACTTTTCGACACCGCTGCTGAGGCGGCGGAGCCTTCGAGCCGGACGATCGATACCGGATGGGAGTTCCGCGCAGTCAGCAACACGGATCGGGCCGATGTAAAGGAGTGGCATCCGGCCCAGGTGCCCGGGGTTGTGCAGACCGACCTGCTGCGCAATAAGCTGATTCCGGACCCGTTCTATCAGGACAATGAATTCCGCCTGCAATGGATTGGGCTGGCGGATTGGGAATACCGCACCCAACTGGCAGTCGATGCGGCGACGCTGGCGCACGACAACGTGGTGCTGGTGTTCGAAGGATTAGATACATTTGCCGACGTCTATGTGAACGATCAAGCCGTGTTGCACGCGGACAACATGTTCCGCCGATGGCGCGTGCCCGCGAAGAGCCTGCTGAAGCCGGGCAATAACACGCTGCGGGTCGTGTTCCATTCGGCGGTGACGAAGATGCTGCCGTACGTGAAGTCACTGCCGTACGTGCTGCCGGCAATCTCCACCCAAAATGGCGGGAACGAAGAAGGAATTCCGACCGCTCCCTACACGCGGAAAGCTCCGTACCAATATGGCTGGGACTGGGGGCCGAGATTTGTCACCGAGGGAATCTGGCACCCGGTCCGGCTCGAGACATGGGATGCCGTGCGCATCGACAATCTGCACATCCACCAGATCAAAGTGAACGGCGATGAAGCGCGCGTGATTGCAGAGTCGGATGTGGAAGCGACGCGTCCGGTTACCGCCGTGATCACCTACGCGCATGACGAGCTGTCCGGATCACCGACGAGCGACGGGAAGCAAACCGTGCAACTGGATGCGGGGATGAATCACATAGCATTCCCGATCATCGTTGCGAAGCCGAAGCTTTGGTATCCGGTTGGCTATGGAGCCCAGAGCCGCTACCGGTTTTCCGTGGCCGCGCGCATCGGCAAAGAGGTGGCCGCCCAGGCCGAGGTGAGGACCGGGTTGCGCTCCATCGAGTTGCGGCGCGCCCCGGATCAGTGGGGGAAGAGCTTCGAGTTCGTGGTGAATGGTGTTCCGGTTTTTGCCAAGGGTGCGAATGTGATTCCGTTCGATAGTTTCCCCAACCGGGTTACGCCCGAAATTCACCGCAAGATCCTGCAGGCCGCGCGTGACGCGCACATGAACATGGTGCGCGATTGGGGCGGCGGTTATTACGAGTCTGACGATTTCTACGATATTTGTGACGAACTGGGACTGCTGGTGTGGCAGGAGTTCAGCTTCGGCGGCGACATGGTACCGGGGATGTGGCGTTTCAGGAGAATGTGCGCGAGGAGGCGATCGAGCAGATCAAGCGGCTGCGCGACCATCCGAGCATCGCGATCTGGTGCGGGAATAACGAAATCGAAACCGGTTGGCACCACTGGGGCGATCGGCAGGCGTTCAAGGAGTCGGTCTCTCCGGAGGTACGGGAGCGGGTCTGGCAGGATTACGTGATCCTGTTTGCCGACATTTTGAGAAGCACGGTTCACGACTATGCCGATCCGACTGCCTATTCGCCGAGTTCGCCCAGCGCCAATTTCGAGGAAGTTCCCGACCAGCAGAATAACGGCGACATGCACTACTGGGCGGTGTGGCACGCGCTGGCGCCGGCGCAGGATTACCTGAAGCAGGATCCGCGGTTCATGACCGAGTTTGGCTTCCAGTCGTTCCCGGAGATGCGAACCATTCGGACGTTCGCCAAGCCCGAAGACCTCGACATCCGCTCGGTGGTGATGCAAGCGCACCAGAAAAACAAGGGCGGCAACGAACGCATCCTGAGCTACATGCTGCGCGAGTACCGCGCGCCCAAGGACTTCGAGTCGTTCGTCTACCTCAGCCAGGTGCAACAGGCGGAGATCATCAAGCTGGGAGCAGAACACCTGCGCCGCGATCGCCCGCGGACCATGGGGTCGCTCTACTGGCAGTTGAACGACTGCTGGCCGGTCGCCTCGTGGGCGAGCATTGACTATTACGGGCACTGGAAGGCATTGCACTACTACGCGCGCCGGTTTTATGACGATGTGCTGATCTCGCCATACCTGCACGACAATCAGCTCGATGTGTACGTGGTTTCCGACAAGCAGCAGCCGCTTGCCGGAAAAATTCGGGTGCGGCTGCTCGACTTCTCCGGGAACACGCTGCTCGATCAGACGCAGGATGTGCAGGTTCCGGCGCTGTCGTCGGCGTCTTATCTGAAGCTGCCACAAGAGGCTCTCGCGGCGAAGGGGGACTTGCGGCGCTCGTTTGTGGTGACCGACCTGGAGATCGGGGGCCAGCGCGTATCGCGAAACCTGGTGTTTTTTGATGTTACGCAGCACCTGGAACTGCCGGTTGCGCCCAAAATCGAAAGCAGCCTGACGAAGACGGAGGGCGGCTACAACCTCACGTTGAAGTCGTCGGTGCTGGCACGAAATGTCTACGTGTCGTTTGGTGACCTCGACGTTGCGCTGTCGGACAACTACATGGACCTGCTGCCTGGGGAGACGGTTACGCTTAAGCTCACTAGTGCAGGCGCGCTCGATCAGCTGAAGGGAGCGATGAAGATTACGTCACTCATGGATGCGTTCCAACCCGCGGCACAGTAGGCGAGCGGCCAAGCATCGCGGAAATCGGAGACACGTGCTAACGGACGGTGGAGTGCCGAGCGTTAAATATCGCAAAACGATTTTCAGCTTGGCCTACAGTGTCGGTTCGGATAACAAACAACGAGCCCGCCAGGCGATCACCCGCCGGAGCCTGAATTGCTGCGGTGGTCACGTAGAGACTCATGCGGTCGGGACCGCCGAAAGTGCAGGTTGTAATGTTCTGCACCGGCATCTCCACCACCCGGTCGATGCTCCCGTCGGGCGCGACCCGCACAATGCATCCTCCGAAAAAGCGGCAATTCCAAAGGTAGCCCTGCGAGTCGACACAGGAGCCATCGGGCAGTCCGCGCGCGAATCCTTGAAGAAACGGCCGCCGGTTTGAAATAGCCCCGGTGTGTAAATCGTAGTCGTACGTCCACACCACGTTTTCGATGGTGTCGCCGAAGTAAAAGCGCCGCTGGCCAGGGGTCCAGGCCAGCGTGTTGGCGATGCCGATGCCGCAGGCCCACTCGCTCACGGCGCCATCCGGATCGAGCCGGTACAAAACGCCATCGTGGCCGCCTGCTTTACCGGGGGAACCATCATTGTTGACGTTGTTGCGCATTGTGCCGAGCCACAGGGAGCCGCGGGGATCCACGCGAGCATCGTTCAGGCGAACCGTGGGCCAGCCCACGAGCCGATACACCGGAGTGCTGCGAATGTCTGACGCAGGCTCCCACAAAATCACCTGGGAGCCAAGCACGATGGCCAGCGTGTCATCGCGATCGGTCAAGGTGAGTGCAGTTACCGGCTCGTCAAAGAACCAGGTTCGAACACACTGATCGGCAGGAGTGTAGCGGTGGACCAGGAAACGGTTGATGTCGGTCCAGTACGCGGCTTGGTGCGCGGCGTGCCAGACAACGCCTTCGCCGCAAACATCGCCAGTGGGCGCAACGCAGATCGGGTCGGCGGTCATTAGACGCCAATGCCGGCGAGCAGGCCGCCGTCCACGAGGTAGTCGCCGCCGGTGCAGAACCCGGACCGATCGGAGGCGAGAAACGCTGCCAGTTCGGCGACCTCTTCGGGTGTTCCAATGCGCTTGAGCGGATGCGCCGAGCCGAAGCGAGTGAACACTTCTTCGACGGGCAGGCCGGGGTAGAAGTGACCGGCCGAACGGGCCAGCATCGGCGTGCGGATGGAGCCGGGGCTGATGGAGTTGACGCGAATCTTGTCGGGGGCATGATCGAGCGCGAGGGCACGCGTCAGGCTGTGAACCGCTCCCTTCGAAGTCGCGTACGCGACCACGCTGCGCTGGCAGGCGTGTCCCTGGACCGATGAGATGTTGATGATGGATCCGCCGCCGCGCTTTTTCAGCTCGGGGATGCCGAGGTGAGCCATGAGGTACATGCTGCCGACGTTGACCATGAGGCAGCGGTTCCAGGTGGCCAAGTCGGTCTCCAAAACCGTGCCGAACGGGTGAATCGCAGCGGAGTTGACGATGATGTCGAGGCCGCCGGCTTCGCGGACCGTCTTGGCGATGACGGCCTTGACCGCATCGGGGTCGGTCACGTCGCAATTCTCCACCTGCAAGCTCAACCCGCGGGCTGTGGCTTGTTGGGCAAGGTCGTGGTTGGCGGCTTTCTCGATTCCGCAGGAAGTCACGGCGGCTCCGCCTGCCGCGAGGCGCTCGGCAATGGCGCGGCCAATTCCGCTGGTCCCGGTGACGATCGCAACCCGCCCATTAAATTCGCTCATACATTCACATCCTTTGACGGCACGTTGTCACTACTCCTCGAAGCGGCTGAACTCGGTTCGCCGTTGATGCTACGCGGAGACGCCCGCTCCCGTCACTCCAAAATCTGCCTTCGCCATGTGATCGGCGACCCGCAGCGCCTGCGCGGCAATCGTTAGCGCAGGATTGACCGCCGCCGAGGAAGGGAAGAATGAAGCGTCCACCACGAACAGGTTTTCGTGATCGAACGAGCGGCAGTATTGGTCCAGCGCCGCTGCGCCCGGATCGCCGCCGAAGCGCACCGTGCCGCATTGGTGCGAAACCGAGAGGCCGCCCATGTGCTTCTGGATATTCAGCGCGAAGCCGATCTTTCGCATCAAGGCCTTGGTCCGGTCGACCAGGCGCCAGTGCCCGGCCATGTTATTCGCGGTGTAATGAAGGCGGATGCGATCTCCCTGCAGGAGCACCCGGTTCTCCGGATCGGGCAGATCTTCGGACATGATCCACCAGTCGACACTGCGTTCTGCCAGGCGGTCGCCTACAAAGGTCGGAAGATACTTCTGCTTGGCGGTGAGCATTCCGGTCTGCAGCTTGCCCAGCCCCTGAATGTTTCCCATCGGGTAGGGGAAATCGCGGTCTCCGAAATAGAAATCATGGATGCAGATGGTCTTTTGAAATTTTGTCGGGTTGATGTGCCATCCAATGCTCATGAGCGCCGTATTGTTGTGCGCCATGTAGTGGCGGCCGACCACGCCGGTGGAATTGGCCACCCCATGTGGAGCCTTGTCGCAGGCCGAGCGCAGCAGGAGTACCGCCGAGTTCACTGCGCTCGCCGATAACACGATGATGGGCGCGCTGATTCGTTCCAGCGTTCCGGCGGTCTCGTACTCGAGAGCATTGACGCGGCGGCCGTCGCTCGAGAGGATGAGCCGCGTGGCCCGGGCTCCGGTTTTCAGCGTCAGCCGCCCGGTTTGCAGGGCTGGACGCACGACCGCAACTTCCGCGTCGGTCTTGGCGTGTACCTGGCAGGGAAATCCATCACAAGTCTTGCAGCGGATGCAGGGTCCGCCCTGGTGGAGTTGCACCGCGAGCGGCAGGGGAAACGGCTTGACTCCATTTTCGCTGAGCGCGTTGGCAACCCGCTGAATCACGGGTTCGTGGCTTAGAGCAGGGAATGGGTACTGGGGAATTCCCGCTGGTTCCGTGGGATCGATCCCTGCCTGGCCGTGAATGCGGTACAGCTGTTCCGCAAGCGTGTAATACGCAGCGAGGTCTTGATAGGAGATGGGCCAGGCAGGCGACACGCCACCGGCATGTTCGAGCACTCCAAAATCCTTTTCGCGCAACCGCAGCATGGCGGCGCCGTACATTTTGCTGCTGCCGCCTACGTAGTAATAGGTGCCGGGACGGAAAGAAGCGCCGTCCTTGTCGAGCCAGGTTTCCGTGGGCACATAGCGCTGGTTTGCGAAGACAGCCGCCACGTCCCAGTTTTCCGGTTCCTGGGGCAGGTAGTCGCCGCGCTCGAGAATGGTTACCGTCAGCCCGAGCTGCACCAAGCGGTAAGCGAGCGTGCCGCCGCCGATCCCACTGCCAACGATTACGACATCGGGAGAAGAAGGCATGGTAGTGACCGAGCGGCTCTTGCCGCGGCGATTCGCTAAAGGGCGACACCTTCGTCTGGCTGCTGCGCTTTGCCGATCGCGAGAGTCCCTCTTGTCGGGATCGATGAAACCTACAGCGGATGGAGTTCGATCGCCATCCAGATGCAATCGGTATCGGCGTAATAACGGTGCCACGGATAATGGAAGCTGCCCGCGTTGCCCATCACGAAGAAGGGATCATGGGTGTAGCCGGGAAGCATGGGGACATCTTCATACAGAGTCTCGGCATTGTTCTCGCGAAACTTCTGCATGTGCCCGGTGCCCATTACCTGCGTGTGGACCTCGAGAAACTGGTGACCGGTGTGGATCCCACAATCGGTTTGTTCCGGGGTGTACCAGAGATTCAGTTTCAGTTGGTAGCGTCGCGGAGCGGGTTTCGAATTCTCGCGCGTGAATTCGGCGATGGGATCGAGCTGCACCTCTCCCAGGTTGTCCTGAGATGAAATATAGAGCGGCGTACCTCGCGGATATTGGGGATTCCGCAGACCGTACCACTCCCAGCCCAGGGCCACTCCGCCGAGGTTTGTGCGTTGCTTCACCCGCAGGATGGCGGCTGCGTCGGCTTGCTCCAGCTTGCACTGGCGCAGCATCGTGGAGCGCCACGGAAAGATCGTTCCCCGGTTCTCGCCCGCGCTGTAGCGAAGGGACGAGGTCGACAGATTCACTACGATGGCGTTCTCCACCGGCAGGTCGCGCGCCCCGGTAACGAAGACGCTTTCAATCCAATTATTGGAGAAGGAGAGCGGGCGGGATTGATTGGTTTCAGGCATGGCATTACTTGCGAGCGTATTCGGAGCGAAGCGGGCCAGCATCATCAACTGACCAGACTGTGCCAGGAAGCTTCGTCGATCCATTCCTCGCCCGCCCTCAACAGCGGTGGATTATACCCCTCTGCCATTCGAGCCTGGCTGGACGAATAGTTCGTCAGCGGCTTCTCCCCAGAGTAGAATGTGCGGCAAAACCAGCCTTCCAGCAGGAGGTTGCCCCATGCGGCTCACCGTCGGACAAATTATTGGCAAGGCGCTCAAGGCCTATGGCGCTCCTTATGTCACGGGGCTTCCGGGTCATGGCAACTGGAGCATGATTGACGCCTTTCACGATCCAGTATCGAAACTGCCATTCATTCAAGTGATGCATGAGCAAAGCGCGGTGCACATTGCCGACGCGCACTACCGCGTGACCGGCCAGCCGATTGCGGCCTGCACCTCGATCGGGCCGGGCGCGACCAACACCATCATCGGTCTGGCCACCGCGCACTGCGATTCGACCGCTGTGCTGCTCATTACCGGCAGCGCGGCGACCCACATGCGCGGGCACGGGGTGATGCAGGAACTCGACCGCTTTGCCTCGCCCGACTTTCCCCATATCGTGGCGCCGGTCACCAAGCGTACTTTCGACGTGATTCGGGCGGACCAGGTTCCTTTTGTCATGCATCGCGCGTGGAACGCAATGACCACCGGGCGCCCGGGCCCGGTGCACATGGAAGTTCCGCTGGATATCCAGGTCGAGACAACCGAAATTGACGTGGCGGACCTGGACCAACGGGTGCCCATCGGCAAGCCGCGGGCGGATGCGCTCGCAATCGAAGCGGCGATCGGTCTGCTGCTCCGGGCAAAGCGTCCGTGCATTGTGGTAGGCGGCGGAGCCATCAGCGCGAATGCCACTCCCGAACTGACAATGTTGGTCGAGAAACTGGGCATTCCCGTGGTCTTCACGTGGAACGGCAAGGGCGCGCTCTCGGAGGATCACCCGATGTGCGCGGGCACTGCGGGCTGGCCCGGATCGCTCCCCGGCAACAAGACCGCCGCCAACGCCGACGTTGTCATGTCGCTGGGCTGCCGCTTCACCGACTGGTCCGCTTCTTCCTATCGCAAGGGCGTTACGTTCTCCATTCCGGATGCCAATCTGATCCAGGTCGACATTGATCCGCGGGAGATCGGCAAGAACTATCCGGCGCAAGTCGGAATCATAGCCGATTGCAAGCTTGCCCTCGCCGATATCCTCGCCGGCATCTCGGAGGAGCAAGCGCGCAAGGCGCGCGACTCGCGCTCATCGTATTTCGGCGAGGTCGCCGCCCTGAAAAAAGAGTGGGAAGAGCGCCTGGAGCGGCGCCGCGCGTACAACGGCATGCCCACCACCATGCTGCGCACGCTGCGCGAACTGCGCAAGGTGCTTCCGCGGCATGGCATCGTCACGGTGGGCTCCGGCCACCCGCAAAGTACCACCAAGCAGGCCTTCCCGATCTATGAACCGCGCACCCACATTACCTCGGGATCGTTTTCTTCGATGGGCTTCGCGTTGCCCGCCGCGATTGGGGCCAAGCTCGCCAAGCGCGACACACCGGTGGTGTGCATCATCGGCGACGGCGACTTCATGATGTGCGTGCAGGAACTCGCCTTGTGTGCGATGTACGACATCCCGGTGGTGTTCCTGATCCTCAACAACTCGGGTTACATCTCGATTCGCGACGGCCAGAACTACCTGATTGGCCGCCAAATCGGCTCTGAATTCAATAAGCAGGACGGCGATGGCCGCCCATACACGGTGGACTTTGTCGCGCTGGCAAAATCTTTCGGCTTCGAGGTGGCCGCCAAGGTACAGGCGGCGGACGATATCGGTTCAACCATCAAGCGCGCTCTCGATTCGAACGCGCCGGCCCTGGTCGAAGTACCGATTACGCGCGATGTCTCGATCGCTGCGGCCGAGGTGGTTGGTTGGTGGGATTTCCCGGTGCTGCCAACCGCGCCCGACGGGGCCAAAGCCGACTACAAGGCCGGGTACGCCGCGGAGCAGCATCAAGGGGCAAACGTTGACGTCGAACTTATCGAACCAGTTTCGGCCACTGGATAGTGGGTAGCCGGCGGGCAGTCCGGTGAAAAGGAGGGCTCCATGGCACGCCATCTGAAGCAGGGAAGAACTGCCGAGCAAAAGACCGCCGAGGCAATCAAGGTTCGCGACATCGTCACCGGCATCCTCGATGACGTCGCGCAGCGCGGCGAATCCGCCTTGCGCCAGATCTCGGAGAAGTTCGACAAGTGGAATCCGCCGGCATTCCGCTTGTCGGAACAGGAGATCGAGAACTGCCTCGCGCAACTTTCGCGGCGCAACATTGAAGACATCAAGTTCGCCCAGGCGCAGGTACGCAACTTTGCGCAGGTACAGCGCTCCGCGCTCAAAGACGTCGAAGTGGAGACCTTGCCGGGGGTCATCCTGGGTCACAGGAACCTGCCGGTCGACTCGGTGGGCTGCTATGTGCCGGGTGGGAAGTATCCGCTGGTCGCCTCGGCCCACATGAGCGTGGTGACGGCCAAGGTCGCCGGCGTATCGCGTGTGATCGCGGCTTCGCCGCCATACCATGGGAAGCCGAGTCCAGCGGTGGTTGCGGCCATGCACTTTGGGGGAGCCGATGAGATTTACTGCATGGGCGGCGTGCAGGCCATTGCGGCCATGGCTCTGGGGACGCAAAATATCCATCCCGTTTCGATGATCGTTGGCCCAGGCAACGCTTATGTCGCGGAAGCGAAACGTCAACTGTTCGGACGGGTTGGCATCGATCTGATCGCAGGCCCGACCGAAACCCTGGTCATCGCCGATGACACCGTGGACGGCGAAATCTGTGCCACCGACCTGCTGGGGCAAGCCGAGCACGGCTTCAACACTCCGGCCATTCTGCTGACGACTTCGGAAAAGCTTGCGCGCAGCACCATGGCGGAGGTCGAGCGCCTGCTTTCGAAGTTGCCCACCGCGGAATTCGCGTCAGTTTCGTGGCGAGACTACGGGGAGGTCATCGTGTGCGAGTCCGACGAGGAGATGGTGCGCGAAGCCGATCGCATCGCTTCCGAGCACGTGCAGGTGATGACCCGCAATCCCGATTATTTTCTTCAGAACATGAAGAATTACGGGTCGTTGTTCCTGGGGCCACGCACCAACGTGGCCTTCGGCGATAAGGTCATCGGCACCAACCACACCTTGCCCACGGGCAAGGCTGCGCGCTATACCGGCGGGCTCTGGGTGGGAAAGTTCATCAAGACGTGCACCTACCAGAAGGTGCTGACCGACGAGGCTTCCGCCATGGTCGGCGAGTACTGTTCGCGGCTGTGCGTGCTGGAGGGCTTTTATGCGCATGCCGAGCAGGCCAATATCCGCATCCGGCGCTATGGCGGCCGCGAGGTTGCTTACGCCACTGCAGCGGAAGAAACACATCCAGAGCGCGCGGCATCGTGAGAAGGCCCGAACAGGCGGAGGTCGAGCGGAAAAAGCTTGAACCGCAGGGTTTGCGAAGGACTCGCAAAGGGCGCGAAGGAAGCGAGGTCTGAAGGGCGTTGCATTCGGGACAGGGAAATTGGATGCTCTGCGCGGAACAAGTACCATCGGACAGGCGCAGATAACGCCGTTTCTTCATGATGCATTCCTTCGATGTGCTGGTGCTGGGCGGCGGCGCGGCCGGGCTGATGTGCGCCATCGAGGCTGGCAAGCGCGGGCGGCGGGTGGCGGTACTCGAACGCGCCGACCGTATCGGCAAGAAGATCCTCATTTCTGGCGGAGGACGCTGCAACTTCACCCACCTGGCGTGCGGTCCAGAAAATTTTCTCTCGGCGAATCCGCACTTCGCGAAGTCGGCCCTGGCCCGCTACCGGCCGGCGGATTTCGTCGCGCTGGTCGAAAAACATCGCATTCCCTATCACGAGAAAACCAAGGGCCAGCTGTTCTGCGACGGGTCGGCACGCGAGATCGTAGCGATGCTCGAGGAAGAGTGCCGTCGCGCCCAGGTGCAAATCTTTACCGGGGCGCGCATCGTCGAAGTGCGGAAGACAGACGGGTTCGGGTTGGACGCCGGCGAGAACGAATACCGAGCGCCAGTGTTCGTGGTAGCGACGGGCGGGTTGTCTATTCCGAAGATTGGCGCGACGGCGTTCGGCTATGAGATTGCGAAGCAGTTCGGACACAAGATTGAACCGTGCCGCCCGGCGTTGGTGCCGCTGACGTTTGGGCCAGAGGATCGCGCGCGTTATGCCGATCTGGCTGGGGTTTCGAATGGGGTTCGGGTTTCGTGCGACGGCCATAGCTTTGACGAGAAAATGCTCTTCACGCACCGCGGGCTGAGCGGGCCGGCGATCCTGCAAATCTCTTCGTATTGGAGGAAAGGAAGACCGCTGCGAATCGACCTTGCGCCGGGTGAATCCATGCTGGCCGGGCTGCGATCCCAGGCGCGGCGTGATGAAGCAATCGTGAGGAATGCGCTACGCCGCGCGCTCCCCCAGAGGTTGGCGGATCGCTGGCTGGAGGCGTACGCACCTGGCAATTGGAGCAATGCCTCGCTCGCTAAACTTGAAGAATCACTTCATGGTTGGGGGTGGCTGCCGGCCGATTCGGAAGGCTACGAAAAAGCAGAAGTTACCGCCGGAGGGGTCAGCACCGAAGAGCTTTCAGCTCGCACCATGGAGAGCAGGCGCGTCCCGGGCCTATACTTCGTCGGAGAAGTGGTGGATGTGACCGGCCAGCTCGGCGGATTCAACTTCCAATGGGCATGGGCTTCGGGGTACAGTGCGGGGCAGGCCGTGTAGGAAGGCGTAGTTAAAGTGGGACTTAAAGTAGCAACGGCACCCTTTGGGCGGGGCGACGGATCGGGTCGGGGCGGAAGTAAATTTGAAGCCTCGGGCGGGCGCGGTTTGTCTAACCCTGCAGTGCCTCCAAGCGACAAGCCAGCGAAGAAACCGATGAGCGCGCAGCGGTTGCGGGCCATCGCGCCCCTGCTCTGGCAACTGATGAAGCCCCGGCGCGGCTTGCTGGCGCTGGGGTTTGTGCTGATGGCGATTAACCGCGTGTCCGGGTTGATCCTGCCCTACTCCTCGAAATTCTTAATCGATGGCGTGGTCATCAAGCACCACGTCTACCTGCTGAAGCCGATTGTGCTGGCGGTGCTGGCTGCCACGCTGGTGCAAGGCGTGACTTCCTACGCGCTGACGCAGCTGCTTTCAAAAGCGGCGCAACGACTGATCGCCGAATTGCGGCAGCAGGTGCAGCAGCACATCTCGCGCCTGCCCGTATCGTTCTACGACTCCAACAAAGCGGGAACCCTGGTTTCGCGGATCATGAGCGATGTGGATGGCGTGCGGAATCTGTTGGGGACCGGCTTGGTGGAACTGGTGGGCGGATTGTTGACGTCGGCCATCGCGATGGTGGTGTTGCTTCGCATCAGCGCCTTGATGACCCTGATGGCATTCAGCTTCATCCTGGTTTTTGCCATCGCGCTGAACCGGGCCTTCGGGACGATTCGCCCCATCTTCCGCGAGCGCGGCAAGATCTATGCGGAAGTCACAGGCAGGCTGACAGAGTCTCTGGGCGGCGTGCGCGTGGTGAAGGGGTACCACGCCGAGGAGCGCGAGGAGGCGGTCTTCACGGGTGGGGTAATGCGGCTGCTGGACAATGTGATGCGCACGCTCACGGCGACTTCGCTGATGAGCCTGTCGGCCACCGTCCTAATGGGCGTGGTTGGCGCCATCGTGATGTTTGTGGGCGCCGGGGAGATTCTGGCCGGCAAGCTCACCATTGGCAGCTTCTTTACTTACACGTTGTTCCTGGGGTTCATGATCGCCCCCATTATTCAGATTGTCTCCATCGGAACCCAGCTGACCGAGGCGATGGCGGGACTGGAGCGTACCCAGGAAATTCTGCGTGAGCGGCCCGAGGATCGCGACCCGCGCCGCACGGTCGTACTCGACGAGATTTACGGGCGGGTGGAGTTCGATCACGTCAGCTTCAGCTATGACGGCGAACGGATGGTGTTGAGGGATGTTTCGTTCTTGTCGGAACCGGGAACAGTGACGGCGCTCGTCGGGTCATCGGGTTCGGGGAAATCCACCACCATCGGCCTAATCTCGGCTTTCCATGCGCCGAGCCTGGGCACGTTGCTGCTGGATGGGGTCGACTTGAGCACGGTGCGGCTGGATTCCTACCGCACCCGGCTGGGAGTGGTGTTGCAGGAGTCGTTCCTGTTCGACGGGACGATCCGTGAGAACGTGGCATTTTCGCGGCCCGACGCCACCGAAGAACAGATTTTGCGCGCTTGCCGCATTGCCCGCGTGGACGAGTTCGCCGAGAGCTTTGCCGACGGATACGACACCGTGGTGGGCGAGCGCGGAGTCAAGCTTTCCGGGGGCCAGCGCCAGCGCATCTCGATTGCCCGCGCGATTTTAGCGGAGCCGCGAATTTTGATTCTCGACGAGGCAACCTCGAGCCTCGACTCCGAGTCCGAACAGATGATCCAGGAAGGGCTCTCGTACCTGATGCAGGGACGCACGACATTCGTGATCGCTCACCGGTTGTCGACCATCCGGCGCGCCGATCAGATCCTGGTCATGGAGCAGGGGCAGATTGTGGAACGAGGTACGCACGAGCAACTCTACGCGCTGCGCGGCCGTTACTACGACCTCTACACCAAGCAGCACGGCCTGGAGACGAACCTGTTCCTGGCTCCGGGTGAAGGCGATGTGATCCAGGGTGAAAGCGACCAGAATGGTTCGCGGACGGGGGCGGAAGCGGGCGCCGTGGATGCACTGCGTCTGATGCGAGGCGAGGTGCGCTGAGTCCCCATGAATGCCGGGCCAGAAAAATTCCCAACCACGAATTCCCTAGCGGTGCGGACGGAAAATGCCTGCCGGCACTACGCCATGGGCGAGAGCCTGATTCGCGCGGTGGACGGCGTGTCGATGGAGGTGCCTGCGGGCGAGTTTGTGGCATTACTGGGGACGTCGGGTTCCGGAAAGTCCTCGCTGCTGAACCTGATTGCCGGGCTCGACCGGCCGACCTCGGGGGCGGTCATCGTGGAGGGGCGGAACCTGGCCACATTGTCGCGCGAGGAACTGGCGAAGCACCGGCTGCGGACCGTCGGCATGGTGTTTCAGTCGTTCAACCTGATTCCCACGATGACCGTGCTCGAAAATGTGGAACTCCCGCTGCGTTTCGCCGAGGTGGATCGCAGTCAGCGCGAAGGTTTAGCTCGCACCGCGCTGGAGCGCGTGCGGCTGGGGGGGCGGCTGGCGCATCGGCCGAGCGAGCTCTCCGGCGGCGAGCAGCAGCGCACGGCGTTGGCGCGGGCGCTGATCAACCGGCCAAAGTTGTTGCTGGCGGACGAGCCTACCGGCAATCTCGACAGCCGCACCGGCACCGAAATCATGGACCTGATCCGCGAATTCAACGAGTCCCTTGGGATGACGGTCGTCATGGTCACGCACGAGCGCGCCCTGGCGGAACGTTATGTGGAGCGGATGGTCTTTCTGGCCGACGGTAAGCTGGTGGATGAGCGGGCGAATCCGGGGCGGGTTGCGGCAGCTGGACGGGAGGTGCGCCCGTGAAGGCCTACGATCTGGCGGAACTGGCGGTGCGCAACTTGCGCGAGTCGGTGCTGCGGAACTCGCTCACGACGGTTGGCATTTCGGTGGGCGTAGCGTCGCTGGTGGCGATGCTCTCGCTGGGCATTGGCCTGCAGCAACTGGCCACGCGGCGGCTGGTGAAGTCGGGACTGTTCGACACGATCATCGTGACCTCGCGGCGCGATCTGCGGAATTTCGGCCCTCCCGAGGAAAACCGCAATCAGCCGGCGCCGGCCGAGAGCCCGGCGCTCGACGAGACCGCGCGGGCCAAGATGGAGAAGCTGCCTGGGGTGACCGAGGTATTTCCCGACATCCGCTTCATCACCTCGCTCACTTACGACGACAAGCCGCAGCTGACCATGGTGGCCGGTCTACCGGAATCGGCGCGCGGAACCGACGCCTTCGATGGCATGCAGGGTAGCTTCTTTTCCGGCGACAGCGTTCCCGAGGCAATCGTTCAGAAGACGTTTGCGGCGGACCTACTGGGCAAAACGCCGAAGCCCGGGGCGGATGAGCCTCCGGTTGGCGAGTTGGCCAAGCCTCTGCTCGGCAAAGAACTGGTGATGCGGTACGCGGAGCGAACCGCGGTGGAGTCCCCGGCTGCTCCCGATGCGGCGACCTATTCGATCCGCTCGAAAGAAATTCGGTTGCGGATTGTGGGCGTGACCGATCTGGATCCCGACAGCATGCGCGGGGCGCTCCGGGCGCGCGTGATGCTGCCGCTGAAGCTGGTCGAGAGCCTGCACGTGGCGCAACCCGGCGCCATGCGCGATACCACCCAGGCTGCCAGCAAAGAGCAAACCTACATGACCGTGAGCGTGCGGGTGAAGGATCCGGTGCAGTTGCAAAGGGCGGAAGATGCCATCAAGAAGATGGGCTTCAATACTTTTTCCATGATGGATGCCACGCGCAGCCTGCGGCGGTTCTTCGCCATCCTCGATTTGTTCCTGGGCATTTTCGGCAGCCTGGCGCTGGCGGTGGCATCAATTGGGATCGTGAACACCCTGGTGATGGCGATCCTGGAGCGGCGGCGCGAGATCGGGATTATGAAGGCGATCGGCGCCAGCGACGGCGATGTGCAGACGCTGTTCTTTGCCGAGGCCGGGGTGATGGGCGCGCTGGGTGGGGTGCTCGGCGTGGCGCTCGGGTGGACCATCGGGCGAGTCATCAACATTGCCACCAACCTCTACCTCAAGCGGCAGGCACTGCAGCCGGAGCAGATCTGGTTCGTGCCCTGGTGGCTGGTGGGAGGAGCCATCGTCTTCGCAATCGTAGTAAGCCTGGTTTCGGGTCTATATCCGGCAGCGCGGGCATCGCGCCTGGATCCCGTGCAAGCGCTGCACTACGAGTAGACTGAAAATCATGCCGGGTCCGCTTCGATGCTTCCTGCGGTTCTTCCTCCTCTTTACGATCTGCGTTTGCGTCAGCTTGCCGGCGCGAGCCGATGACCGCATCGACTGCACCACAATGCAAAGCCGGATGCTGCACCGGGCAGTGCGCTACTGCGTCGAGATTCCGGCGAGCTACGACACTCTGCAGGCCAAAGCGCGTCGTTATCCGGTTCTCTACTTCCTGCACGGCCTGGGGGACAACGAGCAGACGCTGTTCCGGACCGGCGGCTGGACGCTGATCGAGGATCTGCGCGAGAAACACAAGATTGGCGAGTTCCTGATTGCCGCCCCGGACGGCGGGCGCGGCTTCTTCATCAACTCGGCAGATGGAAAAGAGCGGTACGGCGATTTCTTTGTGCAGGAGTTCATGCCGGCCATTGAGAGGAAGTATCGGGTCGCGCCGGGGCGCGCAGGGCGGGCCATCACCGGCGTCTCGATGGGCGGGTATGGGGCGTTGCGATTTGCGTTTGCCTATCCGCAGATGTTCTCTGCGGTCAGCGCACAGAGCGCAGCTTTAATCACGGAGTCGCCGAAGGATCTGAATGCCGCGGCGAACTCGGGCTCGCCCATCGTGCAAACGCTAAGTGCGGTCTTTGGAAGTCCGATCAATGTGGCGCACTGGGATGCGAACGACCCGTTCGTGCTTGCGCGGCGAAATGCGGCAGCGCTGCGCCGGCTGGCCATCTACTTCAATTGCGGCCAGCACGACGACTATGGCTTCGAAAAAGGCGCTGCCGAGCTCGATAAGGAACTTAACGAAGAGCACGTCCCGCACGAGTATCATCCGTATCCCGGGGACCACAGTCTGAGCTACTTCCTTCTGCATTTTCCGGAGATCCTCGAGTTCCACTCGCGCGCATTTTCGAAGAAATAGCAGCCCGCAAGGATGAATACCCGGCCCCCGGAAAATTCATCGTATGCATCAAAATTCTGCGTTGTACTCTGGCGGGCGTTTCCGGGTACACATGGTCGGTGATCCCTCAACGCTACCTTGCCGACCATGATGCCTGTGGTGTCGGCTTTATCACCCGGCTCGGCGGCTCTCCGACGCACGAGGTGGTGGAGCGTGCGCTGACCGCGCTGCATCGGCTCTCGCATCGCGGCGGCCTGGATGCCGACGGTCGCAGCGGCGACGGCGCGGGGATGCTGACGGCCCTCCCCGACAGTTTTCTGCGCCGGCGGGCAGCCGAACAGGGGATTGCCTTGCCCGGGAAGTACGGCGTAGGCATGGTCTTCATGAAAGACCAGAGTGCGCTCGATGAAGACTTCTTCAGCGCTCTGCTAGCGGTAAACGGGCTGCGATGTCTGGGATGGCGGACTGTTCCGACCGATCCGTCCATGGTTGGCCCACGGGCCCGCGACACCCTCCCCCAAATGCGACAGTGTTTTCTGGCCTCGGCACAAGCTGAGGCGGACCTGGAAACCCAGCTATTCCGGTTCCGCAAGCAGGTTGAATTTCGTTTTCCCAGTGTTTATTTCTGCTCGTTGTCTTCCCGAACCATCGTCTACAAGGGGCTGCTGACACCGGAACAATTGCCGGCGTTTTACCGCGATCTGGCGGACCCGGGATTTGAGACCTCGTTCGCCATCTTTCACCAACGCTACTCGACCAACACGCAGCCCAGTTGGTCGATGGCGCAGCCGTTCCGCTTCGTAGCGCATAACGGCGAGATCAACACCATCAGCGCGAACCGGCGCTGGACGCGCGCCCGCCAGCACGAGTGGACCGAAAGCCTGGAGCTTCCAAGCGACACGCCGATGCTCGAGAGCCGGGTGAGCGACTCGGCGAGCGTGGACAATGCGCTGGAGCTGTATTTGCGCAAGGGGCTGACGCCGGCCGAGGCGATGATGTGCCTGGTGCCGCCGGCCTGGGAAGCGCACCCGCACCTCTCGCCGGAATTGCGGCGCTTTCTGGAGGATTCGGCGTTCACGCAGGAGCCGTGGGATGGGCCGGCGGCGCTCGTATTTACCGATGGCTTGCGCGTCGGGGCGAAGCTCGATCGCAACGGCCTGCGCCCCATGCGATATACGCGCACGACCGATGGTTGGCTGATTGTCGGATCCGAAGTGGGCATTGCGGACCTGCATGGCAAGGAAGTGGCGGAGCGGCAGCGCCTGGGCCCGGGCGAGATGCTGCTGGCGAATCCCACGACCGGAGATTTTGTGCGGCCGGGGCGGATCGGCCAGGAATTCCCGCCGGCATGGCGCAGCGTGGCGCCCACGTTGATCAGCCCAACCCAGCGTTTAGCCAACCCGCCCACCGCCGAGCCGCAGCGGGCCATGGCGGCGCTGGGTTGGACCGAAGATCAGTATCGGCTGCTCTTCCAGCCCTTGGTGCTGGATGGACAGGAAGCAATCTGGAGCATGGGCGACGATGCGCCGCCCGCGTTCCTGTCGCAGTTGCGCCGACCGCTCTGGGATTACTTCAAGCAGCGCTTCGCGCAAGTGACCAATCCCCCGATCGATCCGTTGCGCGAAACCCACGTCATGTCGCTGCGAGTGCCGCTGCCGCGAAGGATCAAGCTGAGTTCTCCTTTGCTCGATGCCGGGCAAGTTGATCAGCTGGAGTCGCAGTTTCAGGCGGAGCGCCTGAGTTTCAACTTTGCCGTAGCCGACGGCGTCGCGGGCGCGCATGCGGTGCTCGACGGGATTCGCGAGTTGCTTGGGCAACAAGGCAAGGTTGAGTGGAACCTGATTATCCTCAGCGACCGTGGGCTCGACGCGGAGCATGCGGCAGTTCCAGCGCTGCTGGCCGCGGCGGCAGCATGGAAAGCATTAGCCGAGGCTGGACGCTACCGGGTGCCGGTCATCATTGAAACTGGACAGGTTCTCGATACGCACCATGTTGCGATGCTGGTGGCTGCCGGGGCGAGCGGGGTCTTCCCGTATCTGGCATTAGAGCAGGCTGCGGGGCTGCGCCCCGATGGGGTCACTCGGTATCGCAATGCGGTCGAGAAGGGGCTGCGCAAGGTGATTGCGCGGATGGGGGTCTCGACCATCGCGAGCTATCGCAGCAGCCAGCTGTTTGAAGTTCTTGGCCTCGACGAGGGCTTATGCGGCGAGTTCTTCGCCGATGCCGGCTGCGTGCCGGGCGACCAGACACTCGATGGCCTGTTCGCGGACTACCTTGCGAATCACGCTACAGGCTATGGGAACGGTGTAGCCACGCTCAGCGATGCGGGCCTGTACCGCTTCCGCAAGAACGGCGAGCAGCACCTGACCTCGCCCGAACTCGTGCGCCGCATGCATCGCTACATCAAGTCGCCCACGGACGAGAACCTGCGCTCGTACCGGGCACTGGCGGGCGAGCGCGGGGAGCAGGCGATTCGCGACCTGATAGAGATCCGGCCGGGAACGCCTCTGCCATTGGAAGAGGTCGAAACCGAGGCCTCGCTGCTCAGCCGCTTCAGCACGCAGGCCATGTCGCTGGGAGCGATCTCGCCCGAGACCCACCGCACCCTGGCCGTGGCCATGAATCGGCTGGGCGGGCGGAGCAATACCGGAGAGGGCGGGGAAGATCCAGCGGTTTATTCGCAGGATGCCGAAGCCAACAATCGCGTGAAGCAGGTGGCGTCGGGGCGTTTTGGCGTGACCGCAGATTACCTGGTCCACGCCGACGAAATTGAGATCAAGATCGCACAGGGCGCGAAGCCAGGCGAGGGCGGCCAGTTGCCTTCGAGCAAGGTGACGGTTTACATCGCGCGCCTCCGTCACGCCGTGCCCGGCATGACGCTGATTTCCCCGCCGCCGCACCATGACATTTACAGCATCGAGGATCTGGCGCAGCTGATCTACGATCTGCGTGCGGTGAATCCGCGAGCGCGGATCGGGGTGAAGCTGGTTTCCAGCTCTGGCGTCGGGATTATCGCTACCGGCGTCGCCAAAGCCGGCGCCGATGTCATCACCATTGCCGGCCACGACGGCGGGACCGGCGCCTCCCCCATTACCTCCATCAAAAACACCGGGCTGCCCTGGGAGATCGGACTGCGGGACGCGCACGCGGCGCTGGTGCGCACCGGACTTCGCGGACGCGTTCGTCTGCGGGTGGATGGCGGCTTAAAGTTTGCGCGCGATGTGATCGTGGGCGCACTGCTGGGTGCGGAAGAGTTTGGTTTCGGAACTGCGGCGCTGCTGGCCATCGGTTGCGTGATGGCGCGGCAGTGCCACTTGAACACGTGTCCCGTTGGGATTGCGACCCAGGACGAGAAATTCCGAGCCCGCTTCGCTGGAACCCCGGAGATGGTGGAAAGTTATTTTCGCGCGCTGGCCGCCGAGGTTCGAGAGCTACTGGCGAGCATGGGTGCGAATTCAATCGACGAGATTGTTGGGGACACTTCGCGGCTGGCATCGAAGAGTGCGCAGTATGAAAAGATGCTGGTTTCGCTGCTTGCGCCGGCCGAGGGTCCGCAACAGCCGCCCTGTCCGCGCGAGCCGGAAAGCGGACTGCATCTTCAACTGGCGGCGGCGATCGACGATCTGGACAAGCTGAGCACCCACGGCCACCACTTCCGGATTACCAACAGCGACCGTGCCATCGGCGCGCACCTGGCGGGGGAAATTTTGCGTCGCCGCCAGGGAGCCGAGGTTGCGGGGGCAGTGGCTTGTGAATTCACCGGCACCGCGGGTCAGAGCTTTGGCTCATTCCTGATTCCCGGCTTGAAGCTGCGCCTGCTGGGCGAAGCCAACGATTACGTAGGGAAGGGCCTGAGCGGCGGGAGCATCACGATTACTGCAGGCAAGCGGGCATCGCTGCGCGGGGACGTGCTGGCAGGCAACACCGTGCTCTATGGCGCGACTGCCGGCGAGTTGTACGTTGCCGGTCGAGCGGGCGAGCGCTTCGCCGTGCGAAACAGCGGCGCGCTGGCTGTAGTGGAAGGCGTCGGCCAGCACGGCTGCGAATACATGACCGCCGGCGTGGTGGTTGTGCTCGGTCCTGCGGGTCAAAACTTCGGTGCCGGCATGACCGGCGGCGCCGCCTACATGTTGCGCGACACGCTGGTCGGGCACGACTACAACCAGCACAGCGTGCGCCTGGTACCCATCGAGGTCAGGGAAGAACTGTGGCTCCGCATGGTCCTGCGCAGGCACCTGCGGCTCACCGAAAGCCCCAAGGCTTTGCAACTGGTGGCCTCCGATGCGCCGCTGCCTTTTCTGCGCGTGGAGCCGCTAAATCCCGCGTGCACCATCGCCGAGACCTGGCAGACCACGCTGGCCCAGCTGCGCGGGCACGAACTCGCCGTGGATCATCCGGCTGCATCCTCTTCGAAAGAGCCTCTCGTGATGTGAGGAATCTCCGGCTCACTTCCCGATTCTTGGTTTGCTCATCTCCTCCGGTATAATCGCCAAAAAAATCTATGGACTTCGATCAGCTCACGACATTCATGGAAGTGGCGAAGCTGGGAAGCTTCTCGCGCGCGGGGCAGAAGGTGTTCCGCTCGCAATCGGCGGTCAGCGCGCAGATCCGCCAGCTCGAGCAGGACTACGGCGACAAGCTGCTCGACCGCTCGGGCAAAGACGTGACACTCACTCCAGCCGGAAGAGTCCTGTTCGCCTACGCCGAGCGCCTGCTGCAACTCCGGGATGAGTCGCTGCTGGCAGTCGCTGACCACGGCGCCAATCCCCGGGGCACGATCACCGTGGGCGCGAATGAAGCGACCTGCCTCTATGTGTTGCCGGATGTTTTTGCCAAGTACTGCAGCCTGTATCCGGATGTGCAGATCAGCATCTACCGCAATTTCAGCTACAAGATTCTCGAGAAGCTGGAAAACGGCACGATCGACGTGGGAATCGTCACCTTGCCGGTCAAGTCCGCGAGCTTGAAGTCCCATGCCATTTATCGCGATCAGTTGATGTGGATGGTGAATCCACAGAGTCCACTGGCCAAGCTCGACGCGGTGTCGCTGGGAGAGATCGCCAAGCAGCCGATCCTGCTGCCCAAGACCGGCTACACCCGCCGGCTCATGGATAAGCTTCTGCGGCCCTATAAAGGCACTTTGCAGGTGCCCATGGAGCTGCCCAGCGTTGGTATGATCAAGAGCTTTGTCGCCGCCGGACTCGGTGTCTCGCTGATCAGCGCCAGCTTTGCCCGCGACCAGGTGCTCGCCGGGCGGGTGAAATTAATCCAGCCGCGCGAGAAGGAACTATGGCGGGAGTTGGCGATTGCCTATCGCCGCGATCGCACCATGACCCGCGCGACTTCCAGCTTCATCTCCACGGTTCGCCAGCTGGCAGCCGCGTCCAAATAGCAGAGAACCAGCGATTTAGCGCTGGTTGGCGGCTATCGCATTTTCCAATCGAGAGCATCAAAATTTCTCGTTTTTGATCTGGGATCAAATGGCCTAACTTGGATGAGTTGCCTCAGGTGTCCAGCCGCGCCGCGAGGTTGCTGGCCGCGAGCAAAAAGATTTGGGAGGTGCAGGGGCAAAAGGCTCCTGTGACCTTCGGTACTTGAATCCCCCTGAGGAGTAGGTAAGCTATGACAGACTTGGAACGTAATCTCAGCCGAGTTCTCGACGAGCACCAGCACGAGAGCGGTTTGCACATGATTGGCGGCCAGAAGCGGTTGCTGGAACGGCTGGTCGAATTTTTTGAAGAAGGGTTGCGGCAAAAGGACGCCTCGGCGCCCCGCAAATTTGAACACTAAAGTTTGAGCCCGTTTGAGCCGATGATTCTCTCGATGACCCAGATGACGCGAATTACGGTGTGCACAACAACAAGCACATCCATGCGAATTAAGCGTGTCTTCTGGGCGGAGGTCACCTGCTGAACTAGGGCAAAATCAAGTTCGAGACAGGATTCAGACCCACCGGCCAGAAGCAAATGGCCGGTGGGTTTTTTGTTGGTGCGAACACAGGAGAACGCAAATGAGCGCAGGGCAGGGAGAGCATGGGAACGCGGTTTCACAATGGCCACGGCCGGTCGTCATGAAGTTCGGCGGAACCTCCGTCGAAGACGGCGCGGCCATCCGGCGGGTAGTTCAGTTAATAAAGCAGCGACTTCGGGCCAAGCCTGTGGTCGTGGTAAGCGCTCTGGCGGGGGTTACCGACCAATTGCTCGACGCCTGTCGGGGCGCGGCCCAGGGAAGCGTGGCGCAACCGCTTGAGGCGGTGGATGCCCTGGTCCAGCGACACGATCAGGTTGTTTGCGAGGTGGTGGCGCTCGACCGGCGACGATGTCTGCAAGACGAGCTAGCCGCCGACTTTCAGCTCCTCCGTCAGCTTCTTCACGAAGTCCACTCCGCCGGTTCCCTTTCTCCCCGCTTGCAAGATCAACTCCTGGGCCTCGGCGAGCATCTCTCCAGCAAAATTCTGCAAGCCGCTCTCGAGTCGGATGGCGTGGGTGCGGCTTGGGTCGACTCGTGCTCCTGCGTGGTCACCGACGCGGCCCACGGCCAGGCGACCCCGCTGTGGGATGAGACCAATGCGCAAGTACAGGCTGCGGTTCTTCCCCATGTCGCCGAAGGCAAGGTCGTCGTCTTAGGCGGATTTGTTGGCGCAACGCGCGATGGCATCCCAACCACCTTGGGCCGCGGCGGGTCGGATTTCTCCGCCTCCATCGTAGGTGCCGCGTTGCACGCGAACCGAATCGAGATCTGGACCGACGTGGATGGAATTCTGACCACCGACCCGAAGCTGTGCCCCGACGCCCGGCGGGTGGAGCGCATGAGCTTCGAAGAAGCCGCTGATCTGGCCTACTTTGGCGCCAAGGTCCTGCATCCGGCGACGATCGCGCCCGCCATGCGTAAGAACATTCCGGTGCTGGTGCTGAACTCGCGCAATCCCGAAAATCCCGGGACCGAGATTGTGGCCCGCCCCGCCGACACGGGTTGCAGCGTCAAGGCGGTATCAGTGAAGAAGGGAATTGCGGTGGTCGATGTCGAGGCCGTGCGCTGGCTCGCGCCGGAATTGCTGCGCGAGATCTTTGAGGTGTTTGAGCGGCACCAGCACAGCCTGGATCTGCTTTCGGCGAGCCGCGGCAGCCTCTCACTGCTGGTGACCTCGACTGGGTCGCTGCCGGCAATCGCCGAGGAACTCAAAGGCCTGGCTACCGTCCGCTGGGAAAATCACCAGGCGCTGGTTTGCCTGGTGGGCGAGCGGGTTCGCCGCCAGCCGGAGATCGCAGGGCAAGTCTTTGGAGCGCTCGCGGATGTCGACTTGCGCTTGATCTGCCAGGGAGCGTCGGAGCGCAACATCAGCTTTTTGGTCGACGAGTCGAAGGCTGAGGAGTCGGTTCGGCGATTGCACCGGTTGTTCTTCTCCGGTCCGTTCGAACATCGGCCCTCATCGTCCTATCCCATCTGCCAGGCGGGGGAATCATGGCAGTAGCGAGCCGGCTGCCTACTGGGCACGCTCGTTGGCAAAATTCGGATGGCTTAGGGCGAAAGCGGCGAACCGGAGCCCGGGGGCTAGACATTGATTCTTAACACTTTTACGCACGAAAAGTGTTATGGCGCCGCCGGTCGGAGAAGGGCAGCGCCATAAGAACACACCAAGGCGTTTGTGCTCGATGATGTCCAACTACCACGAATCAGAGTTACTGAACGGCGCTCAGGTTCTGGTAGACAAACATGCCCACCAGAACAAGGGCCATGACCCCCGAAGTGGCACCCAATATTTTTACGAGCGGGTTTATCTTGTTGACCTTTGAGACAAGGTCGGCCTGCTCCTTTTCCATATGCGACTCGGCCTCGTCCAGGAACAACTGACTGTCCTCTTGCATGGTCAGGGTACTGCGGTAGATCAAAAGGACAATCAGAACACCGGTGAGAACACCCCACACGATCGCCAGCCAGACCAAAGGAGACATACGCCACCTCGGCACTGAACATGAAACCGCCCCGGTCCTGCCTTCTCGGATTGGACCCGGGTGCGACCCAACCCCGGCCTCCGGGACGATTCTTCGCGAAGATTATAGCCCCGTTTTGCCAGCCCGGCGGCCTTTCTCGCCGGGGATCTCCTCCAGCCTGCGACCTTGGCCGAGGGAGGGCATCTAAGTAATTGATAGATAAACTACTGTAGGATCGTTCCGGGCTGCGGACTCAGACTTGTCAGGGCCTGGAAGCTGAACGACCTCTGCTATAATCAGCCTGCCAGCAGGCTTAAGGAGATTGGAATGGCAACGACGACGACACCGACCCCGGAAGTAAAGAAAGCTGCGCCGATTATTTTGACCACCAATGCGGTCGCGAAAGTGAAGGAGATTATGGCGCAACAGAATCCTGTGCCCGCAGGCCTGCGCGTGGGCGTGGTGGGCGGAGGTTGCTCTGGTTTCTCCTACTCGATGCAGTTCGAAAACAGCTCCGGTCTGATGGACAAGATTTTCGAATTCGACGGGCTCAAAGTATTTGTGGATGCGACGTCTGTGATGTACCTGAATGGCTGCACCGTCGACTACGTCGAAACGCTCGAGGGCGCGGGCTTCAAGTTCGATAACCCGAACGTGAAGAGTACCTGCGGCTGCGGCTCCTCGTTTAGTGTGTAGCTTGAATTTTAGCGGTTTCTAAAAGGGCATCATCTGCGGATGATGCCCTTTGTATTTGTGAAGTGAATCGCGGAGAGCATTTCGTCCTGCAGCCGTGGGATCAGTTCTGGGGTGGCTGCTGGTTAGTGCCGGACGGGTTCCCCTGCCCGGAAAGCGGCGAGGTCATTCCCGGGTTATTGGAGAAACCATTGCTCGCGGGATTTAGTGGGTTGCCCGTCTGTCCGCCCTGGACCGGAATGGCGGCAGTCCCCTGCTGCAAGCCCGGCTGCACCGGTGCGTTGAGCAAGCCGCCCCGATCGCTCATCGGGTCATACACGAATTGCCATTCGTTGTAGTGGTTCTTCTTGTTGAAGACCCGGATCGATTCGCTTTTGCTCACACTGGCTACGCCCACAATCGGGGTTCCCCCAAAGGTCCCGCTGGCAGGCTGGCCGGACGCACTGACAAACGGGGAATTCGAGTTTGGATTCTGCCCACTCGACTGCGTCGTATCCTGTTCAGTGCCGGTCGCCACCACGTTTCCGGTGTTTTGCGCGCCCGGGGAATTGGGATCGGCCGCCGCTCCGCCCCCCTGCACCGTCGCCGCATTGGGAGTGGATGAGTTCAGGTTGCCGGCGTTCGGTCCCGCAATAGCATTCGCCCCAAAGGTACTGTTCGACGATAAAGGGTTACTTTGTCCCAGCGTGTTCGAGCCGAACGGGCTGTTGAGTCCGCCCGCGCCGCCAATCGACTGCGCTCCCTGGATGCCCGGTCCGAAAGCCATCTGGACGTCGGTTACGCGGAGGATTTTGAAATCCTTGCCGGTCACCGGATCCTTGTAGCGCTTGCGTAAGAAGCGGATGTTTTGCGTATTCTGAAGCGCATCGAGGGAGGGTGGATAACTGCCGAATTTCTTGTAGTAGCGCTTGATGGCGCGCGAGTACTGCACTCCGCGATGGACCATTTCTTCCTCGCGGTCGCGGCGCACCTGAAACGCCAGAGTGGGATAGGCGGCCAGCGCAGCGATCACCAGGAGAGAAACGAAAAGCATCAGCGTCAGCAGAATATAGCCGCTTTGCCGAGCATGACGACGCGGACCCGGCCGCCGCGCTGTGATGGGCTTCCGCATCCTTCCTCCTAGCCTTGCGTCAGCGGAATGCTCTGCCGGTTGTTGTAGAGCACGTCCTCGATATCGACGGAATTGGGTCCGATGCGCAGAACCTTGTAACGCCGGTTCACGATGTCGCCTTCGGCGGCGATGAACACGTCCTCGCCCTGCGAAAGGAAGATCTTCTTGGGCTCGCCCGGTCCGCTGGCAAAGCCGAAGAACTTAAGCGTGATCGGCGGCGGTGGCGGCGGCGGAGGCGGCCCGGAGGGCTTCTGGGCGACCGCGCGGTCCGTATTCCCCGGAGCTTTGGGCGTTGGAATATCCGCGCTGGCAACGAAAATATTGCGCCCCGTGCCCGAGTACTTCATGTTTTCGGTAGCGGCTAAGGTCGTCAGGTCCAACGTCGGATCCAGGCGTTGTTCCTCCGCCGGGTCGTGTTTTCCTCTGGCGCCGGCGCGGTGGACAACCCGTGAAACTGCCGGCGCGGGGGTCGTTGTCGAGGCCGCGGGACTTCCCGAGAACCCGAAGAACTGGTATGCCAAAACAATCGCGGCCACAATTCCAAGCCCGATCGCCACGCGCACCTTGTTCTTGTTTTCGCCGCCGACCTGCACCTAAGCTCCCGTCTTCAGATAAGTTTCTAACTTCATGCCAAGCCTTACCGGCCCGTTCTGCTCCTCGAGTTCGACGCTGTTCACAATGAAGAAAACCTTGTCCCGTTCCAGGCCGTTGAGAAAGCGGGCCAGTTGCGGGTAGTTGCCTTCCACGTTCAGTTGAATATCGAGTGGGAGCAAATCCACTTGGGTCGGCTTTTCCACCTCATACTTCACCGAGGCGAGCTTGACGCTGTTATCCTGAGCAATCTTGCCGAGCGCCTCCGCTACCGTGGACTCCCGCGAGGGGAACCGGTCTGCGTAAAACTGCTGGATTTGCTTTCCCGCGATGGGGATCTTCTGATCCAGGCCGCGCAGTGGTTCGACCTGCCGCGTCTTGCTTTGCAGGTCCTGCCAGAGGCGGTTGAGCTCGGCCTTGCGGGATTCCACCGAGCCGACCAGTGGGGAGAACAGCAGCCCGACCGCCAGCAGATCGATCACCAATAGGGCCCCGATTATCAGCTTCAGCTTGTTGCGAGTGACGCTAAGTTCCGGCATCAGTGTGCGCTCCTGCCGTCTTGCGCCGGAGAGTACAGCGCACTGATTTCGAATTTCACCGAATCGCCGCGCGCATCAGTAGACTGCGTTTCTGTGGAAATCGCGGTCTGGCGGAAGGTTCGCGAGTCTTCCATGCGTTGAACCAGTTGCAAGGCCTGTTGCCGCGACTCGCCCGCCACCACCATCTTGATCGCCAATTGATTGTCCTCGTTGAGATCGGGCTTGATGGAGACCAGGTGCAGATGCGGCGGCATCACCCGCTCCAAGTCTTCAAATGCCTTCGTCCAGGAGAACGCCTTGCGCGCAATCAGCGCATTGAGGTACTGGGACTTGTCCCGGATGGAGCGATTTTCGGCGCGGTTCAAAGTGGCCTCGGCACTGGCCCGCTCGTGGTCGCGCTCCGCAATCTTGGCCCGCAGTTCATTGATTTTCTGGCGGTCGAGCCGGGCGTTGTACCAGCCCGAAAAAGTTGCAAACAACAGCAACAGCGTGGCCACCGACAGCAGCCCGACGCCAGCGCCCCATCGAAGCCAAAACTGCCGGACATCTTCGTACGGCCGGCTCGCGAGATTGATGTCGAGACGCATAGTCTAAGCCAGCAGCGCTCCTACCACTCCAGCCATTCGCCAGCGCGGTACCGAGGTGCCGCTGCTGGTTCCAAGTTGCGACGACTCTACCAGTTCCCGGACTTCCGCGCCGGTCTGCGCCCGCAGTGCCGGCGCCGCTCCCCCCGATTCGGGTACTCCAGCCACGTAGATTTGCTCGATGTTGGTGTGATAGGTGTCCTGGAAAAATACGACGGACGGGTAGACCTCCTCCGCCAGTTGCTCGCCCGTGATGGTTACCCCGCGCGTATTCTCCAAGGTGCGGAACAGCAGCAGTTGCCCGTGATCGAGAATGACGATGCTGGTCGTTCTGGCATCGACCTTCACCACCAGCGTGGGGCGGTCGCCCTCGGCGGCGCCCAAGGCGGCTAACATCGAGGGCAGAATCACGCCGGGAGAGAAGCCTGCATCCCGAAAGGCATTTTCGTAGTCTTGCACGACATCCGCCAGTGCTACCGCGGCTACCACGTGGAGACCATCGGCAGTGGGGTGTGCATGGTAGGAGACTTTCGCTTTTTCCACGTCAAACGGTAACGACTTCTTGAGGCGAAACCGGACCACGCCCTCGGCCTCCTGGCGATTTGTCGGCAACGTGTCAAAGTCGAGCAGCACCACGCGCACGGCTGCATCGGGGAGCACACCGATCACGTCCCGCGCCCTGCCGGCAACCCCGCCCAGCGCCTCCCGGATCGCATCGCGCACGATTTGAGGCTGGCGCAGATTGCTTTCCGTCAGGTCGGGAACGACGCTCCCGGGAGCCAGTTCACGCACCGCGCAGGACTCGACCATGCGACCCCGATCCGCAATCCGGCCAGCCAGCACCCGATCAGCCGAGATCTCGCACGCCAACTTGGGCCGCGCGTCCGCTTTGGAATATGGGCTCATACCTGGTTACTACTTATTTACTCTATGAAACCAATGCTGCTGGCGCCCGCGCAATCCTTATGAGGACACAAGCGCGAACCAACGAGCTAAGGCCTTCGTCACTTGAGTTCCGCCGCGCGCTTGGCGGTCCGAAATTCGTGTGTGCCTTAACGCGTGGCCTCGATAAAGGTGACCTTGTTAATTTCCTTCAGGGTGGTCATCCCCAGGCGGACTTTGTCCAGCGCCGACTCCCGGAGGAACCGCATGCCTTCTTCCCGGGCGGCTCGCCGAATCTCGGACGTGGGTTTCTTCGCCAAAATCATCTCCCGGATGCGGTCGCTGAGGTCCAGCAATTCGTGGATTGCCGTGCGTCCCCGGAACCCGGTACCCGCGCACTCGATGCATCCCTGGCCTTCATAAAACGCTACCTGGGCCCACTGCTGCGCGTCCAGGCCGCTGGCCTCGAGCACCTCGGGCGGGTAGTGCACGACGGTCCGGCAGGAATCGCAGATCACGCGCACCAGTCGCTGCGCCAGGATGCAGTTTAAGGCCGAGACAAAGTTATAGGGTTCGACCCCCATGTTGAGGAATCGTCCGATCACATCGACGACGTTGTTGGCGTGAACCGTCGTGAACACCAGGTGCCCGGTCAAGGCTGACTGAATGGCAATCTGCGCGGTCTCGGTATCACGGATTTCGCCGACCATGATCTTGTCCGGGTCGTGGCGCAAAATGGAGCGCAAGCCGCGGGCGAATGTGAGCCCCTTCTTTTCGTTCACCGGAATCTGGGTAATGCCGCGAATCTGATACTCGACCGGGTCCTCAATGGTGATGATCTTGTCTTCGTCGGTCTTGATCTCATTCACCGCCGCGTACAGGGTCGTAGTTTTGCCGCTGCCGGTGGGCCCGGTGACCAGCACCATCCCGTAGGGTTCCTTGATGTAGCGCCGGAATTTCCGCAGATCCTCCTCGTCGAACCCGACCACGTCGAGGGTGAGCTTGCGGAACTTCTCACTCATCGACTCCTTGTCCAGCACGCGCAGCACAGCGTCTTCGCCGTGAATCGAGGGCATGATGGAGACACGGAAGTCGATGGCACGGCCGTTGAACTTTACCCGGAAGCGGCCGTCTTGCGGGACGCGGCGCTCGGAAATGTCGAGCTCGCTCATCACCTTAATGCGCGAGATGATGGTGGAGTGGTGCTCCTTGCCGATGGGCGGCATGGCTTGCGAGAGCACGCCGTCGATGCGGAACTTGATGCAAACCGAGTCGTCCCGGGTTTCGATGTGAATGTCGCTGGCGCGCCTTTGCAGCGCGGTGAAGATGGTGGTATCCACCAGGCGGATAATGGGGCTGATGTCGCCTGTCGCCTGGGTCAGCTTGTCGATCGAGATGTCTTCGCCAGTCGCCTCGTCCTCGCGGATCACGTCCAGGGTAAAGCCCTCGCTGGCCTCTTCCAGGACCCGCTGCGACTGCTCGGTCTTCTTAAGAATGTCTGAGATCTGCTTAAGGGTGGAAACCTTGGTGACGATCCGCTTGCCCAGCAGCAAACTGATCTCATCAATCATCATCAGCTGGCTTGGATCGGCAATCGCAATCGCCAGCCGGCCATCCCGCGTCTCTTCCAGGGGAACGAAGTTATAGCGGAACATCAGATCGACCGGAACTTTTTTGAACAGGTCGTGCTGCAGCTGAAAATCGTTGAGATCAACGAACTCGCAGCGGTACCGCCGGGCGATATCCTGCGCCCGATCGACTTCATTTGCCGGCTTCTCGGGGATCAAGGTCTCCCCGTTGCCGCCGTTTACGAAAAGTGACTTCTTTTCCGCCATTCCCAAGATCCCAGTCTACCTTCCTGGGCAGTATCTAGTTTCCCACAAGTACGCCCAACCTCGAGCCGCCTAGTGAATTCCGGCTCCCAACGTAAAAATCGGCAAATACAACGAAATCAACACGCCGCCGACGAACAGGGCCATAATGATCAAAAGTACGGGCTCAATCAGCGCCATCGCGGCTCCCAGCGCCGTCTGTACGTCTTCCTCGTAGAATTCAGCCACCGAGTTCAGCATCGCCGGCAAGGCGCCGGTGGACTCTCCCACTTCGAGCATCTCGACTGCCAAGTCCGGAAAGATCTCCTGTTCCTCGAGACTTTTGGCCAGTCCCTGGCCCTCGCGTACACGGTGTGAGGCCGACATGACGCCGTTCAGCACGCGCCGGCTGCTCATCGACGCACCGGCCGTCTCCATCGCCGGAACCAGCGGAATGCCGCCTTGCAGCAGCGTCGACAGCATGCGGGCGAAATTCGCTACCTGGTACTTGAGTCGGATGTCGCCCAAGAGCGGAAAGGCCAGCAGGGCACGGTCGATGCTGGCGGCGCCCTTGTCGGTGCTCTTCCACCGCCAAAGCAGGATTCCCGCCAGCACCAAGCCAATTGCCACGAAGACGGCATACTTTCTGGCGATCGTACCCACGGCCATTGTGAACAGGGTGATGGCCGGCAGTTGGGCATTCAGACTCTCAAACAGCTTGGCAAACTCCGGCACCACGTAGGTCACCAGGAACAGCACCATGATGATGACTACCGTGACCAGCAGGGTTGGGTACACCAGCGATACCGCGAGTTTCTTGCGGAAGGTCAGCGCGATGCGCTGGAAGCTGATGTAGCGGCTCAGGACTTCTTCCATGTTGCCGCTTTTCTCGCCCGCCATCAGCGTGGTCGTATACATCTTGGGAAAGGTGCCTTGCGCGGCGAACGCATCGGAAAGCAGTTCGCCCCCCTTAACCCGGTCGCGAACATTTTCGAGGAGCGTCAGCAGGAATTTGTCCTTCTGGCGTTTGATCAACAAGTCCATCGCGGTCAGGATCGGAAGGCCCGCCTTGATCAGGGTGAGGAACTGCTGGTTGAAGATCAGGAAAGAACTTTGCCGGAGGCGCCGCGCCCGCCCGAAGCCTTGTCCACCGCTGAGCAGCGTGCGCGGCTTAACCCAGTAGACGAGATAGCCCTGCTGTGAGATTCGGTCTCGAACCTCAGCCTCGGAGTAGCCGTGTTCCACCTGTTGGGTGAGGTGCCCACGCTCGTCCGCAAGCTTTACCAGGAATTCCGCCATGATCCCAAGAACCTCTAAATCAGCATAATACCGGCATTTCCGAGTCCCTCAACCTCTTGCAGAGCCCGAGGTGCTTTCTTGGCTACGCACCCAGGGCCTTGGCCAAGGTGCGGTTAACCCCTAACACTCTGTTAATCAATAACATCAGGCATAGTCCGAAGGAAGAGTCCAAAGACCTAATCATTGACCAAGGTCACCTTCAACCGTTTCGACGCCGGGCGGGGGAGTGAACTGGAAACGGGCGTCTGCCTGTGGGCGATTCTCCTCCATTTCGCTGAGCAGGTATTCGGTTGTCGACCCATCCACCTGCTCGATTACGATCTTCCGGATTTGGCTCTGGGGGGTGATCTCCAACTGGACTTGGCTGACCCGGTTCTCCAAACCTTGTGGCACGCCCCTGAGCACCACATCCCCGGCTTGGGACAGGGGGACATCCGGGGCCAGGGACAATCCGCGCAACTCCTTTTCCAAGTGTGTCTTACCCAGCAGGAACGCAATCGGTGACCGCAAATCCTCCAGTTTCTTGACCTCGGTTTTGCGAACCTGCCGGTCCGACGGCACATAGAACCAAGCCGACTTGCCGTCGCTGACGAACACCTTGTCTTTTGGAGAACGGTATTCCCAGCGCATCTTGCCGGGTTTTTTTAGCCACAGGGTGCCCGATTCGGTGCGATCAACCCCATTTCCCCGATACACCTCGGTAAACGTCGCCTGTAAGGTGCGCAGGTGGTTGTAATGCTCGTCCACCGCCCGAGCCACCTCGTGCGCGTCGGGCGCCTCCGCGGCGGAGGCGAGCGGGTAGCTCAGGGCTGCAAGAATGAAGAAGAATGCCAAAGAGGCAGTTTTCAAAACTCCAACGTTCCCTTCGCGGCTGACATGCGGTGTCCTTAAGGACGCGCACTCCCGTCCGGACTCCCTCTATTGTATGCGCGTCAGCAGAACCAAGATGCCCGGTTGATGGAAATTCGCCCCTGCGAGACTCTTTATCGCTCTCCGTAAACGAGGTAGTGCTCAGCGCTGCGAAGGATTCGCAGTGAGGTGGCGTCCAGTACATGACGCAGCAGCGGATTGAGATAGACCACGCGTATGGGACGCGGACGCTCGCGCAGAGAGGACTCCAGGTTTTGTACCACTGGGACCAACCCGGCCTCTGGCAGTGGATTGAACAGGTACAACACGAGAGGCTCTGGGGGAAACTGAAACTGCCGCGCATCTTCGCACCGTGACTCAAGCGCGAAACACCGTTGCGCAGGGCTGCGAAATTTCTGCAGATTTTCTACCGCCACCCGGTGCAGCGCCGGGAGCAACTCGACTCCAACGATGCGCTGGAATGGATACTCAGACGCCATCAACAGCGTGCGGCCTTTCCCGGAGCCGAGGTCAATAAACGTGAAGTCTGAATACTCGATCCCTAGGCTCTGGACCATTTCATGGAAGAGGAAAGGTTCGGTGGGTTGGTACGCAGAGTGGAATGTACCAAGCAAACGCTCCCGCCAGCCGACGGTCCCGCTGGTCGTATCCACTCGGAAATCCCAATCGTAGTCCATGTCGCCGTAGCGTTGCCGGCGGCTTGCGGGAGTCGAGTCGCGCAAAAACCCCCAAAGTTCGATGAAGAAAATTCGGAGGGCCGCGACCCGGCCCTGGCGCGCAACCTGGTCTAGCCACCAGTGGTGGAGTGTGGAACGAAGGGTGATCTGCGGTTTCAGCCCCATCTTCGAAGATGGTATCGCGTGGGCGATGAACGGCGTCTCATGCTGCTCTAAATTCTGTTCGGAATGGGAGGCTTGTAGCCGGGAGGAATGCCTTTCTCCAGGAACGGGAGATCATCGGGCACTTCGACTTCGATGCGTCCGTCCGCCGTCAACTTGTACGGACGCCCGGTCGGGTCAAGCGGTACGCTTCGCAGCCACCCGGCGTGCACCAGGTCTTCCAGGCTTGCCGGTTTCCGGCCGGTCTTCTGCCGGTATTGCTGCACCAGTCTCTCAAGCGCGGTTACGTCATCAGCGACCTGCAGAGCGCGCAAATGGGCCATGGCATTGCCCTGGATCTGCTCATCCTGCGTGGTCTCATAGGTCGTGGTCCAGAGAGCGCGCGCCATCTGTGTATCGCCGGCGTGCTGAGCCATCTGAGCCGCCAGGATTTTCAAGAACGGATGCGCATTGGGAACCTTGGAACCTCGGTCGAAGGCTTCCGCGGCTTGCACGTAATCCTTCTTCTCCATGTAGTAGATGAATCCGAGCTGATAGTACAGATGCCAGTCGTCGGGATTGTTCTGGATACCGTAATTCACCAGGGCAATGGCGCGATCCGGCATCCCGGCACCTTCGGGCGGGGCGGGAGCCAGAAAATTCGCTCCGAACTGATAGGCGACCAGCAGATGCGGGTCCAGTGCGGTTGTGATCTCCAGCAAAGGTGCCAGCAGGTTGTAGTGGCTGGCTCGCAGCACATGTCGCGCGCCGAAGTACTGCACCGCCCGGGTCCAATAGATGTCGGCCAGGAGCCCTTCGTAGCCCAGGCTCATCCGCTTTAGTAGCTTGGGCGAGGTAATGAAGAGTACGTCTTGCAGTTTGGCTGCGGGACGAACGGCATCGACCTTGCGGATCAGGGTCACCGACCCCACAAGGCACGCGACCAGCAGAATGCTGGCGGTTACCGTGACCGAGCGCGACCCTTTCATTTCAAATTCCGCCGCTCGAAGATCAATACGGCACCGCAGAGCACCATGCCCGTATAGAAAAGGCAATAGGCGGTGTTGTACAGAATCAGCGTTCCGGCCACCGGTTGTTCATGAGCAACCGAACTGATGACGTTGAGTGCGGAAAAGTTCGGTACCAGGTATGCCGCCACGGTCGTCAGCCAATGCGTGACCCCGTTTCCGGTGATGAAGGCAAAGCGGCGCAAGTCCTCCGAGAAACAGCCGATTACGAACAATGAAAGGGCGAACACCGCGGAGAGCAACGGCGAGGAGAACGACGAGAACAACAGCGCCAACGCGCACAGGATCAGAAATTGCAAAATGATGAAGTACAGCGCCACCAGGATCCAGGCGTCGGGCCGGTGAAACCGGTGCGCCACATAGAGCAGCGCGGCAAACACTCCAATCGCCATGAAGAACGTGTTGACGACCAGTGTCCCAGCCAGGCCGAGGAATTTTCCCAGGATGAATTCCCAGCGGCGTACCGGCCGCGACAGGACGGTGTACAACGTCCGCTTTTCGATTTCTTTGGACACCAGCCCGACGCCGATAAACACTGCGATCACGACCCCGAACAGGGATACCGCGGTCAGTCCCAGGTTCACGACTACCAGGCGCTCGATATCAATCGATATTTGTCCAACCAGAATTGCCGCGCCCGACAGCAAGAGCGCGAACGCGATCAGGTTGTAGAGAACCCGGTCGCGCACCGCTTCCCGGAAAGTATTGGACGCGATGTGAAGGATGGGCGTTCTCACTGCGCTCCTCCCACCGTCTTTTCGGAGCTCTTCAACTTCTCTACGAAGTAATCTTCGAGCGTTTTTCGGACCGGCGTGACCGAGATCAAGCGCAGCCGCTCGCGGCGGAGGGCATCGATGGCCAAGTCCTGGTTCTCCTCGGGAAGCACGGCGCGCGAAGCGTCGCCGCTGCTGTAGCACTCCGCCCCCAGGCCCTTGATGGAAGCGGGTACCGACGACCCCTGCCACACCACCTCGACTTTGCCTTTGACGTTGGAAGTCAGTGCAGCGACTTCTCCGATCCCACGCAACTCTCCCTGGTGAATGACGGCCACCCGGTCACATAGCGATTCCGCATCGGAGAGAATGTGGGTGGAGAAGAAGACCGTTCTGCCCTCCCGTTTGAGTTGCGCCATCAGGTCGCGCACCTCGCGCCGGCCCATCGGATCCAGTCCGGACATCGGTTCATCCAGGAACACCACCTTCGGCTGATGCAGGATGGCCTGTGCCAGTCCTACCCGCTGCAACATGCCCTTGGAGAACTTCCGCAACTGGAGGCCGCCCACGTCCGGCAAGCCCACCCGGGAGAGGACTTCTTCGACACGGCCGCTTAATTCTTTTCCCATGACCCCGGAGAGCCGGCCGTAATAGTGGAGGAGCTCGCGAGCCGTGAGGTAGTCGTAGAAGTAAGGCTGCTCAGGCAGGAACCCAATCTGCGACTTCACGGCGGAATCGGTCCATTCCTTGCCCAGGATCCGCGCCGCTCCGGACGACGGAAAGATTAGGCCCATCAGCAATTTCAGGGTTGTGGTCTTGCCCGCGCCATTGGGCCCCAGAAATCCGAAAATCTCGCCTTCCTCCACACTCAGGTGAAGGGGCAGCAGGGCGCGCTTTGGGCGCTTGCGCCAAAAGCCCACCGAATAGATTTTCTCCAGACCTTGGATTTCGATGGCAGCCATTTTGCGAACGAGCGCTCCCTCGACCTGAACTCCAATAAATTATAAGAAACACTCCATTATCAATGACAATTACCCTAGTCACTGAGGCCTGGATGTAGGGCGGATTTTGCGTGCCATCCAGGCGAGCTACTCCCGCAACAACCTCTCCACCGCCTGTTGGGCGGCCGCCATGTCTTGTGAAGTTCTTTTCGCCTGCTCCATTGCGGCCTGCGCCTCGCCCGGGTGCCCATCCTTATCCAGCACCTGCGCCAGGAGCAGATATCCCACATCGGAAGGTGCGGACCGTACCGCTTGCCGGTAATAGTCGGCGGCCTGGCTATAGTGACCGGCCTTCTGAGCGATCAAGCCCATTCCGAAAAGCGCGAGTGAATTCGCCGGCTGAATCCCGAGTGCGCCAGCGTAATTTTGCTGCGCCGCGGGGTAATCACCAGCAGCCCGATACAAAGACCCCAGATTCGCCAAGGCGGTCGCACGCAACGACGGATTGGACGTCAGCTGCAGCGCTGTTTTGTAGTGCTCCAGCGCTCCTTGGGTATCGCCAAGTTTCTTGTCGCAGACTCCGATGTCAATCTGGCTGAACGCATCCTGCGGATTGATCTCAATCGCACTCTGAAAGTGTGTTTTGGCGTCGGCAAAATTGCCCTCGGTAATCAGTGCCGCTCCCATGTTGTCCTCGGCAACGAAGTTGTCGCGCGTAACCGCGAGCGCATGCGACCAGAGACTCAGGCCGTTCTGCCAATATCCGATCTGAACGTGCGTAACGCCGCAGAACGCCGCCAGCACGGCCAAGGCCGCGACTCCTCCGTAGGTGGGGGCTAGTTGCCTTGATGCACTCCAGTCAACTACGCCCCACGTGATCGCGATGAAGAGACCGATCGCCGAGATATAGACGTAGCGGTCTGCCATGGCCTGCTCGCCGACTTGCACCAGGCCGATCATCGGAACCAGCGTTCCCAGGAACCACAGCCAGCCCACCGTGAGATAACGATGGCGCTTCATCTTCCAAACGCCGAGTGTGATTAGCAGAAGCACCGCAATCGAGCCCAGCACTTGCCAAGCCGGCAGCCCGGTTCGTGGAAATGGATAGAGGGGCGCCAGATTCGACGGCCAGATGGTTTTGCCGATGTAGCTGACGTAAGCAACCAGGGCATTGGCCAGCCGTGCCGAAAACGAGTACTCCTCCCGTAAGGCGCCGCCGCCCTTCTGGGCAATCATCGTGATGACCGCGCTCGCCGCCGACAGGCCAAACAGCGGAAGCTTTTCGGTCACGAGTTGTCCCACCGATCGTCGAGCATAATCGCCGGATCTCTGATCGCGGCCTGCGGAGGAGAAGCTCATCCGCTCCAGCGGCCAGTAGTCCAACAGCAACAGGACGAAGGGAAACGTGATGACCATGGGCTTTGCCATGAGCCCAAGCGCGAACATAACGGCGACTACGAAATAGCGCTTGATGCTGGGCTTCAAGGCGTAACGGCGATAGGCCCACAGCCCGAGCATAAAGAACACGGTGCAGAGAACATTCTTGCGTTCGGAGGCCCAGGCCACCGATTCCACATTCAGCGGGTGAACCACAAACAGTGAGGCGACTACCAGGCTGCGGCCCGCCAGGCCGGTTGCTGCCTCGAGAAACAAGAACAACAGGATCGCCGCGATGGCGTGTAGCAGCACGTTCGTATAGTGGTGTCCTGCCGGCTTCAGGTGAAACAGTTGGTAGTCGACCGCGTGAGACATCCAGGTCAGGGGGTGCCAATTCGCCTGTTCTGTGCTGGTGAACGCCCAGCGGAGGGTGTCCCAAGTTAAACCGGACTGCACATGGGTGTTTCCGGTGATGTAATCCGGATCGTCGTAGTTGACGAAGCCGTTTCGCGCCACCGGGTCGTAAAGCAGCAGCGTCAGCAGCACCAGCAGCAGGGAACCGACGACGCGTCGCTTTTCCGGGGAGCGAAACAGGTCGGCGAGTGGCTGCGGCTGGGCCTCCAATTTCGTGGCGGCGATCGCCATCCCTGAATTTAAACACAAGGAAGACAGCGGGCTGAAGTCAGGGTAACGTCGGCTCGGTCACCAAGGTAATCCCGCGGGGAGGCGGCCAGACCGACCACCGCTTTGACGGATAACGGAATCGGGGTTATCGATGGACCGGATAAGCTGCACAAGCTCCGTCGGTGACAGGCGGAACTCCTCCCGTGCTTGGTTGGCTGCGTAGCACTCCGTCCGCCATCGTGCAGAAATCATTTGTGCCCGTGCTGCCTGCGGCTAACGGAGTAGCTCCTGCCACGTACGCGCTGTTTAGCGTTCCGCCGAAGTTCTCGCCCGTGGCGTTGAACTGGTATCCACTATGACCGGCGCTGCCTGGGATGGCCGTCGCCAGGTTGTTGTCGAGCAGGCAGGCGTGGGTCGGTGCTGGCGTGCAGGGAGCGGTTCTACCCAGATCCTGAAGCTGGTTGGCATAACCAACGGTCGGATAAGCATTGAAGTAGGCAATCTCGGCCGAACTGATGGCTCGTACTGCGGCTGCGGCCGAGGACTCGTTTGCGGCCATCCTGGCCCGCAGCAGATTCGGAATGGCGATGGCCGCGATGATAAGGATGATCGCAACCACGATGAGCAGTTCAATCAGTGAGAAGCCGTTTTGTTGTCGCATAGTGCAGCCCCACGCTCATCTGTTGCAACTGACTCACCATCCTTCGCCCGCTTGTGTTGTTACGAATGGGGATTACTTCTGGGGCTGGAGTGTGTTGTGGAATGCGCTACAAAACAAAAGAGCATCGGATGTTGCCATCCGATGCTCTTAACCTAGCTCTTAACTTTGAACTACTGGAGTGGGGTCACGGTGCCGTCGCAGGCGGCGAGCTTACCAGAGGTAGTGCCACCATCGGTACGAACCACTGCGTCTTCAAACGAGCAGAATGCCTTCACACCTGTCGAGTTGAAGGTTGCCGGGTTCGCTTCGATCTGGTAGCTGGTTAGCACCGCACTGGTACCGCCCGCAGTTGACGCATACGTGTACAGATAGCCGCTCTTCGGATTGTTATTCGCATCCGCTAATGCCCCATCGATCAGACAAGCCGTCGCGGAGACCGGGCCAGTCGTCGGGCACGAAGAGGTCGGTCCACCCGGGCCAAGCGACTTCATATCAGCCGAGTAGCCCACCGTGGGATAAGCGGAGGTGTATGCAACTTCCGCGGTGTTGAAGGTACGAACGCCGCTCGCCGCAGACGACTCATTGGCCGCCATACGGGCGCGCAGCAGGTTCGGAATAGCGATCGCAGCGATGATCAGGATGATCGCGACCACGATCAACAACTCAATCAGTGAAAAACCCTTTTGTTTCCGCATCTCTTTTTTTTCCCTCATCTCCGTTTTAAAACTCGTGTCAGTATTCACCGACGTGCCATGATCATCGCACTTGATGTGCCATCATCCAACGTTACCAACGTAAGAACCACCCTTGGCCTAACGCCCATATTTTTCAATTATGCCTCATTCTTCGGTACCCTCACCGTTGGGCGGGAATTCCTGCCAAATCCTGCAAAATTAACAATTTTTCGTCGCTCTGCCGACAAAGATTGTCATTCCCAAAACGGGCTTCTTCTGCAGCTTGGCTGCCTTCACCCATTACTTATTGCCGCAGATTCGGCTCGACTGGCTTGGATTCGTGGAAACACACTGCCGATTCCAAAGCAGCCATGGCCTGCTGGCAGGCAATCTAAGAACGATCTGACCGCAGGAATTTGCACGATAACGCGCCCAAAAAACGAAGAGCAGCGAAAGTTGCCTCTCGCTGCCCTCTGGCTTGTACCCTCCCCCAGGTACTTCGCCTAACTTGTTGTTTTAAGACTTCGCAAACTACGCTTCTCCATTTAGCAAACGGCGTGCCAACCGGAAACAGGCCCGCAAGAGCGCCGCTGCTGGAGACAACTCCCATGAGAAATCATGAGGTTAGCCTTGCGAGGTAGGCGGGGAGGTCCGCTCGGATGACAATTCCGCGCAATCGGGCTGTTCGCGATGACAAATTGTGTCAGCCAATTTATGTCGTTCTGCGCCGCAGGTCCAGCTGGGGGCCAGCTACTCGGCGCCAGCTCGAAGCCTGGCTAATGGATACACGGCCAGCCCGGCCGCCAAACACGCCGGTCCCCAAACTCGAGCCGAGGCATCGCTGTTCAGCATGGCCCATAAGAAGAGGAGGATGGGGGCGGCAATGGTCGCCAGAAGTCCGAGCCTTCCTCCAGGTACCCGGAACGTGGGTTGCCACTGCATTCCGCCCCGGCGCAGCCGCCACAGAGCCAGCAGCGTCAGAATCGAAGTCGCCGAACGAAGCCAGGCGTAGATGGCAATCAGTTGGGTCAGGCTGAATAGCGCTAAGCCCGCGCTTACGGCAGTCGAAAGCAACACGGCGCGAGCCGGGGTTTGGTGCCGCTCATGAAGCTTTCCTAATCCGGAGGGCAGGTAGCCATCTTCCGCCATGGTGAAGGGAATTCGGGAGGCTGAAAGCACGGTGCTGTCGAGCAACACGAAAGTACAAATGGCCGCGGCCGAGAACATCGGCCACGCCAGCCAGCCGCGTATCAACCTGGCGGCGGTGACCATATACCCGGTCTGCCACTCCTGCCAGTTGCCCAGGGTTGCCAACCCGGCCGCGATGGGCACCACGAATGTCACGATCGCCAGGGGCACGACGATCGCAAGGCCGAGCGGAAAATTCCGTGCCGGCTCCTCTACCTCCTCGATGACCGTCGAGAGTTGCTCGTAGCCGGAGTAGATCCAAAGCGCGAGCGCCAGGCCCACTCCGTAGACATCCCGCCAAGGGTGACCCGGGGGCATGAGTGGCACGAACGGATTGAAGTGCGCATGCCGAAACCCAAGGTAGCTGAAGATGCCAACGGGTATCAGCGCAGCCAACAACAGCGCCAGGGTCAGGTTGCCGACCAGCCGGATCCCCAGAATGTTCAGATACGCCACCAGCGCGAGAAAGGCGAATGCGATCAACCAATGTACGAAGCGATTCGGAATGGGCAAGGCTTGCCCGGCATAGTCGGCCAGCATCACCCCGTAGGCGCCACTCATCAGAAACGTGCCAGTCCAATTCCACCATCCACACTCAAACCCCCAGAAGTCGCCGAAGGCGGCCCGCGTCCAGCGATAGAAGCCGCCTTCCACCGGCATCGCGGTGGCCATCTCCGCGGTAACCAGCGCCATCGGAGCGCTGAACAGCCATGGCACCAGCAGCATGAACAGTAACGCCATGCCCGGGCCTGAGGTTGACACCATGGCCTCGAACCCGAACGGCCCTCCGGCACAGTAGGCGTAGAGCAGCGCCACGAACGGGGCGAGCGAGATCCGCCGGAGCGATCGATGCGTGACTGACGGACTGGCGGTCAGAGACGGGAGACTGGTGCTCATTGAGGTTCCAGAATTTTCAGCGCGAGCCTACATCGCTGGCAACTGAATTCGTGAGACATCCCCTACCTCCTAGGTACAATCAGAGCCGCCATCATGACCTCGGTTCTTGCTTCACTGCACATTGATACCGACATTAAACGCGCGTGGACCCTTCCCGCCGAACTCTACATTGATCCTGCGGTCCTGGCGGAAGAGAGGCGGCGCGTGTTCTCGCGCAGCTGGCAGGTGGTTGGCCATCGTAGCCAAGTCGCAAGCCCGGGCGATTACTTCACGGTCGAGGTTGCCGGCGAACCGTTGCTGATTTGCCGGGGGACCGACGGCCAGCTCCGAGCCTTCCACAATGTGTGCCGCCACCGGGCAGGTCCGGTGGCGCAAGGTTGCGGCTCTCGCAAACTCTTTCGCTGCGTCTATCACGGATGGACCTATGCTCTGGACGGCTCCCTGGTTCACTCCACCGAAATGGAGGGCGTGGAAGGATTTCGCCACGAGGAGTTCGGCCTGCTGCCGGTGCGCTGTGAGGAGTGGTTCAGCCTAGTGTTCGTAAATCTCGACCCGCAAGCTGCACCCCTCCTCCAGAGCCTTGGCGACTTGCCCCGCCAGGCGGAACGCTTCGCATTTCCGTCCATGAAACTATTCGAGCGCCGCACCTACGACATGAAGTGCAACTGGAAAACCTACGTCGACAATTACCTCGAAGGCTTTCATCTGCCGACGGTGCATCCTGGCCTCAACCGCGAGTTGGACTTCAACTCCTACACCGTGCAGCCCTATGCCACGCACGTGCGCCAGTTCAGCCCCATCCGCGGAGCCCAACCCGGCGACACGGTTCCACGCCGGTACCAGGAGGCCCGCGAGGACCTGACCACCGACTATTTCTGGGCCTTCCCCAACTGGATGTTGAACTGCTATCCCGACAACGTTTCTCTCAACCTCGTGCTTCCGGTTGAGGTCGAAAGAACCGCAGCCATCTTCGAGTTTTATCTGCCGGAAGGCGACCTGGATACGGCTGCGGCACGCGACTCAGTTCGATTCAGCGATGAGGTTCAACTGGAAGACATGGCGATCTGTGAAGCCGTGCAGAAGAATTTGCACTCGCGTTCTTATGTTCGCGGGCGCTACAGCGCCACCCAGGAGAAGGGCGTGCACGCCTTTCACCGCATGTACGCGGACGCCATGAAGTCCTAGCATCCCATAACTGAAACTCGAGAGGGTAGAGACGCGGCTTGCCGCGTCTGAGACGGGGCAAGCCCCGTCTCTACCTCGAGCTCGCACCCGGCCTCTCGGTTCCATGCACATTGCCAAGGCTCTTCCCGCATGCGTAAGATCGCGTCTCGGAGGCCCCATTGCCCACACGACTGCTCGCCCTGGCCCTGATCCTGTTGCTTTCCGCGGCCCACGCCATTGCACAAGCTCCCGATCCGATTGACCACTACCTTCGCTCCGAAATGGCGATGCGCCACATCCCGGGCTTGGCTCTGCTCATCGTCCGCGACGGTAAGATCGCCCGCGCTCAAGGGTATGGATTCTCGAATGTCGAACTGCAGGTGCCGGTGAAACCCGAGACCGTGTTCCAGTCAGGATCCATGGGCAAGCAGTTCACGGCGACGGCGATTCTCATGCTTGCCGAAGAAGGGAAGTTGAGCCTTGAAGATCCGCTGACCAGGTTCTTTCCCGATGCGCCGCCCGCCTGGAGCCACGTTACGGTTCGCCACCTGCTCAGCCACACCGGCGGGTTCACCGACTATCCCGAGAATTTCGATTTCCGCCGCGACTACACCGAAGATCAGCTGCTCAAGGTTGTCGAGGGCATCCCACTCGCTTTTCCGCCGGGTTCGAAGTGGAGTTACAGCAACCTGGGCTACCTTACCCTCGGCGTCCTGATTCACCGGGTCTCCGGCCAGTTCTACGGAGACTTCCTTCACGACCGCATCTTTCAACCGCTTGGGATGAAGACCACCCGCATCATGAGCGAAGCCGATATCGTCCCGAACCGGGCGTCGGGCTACCGGCTGGTCAATGGCCAGCTCAAGAACCAGGAGTGGGTCTCGCCCACGCTGAACACCACCGCCGATGGCAGCTTGTACTTCTCCATCCTCGATCTGGCCCAGTGGGATGCCGCGCTCAGTGCCGGCAAACTCCTGTCTGCCGCCAGCTTTCAGCAGATGTACACCCCGGCTCTGCTGAATAACGGCAAGCCCAATCCAGCCGGCTATGGCTTCGGCTGGTTCATTCGCGGCGTGCCTGGACACAAGATCATCGAGCACGAAGGGGCGTGGCAGGGTTTCAACACGAACATCTCCCGCTATGTCGATGATCACCTCACGATCGTGATCCTCACAAACCTGGCCGACTCGCATCCGCAAGAGATCACTCACCACGTTGCGGGCCTGCTCGATCCAAAGCTGGCTCGTTTGCCGCAGGAGAAGAAAGAGTAGGCTCGTTCCGGCGGGCATGGCCGGCGGTTTCAGATGTCCAGATACATCGACATAGGTTCTGCGAAGATAAGATTGTGCTGCTCTGTCAGGAGTGAGACGCCTGTTGCACCCGCAAGTCGAGTGAAGATGCGGGCCTACACCGCTTTCAGCAGCAGGCACGTCATGTCGTCATGTTGCGGCGTATTCCCTACAAAAACATCCAGGCTGGTCATGATGCGCCGCATGAGTTCGGCGGGCGTCATGGATGAACCGCCGGCAATCGCCGCGAGCAACCGCTGCTCGCCGTACTCTTCGCCCAGCGTGTTGACCGCTTCCACCACGCCGTCGGTAAAGATGACTACCCAGTCGCCGGGAGCCAGGGTCGCGCTGCCGGACTGATAAGCGGCGTCCGCCATGATCCCGATCGGCAAGCCGCCCGCATCCAACCGCTCCAGCGCTCCCGACTTTCGGCAGACCATGGGCGCGTTATGCCCAGCATTCACGTAACTGAGGGTGCGCGAGGAAGGCTCGTACTCCGCCAGGAATGCAGTTGTGAAGCGCAGCCCACCCTGGCTATTCGAACAGGCATATTGATTCATGCCTGCGATCAGGTCGGGCAGGGCCCGGCGGGTTACGGAGAGCGTCCGCAGGCTGGCCTGGAACGTAGCCATAATCATCGCCGCCGGCACGCTTTTGCCCGCGACGTCGGCGACCGCAATCAGATAATGCTCCTCGTGCCCATCCGGGTCGGGCCGCTTGAAGACATCGTAGTAATCGCCGGCGACGGTGTTGGCCGGCCGCGTGATGAAGGCGATCTCGACTCCTGAGATCGCAGGCGGCTGGTTCGGCAGCAGCCAGTTCTGGATCTCCCGCGCGATCTGCAGATCCCGCTTCATGACCACCCGGTCCGCGACCTCGAGCACCAGCAGCAGGAGCAGCGTCAGTCCGCCCCAGACGTGCAAGTCGAAATCGAAGACGTGCACTTCGCCGGCGGAGTTTTTGTAGGAGATTCCGCCTTGAGGCAGGAACAGCAGGACCAGCGCCACCAGCAACAGGACGCGTCGAGCCGGAGTCAGTTTTTCGATGACCGCCCAGAAAAACTGCTCGGCGGTTTGCAGCACCTTCCTTCCTCGCCGCGTCGCCGGTTCAAACTCCTTCTTCTCGAGTTCAGCGGAATACAGCCGGTAGCTGGAGCGCGCGTCCTTTTCGAACTGCGACCACAGCTGGTTCAGTTCGAGGCCCTCGGTTACCCGCAGCCAGAAGCGGTTCAGCCGCTCGGTAAGAGCAGGCCGCTGTACGGAACGCGATGCAGCACCGGGTGGATAAACGGGGGTCATGAAATCGGAAGACAATGATTATAGACGGTGCGGCCTGCGCGCCTTATCCGGGGAGTGCGCGCAATACCACCAGCGTCATATCGTCGTGCTGTTTGGCGCCGGCCACAAATATATCCGCATCCTGAAACACGCGTTCCAGAACCTGCTTCGCATCGAGTCCATCGCAGCGCTCGACCGATGTGATCAGGCGTTCTTCTCCCCACTCTTCATCGCCGTGGTTCATGGCCTCACTGATGCCATCGGTATACGCGACCAGCAGATCTCCGGGCCCGAGGGTCACGTAGCCTTGCTGGTAGGGAAAAGTCTCAAGCAAGCCGACGACTGTGCCTCCCACCTCCAGGCGAATGACGCTGCGCCGGCCATCGGCACAGTGGAAGAGCATGGGCGGATTGTGGCCCGCGTTCACGTAATCGAAGCGCCGCGAGCGCGGGTCGTACTGGCCGTAAAAGAACGTCGCATAGCGGTTCTCGGCCGATGCCTCGTACACCAGCCGGTTCACATTCGCCACAGCTGCCGCAAGATTTTCCGGCGCGCGTGTAGCCTCTCCCCGAAGCGAAGCCTGCAAACTCGCCATCATGAGCGCTGCGGCAATGCCTTTGCCGGAAACGTCTCCGATCGCCACTCCCAGATGACCCTCCGGCAAGGCGAGAAAGTCGTAGTAATCTCCGCCGACGCCCAGCGCCGGACGGCAGTGGCCTACATAGTCCAGACCGGCAATCGGCGGCAGCTTCTGAGGGAAGAGCCGCTCCTGCACTTCGCGCGCGATTTCTACTTCGCGGTTCAATCGTTCGCGCTGGGCCACCTCCTCCGAGATCTTCTGCATGAGATCGGCATTTTCCAGCGCCAGCCCGGTTTGCGTCGCCACCGACTTCAGCAGCCGCACATCCGAACCGGTGTAGGGCTGTTCCGATCGCTTCGGTCCCAGCGAAATAAATCCCAGCAGCTTGTCTCGCACCGCGAGCGGCAGCAGCAACTCCGACCCCAGTTTTGCCAGCGTTTCCCGCTCGCCGTCATTCACGTCCTGTTCGCGATACAGCCAGGAATCGTGATTCTCCAGGTACACGCGCGCCGGCTCCTTCTGGCGCCGGAGGACTTTCACGGTCCCGGCTTCGGGCAGAAACTGCACCCCCGACAGGTCGCCATAGCCCATCGCATAAGCAGGCTGGTACGTCTCACTACCCAGTAACACGGCCACCCGCGGCACATGCAAGGTCTGTGAGATTCGCGATGCCACCGTCTCCAACAGCGACTTCGGTTCGACCATGCTGCGAACTTCATCGCTCAGTTCGGTCAATACCTGTTCCGTGTCGTAAGCTTCCCGGAAGAAGCGGCGGTCGATCCAGTCG
>Ga0126373_10000026_pt1 | contig 167485 bp, 133 predicted proteins | sample PanSoiMetPlot_11_FD_92545 | JGI IMG/M metagenome (GOLD analysis project Ga0126373, IMG submission 92545) | Tropical forest soil microbial communities from Panama - MetaG Plot_11 | ecosystem: Environmental > Terrestrial > Soil > Tropical forest > Bulk soil | place: Panama | collected 2016-02-17
ACCTGGGAGAACACGAAGCTTCGCTATGCGGTGTATTCTTTTGGGCAATGACTCGGGGACTTGTGCGTTATCAGCAGTGCGGCGACCTGCATTTCATCACGTTCAGTTGTTATCGCCGACAGGGCAGGTGGCCCAGGTCTTGGGGATGTGCGCTGAAGGACAGACGTTGCGTGCCCCAGGTCTCGCTTTTGAGACCTGGGAGAACACGAAGCTTCGCTATGCGATTTCTTCTTTTGGACGGGTGCCCCCGGTCCCTCGCCTTTGGGGACCGGGGAGTCACGGAAGTCTGCCCAGCCGCCTTTCTTATCGCTATTCCCCGCCATCGTCTGAGTGTGAACCACGTCCCGGCGGGCGTCCCGGGTCCCAGCAAGCCGGTTCCATCACCGGAAGAGGGTGCCCCGAGTCCGGACTCTCAGACCCGGGATACCATCAATCTATCTTCGCCTCATGTTCCCCAAGATCTTCACTACACATGTGGTGAACATCCACCGCATACGTAGTATCTGTACTAGCAATATTCGTCGTATCTTCGCCTCTTTCGCCCATAGGCGCCCCCCAAACCAGGCCGCGGCCTGGAGAAACCGCCTCCAAATTGCGAGGAAAAAGAGAGATTCAGGGGCCATTCCAAATCAGCCCCGTCTGTGGAAAAAGAAATTTTGAAACGCATCATTCAGGAGTTCCGTCTGCTATAGTAAGAACAACTTGAACAGGTTCCCGAGATGCCCGCCCAGCGCGGGCATTCGCATTTCAGATTCAGGAACTTGTAGTTACTACCCAGTAAACAGTCTCACTTCGAACGTACCCAGAAAAATAATACCCCCCTCCCCCCCTAATTTTCTTTGGGGGAAAGACCCTGTGAACGCCCAGACTCGAATGTTGCAAACAAAGCGTTTATATTAAAAGGCGCCTCGGACTGTCCCGCAAGATGGGACTTTTAAGCATAAGTTCGCTGCATTTAGTTGCGTTTTTTCAGCGGTTTCGAAGGCACAGCGAGCGTCTGATCGCGTCCACGCAGCCCTGGTCCGGATCAACCCTCGAGCTGCACGAGTCCGGCGGCCGCAGGCTGCACCGGCGGGATGGCGTCCATCGGATATCCCAGCCGCTTCCACTCGTCGAACCCGCCCTTGAGCGGCCGCACACGCTCCACACCCAACTTGTGCAGCTTCAACGCCGTAGCCGCCGCCGTAGCCTCGCTCGGGCACGTGCAGTAGAGCACAATATCGCGGTCCCGCGGAATCTCCTCGACCCGCGCCGCCAGGTCCTCCGGCGACACGTGCAGCGCTCCCGGCAGCGTAAACGGGTCCGGCAGCAGCTCCAGCGGATGCCGCAGATCGACGATGTACACCTGGTCTCCCGCATCCAGCAGGCGCTTAAGCTCTTCCGGCTCAAGCCGCGACTGCGCCAGCCGCCTGAGCAGCCTCTTCCGCCGCACCAGCCGCCACGCAAAGAAGCCCACAATTCCCACCACCAGCAGCGAACCGGAGAACCGCCCAACCCACGCCAGCGCCTGCGGATCGCGCTGCAGCGCTTCGCCGAAGATGCGTCCTCCGGTGAGCAGTGCAGTAACCCACAACAATGACCCGATCAAATCAAAGAGCAGGAAGTCGGGATATTTCATGCCGTTCTGCCCCGCGATCGGCGACATCAGCGACGCGAGTCCCGGCACGAACTTCCCGAACATCAACGTTATGTGCCGCCTGCGGCCAAACGAGTTCTGCGTCTTCCGCACGCATGTCGTGGGTTCCAGCGACAGCTTGCAAAGCAGGTTCAGCATGTGGCGCCCATATCTCCGCCCGACAAAAAACCACGTGCTGTCCGATATCAGGCAGGCGCAAACCGCGGCCATTAAAGCGAACGAGAATTTGAGCTCGTGTTCCGCAGACAGCGCACCTCCTGCCAGCAGCACGGGCGTAGCTGGCAGCGGAATCCCAAGCTGCTCGATCAGCACCCAGCCGAACAGCAGGAAGTATCCGTAAAGGCTGAGGATATGGATTGGCAGCTCCATGGTCAGGGTCTCCGTCGTCCGCAGGTCAATTCCGTGTCGAATGGCAAAAATACGCCCGCACGCCTATGTGATGAAACAACTTGAGCTTCGTTGCAGGAGAACTAGATTAAATCACAAACGATCAGGGCCGCCCGAAGGCGGCCCATCCATCGCGACATCGGACAGCCTTACTTGTTCGTCCCTGACGCTGCTGTGGCAGTCGCCGTCGACGCCGGCGTCGCGGCAGGCTCAGCGGAGGCGGTCGCCTGGACCGGCTTGTCTTCAAAATACTTGTGATCCCAGAGCTCACGATAAAACGTTCCAGTCAGCTCGGCCGCGCGAGGACCGAAAGTGGGCCTCCCGCCTTCGAGGAAGAATACGGTGACCAGGCTCCCCTGCGGAGACTCGGAGTACGATGCGAACCAGCCGAACCGGGTTCCTTCATTGGAGCACGTGCCGGTTTTGCCGAACACCGGCAGTTCCGTGAAACTTGCGCGCAAGCGGCGGGCGGTGCCGTATTCAACCGCGCCGGCCATGCCGTCCTGCAGGTCCGGGACAAATTTCGCGATGTCGAGCGTGCGCTTAACGCGCGGCTGAAACGCTGCGGCTTCCTCAAGCGTGGTCGGGTGCTGAAGGTAGTAGAGCGTCCCCCCGTTGGCAAGGGCGGCCACATACGCCCCAAGCTGCAGCGGCGTCATCGATACGCCCTGCCCGAAGCTGCACATTTTGCCCACGCCGCCTTCCGACTCGGGAATCGGCTGATCGGGGTACGCGCCAAGCTGCTCGCCGGGGATATTCCAGCCGGCCAGCTCGCCGAGGCCGAACATGTTGGCGTAATGGCGAACTCGCTCGAAGCCGAGTTCGCGGCCGAGCTCTTCAAAGTAAAGGTTGTTGCTCTTCGCCAGGGCCTGGGTCATATTCATGCGGAACCCGGGCAGCTGGACCATCGTGTCACGGGTGACGATCCCCTCGGAGAGGGCGGCCATTGCGACGGTGATCTTGATCGTAGAGCACGGCTCGGCTCCAGGCGAGAGAGCCAATTTCTGATTGACCATCGCGAGGATGCGGCCGCTGGACGGATCGATGACCACGGCGGTGCCATTCATGTCGCCCAGGGCATCGATGGCTGCCTGACGGACTACAGGATCCTCGCCGGTTGTGATGTCGCCGGTAAATTCATCGGGGGTCGCAAAGGAGCTCGCGGTGAAGCGCTCGTAATAACGATGATGCCGAACCCGAAGGCTGGCGCGCCGAATCGTCGCAGCGCCATTGCCGACTCTGGACGAATGGTGCGCCACCGCATGCCCCACCCCCACTTTGGCCGAAGAATGCGCGGTCGCGTGCCCCGCATGATGCACGGGGTGGTGCGTCTCGACCAGATGCTGCGATTTGGCGTGGTGCACGGAGCGGGGAGCGTCCAGCGCAGCGGCGCGGGCGAACCCGGAACCCGTCAAGGCAAGGCTGCAAATAATTGCGCAAGATAATCTCATCCAGCTGGCATCCTCTCAAGAAATGGGCCGTGCCATGCGTCTGCCCCGGGCACCCGCACTTCTTAACTATCGGCATCTTCGCGTGATCTTGCGAATATTCGCCGCGGAAAAACCGACTCAACTCATTTCACCGGGGCGTCAAACCGGTGAAAAATTCACTTCTCCGACCCTGGAGATACGCAAAAAAACGCAAATCCACACAGTCCGGGTGAGTCCATGGTCGACCTTATGGCCGCCACTCGTACTGCCTTATGCTGGAGAGCTTATGTCGAATATACAGCCAAAACACTCCAGCGCAAACTTAAAACCTATCACGTAGGACACTTCAGCTTGGACGTTGGAGCGGGCTGAGGCGTCACTCTTGATTCCTTTTCCGGGAGCAACCTTCAGCCAATCCCATTATCGGCCTTAGATGCGGAATTGACAAAACTCCCGGTTCCATTCCTTAAAACTGCGACCGGCGCATAAACGTTGGTACTTCGAGGTCCCGCTCGGCTTCCTCCGGCCTGTCCGAAAACAGGGCTCCGACGGGCTGTGGCCTACGGTCCTCAACACCCGCCGAAGTACGCACACCGTTACCTAGGTCATTTGCGTAGTCGCGCGGCAAGGGCTTGTAGGCGGATTCTTCACTGAGCTCAGCAAACTTCGGCCTTGCAGGAAGTTCCGCCAGCTCCTGGCCTGCGAAGAGTTGCTCGAACCGCTCCGAGTCAGACGACACGCATGTGGTCGCGGCGGCCTCCTTTGAGATAACTGCCGAGGCGAAGACCGGCTCTTCGTCCTCAACGGCCGGGCGCTGATCCATGTCGTCGTCATCTTCGCTCATGAAGCGCGGAGGCGCGGGAATTGGGTCGTCCATCACCTCCGGCTCAACTACCGCCGTGGCGACGGCTGCTTTTTCAGAAGCAGCAGCCGTGGCCGACACCACAATCGGCTCGCGCATCCAGGTGTCAGTCGCCATTACCGGCACCGAAATCACGGGGAGGGGTGTTTCCTCCACGGCGAGCATGCGGGTGCGGCGGTCGCCGTTGGGCATCTGGTCTCGGAAGCCCGTGGCGATCACGGTGATCTTGACCTCTTCACCCATCTTCTCGTCGAGCACTGCCCCGAAGATAATGTTGGCGTCCTCGTGCGCTGATGTCTGGATAAGCGATGAGGCGGCATTCACTTCGGAGAGCTTGAGTGCGCTGGAGCCCGTGATATTGATGAGGATGCCGCGGGCGCCATCAATCGCGCCTTCCTCGAGCAGCGGAGACGCCATGGCTGCCTGCGCGGCCTCGACGGCACGGTTTGGGCCGCTACCAGTTGCTGTGCCCATCACCGCGTGGCCCATGCCCGCCATGGTCGTTTTCACATCTGCAAAATCGCGGTTGATGATGCCCGGAATCGTGATGATGTCGCTGATGCCCTGCACGCCCTGGCGAAGCACGTCGTCTGCGATGCGGAACGACTCGAAAAAGCCGGCATCCTTGGCCACGGCGAGAAGCTTCTCGTTGGGAATGACGATCATAGTGTCGACCGACTCGAGCAGTTCCTTCAGACCGCGCTGCGCCTGCTGCAAGCGGCGCTTGCCTTCGAACGCAAACGGCTGCGTGATCACTGCGACAGTCAGGATACCCATCTCGCTGGCGAGCGAGGCGATCACCGGAGCGGCGCCGGTGCCGGTGCCCCCGCCAAGGCCCGCCGTCACGAACACCATGTCGGCGCCTTCGAGAGCTTCGATGATCTTGTCGGAGTCTTCGAGCGCAGCGCGGCGTCCCACGTCCGGGTTCGCGCCCGCGCCGAGGCCACTGGTGAGCCGCACGCCGAGTTGCAGCTTGACCGGTGCCTCGCAGTGCTTTAGCGCCTGCACGTCGGTATTGGCGGCGATAAACTCGACGCCTTCCATGTTGGCCTGGATCATGCGGTTGACCGCATTGCCGCCGCCGCCGCCCACGCCGATGACCTTGATGCGCGCGCCCCGCGGGCTCTCTTCGTGGTATTGAATGCGCATTTCCCCAGCCTGCATTGCGTTCTCCATGATTTCTCCCGGCCTCCTCGTCTTCCGTCTAGAAACTTGCTGCAAATATGGCCCGCAGCTTGGCACGTAATCCGTTACTCTCTGCCGCGCGCGTTACGCGCGTCCGATGTGCGTACAAGAGCATGCCGATGGCGGTCGCGAACCCCGGATGCGCGAGATCGCCGGGCATGTTAGAGAGCCGTACCGGCATTCCCGTGCGCGCGGGCACGCGCAGCTGGCTCTCCGTGACATCCAGGATCCCCGGCAGCATCGCCCCGCCTCCGGTGAGCACGCAGCCCGCGCCGAGCGCATCGAGCACGCCGCCTTGGCGAAGGCTTTCCTTGACGAAATGCATAAGTTCCCGCGCGCGGGGCTCCAGGATCTCCGCGACCGTGCGGAGGCCGAGCATCTGCGGCTGCGGGTTCGCAATCTCGATCTCAGCAGTCTGCGGAACGGCCGTCACCACGCAATGACCGTACTGGCGCTTGAGCTGTTCGGCGTGTTCGAGCGGCATCTGCAATCCGACGGCGAGATCGTTGGTGAAGTGCGCGCCACCGATGGGAATGGAGGACGTATGCGCAACCGCGCCCTCGAAGAAAACAGCCAGGTCGCTCGAGTGCGCGCCGATGTCGAGTATGCAGACGCCAAGTTCGCGCTCGTCGGCGGAAAGCGTTGACTCCGCGGAGGCGACCGACTCAAGAACAGCCTCGGTAACTTCCAGCCCGGCGCGATTGGCGCAGGTCACGGTGCTCTGCAGCGCGCTGCCCGAGCAGGTGGCGATATGCAGGTCGACCTCGAGCCGCGCCCCTACCATTCCAACCGGATCGAAAATCCCGGGCTGGTCATCGACGATAAACTGCCGCGGCAGCAGGTGCAGAATCTCGCGGTCCGGCGGGCGCTCCACCGCGCGCGCGCGCTCCACCGCGGTGCGCACATCCTCGCGCGTGATCTCCCGCATGCGGCTGCCGAGCTCAAATCCCCCGTTGGTGTTCAGGCCGCGGATATGCGGACCACCGACGCCTACCACGCACTCATCGATATTGGCGCGGGCTACCAGTTCGGCGTGTTCCACTGCGGCCTTCACTACGCGGGCCGCGGGGCCAAGATCGCCGATCATGCCCTTGCGCATGCCGGCCGAGTCAAACGCCGCATGGCCGCGATAGCGCAGCGCGCCCTCATTCAAATCGGCGGCGAGCACGCGCGTGCACGCGCTGCCGATGTCGAGCACGACGATCAGGTTTTCTTCCCTCTGGCTCATCGTGCGCTCACAGTCCCTGCCCGTACCGGGATACCGGGCGATTCGTGCCATGGTGGCGCAGAGCCGCAGCATGTTTGGCTGCGGCCTGCTTTCTCTTTTCCCGCGCCGAACGCGCAGACGGCCTCGCGCCCGAATGGGGATTCACCCGCGTTCCATGATCCGCAGAAGCCGATCCGGCGCGATCCGCCGAGTCCGGATTCGCCGAATCTGCGCCCTGTGCCGGATCGGCAGCCGACACAGGTTTGCCGTCGCCCGCATTCACCGCAGTCTGCGCGCCGGCGCCCTTCGCCATTTCAAGCACCACCTGGTTGTCATAGCGGAGATCGACGGCGGCGAGCCGCGGATACTGTTGCCGCCACTCCGCAATGTGCGCGCGGTAGCGCTGGTAGCGCGCCATGAATTGATCGTCCCCGAAGTGCGCGAGTATGTCAGCGCCCTGCTCAGGCATGAGCACCCGCGCATCTTCGGGGTCGGTCAAGTCGATTTCCGAGATCTGTTCAGAGTAGTGCTGGCCTGTCGAATCCAGGTCGCCGATGAGCCGCTGGTAGACTGCCATTCGCGCGCGCCGCGACGCCGCGGGATCACGCGGATCGATGCCCGTGACCACCGGAAACGAGTAATGATGTTTCGTCATTGCCTCTGGGGACATGGACAACACCACGCCGTTCGCATCGACAAGATCGATCTGCTGGCCTTCACGCGCGAAGGCAATCGGCGTGCGCTCCTTGACGGTGACGCGGATCTGGTCGGGCAGAAGGCGCATCACTGCGGCGCGCTCCACCCACGGAATCTGCTCAAGCTCCTTGCGCCGATCGGCGAGGTGAATGAAGAAAACATTCTTTCCGATGTCCGCGCCGAAGACGGGGAGAATTTGCGCGCGCGTCACCTCGCTGAGCCCCGTAGCCTGGATGTCCTCGGTGCCCGCGATGCGGAATCGGCCGTCGCGCTCGAGAAAGCGGCTCAGAAGGACGCTGCACGTAATGAATCCGGAAAGAATAACCAGCGCGCCGGCAGCGAGCAGCCCGCGGCTCAGTTTGGAGACCGGTCTATACCATGGGCCGGATTCCGTTTCGTAACGGCGCCGTCTGCGCGGTAAATCGTCGTCGGCGTCATCGTCCATCTCCAGCGGCATGCCGGGCAGATTGCGCCCCGTCTGGGGCGAGGCCTGCTGCACGCGCCGGAAGCGGTTTTCCGCCGGCGCTTCTTCTTCCCAAGGTAGGGATCCGGTTTTGAGACTGCGCTGTGTAGCCACGCCTGAGCAGGGTCGTGAGATTCGCCAGACTCAACTATAGGTCGGATGAAAGTGGATTTTGCCCGCAGGAATTCGAAGGGGAACCGCATGGGTAACGGGGGCGGAACAGGGTAATTCTTCGGCTCATCCTGGATTCGGCGTCCGGTATGCTTTCGCCATGATTTCTTCCGTTCCTATCTGCAGGATGGCGCTGACGACGCTCGTCGCTTTGGCGCTTTCCAGTTCCGCTCAGACCCATCACGCCTACAAGTATTTCCGCGCAGGCAATCCAGCCGATGCGGCTCACGCTTCTCCGCGCGCGGGTTACGCGCTCATGGGCGGCGGCGAAGACCTCGACGAAGCATTCCAATGGCTGTGCGATCGCGCCGGCGGCGGCGATTTTCTCGTTCTCCGTGCAACCGGAACCGATGCTTACAACCCCTACATTCGAAAACTGTGCCCGAAACTGAACTCAGTGGCCACGCTGGTGATCCCGAATCGCGAAGCCGCCGCTGATCCATTCGTCGAGAAGACGATCCGGCACGCGAGTGCGCTATTCATTTCCGGCGGCGACCAGGCGAACTACATCAACTTCTGGATGGGCACGCCTGTGCAGTCCGCTTTGAACGATGCAATCCAACGCGGCATCCCGCTCGGCGGAACGAGTGCGGGGCTTGCGGTCATGGGCGAGTGGGCCTATTCAGCCCAGGGCGACAAGCCCGACGACCCGAACCTAAGTGGCGAACTCGCCTTGAGCGACCCTCTCGGCCCGCGCATCACGCTGGTCCATGGCTTCCTGCACATTCCTCCGCTGATGGGCGCCATTACAGACACTCATTTCGCGAAACGCGATCGGATGGGCAGACTCCTGCTTTTTCTGGACCGGCTCAATCAGCCCACGCAGACTAATGAGCCCGATGGAAAGTCGTTGCGTTCACCGGGACGTGGAACCTGCGGGATCGGGGTTGAGCAAGAAACTGCGGTGCTTCTCAAGCCGGATGGGGCGGCGCGTGTGATTGGCAGGGGCAACTCGTATTTCATCTGTCCGGGGACACGCTATGAAGGCTTGGTCGTGCCAGAACCATCCGGCATCCTGGCACTACACTTCGTTACATTCGGCCCGTTCGACGTGCAAAGGGTTGCGCCGGGTCACGCCTTCAATCTCAAAACGTGGTCCGGCGATTCAACACACTATACACTCACTGTAAAGAGCAGGCAGATTCTGTCATCGCAGCCCGGCGGCTCAGTCTACTAATTCACTTCGCTTCGCCCGCTTTCTGGTCCCCTGTCCTCGATCCCTGGTCCCTGCCTTTACCACTCGAGCGTATGCACCGAGTCCCCCGGCACGTCGAACTCAATCGCGTTCGAGCCCAGCACAAGCTGCACCCGCTGCTCAGCCCCGCGATTCGCCACCACGACCACATGCGTCCCATCCGGATTCACGCAGCCGCAGTACGTCAAGCCCGGCCGCGCCGCATCAGGCGCGAGGCCATTCGTCGCAAACACCTTCGCCCCGCGCTTGATGTGCCGCGAATAATGCGCGAACGCCCAGTACTGCCCGCTCTGCGTAACCTTGTGCGATCCGTTGTCGATCGTAATCGTCCCGCCGCACGAGAACGGCCCGATGTTCGGCTTGCCCTTCTCGTCAAGTGCCAGGTTCCACGCCGTGATGCAGCGCGCCCAATTGTTCAGAATTCCATTGAACGTCTGCGCCCATTGCGTGAAGTCCGTCTGGTAATCCGGCTGCGTAATGTCCGGTCCACCCTCGGTCCAATAGGCGTGCTTCGCCGGGAAGGCGTCGTGCACGCGCGTCATCGCGACCGGCTCGCCGACATAACCGTGCCACGCGATTCCGTCCACCGCCTCGTAAACTGCCGGATCGCTCAGTTCGTCGATGGCGCGGCCCCACAAACTGTAGTTGTGGTCGAGCAGCCAGATCTTGGTGTCGAAGCCGGCTCTTTTGATCGCGGGGGCGAGGAATTTGGCAGCAAACTCCATCTCGATTTCCTGAGCCCAGGTGCAGGCCGGCATGCGCCCGCCCTGCTCCGCGTCGGTCTCGTTCTGCACCGTGACTGCGTTGATGAGCACGCCCTCGGCCTTGTAGCCTTCAAGGAACTTCACGAAGTACCGCGCATAAGGGTCGAAGCTGCTCGCACGCATCGCGCCACCGAGCATCGTCTTGTCCGGCTTCATCCATCCCGGCGGGCTCCACGGCGACGAGAATAGGAACAGCTCCGGGTTATGCTTGCGGCACTCGCGCAGGACCGGCAGGATGTACTCCTTGTCGTGATCGATGGAAAACTTCTTCAACTCCGGATCGGGTGTGTCGCTCTCGTCGAAGCTGTACAGCGTGCGCGAGTAGTCGCTGGCCCCGATCGCCGTGCGGCACACGTTCATCGCCATCTCGCCGGAATCGAAGATGTCGTGCAGCACCGCGTCGCGCTCGGCCTGCGTGAGCTGGCTGAGCACGTAGCAGGTTGCGTCCGTCATGGCGGCGCCGAATCCCAGGATCTCCTGCCGCGTGGATGCCGGATTCAGCACAATAGCATTCGCCGCAATCGGCGCGCCGGACTTCCATGCGAGCGGCTCTCCCTGCGTGTGACGGCGGTCGCGGAATGTGCTCCACACCTTTACCGAAGACGAAGGCTGGCTCCAGGCGCGGTTGCGATCGATTGAAAGAACCGCAGCGGCGGCGGATGCGGACTTGATGAACGTACGGCGCGACGACGCGACCATGGTTGGCTCCTCAAAAAAATGCGAATGATTTTCCGGACGCATCATAGCAGCCGCCAGCCATCAGCCGTCAGGAGCTGGTTATTCGAGCGCAGCGAGAATCTGCGGCGCAAGCTGGCTTACGCTGCCCGCGCCCAGCGTCATGATCAGGTCGCCTTCGTGCGCGGTCGAGGATGCAACCGCAATCGCTGCCGGGAAATCCTCAACGAACTGCGTACGCGGCCCTTCGATCCGGCTCGCCAGCAATTCTGCGGTCACGCCGGGTATCGGCTGTTCGCTGGCCGCATAGATCGGCAGCACAAACACCGAATCCGCATCGGCGAAAGCGCCTGCAAATTCATCGAGCAGGTCGTGTGTGCGCGTGTAACGGTGCGGCTGGAATACGACATGAATGTGTTTGTAGCCGCACTCGCGCGCCGCAGCAAGCGTGGCGCGAATCTCGGTCGGATGATGGCCGTAATCGTCGACCACCGCAATGCCGCGCGCCGAGCCACGGTGCTGAAACCGGCGATCGACCCCGCGAAAATTCTTCAGACCCTCCGCGATCCTGTCCGGCGTCACCTCGAGCTGATGCGCAATGGCCACCGCGGCGGTGGCGTTGAGCACGTTGTGGCGCCCGGGAACGTGCAGTTCGAACGGACCCAGCGTAGTAGTTGCCGTTACCACCTGGAACCGCGAAAACGAACTCGCATCGCCGGCCAGCGGCTCGACGCGGAAGTCGGCCTCGCGCGTAATGCCATAGGTGAAAACGCGCCTGCGAGCGCGCGGAAGAATGGCCGCGAGCTGCGCGTTGTCGAGGCATGCGGTGACCGCGCCGTAGAACGGAACTTTATCCATGAACGCAAGATAGGCTCGCTCCACGTCGTCCATGTCCTCGTAGCAATCCATGTGTTCGCGGTCGAGATTGGTCACCACGGCGAGGATTGGCGACAACTTGAGGAACGAGCGATCGCTCTCATCGGCCTCTGCCACGAGGAACTGCGTCGTACCAAGCCGTGCATTTGATCCCATTGCATCCACGCGGCCGCCGACAACGACAGTGGGGTCGAGCCCGCCTGCACTAAGCACGCTTGCAACCATCGATGTGGTCGTTGTCTTGCCGTGCATGCCCGCGATGGCGATGCCGTATTTGAGGCGCATCAGCTCGGCGAGCATCTCGGCGCGCTGGATCACGGGGATCTTCCGTGCGCGCGCCTCGAGCACTTCAGGATTGTCCGCCCTCACCGCCGAGCTGGTTACGACTACCGTCGCTCCACCTACGTGGCCGGCCTCGTGACCTTCGTAGATGATCGCGCCAAGGCTCGCCAGTCGGTCTGTCACCGGGCTGCGGCGAAGGTCCGAGCCGGAGACTTTCATGTTCTGGTTGAGCAGGATTTCGGCGATGCCGCTCATGCCGATTCCGCCGATCCCGATGAAGTGCGCGTGCTGCGAGGTGGCGAACATGCGAGTACGAAGATTCAGGTTAGCATCCGGCAAGCGGAGGCGCCTGCAACGCGCCTTTTCGCAGAAAGTTGCGCGACTTTATTTTCAGTTGTGAACCGCAACATCGCAGTAAATCCGCTGTTCAAGAGAGACATGAACGGCGGGCCCCGGGACGGCAGGAAGCAAAAAGATTCTGGGAGCAAAGGCCGGACGGACCTGGCTAAGTTGATCGCAGGCCGTGGAACGGAGGAGTTATGAAACAGCTTGGCAAATGGATGTTGGGTGCAGCACTGGCGGCGGGTGGTTTTGCAATGACGGCGGTTCCCGCCCACGCCGGGGTTCGCATTGGCGTTGCAATCGGCGGCCCGGTGGCCTATGTTCCTCCGTGCCCTGGGCCGGGATATGTCTGGGTGAACGGCTACTACTCCAATGGCTACTGGGTACCGGGGGTGTGGAGCTACGTTGGAGTGCGCGAGCGGGTTCCGGAAGTCTACTACCGCGGCCGCGACTTTGACCGCGACGACTACTATCGCGATCGCGACAGGGATCGGGATCGCGACAGAGACCGTGACCGGGATCGTGACAGGGACCGCGACCGGGATCGTGACAGGGACCGCGACCGCCGGTAAGTCTATTAGATGAAGTGCAAGGCAGCGGCCTCCCGGATCGCGGGAGGCCGTTCTTTTGCCCCAAATCGCGACTAAAATACCGCAACTTTTTCGGGCGGAAGTTGTTCTATCATTTGGAAGCCGGTATGGGGCAACATTCCAGGCCGGCAGTGCTGACACCGAGCCGAAAGGCCGGGACCCGGCTTGATAGAAGATGAGGGCGGCACGAGGAGGATTTATGCGGAGTTGGCGCCTTGTTTTACTTTTGGCTGCGCTGTTCCTGGTTCCCTTCGGCATGAAGGCGAACGCGCAGGTCACGGTCGGAGTTGGAATCGGACCGGTGGTGGCCGGCCCGGTGGCTTATGGCCCCCCCGTGTGTTCGTGGGGCTACTATCCTTATTACCCTTATTCCTGCGCCCCTTATGGATACTACGGTCCTAGCTGGTTTGTGGGGGGCGTCTTCATCGGCGCGGGTCCCTGGTACGGCTGGGGCTGGCATGGCGGCTACCACGGCTACTACGGCGGCTATCACGGCCATTATGTGAACCACTACGGCGGATACGGCTATCGCGGCGGATATGGACATGGCGGATATCCTCCCGCGCACCCGGCTTCGGGGTTCCGCGGCGGTAACGGCGCTGGATTCCATGGCGGCGGGTTCGGCGGAGGACATTCGGTTGGATTCGCGGGCGGAGGCGGCGGCTTCCACGGCGGTGGTGGAGGCGGATTCCACGGCGGAGGCGGTCACCGGTAAGCACGGCATTTAGCCCTGGGGATGAAGGGCCCGTTTGCGATTGCAGACGGGCCTTTCTTTTGCTTCAGACCAGGTCCGAGCAGGCGCTGAAGGTGCTGCTGCCGATCGGAAGCGCGCCGGGCTTCAGGCCCGCTCAAAAAACCGTCGAAAAAACGGTCCAAGAGCGGCGTTTTTCGCACATTTCTGAATCAATATAAGTCATTTGTTATCAAGTTTATATGCTTTTTGTTCGCTTTTTCAGCCCCACATTCTAAAGGGGTTACAGAGGGGGGGGAGGGGGGTATGCATTTTCTGGTCCCGGAAAAGCGAAATGCCCGCGAATTCGAGCGGGCATTGGAGTGGGTTTTCTCTGACTATTATTAAGTTTAGCAGAGCCGAAAAGTGAATCGGCCACTCTCCCAAGATAGTTTTTCATAAGATAACCTTCTGATACAAAGCTGGTTGATTGTATTTCGCTTTTTCTTCCCGACTTGACATGTGTTCTTCTAAAGGCTTTTCCACAGGTTTACGCAGGGCCCTTGTACGAGAGCACCACGGGCTGGATTCAGCTTTACAAGAAGCGGTCTAACGATTCTCAGCCAGCTCAATCAAGCGGGCGGCGATGTGTTCGGCGGCACCGGGGTGGGCCTGGGTGCGGGCTGCCGCGGCCATGCGCGACAGGCGGTTCGGATCACGGAGGAGGGCGATCAGCTTGTCCTGCAACTTTTCCGGCGTTGCAAGGTCGGGTTCCTCGAGCATTTCGGCGGCCCCGGCTTTGACCAGTTCTTCGGCGTTGCGCTTCTGGTGCTGGTCGGCGGCGGCGGCGAACGGTACCAGCAGGGATGGTTTGCCCGCCGCAGCGAGTTCGGCCACGGTGGAGGCGCCGCTTCGCGCCATCACCAGGACCGCTCGGGAGAATCGGGCGGGCATGTCGTCGAGAAATGCGCTTACGGTCCAGCGCGCCGGATCAGCCTCGCTTGCCACGTATGCGGCCTGGGTCGCTTCGAGACTGCGAGGACCGCTCTGATGCAAGATCGTGAGGCCGGGAACCGCATCGAGCAGCGCGACCACGATTTTTGGGAGGGTCTGATTGAACAGGCGCGCTCCCTGCGACCCGCCAAATACGAGCAGGTGGGGGGCGGCACCGGGCGGGGGGTCGGAAATGGAGAAGAACTCTGAGCGAACCGGGATCCCGGTGACCTCGGCATTGCGGAACCAGCGCGCGGCGGCGGGAAAGTTGACCGCGGCTGCAGCCGCGCGCTTGCCGATGAGCCGGTTGGCGAGTCCGGGCATGGCGTTGGGCTCGAAGGCCATCACCGGGATGCCGAGTTGCAGAGCCGCGGCGGCTGCAGGGCCGGAGGCGTAGCCGCCGACGCTCAACACTGCGCCGGGTTGGAACTCGCGGAGGATCTTTCTGCACTCGAGAATGGCGCGGGGCAGGTCGAAGGCGGTGCGCAGTTTTGTCATCAGCGAGACGTTCTTGAGCTGGCCGACCTGGATGAGGCGCACTTCGAATCCAGCAGCGGGAACCATGCGGCCTTCGAGACCGCGCGGCGTGCCGACGAAGAGAATTTGGGCGTTGTGGCGCTCGACGAGGGCGCGGGCAACGGCTAGCGCGGGGATGATGTGGCCGCCGGTGCCTCCGCCGGCGATGAGGATGCGTAGGTTAGGCATTCGAAACGGCCCCCGGTGGAAACGACGGAACACGACAGGGGCTAAAGCCCAGGCCGATTATGCGGCTCTTGCGGCACGAGTAAACTCGTGCCCTGTTACAAAGCCCCGGGTCTCTTTTCACCATTAGCTTCTGCGGCACGGCTTGTGATTCCTTCAGAAGAGATGTTGCACCGTCCCTACGGGACTCCTTGTGGAATCGGGGGGGGCATTCCCCCACGCTGAAGCGCGGGGCTAACGAACGCTGCGCCTACGGCGCGCCAATCCGCGCATTGCCACTTCGGTTTCCCATGGAACCATGCCGTGTTACACAGGCTCAAAAAGTTGTTCACCGTTTGTTAGCTCCGCTCAGTCGACCTGGCGGGAGATGTTGAGCAGTATGCCGAGGCTCGCCAGCGTGATGAACAGCGATGTTCCACCGGAGGAGATGAGCGGAAGCGGAATGCCCTTCGTCGGCACCAGCGACAGCACCACGCTGATATTGAAGAACGCCTGAAGCAGAATGGCCGTCGTGATGCCGAATGCGGTGAGCCGAGCAAAGGGGTCCTGCGATTTAAAGGCCACGCGCAGGCCGCGCACAGAAAGCACAACGAACAGGATCACGACGAAGGCCGCTCCGATGAAGCCAAGTTCCTCAGAGATATTGGCGAAGATGAAATCGGTGGACGCTTCGGGCAGGTAGAAGAGTTTCTGCATGCCCTCCATGAAGCCCCGGCCCGTGAACCCGCCGGTTCCCACGGCGATGAGCGACTGGTTGATGTGAAACCCCGCGCCCTGGGGGTCCGCGCCGGGATTGAGGAACGCAAGGACGCGCGCGCGGCGCCACGGAACCATGAGAAGCAGAGCGGCGAGCGGCGGCAGCGCGACTGCAACGCCGAGCGCGAAGTAGCGCCACTCCATTCCGGCGAGAATGAGCAGCATGGCGGTGACGCCGCCGAGGACGAGCGCCGTGCCAAGGTCCGGCTGCTTGACCACGAGCAGGATGAAGACCACTGGCATCATCACGGCCTTGAGCAGCGTGTTCCTCCAGTCGCGCATCTGGTCGAGCCGCGTGTGCAGGAACCACGCGAGGAACAGGATCAGCACTGGCTTCGCGATCTCGGACGGCTGAAAGGTGAAGAAGCTGCCGAATCGGATCCAGCGGTGCGTGTTGTGCGAGCCGTGGAAGAAATACACCATGACCAGCAGGATGGTCGCGACGGAGAGCGCGGGATAGATGAACCGCGGCGAGTTGTAGCGCGTGTAGTCCACGCGCATTAGCACGATCATGGCGAGCACGCCCGCAAGCGCCCATCCGGCCTGCCGGCCGACGTAGATGTAGGGAGAGTGGTAACGCTCCTGAGCGACGACCGCGGAGGCCGAAAAGACCATCGCCAGCCCGACTGATACCAGCAGCAGGGTGGTAAAGAAGATCCACTTGTCGACGCCTACTCGCTTCGCCATATCCTCAAGCGTTCTGCCATACTTTCCAGCCCCGCCCTTCGTGGACGAGTTCCTTGAATACGCGGCCGCGGTGCTCGTAGCTCTCGAACTGATCAAAGCTGGAGCAGGCCGGCGCCAGCAGCACGATGTCTCCGGGGTGCGCCGCCTGCGCCGCGGTGTGCACGGCGCGCTCGAGCGTTTCGCACGAATGGATCGTAACCACTCCGCGCAGGTGCGACTCGATCTTCTGCGCCGCCGAGCCGATCGTATACACAGCCTTAACGCGCTCGCGCAGCAGCGGCGAAAGCACCGTGTAGTCGGAGCCCTTGTCCTTGCCGCCGAGAATCAGGTGGATGCCGCCGTCAAACGCGGCAATCGCTTTTGCGGTCGCGTCCACGTTGGTCGCCTTCGAATCGTTGTAGAACTCGACGCCGTTCAAGGTGGCCACGTATTCGAGCCTGTGCTCCACGGCCTTGAAGTTCTCGATTGCGCTGCGCACGATTTCGGCCGGGCAGCCGGCGAGGCGCGCCGCGCACACCGCGGCAAGCACGTTCTCGACGTTGTGCTCGCCTTTAAGGGGGATATTTTTGAGCGGCAGAATTGTCTCAGCGGGGGCGTCCGGGCCTGTCCTGAAAAGCACATGGCCGCCTTCGACCCACGCGCCATGGACAACGGCGTGCTCCATGGAGAACCAGTAGACGCGCGCTTTAGACCGGGCTCGCGCCTCGGCCGTGCGCACGTTGTCCGCATTCAGCACCAGGAAGTCGTCCTGGTTCTGCGCGGCGAAGATGCGCTCCTTGGCGAGGGCATAGTTCTCAAAGGATCCGTGGCGATCGAGGTGATCGGGCGTGATATTCAGGATCACGGCAATCTTTGGGTGAAACTGCTCCGTGCTCTCAAGCTGGAAGCTCGACACCTCAAGCACAGCCCACGTGTGGTCGGTGCTCTCGTCGATGAGCCCCACGACCGGCACGCCGATGTTGCCGCCGACGAGCGTCGGCAGGCCGGCGGCCTTGAGGACCTCGCCGACGAGAGTCGTGGTTGTCGTTTTGCCGTTCGAGCCTGTGATGGCGACGGTTTTGCCTTTGAGGAAACGTGCGGCAAGCTCGAGTTCGCCGATGATGGGCAGGCCGAAGCTCCGCACCTGTGCGAGTTCCGGCGTGTCGAGCGGGACGCCCGGGCTGACGACGATGAGGTCCTGCCGGCGGAACGTAAGAAGCCCGTGGCCCCCGGCTTCGACGTTGATGCCCTCTTCAAGCAGAGCGGGAATGTCGTTCGCAAGCGCCTCGGCGCTGCGCACGTCGCTTACCGTGACCTGGGCGCCGTGCCGGCGCAGGAACAGTGCGGCAGCGAGGCCGGACTTGCCCAGGCCCACGACCAGCACCTTTTTGCCTTTTAAGTCCATCATTGACAATCTGCCTTTAGCTTTCAGCTCTCAGCCGTCAGCTCTCGGCGCCCGCCCCTGTTTCCTGTTTATTGTGCACCGCCGAGGCATGCCGAAGCTGTGGTACTAGCGCAATTTCAGTGTAGTGAGTGCAAACAGTGCAAACACCAGCGCGAGGATCCAGAAGCGCGCAATCACCTTCGACTCGCTCCACCCCAGTTGCTCGAAGTGGTGGTGAATGGGCGCCATCTTGAAGATACGCTTTTTGCGCAGCTTGTAGCTGCCCACCTGGAGCAACACGGAAACCGCTTCAAGGATGAAGATGCCGCCAATAAAGGGCAGCAGCAGTTCCTGGCGAATGCTGATGGCCACGGTGCCGATGGCTCCGCCGAGCGCGAGCGAACCGACGTCTCCCATGAAGATTTCGGCGGGATGGGCGTTGTACCAGAGGAAGCCGATGGAGGCGCCAACCATGGAGCCGCAGAAGACTGTGAGCTCGCCGACGAGGGGCTGGCGCTGCAACTCGAGGTAGTCGGCAAAGAAGACGTGGCCGCTGACATAGGTGAGGACGGCAAGCGCGGCGGACGCGATGATGGTGCATCCGATAGCGAGGCCGTCGAGACCGTCGGTGAGGTTGACGGCGTTCGACGAGCCCATGAGCACGAACACCACCCACGCGACAAACGGCAGGAAGGCGAGGAACTCGAGGCCGTGAATGTGCATGGGCCAGTGCCAGAGCAAGTCGGGACGCAGGCTTTTGACGAAGGGCACAATGAGCTGCGTCGAAAACATCTTGAACTGCTGAAGGATCACGAGAGCGACAGCCACCATGACCGCGGCGATCGCCTGCCCGGCGAGCTTGGCGCGCGCAGTGAGGCCGAGGTTGCGGCGCTTGACAACCTTGATGTAGTCGTCGGCAAAGCCAACGGCGCCGAATGCGAGCGTGGCAAAGACTGCGATCCAGACGAAGGGGTTGGACGGGTCAGACCACAGGACGGTGGGCAGCAGGATCGCAATCGTGATTAGGACGCCACCCATGGTGGGTGTGCCGGATTTCTTCTGGTGCGACTTGGGGCCGTCTTCGCGGATGTACTGGCCGATCTGGAACTCGCGGAGCTTCTGGATGACGTAGGGGCCGATGATGAGGGCAATGAGCAGGGCCGTGCCCGAGGCGAACGCTGTGCGAAACGTCAAATAGCGAAAGATTCGAAAAGGATGGAAGAACGGGTAGAGCTTTTGATAGAGCAGCCAGTAAAGCAAGTGGCCTCCAGAGCCATTGTGGCCGAGGTCCCCGGCAGGCCGCGCGCGTGCAGGGGTTTCTTCAGGCGGAATTCAGCTCCGATTTTACAGGGAATGAGTGACGCGGCGCGGGATTGCCGGCGGGTGTGAACCATGGCGTTCAAGTTGGCGGCCCGATGTTGCAATCGCCTGTCGAATCCGGGAATTCCGGGGCAGATTGGGCCCGTGCCCTCGCAACGCCCGTGGCGCATCCAAGCTGAAGGCTGGCCTCTGCCGGCTTCGCTCAACCGGGCCTGGCGAGCCGGGTTGATTTTCCGGTTCGGCGATGGCTCATTCCCGAATTTGGGTATGGATGAGGGTCCGGAACTATGGCAACAAAGGTTACCAAATCGGGTTCATGGTAGCTTGACGGGGCCGAATCGGCAGGCCTAGACTCACTGGGGTTTGTGCCGATGTAGATGAATTGCGGCACAAACCGGGCCCAGGCCTGAAATCCAGGCCGAACTGGCGGTAAAGGAAGTTCAAACGGTATCGATCCTGCCGCGTCTTGTCCTTGCGCTGCGTCTTTTCGCACGGGCTCCGCGGCATGCGGCAGGAATGGAAGGAAACTGGAGACACGTATGGCTGTATTAACCCCGACCGTGACATTGGACCAGGAGATCAATCCCTGGGAGGCGCAAAGCGCCCGCTTCGATTTCGCGGCCCGCAAGTTGAATCTGGATTCGGGACTCTGGAAGGTTCTCAGCTCGCCCTCGCGCGAGGTCATCGTTCATTTCCCCGTCACCATGGATGACGGGCGCATCGAGATGTTTACGGGCTACCGCGTGCAGCACTCGCAGGCGCGCGGACCGGCCAAGGGAGGCATCCGCTACGCGCCGGATGTCACGCTCGACGAAGTGCGGGCGCTTGCAAGCTGGATGACGTGGAAATGCGCGGTCGTGAACATTCCATTCGGCGGGGCTAAGGGTGGCGTCATCTGCGATCCGAAAAAGATGAGCACCGGCGAACTGGAGCGCATGACCCGCCGCTACACGTCGGAGATCATCGAGTTCATCGGCCCTGAAAAGGACGTGCCGGCGCCGGATGTGAACACGAACGAGCAGACGATGGCGTGGATCATGGACACGTATTCCATGCACATGCGCCAGACCGTCACGAGCGTGGTGACCGGCAAGCCGCTGAACATCGGCGGCTCGCGGGGGCGGCTGGAAGCGACCGGCCGCGGCGTAATGGTGGCATGCAACGAGAGCCTGAACTATCTCAAGATGCCCATCGATGGCTGCCGGGTGATCATTCAGGGTTTCGGCAACGTCGGTTCGAATGCCGCGCGGCTCATGATGGAGCAGGGCTACAAGATCATCGGCATCGCGGAGAAGGACGGGGGCCTCTACAATCCGAACGGGATCGACGTTCACCAGCTCGTAGAGTTCAAGTACCGCAACAACACGCTACTCGGGTTCCGTGGCGCCGAGGCCATGCCCAGCAGCGAGTTGCTGGTCTCCGACTGCGAAATTCTGATTCCAGCGGCGACCGAGAACGTGATCACGAGCCGCAACGCGGAAAAGCTCAGAGCGAAGATCGTTGTGGAAGGCGCAAACGGACCTACCACAGCGGTTGCCGACGAGATCCTGGCCGACAAGCGCATCTTTGTCGTTCCGGACATACTCGCCAACGCGGGCGGCGTCACAGCAAGCTACTTCGAGTGGGTGCAGGACCGGCAGGGCTACTTCTGGAAGGAAGCGATTGTCAACGAGCAGCTCGAAACCATCCTCCGCGACAGCTTTGAAGACGTGATCCGCTATGCCGAGGCGCACAACGTCAACAACAGGATCGCAGCGTATATGCTGGCCATCGACCGCGTCGCCTTTACGATCAAGCAGCGCGGGCTCTACGCCTGAAGCTCAATTCTCGCGGTTCAACACAGCGGGCGGACCTCGGCGGTCCGCCCATTGTTTTTTCGCTCTCCACTCGTAATCGTCCGACCCGGATCTTTCGTTGCCATGTTGAGTGAAGACGCTTATCGTGGTGGTAGCAGTGTCCGTTGCGGGCACGCGACGAGCCAGGCAATTCTTCCCCAGGTCGTGATCAGGCAGGATGAGGCACGAAACTGCGCTTTGATTGCAAAGGACTTACATTGAACCTGCCCAACTCCATCACGATGAGCCGGATCGCCATGATCCCGCTGCTACTTTGGACGCTCTCGACCCACTTCCCGTGGCAGAGCGGCGCAGAGCAGGAGTTGCTGGCTTCGCTGCTCTTCGTGCTTGCCTCGATCACAGACGGCGTCGATGGTTACCTTGCGCGCAAGCGCGGCCAGATCACCACCATGGGCATGCTGCTCGACCCGCTGGCCGACAAGATACTCGTCACAGCAGCCTTCATTGCCCTGGTGGCCTTCGAGCCCCAGGTCGTCAAGGTCTGGATTTCAGTCGTCATCATCGGCCGCGAGTTTCTCATCTCGGGCCTGCGCTCCATCGCCGCGTCAGAGGGATTTACGATCCAGGCCAGCGAACTCGGCAAGCTCAAGACGATCCTCCAGATCGTCTCTGTCGTCTTCGCCATTCTTGCCCATCACTGGTTCGAGTGGACGTTCGGCTGGCTCATCATCCCGATCAAGTGGATCGCCATTGCCGCCATCTACTTCACCGTGGTGGTCTCCATCATCTCCGCCATCGACTATTTCGTCGCCTTCTGGAAGCAGATCGACCACGCGTCCAAGGACAGACGGAGCACCTCTTACGTCCTCAGCCGCAACAAAGGCACACAGCGCGCTAACTGAGCAGAAAGCCAGCCGTCAGGCTTCAATTGTCAGGGACCAGTCGAACTAGCGGGTGGAGGGGGGTCCACGTCAGGACGCGGGACCGACCCGTTCCAGTCTGGGCGTGAGGGCGGCACCGTGACAATCCGTCCAACAGAGTTCGTGTTCAGCTGATCCTGGTTTGCCCGATGGTCCACGACCTTGTAACCCCTGGGGATTTCGAATAGAGCCGGATCCGGCTCCGACGTCGTCAGTTTCTTTACCGAGAACACCTGCTTGCCGGTCTGAGGACTGTCGAGCATGGATTTCAGGTCGATGCCGAGCTTCGGCGAATACCAGAACTCGCGCGTGATGACCTTGGGCTTATCCCTCCCTATCCTGCCGGGATTGTAAGTGACGGTGGTCCTGTAACCATGCGTCTCCATCCCCAGCATAGTTCCCTGCCCCAGGTCCTCGGCCAGCATGAGTTCCTTGCCGCCACTCAGCAGTCCCGACTCGCCCACGAACGGCTGGTAGGTCATCTGCGTAGTCAGGTGGTAGTTCAAAAGCTCGCAAACCTCACTCCTCGTCGAGCAGTTCAGCCAGGTGTGCTGGTCAGGGTCGGTGATCTGAAAGACTGTCACCCCCGACATGATGTTGCTGCCCTGGGGAACTAGTGCCCTGCGCTCCTGGTAGATGCGCCCACGGCTGTCGCGCACAACGCGGCGCTCGTTCACGAGCGTAAACGCGCCGCGCCCCGACCACTCTTCCGCCAATTGCAGACTGAAGGGCTCGTTCTCGAGCGGCGGAAGGAAGATGCTTTCCATCGCGCCGCTTCCCTCCGGGCTGGCTCCGCCGTCGGAGAAATTCACCACAATCGACGGCTCGGAAGACGTCTGAGCATCGCCGCCCTGAATTGCGGGAAGGGTCAGCAGCAAACAGGCAAGGCACAATCCGACGCGCATGGTTCATCCTTCGGCTGCATGATTGTAACTCTGAAAGAATGAACTGCACGAATTAAGATATCCCAATGCCCCGGAGACGCCACAGGCTCCAGGTCATCGCCCGGAGCCTGTGTTTTGAGGCTACGCAAAGAGTCTTGACGCCGTCTTTGAAGCTACTCCAACTCTCGCTGTTGACTCGGTAACTGACGACTGAAAACCGGCAACTAACCTTACGCCATAGCATGCACCGGTTCCGGCACCCGAACCACGGGACTTGCCGGTGCGGCCGGCACCGCCGCCGTTCCGCGCGTGAGCCGATGAACGAAATGATACGGAGGCCACGGCCCTGAAAGCTGCATCTGGCAGTCCCGCAGAGCGGCGCTCGTCGATTGAAACTTGTTCTGATAGCGCTCCACGCACTTGCGGTCGATCAGGTGCGCCACGTCCAGCACCATCTTGCCGCTCTCGGTCAGCCGGCAGCTCACCTCTTCATCCAATGGATTGAAGAGCCGGTGCATCTGGAAACTGACCGCCCGCGCGCGTGTCTGGCGCTCACGCTGCCGCACGGCATTCTCCCGCAGGCTGGTCAGGTATTCGCGGCCAACGCCCTCGGCGGGAAGATGCCTGCTGAGCTCTTTGGCGCAGCAATCATCCACAAATATCTTGAGGTGCATCTCCGTCTTGCCGCGCAGTTTTTCGATATTCCCAAGGAACTGGCGCTGGTTCGACCGGATGGACTTGCGGAGGCTCTCGTCGTCATGAAAAACCGTTCCGAAGCGGAACGGCAGGACGGTCGAGTGTTGAAAGCAATCGGCAATGACCCTTGCGTGGTCCATGCCGGCTTTCTGGTCCAGGTTTTCTGCTGGATTGTGCTCGCTGACAATGATGGCCAGGTCACTGGCGGGATACAGGAAGACCTGATTTCCACTCACGCCATGAACGGTTTCTAAAGGAACTGGTTTGCGATGCCGGGCCAACTCTGGAAATGCTTGCTTTTCACCAATGCAGTAGGCATACCATGCCATGTCAGATCACTCCCTGGCGCCGCCGGTAAGCGACGCTCTGTTTGGACCTCTTCAACCCCGGGAACAACTGCATACTGGCGTGAGTGCCGGGTTTATATTCGGGTACACCCGGTCTTGACTATGCGCATGGTAGGCTCGCATTCATACAATTGGCAAGAACCGACACTGCATCCCATAAAAAAGGTAGCCCGCAAAAGTAACTTTGTATTCGTGTTGCTTCAACTCTGCTTTGCTTTATCGAAAACTGGGGCAAAACCGGTCAATCCAACGTCTGACCCCAATTTCTCCGACCGTCCACGGTCAACTCCCAAATCTGCCAGTCTGAGCGCCGCCGAGTCCGATCGGCTCCGGTGCATCTCGATCGCCGGTTTCTAAGCAGGCTGTGGAGTAACCCCCGGTCCCTGCGTCCTGATCCCCGGTTTCTTCCCCCTGAACCGGAACGCATACGGGTTCACATCCACCTGTGCGTCCTCGAATCCAGCAGCCGTAAGCCGGGCGGCAAACGTCTCCGGATTCACGACCGTCAACGTGTCGAACAGGTGAAGGAAACGGAAGAACCGGCTCTCCTTACTGTCCGTTCCGGCGAAGACCCCGCCCGGCCGCAGTACCCGCAGCACCTCCGCCAGCAGCCTGTCCTGAAGGGCGGGCGAAGGAATATGGTGCAGCATCGTGAAGCAGACAGCCGCGTCGAACGAATCCGCCGGAAGCGAGCTGTGCGTCGCGTCTTCACAGAGCACCGTCACCTTGCCCTCGTCGGTCTGCCGACGCAGTCGGTCCGCCATGCCGCAATGGATCTCCACGCAGGTCAGGTGCTTCACGCGGCCGGCCAGCTCCGTCGTCGCTGCGCCATACCCGGGTCCGACCTCCAAAACGTCCGCGCCCAGGTCCAGCCCCTCGAGCGTCCACGGGATTACGTACTGCTTTACGACGTCCCGCCAGCGGTTCGAATTGCACAACCACCGATGCGCCACGTTCATGGGCTCGCCTCCGGTGAAGATGGATTCGCTTCGATCATGCATCTTCGCATTGGCGAATGCCAGCGTATTCAACTCCGGCCGGGATAAAGGCCGGGTTCAGAAGGAATGGCAATTCATGTCGCGCAACGGGGGACGAGGCCGCGCAGACTCGCACCGAAGTCTCCGGAGCGTTTCCTTATGACTGCGCTTTGATCAAGCAACGTGAATGCAGGAGTCGATGAATTCCAGGATCTGCGTGGGAGGCATGGGCTTGGGCAGAATGGGCGGGATGGTTCCGTCTCTCTCCGCGGCTTTCGCCAGTTCGCCCGTCGCTCCGTTGCCGGAGATCAGCAGCACCCGGCACCCCGGATTGTGCGCAGCGTAGTAGCTCGCCAGTTCCAGACCGTTCATGCCTGGCATGACCACGTCTGAAATGAGAATCTGCGGGTTGAATACCTGTGCAGCGAGCCTGCCGTGCTCGCCGTCGTAGCAGACCAGAACGTCAAATCCCCGCTCCTGCAGAATGAGGCCGAGAGTGTCGGCAATCACCTCTTCATCGTCCACAACGACAATACGAACGGGCGCATCCTGGGCAAACATTTTATGTACTCTTTCTGAGAAATAGATAGGTTATGCCCAATGTAACCAAGCCTGTATTGCAGCCGTAACTGGGGATTTCCCTAGGTAAACTGACGCCCTGGCGGGGCAATTTTCCGGAATGAAGGTCAGCTGCGCGTTTCGGCGAGCGCCGGAACTCGCCTCAGCACCCGCACGAGCATGGCCGTCAGCAGCACTACGACCGGGATCGCGAGCAATATCCAGGCCAGCAGCGCCTGCGCCGCCATGATCGCGATCGGCACGAGCACCTGCGAGGGCGAGTGTATCAGCACTGCAATCGGCGAGTGCGCAAGCAGGCCAAGGTCGAGGGCGGGGCGCGCTATCATCGGCGTCAGCCTTGCGCCCAGCTTCACGAATGGCGCCACAAGCGCCAGCTGGAACGGCATCGCCGCGTAGTTCGCTGCCTGGATCGCCGGGAGGTTCAGCCGGAACACGATCGCGAGCACCGCGCAGAGTGCCGTGGGCACTCCGACCAGCGGAAAACAGCCCAGCACAAACCCCAGCGCAAGCGTCAGCGCCAGCCGCTCTGGAGAGATTCCCTCCAGCAGCCACAGCGCCGCCCGCTCCCTAACCGCCTTCCAGGTTGGAACATCGACGTGCATATCTATCTGACCTTAACCATTTCGATGCACAAAAGTTGCGAACGCGCCATAAATATCCCCGCGAGCCGAACCAAAGTGAGCATCGTGGACCGAGAAGGCTCATTCCGGGAACACGAACCCGCGCAGCCGCATCTGCGCGAGCACCCGTTCCACCTTCCAGTCCAACTCATCGGTCCCATCTACAACCAGGTCCGCATGCGCCGCCGTGGGCCGCACCCACGCAACACTTGCCGGGCGCACCGTGGTCTCATACTGCAGCCGCACCGACTCCCGTGTTCTTCCCCGCTCCACGACGTCACGGTTCACGCGCCGCTCGAAGCAGAGCTCATCCGGCGCATCGACGTACACACGCATCTGGAAAAGCGGAAGCAGCTCCGGGTAGGCCAGCGCAAAAATTCCCTCAACGATCAGCAATCCTCTTGCGCGCATCGTCTCCGTCCGTGCGGCCACGCGGGTGTGCGTCGCAAAATCGTAGACCGGCCGCTCGATCGCCTCGCCCCGCGCCAGCGCCGCTACGTGCGCCGCCAGCAGCGAGCTCTCGATCATCGCGGGATCGTCGAAATTTTGATGGGCCCGCTCGCCCGCAGGCAGGTGCGAGAGATCGCGATAGTAGTGATCGAGCGGGAAATGAAGTCCGCCCAGCGTCCGCGCCAGTTCCAAGGCCAGCGTTGTCTTGCCCGACCCCGAGCAGCCCGCGATTGCCATGACCACCGGAGGAAACGGCAGCCGCCCCGAATCTGCCTCCTGCGCGCTCACGGACGCGCTTCCGCCGAAGGCTCAAACTCCGCGGCAATCCGAGGCACGAGCCGCGTGAGCAGGGCCGCAAGCGTGCGCTCCACCTGCCGCCCGGTTTCCATCACTTCGATATGGCTCAGCTGCCCCTCGCCGAGGCCCGCCGCAACGTTCGTCACACACGAGAGCCCCAACACTTCGACGCCCATGTGCCGCGCCACGATCGTCTCCGGCACGGTAGACATGCCCACCAGCGTCGCGCCGAGTGTGCGGAACGCGCGAATCTCCGCCGGAGTTTCAAAGCTCGGACCCGGCGTCGCGACATAAATGCCTTCGTCGAGCGCAAAGCCTTCTTCGGCTGCCGCCTCACGCGCGAGTTGCCGCAGCCGCCGCGAATACGCCTCCGTCATGTCGAAGAAGCGCAGCCCCGCGCCGGGAATGAACGAGAAGCGCGGGTCATTGGGCCCGGTCAGCGGATTCCAGCCCATAAAGTTGATATGATCCGCGAGCGCCACAAGCTGGCCGATGCGGTAGCCCTCCTTGATTCCGCCCGCGGCATTGGTCAGCACCACGGCGCGGATGCCCAGCGCGCCCAGCACTCGCATCGGGAACGTGACTTCGGCGGGCGAGTAGCCCTCGTAGTAATGCACGCGCCCCTGGAGAATCGCGACCGGCGCGCCGCCGAGCCTGCCAGCCACCACGCGGCCGGAGTGGCCTTCCACCGTTGATTGCGGGAAGTGCGGAATCTGCGCGAATGGGACGACAATCTGATCCGTAACTGCTTCGGCCGCCGCGCCCAGCCCCGAGCCAAGCACGATGCCGACGCGCGGCGCGATCGCGCCCAGCCGCCCGCGCAGGAAGCCGGCAGCCTTTGAAACCTGCCCAAAGTACGAAGAGCTCATTGAATCTAATTTACTTGGATTCCGGCACTCTCATCACGCCCGGGAGCGGTGCGCAGCTCAGCGCTCATCCGTCGATCCTTGATTCGACGCGTTTGCGTAGGATTGAGCCCCTCCAGCTGGAGCCGCAAACACCTCGCGCACCGGCGCCGAAACCTGCAGAACCTTGTGAAGCGGCCGCGCGCCGCACGCCTCCGGCACATTGGACATTTGCTTCGCAAACACGCGATAGCTCATCGTTCCGGGCCGCAACGTCGACCAGTAGCTCTTTCGCGTAAGCAGCGGTTCGTTGAGATCGATCAGCTGGTTCTTCAATATCCGGATGCCGCACAGCAGGTTGTTCTCCGGCTGCAGGATCGTCTTGCCCGGGTCGCGCGCGGGCAGATGCTTGTCCGCCTCCCAGTCGAAGTCGCAGCCGTACCGCTGCGAATCCTCGTAGGTGAGTTGCAACAGGCCCTGCTGCCTCACGGTGCGGTGCGTCACGGGATCGATAACCGCCACCGCGGGGTCGGAGTGCCGCACATCGGCCGTCGTCCTCAATCCCGCCTCGGCCCCGGCCAGCGCCTGGAAGAAGTACGCCCAGTACGCACGCTTGTCCGCCTCGCTCAGCGAATTGAACCGCGGGCAAAAGGGCCGCACATCGCGCGCCACCGCGGACGACAGCAACTCCGGCGGCAGGTTTTCCTCGATTACCACATCCCACTGCGGGTCCCACGGATCGTCTCCCCGCAACTCCACCTTCTTTACGGCGATCGGCGTTGGAGGCGCAGGCTTGATCTTGTGCGGAGGCACCGGCCCAGGCGGCACAGGAACGGGAGGCTGGATCACCGGAATCGCCTGCCCTTTCGCGCCGGGCTGCGACTGCGAAGTTAACTGCGCGGACTCTGCCTGCGCGGGCTGCGGTTGTTGCGCCTCGGAAAGCGCGCTTGTTGCGGCTGGCTGCGCGGGCTTCTCCACTTGTGCTTGTGACTGCGAAATCGCCGTCATAACCGCTAGCCCGAGCACGACCCATGCCGAATTGGAGAATCTCGCGCGCACGAGAATCTCAGATGCGACACCATTTCAAAAAAGTTGTGTCCAGCGAAGGTTGCTTCTCCGGCAGTTATCGCGCATCTTTATGAAATTAAAATGGTTGACTCGATTTGGAGAATATGTCGCGGAATGGCATAAGCCTTAGGAACAAATGCGCACGAGCGAACTGGGGAGCTTTCTGCTCGAGGACGGGGTGATCGCGGTCACGGAAACGATGTGGACAATCCATGTCTAATTGGGTTATTGCCTCGCCTCTATCGCAGTTCAAATCATCGAGGCAGCTCAAGGAGATTCATACATGAAGCGCTTCTTACTTTGCGCCGCAATGCTCGCCCTTGTATCCGCTTCGGCATTTGCCGCGAAGAATTCCGATAAGATCACGATTGGGCGCACAGTTACCGTGGGCACAACCCAACTTCCTGCCGCCGATTACAAGGTGACCTGGAGCGGGACTGGCTCCGACGCCCAGGTGACTCTCACGCACGGCAAGTCCGTTGTCACCCTTCCGGCCAAGGTCACCGAGCACAAGAACAACGTAAACAGCCTTGTGCTGGTCGATAAGGATGGGTCTACCAGCCTTATTGGCATGGACCTCGGCAACGTGACCGTTGAGTTTACGCCCTCCCCCAGTTCCGGGCAGTAGCTCAATTCAAACCAACCCGGCGCAATGCCGATCTGGCTGTTTGGGCCTCGCGATTCCCCTTCCTGTCGTTCGTGGAAGGGGAATCCTTTTTTTGGGGGGCGGTTCTCACTTCTTGTGTGTGATGTTCTGCGTCACCTTGTAATTTCCCGGCGTCCCGGTTACCGCAATCGGAATGACCGCACCTGCGGGCTTCTTGCGGAAGAACGGCGAGAGCGGCCGCAGCAGGAACGACTTGAAACCGGTCGCATCATGCGCGATGCTGGCCTTCGTCGCGACGCTGCCCGTGAGATGGACGGCCTCAGTATGGAAGTTGAACGTGCCGTCGAGCTGCGCCCGCGCGCCGGCCACCTCGAAAACGAGGCCGTGCGTTGTGAGCACCTCGTTGCGAATCGTAACAGGCCCTGCCAGGGATGAAATCGCGTCCGCGCTCTCCGTCTCGTCATGTTCCGCTTTCCCGCCCTGCGCCCGCTGACTGAATGCGGTGAGGCTCTTCTCCGATGAGCTGTCGGTCATCCGCTCAGCCGGGACATCGAATGCGCCATTGACGTGAAGACGGTCCCAGAACCCGATCTTCGGGTCCTCGGGCGTCAGGACCACGTGAGCATGCAGATCCACAGGCCCGGCGATCGGGATGGGACGCAGCATGAAGGGCCGCAGCAGGTCCTCTGCCCGACCGCGCTTCACGCTGAGGTCGATGTTTGTCTCCTTTCCGTGTGGACCCGCTACGCTTCCGGCCGCGTCGATCGCGGTTTTGCCGGTCTGCAGTTGCATTGACCGGAACGTCACGTCTCCATTCAGGCCGTTCACCGTGCAATGGAGCTTGCCCGCAACCGGACTCGGCCTGCCGCGATCCACGTCGAAGTCCGGGGTCTGAGTATCTGCTTCAGCCTCGATCGCATCGAGACGGCCGGTGAAGCGGCCGGATGACGACAGAGTGCCGGCAATCTGGCCCAGGTCATGCAGGTCGACGCGGTTGAACGTGAATTCGCCGGAGAGCAGGGTCTCGCCCGGGGAGCGCGCGCTGAGCGGCCCGAAGACTCCAGATGCGCGGATCTGCCCGCTCGGGAAAGCGTTGTCCATATCTACCGCGAACCGCATCGCCTCGCCTTTGTGCACATTTTCAATGTGCAATTGACGCACCTTGAATGTGAACCTGCCGTCGTGCACGCGCAGAATGTCGAGCACCGAATCGTGCACCTCGATCTCGAGGATCTGCGTGTCTGGCCCGGTAAAGTCGCCGGCGCTGCCGGCGGGGAAATCCTCGTGCGCGGCGCGGGTTCCCGGGGGCGGCAGCACCATGTGGACACCCGTCATATCCACCAGCGCAATCCGTTTTCGCAGCAGAAACAGGTCAGGCCACCGGCCCTGCACAAACAGCGTCTGCACGGTCCCGATGGGCGGCTGGTCCGGCGCGGACTTGCGGCGCACCGTGATGCCGGTGGCGATGAAGCCCGGGTGCGGGAAGTAGGTGCGGTGATAGCGCGTGATCGTGACCTGGCTGCCGAACACGTCTTCGATGAGCGGCTTCACCTCGCGGTAGCGGTAGGGCCAGTGCTCGCCCGCGAACCAGATTCCCGCCATCACGCCGGCAAGCACGACGAAGCTGGCAGCGATCAGCCAGGGGCGAGCGCGGCGGAAGGATAGCAGGCTTGAGCGCGAAGATCGGCGGGATTGCTGAGCGTGCTCCTCCGGCGGTGTTTTTTTGTTCGGCCGGGGAACGCTCGCATGTGCCATCGATCCTCTTTCCGCGCGCGGGGACTGAAAGCGCGGGCCAGATATTTTGAAGATGCAGGGCGCAACCAACGTTGCTTTACCGGCAGCATGCGATCTGGATCCACGTTTTCGTCATTGAACGTTGGGCGTTGTGACAATTGCCAGATGCCACGAGCAGGAAGAGTGAACTGCGGACCACGAACGGTGAACTGCGAAGTGTGAACTATCCTAATCCCATGTGCCGGAATATTAAATTGCTGTTCAACTTCGACCCGCCGGTGACCGACGACGAAATTCGTGCGGCTTCATTGCAATATGTGCGCAAGATCAGCGGGTTCCAGAAGCCGTCGAAGGCGAACGAGGCGGCATTTGCGCGGGCGGTGGATGAGGTGGCCGCGGCGAGCGCGCGGCTGCTGGCGGAGCTGGAGACGAGCGGGCCGGCGCGGAACCGGGAAGAGGAGGCGGCGAAGGCGCGGGCGCGGGGGTTGGCGCGGTTTGGGGATTGAGCTCGAGTCAGCCGTCCGTCTTCTTCACGTCGGACTCGTGCATGACCCCACGCTCGTCGATTCTGAGCACCCACCTCGAGCCCCGGCAAGATAACCAGGAAGGTGGACGCTCCACCGTGCCCGACGCGATGATATTGTCGGGAATACCTTCTTCATCTGCGTCGAGATCAAACGCAGTGCCTTCCATCCCTTCTTCGAGATTCACTGGTCTGCCGTGTTCGTCTTTGGCAGTTTCCTGATGAGTTAAGCAAAGAATCCCGCCGAATAGACCGTTGAAATCCGCCCAGACTCGCATCTCTCTCTCCCCGGACATGGTTCTTCTGTGCTTTTCTTCGTCTACCCAAGGAAAATTCCTGCGATTGACGCGCTGATCAGGTTGGCCATGGTGCCGGCGAGCATGGCGCGGACGCCCAGGCGCGCGAGATCGTTGCGGCGTTCGGGGACCAGCGCGCCGATGCCGCCGATCTGCATGCCGATGGAGCCGAGATTGGCGAAGCCGCAAAGCGCGAACGTGGCAATGGTGAACGAGCGCGGCGAGAGCGCGGCCTTGTGCGCACCGAGGCCGATGTAGGCGATGACCTCATTGAGCGCCATGCGCGTGCCGAGCAGGTTGCCGATGACGCCGCAGTCGTGCCACGGAATGCCGATGAGCCAGGCGATGGGCGCGAAGACAAAGCCGAGGATGGCGCCGAGGCTCGACGGAACCCAGGGCAGGCCGCCGTGGATCCACGCGAGAAGCATGTCGAGCAGCGCAACAAGCGCGAGGAACGAGATGAGCATGATGGCCACGTTCATGGCCAGCTTGCCGCCGTCGATGGTGCCGCGGGCAATGGCTCCGATCAGGTTCTCGTCCTTGTGCTGTTCGTCGCGCGGGATGACGACTTTGCCCTCGGTGTCGGGGATTTCGGTTTCGGGCACGAGCATCTTCGCCATCAGGATGGTTCCGGGCGAGGTCATGATTACGGCGGAGAGCAGGTGGCGCGCTTCGACGCCCTGCGAGATGTACATGGCCATGATGCCGCCGGAGACGTGGGCCATGCCGCTGGTCATGATGGTCATGAGCTCGCTGCGCGTGGCGCGGGAGAGGAACGGGCGGATGGTGAGCGGCGCTTCTGTCTGGCCCATGAAGACAGAGGCCGCTACGTTCATGCTTTCGGCGCCGGAGATGCGCATGGTCTTGAGCATGACCCACGCCATGCCGCGGATGATGATCTGCATGAGGCCGATGTGGTACATGACGGCGAAGAACGCGGAGATGAAGATGATGGTGGGCAGCACCTGGAAGGCGAAGATGGAGCCCGAAGCCGGCGAGATGACCTTGCCGAATGCGCCGGCGTTGGGCAGGCCAAGCTCTCCGAACAGTATCTGCGTGCCGGCGAATGTCGCGGAGAGCATCTGCGTTACGACATTGCCCGCCCACGCCATGGCGCGCTGGCCGAAGGAGAAGCGGAGAACCAGGAATGCAAAGCAGATCTGGAGGCCGAGGCCCCAGAAAATTGTCCGCCAGCGGATGCGGCGGCGGTCAGTGGAGCCAAGCCACGCGGCCGCCAATACGGCTAGAACTCCCAATACACCGGTGAATCGATCCACGGGGCTCCTTAACGGCAGCGGTCAGTGATCAGTGGTCATTGATCAGTGCACCTTTGCCAGCGATCAGGAATTGCATGAAGAGCCTGTATGACCAGGGAGCCTCACATACACCGCGAGTGGAGGCGGCTGCGAATGCGAATGAGCCATTCTGAGCACTCTTCACTGATCACTGATCACTCTGTTTACCTTATCAGCACCGGCGAAATAGGCTTTGGCGGATTCGCGATCGAAGACGGTGCCTACCAGGGGCGTCTCGAAGGTCGGCGGCTCGGGGGAGATCAGGATGGCATTTCTAAGGCGGCGCAGCGGCTCCGCAAGCAGGTCGTGGGTGGTGGCGTAGATCGTCGCAATGGGCTGGCCGGGTTGCACGCGGGCGCCGCGGCGGGCGTGGAACTCGACGCCTGCGTGCGGATCGACGGGCTCGCCGGCCCTGTCGCGTCCCGCGCCGGTGCGCTGCACGGCCCAGCCGATCTCCATCGTGTTCATTTCGGCAATGACGCCGCTGTCCCAGGCTTCAAGGACCCTTGTCGCGCCGGGCTTGTGGGTGGCACGGAGGTCATCGAAGACGGAGAGGTCGCCGCCCTGGGCTTCGACCATCCGGAGAAAGACGTCGAGAGCCCCACCGCTCGAGAGCGCATCCTCGGCCATCTGGCGGCCGATCTCGGGGAGCGATGCCTCGCCGCCGAGGTTGATCATCCATCCGGCGAGTTCGAGAGAGAGCTCGCGCAGGTCGTCGCTTTCGGGGGAGGTTTTGCCGCGCAGGACTTCGACACATTCGGCGATCTCGATCCAGTTGCCGGCGGCGCGGCCGAGCGGCTGGTCCATGTCAGTCAGCAGCGCGACGGTGCGGGTTCCGGCGGCTTCGGCGGTGGCGACGAGGAGGGCGGCGAGGTACTCGCACTGGCGGCGGTCGCGCAGGAAGGATCCAGAGCCGGTTTTGACGTCGAGAACGAGCGCGTCGAGGCCGGCGGCGAGCTTCTTGCTGAGGATAGAAGCGCAAATGAGGCCTGCGTTTTCAACTGTACCGGTGTGGTCGCGGAGCGCGTAGAGTACGCGGTCGGCGGGGACGAGTGTCGGCGTCTGGCCGACGATGGAGGCGCCGCAACGCGCGATGACGTGCTCGAATTCATCAAGCGATAGCTCGGTGCGGTAGCCGGGAATGGATTCGAGCTTGTCGAGCGTGCCGCCAGTGTGGCCGAGCGCGCGGCCGCTAATCATGGGTACGGCGAGGCCGCAGGCTGCCGCGATGGGCGCGATGAGGAAGCTGGTCTTGTCGCCGACACCGCCGGTGGAATGCTTGTCGACTGCGACCTTGCCAAGGCGCGAGGGGTCGAACTTCGCGCCGGAGTCGCGCATGGCGATGGTGAGCGCGCGCGTTTCGTCGAGGGTAAGGCCGCGGATCCACGAGGCCATGAGCCACGCGGCGAGTTGCGCGTCGGAGATGGAGCCGTCTGTCACGCCGGCGACGAGGAAGGTGATCTCGTCCTCGTTGAGCGCGCCACCATCGCGCTTTTTGCGGATCAGGTCGACCGCGTGCTTCGCCAGACCAGGGATCGGGCCGTCTTGGGGATCAGCTTTCATCGGAGTGGGCCTTACTCCATCTTGAGAAAAAAGGCCATCGGCAGCAACTCGGCAAACGGCATGGTGACCATGCCCTTCGCCGACGGAAATACGATTGGCGTTTCTGGAGCGATGAACTCGGCGAGCACCTGGCGGCATGCGCCGCACGGAGGGCTTGGCGCATCGTTCAGGTTTGTCACGGCAACGGCCATGATGCGGATCTGAGGGCCGTGCTCCGCAACTGCGCGTACGACTGCGGAGCGCTCCGCGCAGATGGTCAAGCCGTAGCTGACGTTCTCAACATTCGCGCCGGTGACGATAGCTCCGTTGGAGAGCTGCAAGGCTGCGCCTACGCGGAACTTCGAGTAGGGCGCATAGGCTCGTTCCGCCGCAACTCTTGCCCGGTTCATCAACTCTTCGAGCGCGGGCTGAGCCAGATTCGTCATCATCAGTGCGTCCCCGAACTCAAATGTGGGGCGAGGATTAGAGGCTAATGCATTTGAGCCGGCTCTGTACACTCGAGGCGAGGCCATCGGTGCATTCGATTCAGCGCCTGGTTGCGGGTCTGCTTCTGTACGGTGCGACAGCTTCATTTCCAGTATCGGGGCAGGGGCTGGCTACATCCGCAGCTCAAGCACAGGCGGCGCCTGTCTTTGACGTCGCGGCAATTCATCTTCATGAATCGCAGCCGCATGAGCACAATTCCATCTGGAGTTCGCCGTTCGACGGGAGATTCAAGGCCGAAAACATCTCGGTGAATGCGCTCATTCAATGGGCCTACGAGATGCCGCAAACTCGCATTCTTGGCGCACCCGCATGGACTGGCAAGACCTATTTCAATATCGATGCCACGGCCGACCCTTCCGTCGATCACCAACTGAAGGGTCTGACCTCTGACGCCGGACGCAAGCAGAAAGAAAAGATGGTCCAGGCGCTGCTTGCCGATCGCTTCAAGCTTGCCGCTCATTCGGAGGCGCGGGAGTTGCCAATTTACGAGCTCGTGGTCGCCAAAGGCGGCGCCAAACTCGGGCAGACTCATGAAAATGGCTCGAGCGTCAACACGGGCACCGGACGCATCGAGGTCCAGGGATCAAACAGCGTGGCAATTCTCGCCGAGGAACTCTCCAAGGTCGTCGGCCGCATCGTGGTCGACAAAACCGGCATGTCCGGCCGCTACGATCTCAAACTGGAGTACGCCCCAGACGGCAGCGCCATGCCGCTTGCGAAAACAACCGGCGGGTTCACGCCCGACTCTGGCCCGTCGATCTTCACGGCGCTCGAGGAACAGCTCGGTCTGAAGCTCAAGCCGGGGAAGGGACCGGTACAGGTGCTCGTCATCGATCACGTGGAGATGCCTTCGGCGAACTAGAAGTCGGTCATTTGCGATCTTGGGTCAGAGTTTGCGGTCCGCATATCGCCGTGATATCCCGGCAATTGGCCTCGCTTCGGTACACCCTTGTTTTTCACGGCTTCCCGAGGGCCGGCGACTGATTTTTCAAGTCTTCTCCACTTTTATCCGATAAACAATTCGTCGAGCTGCGCGTGAGGACTGCGACCAAAAGGGTTGCGCAGGCCTCTCTCGCGCGCTGGCTGATTGGGAGCTATGGACGAATTAACAAGGGAATTTCTCATCGAGAGCCAGGAAGGGCTGGACCGCATGGAGCGGTGCCTGACCCAGCTTGAATCGACGCCGGATGACGCGGGGCTGCTGGCGGAGATCTTCCGCGCCGTTCATACGATCAAGGGAACCACGGGATTCCTGGGCTTCAAGCGGCTGGAGAAGCTGGCCCATGCGGGCGAGAACCTGCTTGGGCAGTTGCGAGATGGGAAGCTGGCCGCAACGCCGGAGATTATCACGTGCCAGCTGCAATTGCTGGACGTGCTCCGTTCGATTCTGAAGCTGATTGAAGAGCAGGGCGAAGAAGGCGGCGGAGATTGTGCGTCCACCGATGAGACGCTGATCACGCGGCTGGAAGAGTTGCAGAATCCGGAGGCAGTGAAGGCTACCGCGCACGCGACGGCGAGAGCGGGCGGCGCTGCGAAACCCAAGTCATCGGGTAGCCGCAGACGGAAGACGGCAAGCGCGGCATCGGTAGCCGCGCCCATGGACCCGATCGTGGAGCTTCCAGTGGCGGCCGGTCCGGGCCCGGTCGCCGCGGAAGAGAAAGACATTTCCGGAACGGGTGCCGAGTCGCACGGGACTGCTTCGAAGTCAGCGCCTCCGCCGGATTCGATGCCGAGCTCCAGCTCCGCTGCTGAGAGCACGCTGCGCGTAGATGTGGCGCTGCTGAACCGCATGATGAACCTGGTGGGCGAGCTGGTGCTGACGCGCAACCAGGTGTTGCAGGCAACGGCTTCGGATGCGCGCATGACGATGCTTTCCCGGCGCCTCGACATGGTGACGGCCGACCTGCGCGAGAGCGTGATGAAAGCGCGCATGCAGCCGGTGTCGAATATCTTTTCCAAGGTGCCGCGCATGGTGCGCGACATATCGCGCGACCTGGGCAAGCGCGTGCGTCTGGAGATGGAGGGCCAGGACACTGAGCTCGACAAGAGCCTGCTTGAGGCCATCAAGGATCCGCTCACTCATGCGGTGCGCAACTCGCTCGATCACGGCATCGAGCCGCCGAACGTGCGCGAGAAGAGCGGGAAGGATCCCGAGGGGACTCTGAAGCTGCGCGCCGCGCAGGAAGGCAGCCACGTAATCGTCGAGATCTCCGACGACGGATCCGGGATTTCGGTCGAAAGGGTGCGTGCGAAGGCAATTGAACGCGATCTGATCACGGAGGAGCGCGCCGCCCAGATGTCGGAGCGCGAACTGCTGCAGCTGATCTTTGTGCCGGGGTTCTCAACCGCTCAACAGATCACGCATGTAAGCGGACGCGGCGTCGGCATGGACGTGGTGCGCACCAACGTGGAAAAGATCGGCGGAAAGATCGAGATTGATTCGCGCGTCGGCAAGGGAACCACACTGCGCATGCGGATTCCGCTTACGCTGGCGATCGTGCCCGCACTGATTGTGCGCAGTCTTGGACAAAGCTTCGCGTTGCCGCAAGGGGCGCTGTCGGAACTGGTCCATGTGCCCCCGGGACAGGCTGACTCGGCGATTGAATGGATCGAAGATGTGCCGCTCTACCGCCTCAGAGGCCAGCTGCTCCCACTTGTCCTGCTCGATCGCCTGCTTATGCCGGACCGGGATCACGATGCCGGGTCCGGATCCGGAGGCTTCATCGCCATTCTGGAGTCGGATGGGCGGCGCTACGGACTGATTGTCGATGAACTTGCCGATCCCGAGGAAATTGTCGTGAAGCCATTGAGTCCGGTGCTCAAGGACATCGGCGTATTTTCGGGCGCCACGGTGCTTGGTAACGCCGATCTGGCTCTCATTCTGGATCCGGGAGCCATCGCGGGAAAAGCTGGAGTGAAGCTGCTCAACGAAAGCGATGTGGCGGAAAACAGGCAGGCCGTTGAAGATGCCGGCTCGCGCCGCGAGTATTTGCTTGTCGAAGTCGGCGGGCGCCGCGCTGCTGTTCCGCTCGGCGACGTGCTTCGAATCGAGCAACTGCCGGTGAAGCGGGTGGAATACATCGGCCATCAGCCGGTGCTCAACTTCGAATCGCAGCTCATGCCTCTGGAGGATGCGGGCGGATTGATTTCCTCGGATGTGAATCCGGAATCGCAGATCATCGTCGTGGTGTGCCGCGAGAGCGACCGCCTGGTGGGCATTGCGGTCTCCCACGTTCTGGATGTCGCCTCCGGGGCCGAGGTGTTTGAGGCCGGAACGACGCGTCTTGCCAAGGGCGTGACGCTGCTGAAGGAACGGATGACCAGCGTGGTGTATGTGGCGGGCGTAGCGGCCATTCCTGCAGATGTGGGCGAACTGGAAGAGCAGCAACCGGCAGGAGAGATATCAGCATGACGAGAGCACACGAAGCCGTTGCCACGCGAACCGATGCGGCGGCCCCGAAGGCAGACCAGGAGAAGAATCAGGAGCAGATCTGCTCTGTTCGCGTAGGCGATGATTTGTTCGGAATTCGGATCACACCTATTCTCGAAATCGTCGGTGGCGCGCGGCCTCAGACTGTCCCGCTGGCGCCGGCGTTCGTAGGCGGCCTGGTGCACTATCGCGGCGACGTGCTCACGACGGTGAGCCTGCGCAGCCTGCTCGGCCTGCCGCAGCGCGATGGCGCGCAGGACCTGCTTGTAGTGGAGAACCCGAGCGGATTCTTCGGACTGCTGGTGGATTCGGTGGTCGAAGTGCTCAAGCTCTCATCCGCGGATTACGAGCCGAACCCCTCAACAATGCGGGAGAACCGCCGCGCACTGTTTGCGGGCGTGTACAAACTCGAGAACGGACTCCTGATCATGCTCGATCCCGCGTGCCTTGAACCCATGCACCTCGCCAGGTTTGATCCGGGAGCCGGAGGAAGATCATGCGCGCACTGATCGTCGACGACTCGCGCTTCGCGCGGAAGATGCTTCGCATCATGCTGGAGCGGGAAGGCGTGGAGTGCGAGGAGGCCGAAGACGGGCAGACCGGATTGAGACGACTGCACTCCGGAACCCACTATGACGTGGCGCTCGTGGATTGGAACATGCCCAAGATGAGCGGGCTGGACATGGTGAGGAAGCTACGTAGCGAAGGGCTTGACGAGGTGAAAGTGATGATGGTGACCACCGAGAGCCAGGCCGACTTTATTGAGCGCTCACTGAATGCGGGGGCGAACGAGTACCTGATGAAGCCCTTCGACGAGGAGGCCCTTCGCGAAAAGCTGGCGCTGATCGGCATCGAGGAGCGCTAGCGCATGCCCGCAGGGACGCGATCTCGCATTCTCGTAGTGGACGATTCGGCCGTAATGCGGAGCCTCTTGCGCTCCGTGATCAACGCCGATCCACGACTGGAGGTCGTGGGCAGCGCAACAGACGGAGCCGCGGCTCTGGATGCAATCTCCACGCTTGCTCCGGACCTGGTTCTTCTGGATGTGGAAATGCCCGGCATGGACGGGCTGACCACGCTGAAGCGGCTGCGCACGAACGGATGCCGAGTTCCCGTAATCATGTGCAGCTCCCTGACTATGCGCGGCGCACGGGTCACTATTGAGGCGCTGGCCAACGGCGCTGCCGACTACGTGGCGAAGCCCGCGGGACAACAAAACCGCGAGCAGGCCGCGCGCACTTTGAGCCAGGAACTGATTCCGAAGATTCATGCGCTTGTGTGGGCTCCTCGCTGCCAACAACCGCCCGTTCCCAATGTTCATAGCGGTAGTCACTTTGCCCCTGTCTCCGCGGTTCACTCGAGCGTGCCTCCGTCGATCGTCGCGATCGGCGTGTCAACCGGGGGCCCGGCTGCACTCGACCAGGTGCTTCCTTTTCTCCCTGCTGATTTTCATCTTCCCGTAGTTGTGGTGCAGCACATGCCGGAGATCTTCACAGGGCAGCTCGCCGAGCGCCTGAATGAGAGGTGCGGCCTGAGGGTGATGGAAGCCGCCGAAGGCAACGCCATCACTCCAGGAAAGGTTCTTATCGCGCGAGGCAACTGGCACATGGAGGTGACTCCTCACGCGCGCCCGGCGCTTGATCCGGTTGCGCACCTTACCCAGGCGGCGCCCGAGAATCATTGCCGGCCCTCGGTCGACGTGTTGTTTCGTTCGCTGGCCGCGGTCTACTGCGGCCGCGTACTGGCAATTGTACTTACCGGCATGGGCTCCGACGGGCTGGCCGGCTGCCGGTTGCTGCGCTCACAGGGTGCAACGGTGCTGGCGCAAGACGAGGCCACCAGCGCGGTGTGGGGAATGCCGGGGGCAGTTGCAATGGCCGGCCTGGCACACCGCGTGATGCCACTCAACGCGATTGCACCCGAGATCCTTCGCCTTTCTGCGCGCAGTTCGAACGAGGCGCGCGCAACCCGGCAGACGGTGGTTTAACCGTGCATACAAAGCGCGCCACCCATACTCCCGTTGACTACGGATACCTGCGCCGGGTTGTCCTCAAGCATTCGCATAACGTTCTGCACTCGTCGCGCGATTACCTGTTCGATTCACGGTTGTCCGTGCTGGTGAGAAACAGCGGAATGAATACCCTGCACGAGTTGGTTGAACATCTGCGACAGAGCGGCGACGCGAGGCTCGAAGCAGCAGTGGCCCACGCAATGACCATCAACGAAACCAGCTTCTTCCGCGACAGCCGTCCATTTGAGCTGCTTCGGACCGAGTTGTTGCCACAGCTGGTGAACGCTCGCCGAAGCACACGCTCGCTGCGCTTCTGGAGCGCAGCCTGCTCAACAGGGCAGGAGGCATACAGCCTGGCCATGCTCGTGCGCGCAGAGTTCCCCTTGCTTTCTCAGTGGAGCGTGCGGGTGGACGGGACGGATATCCGCGAAGACCTTGTCCGTTATGCCGCACAGGGCCGTTATGCCCGCATGGAAGTGAATCGCGGGTTACCGGCACGGCACATGCTTCGATTCTTCGAGCAGAGCGGCGACGACTGGGTGGCGCGCCCCGAGATTCGCGCACTTTGCTCATTTCGTCAGGCGAACCTGGGCAATCCTCCGCTGGCGTATGAACAGTCTTTCGACGTCATCCTGCTGCGCAACGTGATGCTTTACTTCGGACAGGAGACGCGGCGCGCGCTTCTGGCGGAAGTGCATCGCCTGCTGGCTCCAGACGGAGTGCTGCTGCTCGGCTCGAGCGAACAACCGGCCGACATGTCGCTGTGGCGGTCAGCGATCGCCGGTGGTACGTGTTATTTTCGGCCCAAGGCCAGTCGTCAGTGATCAGTGGTCATTGATCAGAGGCCCATCCATGAAATCTCGCGGCGTTAGCTTTCGACTTCCAGCAGACTTTGCATTTCCACCTGGAGGCGCGCGGTGATTTGCGCCTCGGTGGTTTCGGGCGTGAATCGAATTGGCTTGCCGACGCGGACTTCAAGGGTTCCCGAGCGAAACCAGCCGCGGCCTCGCTCCTTCAACTCGCCGAGCCCGCGCAGGGCCACCGGCAATACGGCGGTGTCGGCCTGCTTGACGAGCAATCCGATGCCGGGGCGGAAGCGGGCTAGCTGACCAGCGGCCGAGCGGGTGCCCTCGGGGAAGACAAGCACGTTGAATCCGCGATCGAGGGCTTCGCCCGCGCGCGCAAAGCTGCGCTGGAAGTCGCGCAGGCGTGGAAGTGGAAACACATTGAAAAGCGCGGTGATAGCCAGCCACGCGGGCGGCCCGAAGAGGAAGAACCGCTTTTGGTTCTTCGGCTTCTCCGGATTGCGGAAGTGGAGGAAGTCATCAAGCATTTCGCCGGACATGGCCGTAGCGACTCGGCGGCGCAGGCTGCCTGGCAACGCATATTGGACGAGCGGGCCGTCGTAGGCAGTTATGTGATTGGCGATGATGAGGACTGGTTCAGATGTCGAAGATTCCAGGTTGGCGGGCAGATGGACACGAGGCGCAGCGAGAAACCACACCAAAGGGCGCATGATCGCCTCGATAAATGTGACGCGAACCCACTGAATGGGCTTGAGCCATGGCCAGCGTGGATAGACATAACGAGGCTGCGGTTCATGCGCAATTGGCGGCGTGAGCGTGACTGCGGAATCGGCGGGTTGCTCGCTTGTTTGTCCGGTGAACGTGTCACGAATTGTATCGGCATCAACGGAAGTCTCGTCTTCGCGCGCGAGGAGCGATTGCGCGCGGGCATGAAGTGAGACATTCGACGAAGTTTCGGTCGTCTCGTGATCCACATTGCCCGATACGATGTTTCGGAGGTCGCCGAGAGTCTGCGCCTCCTCAAGCAAGCCGCTTTCGAGCGGCCACCCGAGCTTTTCCTCGATGCCGGCGGAAAGCTGCACGCGGCCCAGGCTGTCCAGATGCAGGTCTTCGCTCAGGCGAAGGTCATCGCCCACGCTGTGGGGCGTCTCGCCGGTGATGTGAGAGATCAGCGAAAGCAACCAGTCGGTTGAGGGGCTGAATGTTTCGGCGGGCGGGCGTGCTCCGGTGGATGCGGCCTGAATTCCGGCCATCCACTGAGACACAGCTTTGCGCCGCACCTTTCCTGTCGATGTGCGCGGAAGATCGGGTTCGGGATAGAGCACCCAGCGGCGCACACGCTGATAGTCCGGGAGTTTCATGTTCGCGTGCTCTATTGCTGCAGGGGCCTGGTTCTCGGATCCGCGCATGGCCAGCACCGCGCACGGCTCGGGTCCGGACGGCGTCTCCATGGGCACCACGGCGCAGGCCGCTACGCCGGGCTGCTCTTCAATCACGGCTTCAAGATCTTCGGGGTGAATGTTGACGCCGGTGCCGGTGACGATAACCTCGCTCTTGCGGCCGAGGAACTTGAGCTCGCCGGTTGATTGCGTTTCGGCGAGATCGCCTGTGGCAAGCCAATCATCCTCGCGCCGGCGCAGCTCTCCTGCTGACCATGTCGCAGTGGAGATCATCGGGCCGCGGACGAGCACCTCTCCGTCGGAACCGATCTTCACTTCCCTTCCCGGCAGCGGCTTGCCGATGGTGCCACGCGCGACGTGAAACGGATGATTGAGCGTGATGAGCGCGGTGGTCTCGGTCATGCCGTAGCCCTGCACGAGCACGAAGCCCAGCGTGTTCCAGAACTGCTCCACTTGCGGGGGCAACGCGCCGCCGCCGGAGATGAGCGCCCAGAACTTGAGCCCAAAGGCGCGATGAATGCGACGGAAGCGCCACCATTTTTTCCAGGCGCGGAGCGTGCTGGACGCGGCGACGGAATTGGCGAGGCGTGGATCGATGGACTCAAGGTGCGACTTGAGCAATGCGAATACGCGCGGCACTGCAGCCAGCACCGAGATGCGATCGCGATGGATTGTCTCGATGAGGCGCGGCGCAACCAGTCTTGTTTCAAAGTGGACATGCGCACGGAAGATGGGGGGAATCCAGAGGCCCATCGTCTGACCGAAGACGTGGCTCAGCGGCAAAGTATGCAGAAAGCGCAGCGGGTGGACGAACTTTTCGTAGCGCATGTAGCTCTGCGCAGCGTCTTCAATGGGGCCGACGCTGGCCAGCACGTTGCCGTGCGTGTGAACGATGCCCTTGGGATCGCCGGTGGTGCCGGAGGTGAAGAGAATCTGGAGCGGCGTATCGCGGCTCAGCCCCGGAGCGGGACCGGCTTCTTCGCGCGGCAATCCAGAATCCCAGCATTCGAACTCGATCCTCGGATAGCTTAGTGGCGGCCCGGCGGGCAATTGACTCAGAAGATGCGCATCGCCGACGGCGAGCTTCGGCTTCACGTCCGCGGCTACGCGCGCGGCGAAGTCGGCAGAGCCGTGTGCATCGAGCGGCACGACGAGAACGCCACGCAGAATGCAGCCATGGAAAGCCGCGATCCATTCTGCGCTGTTCTCGCCCCAGAGAAGGATGCGGTCGCCGGCAACGATGTTCTGCTGCTCGAGAAATGCGGCAAAACGTCCGGCCCAATGAGCGATTTGCCCATACGTGGCCACGCGGCGACGGACGCCTCTATACCGCACGACGGCAACTTCATGATCGTATCGTCGAAAGTCTTCAACGAGAGTACCTAAATGATCGCGCATCGCTTCGCTGCTTCATGGTAGCAGCGGGGGATGGCGACCATTTTGTGCGGGTTGTGACACTTCGTCGAGCGCACAGTCGGAGGCGCGGACCCGTAGAAGCGTTCGAGTTGCCTACGAGATGGCGCCTTCGGATAGGGGTGCGTTTTCTCCGGCACTCTTCTCAACTGCCTGTGTCTCGCGAGCCGCCTCTTCCAGCATCTGGGCATCCGCAAAGCGATAGCCCACGTAGAGGTCCGTGAGGAGGTATACAGGATGTGCCGGATCGTCCTCGATCTTTTTGCGTAATTGGCGAACGAAGGTGCGCAGATATTCGACTTCTTCGCGGCAATCGGCTCCCCAGACGGCCGTGAGCAAGCGCGCATACGTGATGACCCGGCCGGCGCGGCTCATCAGGCAGTGGAGAATATCGAACTCCTTGCGCGTAAGGTGAATGGCCTGGCCGCGCTTGGTAACGCTGCGCCGGGCGGGAATCAAGATGATCTCGCCGATTTCGAGCGGCGAATCTTCCGGGCGCGCGGGAGCGTTTACGCGGCGCACCGCCGCGCGAATGCGCGCGATGAGTTCGCGCACTCCGAACGGCTTGGTGACGTAATCGTCGGCGCCCAGTTCGAGAGCGTTCACCTTCTCCTCTTCGCGGTCGCGGACCGTGAGCATGAGCACAGGCAGCCGCGGCGCCATGCCGCGAATGCGCCGAAGTGTCTCGATGCCGCCGATGCCCGGCATGTTGACGTCGAGAAGGACGGCGTCGCATGGTTCGGTGCGAAGCATGTCGAGCGCCATCTCTCCGCGAGACGCCTCGATTACCTCGAAGCCTAGTTCCGTGAGCGGCGGACGCAGGGCCCGGCGAATCGCCGGTTCGTCATCAACCACCAGGACACGAATTGCAGATGCCGTCATAGAGTATTCCTTTCATTAGATGACGCTTCGCCAGCGCCTTCCGCGCTTTCAAGCGCTGCTTGAATGGCCGCAAAGAAAGTGGTGCCAGCGGTTTCGTCGCTCGCCACCCATACCGAGCCACCGTGAGCCAGCGCAACGCTCTTCGCGATGGAGAGCCCGATTCCGGTGCCTGCCGCGCGCGTTGAGGAAGCGTGCGAACGATAGTAGCGATCGAAGATGCGCTCGCGGTCAGAGAGTGGAATCACCGTACCGTAACTATGCACGGAGAGGATAACCTCGCCTCCCGACCGCTCGACCGCCACCCTGATCGGGGAGCCGGCTTCGGAGTACTTGCAGGCGTTGTCGAGGTACTGCGTAAGCAGCATCGCAATCAACCGCCGGTCGCAATGGAATCCGATGTCGCCGCTTGCGATCTCGACGCGGATGTCTGCACCCGCGGCTCGTTCCCCAAGGCCCGCAATGACTTCCTCGAGCAGCGAGGCCGCGCCCACACGTTCCAAATGAATGGCCAGGGCCGATCCGGCGCCGCCGGCTGACTCGAGGCGCGCGGTGGTCAGCAACCGGGTTGTGAGGTCATTGAGCAGGCTGGCCTGCTCATCGATCAGCGCGACTAACTCCGCTTGCGCCGCGGAAAGACGGCCCATTTCCCTGAGCCCGCTCGAAGCCGCGCGAATCGCCGTCAGCGGAGTCTTGTATGCGTGGGCAAGACTGTCCAGCACGGTCGAGCGCATCCGCTCCGCTTCGCGCTCCGCCTCGATACGGCTTTCATTGGCGGTCGCACGGTAACGATCGAATGTCACCGCGATCAGGGCAGCTGCCGCGCTGTTCGTCAACGGGCTAAGCTGCCCGCGCACAACAAGGCTTCCAATCGGCACCGCGCCGAGACGAACTACACGTCGGCTCAAGCCGGTATGTGGATCGTCATCCGAGGTCTCGAAGTGATAGACGTTCTGCGCGATCTCTCCGGTATCGATCGTCCACTGCCCGGCCTGGTAGACCTCCTGCAGATCTGCGTCGAAGATTGCCACCGCATCGAGCGAGAACAATTTGTGCATATGCTCGGCAAGTTGCGGCCCGGGCTTTTCGCCGAGATTCATCTGCAATGTGCGCCGAGTGAATTCATACAAATTGCGAAGTTCGGCGTCGGACGAATTGGCGCGGCGCGCGGCACGCAACGCGCGGCGGATCACCGGCGTGAGAGTGCGCGGGCGAATCGCCCCCAGGAAGCCCGGATTATTCGTCTCCGACAACGTCAGACCGCCTTTGTCCCGATCCAGTTCCTTCGAAATTGGATCGATGCGTAGAGCCCGGCTGTACACTTCGCCGATTCGTGAGGCAGGCTCGGCGCGCGTTCAATGCATGTCGTTCGGTTCAATATGGTTGGCAGTCAGTTGCTGAACAGCTGCTCAAATATCCGCAGGATACGCGGCCCTGAATAAAGGTTCTCTCTGGCCTCAGAAACTATAGCGACCATTCGGAAGCCGGGCTTGAGAGCGAATGAGCGCATTTTAACAGATTCTTTATTCGGCCCTTACGGAGAGCTTGCGGATGGTCCTCTATTTCTCATTGCATCCTTATGAATACCTCGGTTAACTACACGTAATCGCAGCCACGACAACAGAGCACATGGACTGCGGGGCTTGAACCGATTGCGAGCATTCGCGATGAGGCGGCAGATTCAGACGTCCTGGCTGAATGCACTGGCGCAAGACGCACTGCGGGCTACGTTGTAATCGCCCAATTCGAACGATTCCCTATCCCGTCGGTTAAGGCTGCCCGATGGCAGCAACGGGAGAACTTTGTCCAAAAGCGAATTCCTGTCACCCCACCAGACCTTCAGCGGTGGAGAAAGTGAACTCAAAATGAATTTGAGGTCGAGCCTTCGGACGTTGATCATATGCGCAATGGCGGCCGGCATTTCAGCCGCGGCGCAGACGCAGACAACTTCAACACCCCCCGCGCCCGAGCAAGCACCCTCCACCGCGCCGGCTTCCACACCGGCAGCCACTGCGCCCGCTGCGGCGCCAACTCCCGTGCCGTGGCGCATCATTGGCCTGGATGTGAGCGGGTTCCTCGACGGCTATTATTCCTACAACGCGAACAATCCGACCGAAGCTGCAAACGGAAAGACGAACGATTATTACAACTTCAATGACGACGCGAATCAGCCCGGATTTAACGCGGCCAAGCTCACGCTCAACCATGACCCTGCCTGGTTCGGCGCACACTTCGACTTTGTTTACGGCCGCACGAATCGATTGATGAACGCCGTGAACCAGCTCTACTACGTGGAGCAGGCTTACATCAGCGCGAAGCCGAAGAACTGGAAAGGTTTCGAGGTCGATGGCGGCAAGTGGGTCACTTCCGCGGGCGCCGAAGTTATCGAAGGCAAGGACAACTGGAACTATTCGCGCTCCCTGCTGTTCGCTTGGGCCATTCCCTACTGGCACTTCGGAGCGCGCACGTCCATGCCGGTGAGCAAGACGGACACCATCGGCCTGCAGCTCGTGAACGGGTGGAACAACATCACCGTGAACACCGGCGGCGTGACGGTCGGCTTTACCAACGCGCTGGTCGAACCCAAGTACACCTGGAACGTCAACGTATACACGGGTCCTTCGAATACTCCCAGCCAGAACGCCTACCGCAATCTGTTCGACACGACAATCCTGCTGACGCCGAATACAAAGTTCAACGCGTACATCAACTTCGATTACGCGCAGAACAACAACCACATATCGCATGGCAACGGCAATGACATTACGAGCCACCTGGATGGGCTGGCTTTTGCGGCGCACGAGCAGCTCAAGGGGCCGCACGCGATCGCCGGGCGCATCGAGTTTCTTGACGACCAACAGGGCTACTCAACCGGCACGGCGCAGACTTTGAAGGAATTCACCGGCACATACGAGTACAAGTTCAAGTTCGGCCTCATCAGCCGGCTCGAGTACCGCCGGGACTGGTCCGATCAGAAGTCATTCCACAAGAGCGGCGACTCGATGACGGACGCGCAATCCACGGTGTCGGCCGGGATGATCCTGGTCCTCACTCCGCATCGTTGAGTTTGGGGATGGAGTGAGGACTGCACGAACCCCGGATTCTTCATTCCATCCTTATTTTCCGAAGGGTAGTATCCACGCACACGAAGAACGCGCGCGAGCCTCAAACACACAAGCACAAAAGGCTCGCCTGGGAACGATTCAGGAACTTGGTTGCTACTGCAAAAATCCATCACCAGGAGAATTCTTCAAATGGCAGACACAAAAGCACCGCAGATGCAGGCCACACTCGGTTTGACCGGCTTGACCAGCAACGCGATGGCACTGATCGCTCCCGGCGCGTTCCTGTGGCTCACGTTTTTCATCCAGGCGACGACGGGGGTCGCGGGACAGCCTTCTACGGCGCCTTCCATGTGGATCGGCATCTTTGCCGCGCTGCTTCTCTGCCTGGCGACGGCCGTAGCGTATGCCGAGATCTCGAAGCTCTATCCCGGCACCGGATCGAGTTACTACTACGCGGAGCAGGCGATGCTCTCGAAGGAAAAGGCGTTCAAGTTCGCGCGCATCGCCAAGTTCATTGTCGGCTGGGGCTCGCACCTCTACTACTGGGTGTACCCGGGCGTGATGGTCGCGACCACGGGCATCTTCGTGGGCTACGTGGTGGGCTTCCTGTTCCCGAGTTTCCTCAGCGGATCGAACCCGGGGCCGCTGTTCATGGCTTTGGTCGCGGTCCTGTTCTCGTTCTTTGTCGCGTGGATCGCTTCAAAGGGCGCGGGAGCTTCGACGGCGGTGAATCTTGCGATCAACGTCGTGCAGATCTCCGCGCTGGTGGTGTTCAGCGTGCTGGCGCTCGGATATCGCGCCAACCATCCGGCGGGAACGAGCGGAAAGACCACCTTCCAGTACGATTCGCAGTCGCTGTCAACCTACACCTGCCAGTTCGCCACGGCCAAAGACGGGTCGACCCTGCGCGATGCCAGCCAGAATCCCATCTGCGCGGTCGACAAGAACGGCCAGCAGGTTCCGTTCGTGATCGACTACCCGGCGACGGACTCGACGGGCAACATGCTGACGCATCCCAATGCGGCATCGGTTGTGAGCGTCCACAAGTTCAGCTGGATGTTCATCCAGGCGACGGTTGCCATTCTGATCCTGGTCGGATTTGAATCCGTGACGGCGATGGGAGGCGAGGCCAAGAATCCCACCAAACACATACCGATCGCCGTGATTGCGTCGCTGCTCATCCAAGGGCTTGTCTGTTACCTGTTCGAGTACTTTGCGGCAAACTACTTCTTAAACTCGGGGTACAGCATGCAGAGCGCGGCGGGCTCGGCGGCGCCGATCGGCGACATGATGATCATCGTCGGCGATGCGCTGCTCGGGCACGGCAATGGCAAGTACTTCATGCTGGCCGAAGCGTTCACCGTGTTCCTCGCGCTGATCGGCACCACGCTGAGCTGCATGAACACAGGGGCGCGCGTCACCTACGCGATGGGCAAGGACGACGAGGCGCCGGAGCACTTCGGCATGCTGCATGCCAAGTCGCTCTCGCCGCGGCGCGCGATCTGGACGCTGGCGGTGATCTCGGCGGTCATCGGCTGCGTGGCGGTTTCACTGGTGTTCGCGGATGCGTCGGCTCCCACGGACGCGACGATTGCGGCGCTGCCTCACAACATCTTCTCCAACGTTGGCTATCCATCGCACGACACCCTGGTGAAGCTGCCGAACTCGCTGCTGGCGATCACGCTGACATCGAACTTCGGAACCTTTATTCTCTATGCGCTCAGCTGCTTCCTGTGCATCGTGGCCTACAGCAGCCGCGCTGACAGGAACGTGCTGATGCACATCCTGATTCCAGGATTCGGGCTGCTTGCCAACCTCACGTGCATGGCCTTTTATGTCATCGGGCCGTTCTTCAACCTAGGCACCAAGATGGAGCCACTCACGGCGCTCGGAATCTCCGCGTTGTGGGGCCTGTACGGCGCCTATTACTTCCTCAAGTCGTCGAAGAAGAAGGGCAAGGCGATCCTGGTCGAGACCAAGGCCGCGGTCACTCAGTAAAGCTCGAGCTTCCTTTTCTTCCCGGGTGGTTGTCGCGATGCAGCCACCCGCGGGCTTTTTTGATAGTTGTCGATCGAGAAGACTTCGGGTAATCGGCTCCTATGCTAGATGTTCAATTCGGTCACGCAAGCGATCCCGGCAAGATCCGCAGCAATAATGAGGACGCGACGGGAATGTTCGTTCCCGGATCGCGGCAGCAGACGCGCTCGCATGGGTTCCTGTTTGCGATTGCGGACGGCGTGGGCGGAATGGATCTTGGCGAAGTAGCGTCGGCTACGGCGATCAAAGTGCTCACAGATGAATTCAAAGAGGCACAGGCGGATACGCTGCTGCCGGGGCTGTTGCCGCGGCTCGTGCAGCACGCCAACGCAGCGGTGCACGACCTGCGGCTCGACCGCGAGTACCGCGGGAAGCAGATGGCGACGACGGTGGTGGCGTGCGCGCTGCGATACGACCATGCGGTGGTTTCGCACGTGGGCGATTCGCGGTGCTACCTGGTGCGCAATGGCAAGCCGAAGCTGGTGACGGACGATCATACGCTGGTGAATCAGCAGCGGAAGCTCGGGCTTATTTCGCAGGAGGATGTTGCGGAGTCGAACTCGCGGCACGTGCTTATTAAGAGCCTGGGACCAGAAATGTTCGTGTCGCCGGACACGACGGCGTTCGCGATCCAGCCGGGGGACGTGCTGGTGCTTTGCACGGACGGGGTGCACGACGAGCTGCCGGAGGGTGAGCTGGCCCATATTGTTACGCAGCCCAAGAAGGACATAGAGGAGATTGCGCGGGAACTGGTGGCGCGAGCGGTGGAGATCGACGGGAATGACAACACGACGGCACAGGTGATCAGGGTGCGCGCGGTGGAGCAGTTCGCGATGTACCGGGGAAGGCCGTATCGGCTGCCGGCTTAATATTTATATATCAATAAGTTAGCGGTGCAACCACCCGACCTTAGGGTCGCGGGGTCTTGCTGGCTTTGAAATAGCCGACCCCGCCCGCCGGCCTCAAAACTCGAACCGCATTCCCAGCTGGATCCGCCTCGGCGGACTGACAGACGTTACTTCGCCAAATCCCGGCGAGGTCGCCACCGTAGCAATCCCCGACGCGTTCTGGTGGTTCAGCACGTTGAAGGCCGCAGCCGAGAAGCCGAGCCTCGGAGCCTCTTCGTTCTTGTTCGAAGTGATGGCGAAATCGTGTCCCCACCGCAAGTCAAGGTCGGCATACGAAGGCATGCGCTCGCCGTTCCGCTGCACGCCGTCCGGCCGTGCATTGAACAGGCCGTCGCCGTAGGGGTCGGTTCCTGTCGTCTCCGTCCACGGCCGCCCTGTGTTGGCGAAGATCCCCGCCGAGAGATTCAGCACCCCCTCTGGATTCACCATTGCGTACATGCCCACCCTGTGCCGCCGGTCCCAGCTCGCGTCGGCCCACTCTTCATGCGGCGCGTACTGGTTCTGCGGGTAAAACCCGATCCCGTCGGTGTTCGACGAGTAATGCGACCACGTATAGCGTCCCCAGCCCGTGAAGTATTTGTTCAGCCGCCCGCGGTACGAAATATCCATCCCGCTTCCGGTCACGAATCCAGCCGGCTGCATCTCACGGAGGCGTCCATAAGCGGGATCGGGCCGCTTCGTGTAGCCCGACTCCGGAGTCGGCGCGTTGATATCCAATGACCGGAACTCGCCAATCTCGCGCATAGAGTGGAAGCTGGCGGTCCCGGTCGCCTTCTCGCCAAGCTGCCGCTCAATCGAGACCCCATACTCATACTGATATGGAAGCCGCGCATCCGGCGCCAGCTGCACGCGCGCCACTGGCTGCGACGCTACATCAACGCAATTGCCGATCGGCACGCAACCGGTCGGAGGCATCGCGGCCGGATTGAGCGACAGCGTTACCGATCTTCGCCGCGGCTGCACGCCCTCGTATCGGACCAGGTCCAGCAGCGGCCCCGAGCCGAAGCGGTCGTAGTAGATCCCGCCTCCTCCGCGCAACACCGTCTTCGATTCCGGATCGATGACATAGGCAAACGAGACGCGCGGCGAGAAGCCAAGCCGTTTTTCTGCCAGGAAGTTTTGCCAGTCGTAGCGCAGGCCCGGCGTGATGGAGAAGCGCGCCGTCACTTTGTACTGGTCCTGGATGAACGCACCCATCTCCTGCTGGTGGTAGACGAAGTGCGTATCCCCGGAATTCTGCGAGTACGCCGACGGCAAATTGGCCTCGTAATTCTGGAGTGCACTCTGGAGCACAGTCACGCCGTCGGCCGTCAGCGTGGGGCTGAACACATAACTGCCCAGTTCGTTCGTGTGGTCGTCAAACGCGCGGCGGCTTAAGTGCGGAATCCCCAAGCCGTACTTCACGAAGTGCTTGCCGTGCATCCATTGCATCACGTCGAACAGTCGGAAGTTGTACTCCGTGGAGAGCGCATCGTTCTGCGCCGACCCGCCCGTGAACGCTCCGGTCACGTATACTCGCGAAGCCTCATGCGAATTCGTGTTATGGCTGAAGTCGTGCTCGCCCACCACCGAAAACTGATTCAGAAGAACCGATGAAAGCGTCGAGTCTACGTGTGTCACGAGGTCGTCCTCGTGGTACTCGTTGTTGTAGCCGGCCTCGGCAAGTGACTGCCCGCCCACGCCCTGGTTCTTGCCGGTCCAATCCTGGTAGCTGTACTGCCCGTACGCGGAGTGCCGGTCGTTGAACTGGTGCGCGGCGCGAATGCTGAATTCCGTATCGCGCGTCGGCGCGGGAACGTTGGCAGAGTATATCCCCGCCGGATTTTCGGGAGTCGGCGCCACATATGCGTGAACGACCCCGTTGAGATCTTCCTCCGCACGGTTGAACGACCCTAGGAAGCTGCTCTTCGGCGCAAAGAAGATGGGGCCGGTCACGCTGCCCTCATAGATTCGCCGCTGCTCAAAAGGCTTGGTCGGCGCCAACGCGTTCTGCGCGTTCATGGCCGAGTCGCGAAAGTAGAAGTTGGCTTGCCCGTGATAATGGTCCGCAGCGGACTTGGTCACGATCTCCATTTGTCCGCGCCCCGGCCAGTAATACTGCGCCGAGTAGGGGTCCTGATTGATCCGGACCTCCTGCACGGCCGACGCCGAGACAGTCGCCCGGTTCGCTTCCATGCCGTCGACGATCAGCCCCGACCCTCCTGTCGCCGTAGCGCTGTCATCGAGGAACGCGCTCATCGCACCCTGGTAGTCGTTGTCGAAGATGGGCAGGGCCTTCAAATCCTGCGATGTCATCACCGACGAATCGTGATTTTCGTCTCCCGACGTAAGATCCTCGTCGGTGTCTGCGTTCACCCGCACATTGGTCGAAATTGCCGCGATCGGCAGAGTGATGCGAAGAGGCGCAGCGCGGAGACCGCTCGGGGCCGCAGCGGAGGTTGCTGCCACCGGTGCGGCAATCACCACCGGAGTCTTGATCGTGTCGAATCCCGGCTCGGAGACGACAAGGGTGTAGCTGCCGGCGTGTGGCGCCTTTACCTGGAAGCTTCCATCGCCACCGGAATGATAAGTTCCGGCAACGGTGCCGTTCGTATCGAGCAGGTCGATCTCTGCGTTGGGAACGATGGCCCCTGTCGCATCTGCAACTACGCCTGTAATTTCAGCCAGCGACGGCTGTGGCGGCGGGGCAGTGGAAGTGCCGTGAGCGGCGAAAGCGGCAGAAGTCAAAACAAGTGCCAGGGCAACAGAGCGAAACATGCAAATCTCCACTGGGGGCGAGCGGATCCATCAAGGAATCACTAAGTCGAATTTCGAGTCGATGTAGCCGAGGCGGAGCCTTGTAACAGGGCGCGACTTCAGTCGTGCCACACGAGCGACCCCTGAAGGCATTGGGCTTTTAACCCCTGCTCGCACACACCTGCTCTGAAAACTGCTCTGATGTAAAGGTTATCAATTACTCTCGAAGACTGAACATTAAGTTTTGCAAAGGCTCATGATTCTGTCCCGTTTCTAAACAGGGTCCGCAACAGCCAGTGCCCCGCACCAGTCAGCCGCTGAATCCACAACCACATCTGGCGGCTCGTCCATCAGGTTCTGCGGTCCGAACCCGAACTGGCAGCCAAGACTCCACGCCCCCGCATTCCTGGCCGTCAGCACATCCACCTTGCTGTCGCCGATCATCAGCGTCTCGGCAGCCGCCACCCCGGCCTCTTTGATAATCGTGAGCAGTCCCATCGGGTCCGGCTTCTTAATCGGAAAGCTGTCGCCACCGTACACGCGAAAAAAGAACGCGCCCATCCCCAGCCCTTCGCAGATCGCACGCGCTGGCCGCACCGGCTTGTTGGTCAGTACCGCCAGCTTGCGCGGCGCGCCGTCCGAATGCTGGCCCAGGGCGGCCAGCGACTCGAGCACGCCGTCGTAGGCGTAAGTGTTGTCAAGCTTGTGCTCGCGATAGTGAGCGAGCAGGTAACTGTAGGCGGTGGCCAACTCCTCGTCGTGGACTTCGTCTGGGCTCACCCCGTTCTCGACTGCAAGCGATCGCCGCATCAGCATCGGCGCGCCATTGCCGACAAAACTCGCGATGACATGGTCGTCCAGGCGGGGACGGCCCATGTGCTCCAGCGCCGCATTCACGCTGTTGCACAGGTCGCGCTCCGAATCAATGAGCGTTCCATCCAGGTCGAAAACGATAAGCCGAATGGACAAAGCCGGGATGGGGTTAAGAATGCGGAGCATGAGTTCAGTTTAACGGTCCAGAGGGCGAGGGTTGCGGAACCCATCGGCCCCGCTCCGGACACCACGCGGCCATCGCCTCACGGCTGAAATGGATACTTGGACCACCTCGCGATCACCGCCTCCACGTCTTCGCTTAGCACCGTGCCGGCTTCCGAATTGTCAACATGGTGTTTTTCGCGAAGCTCCCGTAGCTTCTCGCGCTCTTTCTTTTCCTCGTCCGAATAGAATCGCGCCTTTTCAAATTCGTGATTCGCAATCGCCGCCTCCAGCCGGTGCCAGACGAAGCGAATCCTCTTCTGCACTTCGAGGAACTCTTCCGGCAGAGCAGCGGACTGTCGAAGTTTCACGCGCGCCGCCGCCGCATCCAGCAATTCGAATGCCTTCCCCGGCAGCACGCGTTCCGCAAGATAGCGTCCAGACGACTTCGCGGCAGTCTCCAGGGCCTCATCTTCGAACTTGACCGCATGAGCTTCCACCAACTGGAGCCTACGTGCCTTGAGCACAGCGAGCGTCTCGTCTTCCCCAAGAGGTCGAACGTGAACCGCGCGAAACGCATCGGCGAGCCAACTCGCGGACTGGGCCAATTCGCGGTACTCCGCCGGCGTGCACGCGGCGATGCACTGTACCCCGCTTTGCACGGCGTCAGGCTTGAGAAGCGCGGGTGCAATCTGAGCCAAAACCGGGTCGCCGGCAGGCTGCATCTGCAGGTCACCAACAAAGAGAACAACCTGCGATGTTTCAGCGAGCGAAGTGAGAGTCTTGTTCAGCTCGCCGATAATCTGGAGACGCTCGCGGGACGAATTCCCCGTCCCGAAAAGTTCCAACGCCATGACCCGCTTTTCGGCGAGCAAGGGCGCGGCGGACCCGTCAGCGATGCACTGCGCAAGAGCTTCGACGATCGCCCGCTTTCCGCAGCCGCGTTCTCCCACGAGCAAGGGATTACGGGTCCGGCCGCCGGCGAGAACTTCGATGACCGCATCGAGTTCCACCTCCCGCCCAACCACTGGTGCAAGCGTTCCGTCAATCGCGTCCTGCGTCAGGTCACGAAAATGTCGAGCGGGGGAGCCATGAGTTTCAGCGGGCTGCGATGGCGCCGATTCATGGGCCATCTTGGCCAGATCTTCGCGGACCGCCTCCAGCTTGATTCCTCGCTCTTTCAGCATCTCCGCCGCGAAGCATGCTTCTTCGCGAAGCAAGCCCAGCAGCAGGTGCTCCGTGCCGATGTGCTTGTGGCCCAGGCGCTCGGCTTCCTCTGCCGCATAGGCCAGCACGCGCTTGCTCTCGTTAGACAGGGGAAGATCGACACTCGTGGAGATCTTCTCGCGAATCGTGGTGTGTGCGTCGATCTGTTTGCGGATCGACTCAACGCCTGCATGCGAGCGGAGAAACCTGTTGGAGAGCGCCTTATCCTCACGGAGCAGGCCCATCAGCAAGTGTTCCGATTCGATGTAAGGCGAGCCGAACTGGCTGGCCTCATAACGCGCGAAGAAAATGACCCGCCGCGCCTTCTCGGTGTAGCGTTCGAACACGGTGCGACCCCCAATATCGAGAGTTGCTTACAAAAATTGCCAGAATGCAGAGTGCCTAGTGTACTCGATCAGGAGAATACTGGGAGCGGCTGCAGGCGCTCATCGGCAAGCGTTATTGTTCGCCTTCGGGATCGTAAAGAACGAGATACTCACTGGCGCCAGTTCGATCTTTCCGGCGGCCTCACTCCGGCCTTCCATTGCCGGCAGGCTGCCATCGGATCCCGCCTTCAACTCAACGCCGTTCAGCATCACGGCCGTCCTCATCAGATCCGGCGCGGTCAGGGTATACCGCGACGACGCCTTCGGCAGCGCGATCTCCCGCGCGTTGTCCTTGTCCGCGTTAATGGCCAGAACCGCTACGCCGCCTTTAACCCCGCGAAGACAGTGAGCATACAGATACAGATTCGGCGCCTGACCATGGCCTGCGTCAAGCACCGCGGTCCCCATCAGCCGCCGCCACAAGACCGCCGCCCAGTAATTCGGACGCGGGTCGAAGTTTGTCTCATCGAGCAGCCCGTAATCGCTCGCATCGAGCGTGTTGTGCATCACCACCTGCACGCCCTTTTGCGCGAGAAGGCCAAGCTGATTCAGGTATCTGAAGCTGTCAATGAAGTCCGCGGCCCACGGATCGCCGCCGCACGCGGTTTCGCCCGTCTCGGTCACCCAGATCGGCTTGCCAGGCGCAAAGCGGTCCCGCAGCGCCGCATAGAAAGCCTCGTCACGCGCCGTCAGCATCAGCCACTTTTCCGTCAGCGCAGCATCCGGAGTGGTTCCCATCGGCGGACCCATCGGCGCGCATCGCTTCGAAACGCCTCCGTAGAAGTGATACGAGAACGCATCGAGCCCCGGGCCCCCTTCGCGGAGCATGTCCTCGCTCCGGATCAGCTTCATTCCCGGCGCCGCTCCGAGTGAGCCGCCTTCTCCCACCGAGCCCGGTCCCAGCACCTCGATCTTCGGCGCATCCTTCTCGATGAAAGCGCGGAACGCGCGAAAATCGCGTCCGTAAGCCGCCGCGTCGTAGCCTTTGGGAGCGCCGCCGATCCCGGCGTACGTTGGCTCGTTGAAGAGTTCCGCTGCCGCGATGCGCCCGCCGATGCTGCGAGTAAACTCCACAACCTTCTTTCCCTCCACCGGAGTCCACACACCATTCGAATCGCGAACGCCCGGGCTGATGGCGAACGATGTCACCAACTCCGCGTCGGCCGCATGCCCAAAGTCGATCACGCCCTTCCATTGCTGCCGTGTCAGCACAGCGTTGAACCCCGCCGGCGGGTTCGCAGGCGCAGGTTCATCCGAGTCGTGGAAGTACGTCGAATTCGCCCACGTACCGCTGACCCGCATATAGGCCGGCCCGAGCGCAGCGGCGAGATTGCGCAGCCGCTCATTGCCCAGGTCTACCGGCGTGCGATAACGAAACAGCGAAGGCGGCAACCCGGCGGGTGCGGCCTGCTGCTGCGTATTCGCAGGGGCCTCCGCGTTCGTCCTGTAAGGCGCCCAGAATCGCCCGCCCGTCACCTCCACCATCTCAATGTTGTAGGACTGAAACCGCTCGTCCACATGTCCAACCGCCGGCATCTTCTGCGGCGCGAGACTGATCGAAGTCTGGGCGATCGCGGAAGACACGCCGGCAACCGCGATACTGCAAAACAGAACACAAGGACGAAGCTTCATGGAGTCTCCCCGAAATCCTGAACGCCGCAAAACGAATCGAAGTGCGTCGCTGCGACGCACTCACTCTACAAGCCGGCGCAGCCTGCGTGCAATCAGGCGCAACCGTCAGGCCACGCCGATGTACGCCGCGGCATCTACTCACCCATGATCAGGAAACTCAAATCCGGCGAGTACCGCCTCTACAGCCGCAAGAAGAATCCATCCACCGGCAAGCGGCGCAACCTCGGCACCTTTTCGACACTCGAGAGAGCGCGGCAGCACGAGCGCGCTGTCCAGTACTTCAAGCATCACTAGCCCAACCGAGTGGAGCAGCAAGATGCCGCAGAAGGAGAATTCGGATTCCTCCAAAACATCTCGCGCTTCGAAGGGAACTCATGGTTCGAAGGAATCGCATTCTTCCAGGCGGTGGGTTAAAGACGTAAACACCGATTCCACCCACCCGCGGGCGGGCCTGTTCACGAAGAGCGCTCCAACGATTGCCCGCGAGCTTGCTTCAAAGGAGGTATCGCCCAAGGGACCTGGCTCTGGCATGCGCATGCTCACGTACTACATCAATCGCGGCGGCAAGAACCTCAGTTCATCGCGCAAAAAAGAGCTTGAAAAGGCGAAGGAATTGCTCTCCCGCAGGATCAAATCAGACCGGGAGAAGGAAAAAAGCTGAAGCAGTCGATCCCGACTTAACTCGAGAGGGAGGGCTCATGCCGGAGGAAAGCACGGTCAGGAAAGCCAAAGAAGACCTGCGGGAGGGGAAGTCGTCGACCACTGCGGCGGGCGAGTTTGTTCATGAAGAAATCGAGCACGTCCGCGAAGGCAAGCATGGGGCGCGCTCGCCGAAACAGGCCATCGCCATCGGCCTCAGCAAAGCGCGCCGCGCCGGCATCCCGCTCGAACCGCCGAAGCGCGGCAAGGCCAGCGAAGACACTCGCCAGAAGGCCGAGCGCGATTTTGAAAAAGGCCAGAAGAATCCGCAAACCAGCGACAAGAACAACACCCGCGGCAAGGCGCGCGAAAAGGCTCTCAAACGCGAGAGCAAATCATCCGCCAGCCATTCGGCGCTTTCTCGCCAGGCCAAAAGCGCCTCCAAAAAGCGCCGCAGCTCATAACCTCATGCCACGCCGAAGCGCTGCCCGCGGCGCTCGCGCCCGATCCACGCCATGAAGGAAGACACGGTGAAGACGACGATCGCGGTAAGCGCGAGGGACGCGGAGTAGCTGGAGTGCTGCGCGTAGAGGGCTTCAATGGGACCGAAGAAGCTGGTGGCGAGTCCGGCGCTCTGATAGGCGAAGCCGGGCAGAAGTGCACGCACCGAGTCGGGCGACAGCTCCGCCAGGTGCGCAGGGATCACACCCCACGCTCCCTGCACCATGAACTGCATGAAGAACGCTCCGGTGATCAGCAGGGCCTGATTGGGGGCGTAGGCCCATATCGGAATGAGCAGTGCGCCGAGGACGAATGCAGTAATGATGGCGCGGCGGCGGCCGGCACGGTCTGAAAACCATCCGAAGACGAATCCGCCGAAGATGGCTCCGATGGCCGAGATGCCGGTGACGACGGCGCGGTGCTCCGGGGAGAAGTGCCATTGCCTTTCGAGGAAAGTCGGGTAGATGTCCTGGGTGCCGTGCGAGGCAAACATCATGGCAGTCATGAAGAGCAACAGGTAGAGGAAGAGCTTCCAGTGGGAAAGGATCTCGCGATGCTGCCCCGACCACGAGAGCTTGTGGACTTCGTTCCGACGCCAGACCTCGGATTCGCGAACCCGGAAGGCGATGTACAAAACGAGCGGCAGAGCGGGGGCGCTTGAGAGGATAAAAAGCCAGCGCCAGCCGAGGCGGTCGAAGCAGAAGAAGTAAAAAGCGGCGGCAAGGACGTTGCCGGCGGCGTACCCCTGCTGAAGAATGCCGGATAGCAGCCCGCGGTGCCGGGCGGGCGCGGCTTCCATGGCGAGCGAGGCTCCGACACCCCAAGTGCCCCCCATGACGATGCCAAACAGAGCTCGGACCACGAGCAGAGTGGTGAAGTTGGGAACCAGGCCTGTTAGAACGCCTGCGATGGCGAAGAAGCCCATGTTGATCATGAGCGGGATGCGGCGCCCAAAGCGGTCGGCGAGCAGCCCGAACAAGAATCCGCCGATCGGGCGAAAGAGCATTGTGGCAGTGATCAGCAGAAACGCCTCGGGAACGGATTTGTGGAACTCGCGGGCGATGGCGGTGAGGCAGAACGTGATCAGGAAGAAGTCGAATGCATCCAGCAGCCAGCCCGAGAAGCCCGCGAATACGGCGGGCGGGTGGCCTTCAGACGGCGAGCCGGTAACTGCCGAAGGTGCTTCTTGTTGTGAACGATCTTCGAAATCGGGCATGCAGATCCTTGGAGACTTCAACACGCTATCAGATAGCCCGGTACGGGCAAAAATTCCTGCTTTTTTTGATGACGTCACATCGAATTCGGGGTTTCCGGCCCGGTCCGCGGATTACCTCCCGCTCGCTGTCGCCATCTAAGCGCCCATAACAATGCGCCTTCATGCACAGGCCGGAAGGTTGAGGGCCGTCAGTAAAACGGACGCGTGTGCCGTTTGCCGCCGGAACCGCGATGCCCGAACGCCCCGCGCCTTCTCCGCCTGGCACAACTCTCATCTCGCCTATTCGAGCAATTTAGAACACGCATATACGACAGGAGGAAAGACATGCACTCCCCCCTTTTTCAGGCCAGGACACTTCCATTCTGGACTTTTCCAAACAGGGTCTCGATAAGCGTCGCAATCTCGGCGATGCTCGCCATCGCCGTTGCGGCCAATTTCGCCCCTTCAGCCCACGCACAGTATCGAGCCTCCATCCAGGGCGTCGTCGCCGACGCTCAAGGCGGCGTAATCCCCAACGCCAACGTCACCCTCACCAACACCGACACCAACGACACCAAGACCACAACAACGAACGGCGAAGGTATTTACAACTTCAACGCCCTGCCGCCGGCTCACTTCAAAATCGTGGTTGAGGCCTCCGGCTTCGAGACCAAAACCCTCGAAAACGTCCAGGTCATTCCCGAACAGGCAAATGCGATCAACGTGACGATGGCCGTGGCCGCGCAGCAGCAGACGGTAACCGTGAATGCCGCGGAGAACCCTGTGTTGGACACCGAGACAGCCACGGTCGGCGGAACGATCAGTTCCAACCAGATCCAGCACATGCCGTCCTTTGGCCGCGACGTGTTCCAGATGACCAACCTCGCCCCCGGAACGACGGGCGACAACTCGCAGTCCTCGGGCGGCGGAACTTTCGCTCTTCCCGGGACGCAGGGTCCCGGCGGGCCGGGAAGTTCTACGGGCATCTTTGCCACCGAGAACGGGCCGCAGTCGCTGGCCGCGGGAGGGCAGTACGAAACAAATGGCATCTCGATTGACGGCATCAGCACCACCAGCGCCGTGTGGGGCGGCACTTCCATCATCACGCCCTCAGAGGAGTCGATCGACAACGTAAAAGTCGTTACCACCGGCTACGACGCCGAGAACGGCAGATTCAGCGGCGGCCAGGTCCAGGTCACGTCGAAGAGCGGCAGCAACACCATTCACGGCAGCGCGTTCTTCCAGGCCTGGCGCCCCGGATTGAATGCCTACCAGCGCTACAACGGCCCGGCATCGCTTCAGCCGGGTACGCCAGCGGCTCGCGGCCTCAACAGGGACACTGGACGATTCAATCAGATGGGCGGCAGCGTGGGCGGCCCGCTATGGAAGAACCGTGCGTTCGCGTTCTTCACCTACGAAACACAGCCCAACCACTCGCCCTCGGTAACTCAAGCCTGGTATGAGACGCCCGCGTTTCGTGGAATGGCGCCGACTGGCAGCATCGCCGCAGGTTACCTGGGATTCGCCGGCGCGGCCCCGGCAACCATCGGCCAGGTTCAGGTCACCTGCGCGGACGCGGGCCTCACGGAAGGCGTAAACTGCATCACCGTTCCAGGGCAGGGATTGAACCTCGGATCGCCGTTGACGTCTCCGCTTGGTACGCAGGACACTTCCTGGTCTGGTGCGTCCAATCCGGGCACGGGCGGTGGGTTGCAGCCGAGCGGCGCTGCCGACATCGCCGAATTCACCACGTCGAACCCCACCAACACAAGCGCACAGCAGTTCTACGGCCGCGCGGATGCAAACGCAACGAACCGCGATCATCTCACCTTCACCATCTACTGGGTGCCATACGACTCTACGTTCTACAACGGGCCCGTGCGTCCCTATGACCTCTGGCACCATTCGCAGATCAACAATGCATTTGCGGGAATCTGGAATCACACGTTCACGCCGAACTTGCTGAACGAGGCCCGCGTCAACGCTGCGGGCTGGCGCTGGAACGAGATCACGAGCAATCCGCAGGCGCCGTTCGGCCTGCCGCTCGATTCCGTTGGAAACATCGGCAGCATCATGCTGGCGAACAACGGGTCTCTCTTTGGCGCGCCCGGCCCGAGCGTGCTCAACCAGTGGACGTACGACTACAAAGACACCGCGATGTGGTCGCATCGCACCCACTCCATCCGCTTCGGCGGAGAGATGACGCGCCTCTTCTACCTCAATGAAGTGGCCTATGCGGCGCGGCCAAATTTCAACTTCTTCAACATCTGGGACTTCCTCAACGACGCTCCGCAGTCTGAATCCGGAACATTTGATCCGCATACCGGCATTCCTACGCTCGGGCGGCAGGATGATCGCGAAAACATTTATGGATTCTTCGTGCAGGACGACTGGAAAATCCATCCCACGCTGACGCTCAATCTGGGCGTGCGCTACAGCTACTTCGGACCGCTCTATGCGAAACAGAACGACATGTACTCCGTGCAGTTTGGCTCCGGATCTTCCATGCTCACCGGAATGACGATCCGCCAGGGGGGAGACCTATGGAAGTCGCAGCACGCGAACTTCGGCCCGCAGATCGGGTTCGCATACAACCCGGCTTTCTGGAACCAGCGCTTCGTGGTTCGCGGCGGCTATGGGCTCAACTACAACGAGCTCGAGATCGCCATCTCCGCAAACGTGTTCGGCAATCCGGGCCTCACGGTTTCGCCGAGCTACAGCATGGGATCGCCGACTGCCCCAAACCCGGGAATTGTCTACGCCGTCCCGAGCGACATTCATTCGCTCTTCGGATATCCTCCGAATCCGAATACGATTGTCAGTTTCGGTTCGAACGGCCTGCCCACCACGGGCACCGTCGGCGTCACTGCGTTCGAAAACCACATGCCCACCATGTACACGCAGCATTTCTCGCTTGACACCGAGACCAGCATCGGTGCGCAGTGGGTGTTTACCCTCGGATACATCGGCACTATCGCGCAGCACACTTACTTCCACTATGACGCCGATGCCGTGGCCGCGGCCAACGGAGTGCCGCTCAATCCGCAGGTCAACAGCGTCAACTACTTCGACAACAACGGCCACGGAAGCTACAATGCTATGCTCGTCGGTCTGCGCCACCAGATGTCGCACACCTTCCTCGTCGATTCCCAGTTCACATGGGGCAGGAGCATGGATAACAGTTCGGCGCCGTATTCCGAGCAGTACTACCCCTACGATCCGTCGCTTAACTGGGGCCGTTCCGACTACGACCTCAGCAGGCAACTCAAGATTTACGGACTGTGGCAGCCCGTGATCTTCCGCGGCGAGCACAACTGGATCGAGAAGATCGTTGGCGGATGGTCGCTCAGCGGAGTCTTCAACCTGCACTCTGGCTTCCCATGGACGCCGACATATCCCACGTCTGCCAGTCTGTACTGCAGTTCGTGTGGCTACTTCAACCTGCTCCCGGGCGCCTACCTCGGAGGCGCGGGACACGACACCAGCAACGACGCGTTCAAGTCCGGTCCCGGCGTAGGCAACGGCGTCAACAAGAACTTCCCCAACGGCGGCCTCGCCTACTTCACGCCGCCGACATGGACGCCAGGCCCGGCGATTCCGGCCACCGGAGCCGTGCTGCCGCAGATCCCCGGAATCCGGCGCAATTCCTGGACCGGCCCCGGCTATCGCGACGTGGATGCGACGATCGCCAAGAACTTCGGCGTTCCGTACTGGCACCGCGAAGGCGCGGGCATTGAAGTGCGCGCCGAAACGTTCAATCTCTTCAACAACCTGAATTTCAATCCAAACAGCGTGTCGAATAACATCACCACGCCGAACTTCGGGCAGGCCACTTCTGCCCTCGGCTCGCGCACGGTCACGATGGAGGCGCGCTTCCAGTTCTGACCTCTTCGAATCCTGTTTGATCGCGGGCAGCGCGGCTTCACTGCCGCCTGCTCGCGCTCTCTGCCGTCAATTTCTCATTTTCGAATTCCCCAAGGAGCCTGCTCATGCCGCGATCGCGATCGATGCGCGCCTGTGCCTTCATCCTCGCCGTTTTGCTCTCTGCCGTGATCTTCGCACATCCGCAGGAGACAGTCTCCATCGACGTCCAGGCCGCTACCACGCCCTTTCCGCACTTCTGGGAGCAGATGTTCGGTTCCGGCCGCGCGATTCTTACGCTGCGCGAGAGCTACCGTAACGACATGAGCGCCGTAAAGCAGGTCGCCGACTTCCGCTACGTCCGGTTCCACGCGATCCTCCACGACGAAGTCGGCGTCTACAACGAGGATAACCACGGCAACCCCGTCTACAACTTCGCCTACGTCGATCAGATCTACGACGGCCTGCTCAAAAACGGCGTCAAGCCCTTCGTCGAAATCAGCTTTATGCCCAAAAAGCTCGCCTTCAATCCCGACGCGCTCCATCCGTTCTGGTACAAGCAGAACGTCTCCCCGCCCAAAAGCATGGAGCTGTGGGACGACCTGATGAAGCACTTCGCGCAGCACCTCGTCGACCGCTACGGCATCGATGAAGTTTCGCAGTGGTACTTCGAAGTCTGGAACGAACCCAACATCGACTTCTGGGGCGGCATCCCGCGCCAGCGCTCCTACTTCGACCTCTACGCCCACACCGCGCGCGATCTCAAATCCGTCAGCCCGCGCGTTCGCGTCGGAGGCCCCGCAACCGCCGCCAGCGCATGGATCAGCGACTTCCTCCGCTTCACGTCCGAGAACCACGTTCCCGTCGACTTCGTTTCCACCCACGCCTACGCCGACGACACCACCCTCGACCTCTTCGGCAAGAACGAAGACATTCCAATGGATGAGCGCGTCTGCCGCGCCGTCGCCAAAGTCCATGACGAGATCCGGCAATCCCCCACGCCCGACCTGCCGTTCTTCCTCACCGAGTGGAACGTCCAGGGCATGAAGGAATCGCGCGACACCATCTTCGTCGGCCCCGCGCTCGCCAACACCATCCTCCAGTGCGACGGATTGGTCAACATGATGTCGTTCTGGACATTCTCCGACGTCTTTGAAGAAGGCGGCGTGATTCCCAAGCCCTTCGTCGGAATGTTCGGACTGCGCGCCAAGGGTGGCATCAACAAGCCCAGCTACTATGCCTACGGCCTGCTCCATCAGCTCGGCGATCGCCGCATCGCGAACGGCTCAAACGACGTCATCGTCACCAAGACCACAGACGGCTCTGTCGCCATCGCCGCCTGGAACCTCGTCGATCCCGACGCGCAAGGCTCCGCGCGCACCATCACGCTCGCGTTTGCGCACCTTCCAGCCGGCGCACACGTTACCATCGAGCGCGTAGACGAGCAGCATGGAAACGTCCTCTTCCGCTACGAAGCCATCGGCAAGCCTCTCGACCCAACCGCCGCGCAGGTAGAACAGTTGAATCGCGAAACTGCATTGCCCGCGCCGGAACAGGGGTCGCTCGTAAGCGGCAAATTGCAATTGAGCCTGTCGCCGAACACCCTGGCATTGATCAAGATTCAGCCGTGATCGGGGCCGGCAGTGATTACGCTGCTTGCGCTCGCGCCGGAACAAACGCAAATCCCTTCATCATCGCCCTCAGCGCGGCCTTGCTTCTCGGAATCTCGTGCAGCAGCAGCTCCGCCGACTGCACCAGCGCATTCGCGTGGAACCACTCCTGCACCACGTCGTTGCACAGGCAATTCGCAATCGCCAGCAGCGACATCCCCTGGTGGTGCGCCATCCACTCGCGCACGATCTCCCCGTTATAAACCCCGGTCGTGTAATCTACCGCCTCGTAGAACCCGTACGCGCCCACCCATCCCGTTCCAGCCATGCGCCGCAGATTCTGGATCGCCTCATCCGGATCGATGCTCACCGCCAAGAACGTCGAATACGGCGACACCACCGGCCCCGCCGCCGCGTCCCAGAACATCGCGATCTCCGGAATCCCGTACGCCTTGTAGCCGTAATTGCCGGAGTCGTCCCTCCGCGCCGAACCTGACTCCGAAATCCCCCACGGAATCCCCTGCATCCGCGCATATTCCTGCTGCACCCGCACCGCTCCCGCCAGCGTATCCGCAATCAGCGTGTGCGGATAGCTGCGCATCCACAACGCCGGCATCAAGTACTCAAACATCGTCCCGGTCCACGACATCAGCACGTGTGTGTCGAATACGTGCGTATACTCGCGTGCCAGCCTGAACCAGCTCTGTTGCGGAAGGTCGCCGCGCGCCACCGCAAGAAACGTCGCAATGCGCGCCTCCGACGCCAGCATGTCGTAACACGCATCGTGCGTTCTCTGTTTCCGCACGTCGTACCCAATCGACAGCAGTCGCCGCGCCGGATGTACCAGGAAACCAAACTCGGTGGCCTCCGCCAGCCGTTCTGAATCCTGCGCAATCCCGCGCAGTGCATTTGAAAGATCGTGCAGGTTCCGCGTCGCCGCCGAAAGCAATTCATACAGCTGAGTCGCCAGCGATTGCCGCCCGCTCGCCGCGCTCGCCGCATGCGCAAGCTTCTTCTCGAGCTTGTCCGCAAACTCCACGGCCTCGTCAACCGAAAGCACATCGGCATGCCCCGTAATGCCCAGCTCCGGAACCTGCCGCAGCAGCGCGAACTGCGGGTCGACCCACGGCGTGTAATCGCGAATCAGCGCCAGGATCGCGTCAATGCGCCGATTTGTCTCCTCGTACCACCATCTGTCGCTTGTATCCGGCATCTGCACGGACTCGAACGCCAGAACCGCCGCATGCAGCCACGACACCCAGTCCGCGAACGCATCCGATTCTTCCGGAAGAGCGAGTTTCGCCAGCGGCGCCGGCATCCTTCCTGAGCGCTCCATCAGTTCCCAGTGTGGCCGCAACCCGCCTAACAGTGTCCTCGAAAGCAGCGGCTTTCGCTGCAGTTCCCGCGCTCCGACATGCAACGTGTAGAGCGACGCGACAAAGTTGCCGCTGTCCACCGACGAAACAAACGGGTTCGCTTCGAGCGGCGCGCAAGTGTGCGTGTCGTACCAGTTGTAGAGGTGCCCTTTGAACTTCTCGAGCCGCCAGATGGTCGCCAGGCTCGCCTGTGTCAGCAGCACAAATTCCGGAACCGTGAGGAACCCCAGCTCCACCGCCGCCTGCCGCGCATTCAAGAGCAGCCCCACGTTGGTCGGCGAAACGCGCGCTGCCTCGTTGAGTCCGTCTTCCGCCACATTGTCGGGGATCATGTAGTTATGCCGCGCGGTTCCAAATTCGTTGAAGTACCGCCAGATGCGCAGCGCGTGGCAAATCAGCAGTGATTCGTCGTTCGCGTTCACGTGCGCCGTCTCGCGCGGCGGCCGGTTCAGCCATGCAGTCAGCACGGTCGCCATGCACCACAGAATCAGAACCGGCGCCGCTACCAGTATCGCCTTCCTTCCGTGGCCGAAGAAGAACACCAGCAACCCCACGCCCGCTGCGATAAACGGAACCAGCGCGAGATAGCGATCCACCGGCGTCACCTTGCGCGTCTGCGACTCGGCCTGTGCCGCCGTCTCCCACTCCAGCAATCGCTCGCCCGTAATGAACCTTCTGATCAGCGAGCGGAAAACTGCGTCCAGCACAAGCATCGCCTGGTGCGGAAGGAAGCTCAGGTTCAGGAGCGCAAGCAGAAATGCGTGTCCCGTACCTTCCAGCGACTGCGCCACCGCGCCCTCGCGCTTGCTCATCAGCGCGCGCCCGATTCCGAATGCAAACTGCACAATGGTCGGAAAGAAGAACAACAGCAGCGAAACAATCGTCCAGTACACCGGGCCGCCCGGCATCCACAGCCATCCCGCGACAAAAAGGATGAACGTGAAAGGCTCCACCAGCGATCGCCGCAGGTTATCGAAGATCTTCCACCGCGAAACCGTCGAGATCGGGTTCGGCGCCATCCGGTTTGACTCGTCCGGCACGCGTCCCAGGATCCACTGCGTAATCTGCCAGTCGCCGCGCACCCAGCGGTGTTTCCGCCGCGTGTAGGCGCTGTAGTGCGTCGGATAATCGTCAATCAGCTCGATATCCGTCACCAGTCCCGCGCGCGCATACGCGCCTTCGATCAGGTCGTGGCTCAGCAGGGAGTTGCGCGGGAACCGCCGATTGAGCACCGCGTGCAGCGCCGCCACTTCGTAAATCCCCTTGCCCGTAAAGATCCCCTCGCCGTAGAGATCCTGGTACGCATCCGAAATCGCTCGCGCATAAATATCGAACCCGCTCTGCCCCGAATACAAAGCCGCCAGCCGCGACCGTGACGCCGAACTCACGCTTACGCCCACGCGCGGCTGCAGGATCCCGTACCCCTCAACCACGATGCGCTGCTGAGGATCGATGATCGCCTGGTTCAGGGGATGGGCAATTGCGCCCACCATCTGTGCCGCCGATCCGCGCGGCAACTGCGTATCCGAGTCCAGCGTGAGAATGTAGCGAATGCTGCGCAGCGCGTCCAGCCGCCCTGCCTTCATCGGGAACGCGTCGTACTCGCCCATAAGCAGCTTGTTCAGGTCGAGCAATTTCCCGCGCTTGCGTTCCCATCCCATCCACACGCCCTGGCGCACGTTGAAAATGCGGTGCCGGTGCAAAAAGATGAATCCGCCGTGCCCTTGAGCCTGATACCGCTCATTCAGCCCGCTGATCAATCGAATCGCAAGGTCCACCAGCGGGCTCGAGTCGTTGTTGTGCGGCTTGTTCACAGAATCCGGCAGGTCGCTCAACAACGCGAAGTGCAGGTTCGGATCGCGGTTCGCCAGGAATCGCACCTCGAGCTCGTCTACCAGCCCGTGCACCTGCTTCTCGTTCAGCAGCAGCGTTGGAACCACCACCAGCGTTGCGCAATCGTCCCGTATGCGCTCGCTGAAGTCGAGTTTCGGCAACGGCTCAGGATCGAAGATCGCCGTCACCGAATTATTCATCAGCTCCACCACGCATTGCATCGCCGGCATGATCATCAGCATGAACGCGATCGCCATCTTGCCGAACACAGGGTAGTTCGGCAGCAGCGGAAACAGCGCAGCCGCAATAAAGAAAATGGTGATCACCTCGATGCCGGTGATGTAAAAATCGTCAGCGTTCGCGCGTATCGCGGCCCTCGCGCGGAATGACATCGGCGGATGAAATCCCACGCGCTCCGCCAGCCGCCCAAACCCCTTGCTCACCAGGAAGTAGCCGACGTGGCTGCACCGCCGCATGATGCGCGGGTCCTTATATGATTGCCACGACGCCTCGCGCGCCAGCTCCAGCGACTGCTGGGCCACCTGCGCCTCCGTGCAGTCCGAGTGGCTCGCAATCAGCGCCACGCGCCGCCGGTACGCCTCGCGCGTCTCGAAGTCCATCCCGGCGTAGGTCCCCGCGGGATCCAGCCGCAGTGTTCCGTCGAACGCGATCAGCGGCTCCAGGATGCTCATCCAATCCATGTTTGCCGACACGCGCAAGCTCGCAAACAGCGTCAGGATCGCGCTGCCGGCTTCCGTGTCGCTGTCCTCGGCTTCTGTATTGCGATCCTGAATGCGATCCTCGATCGCATCTTTCGCCGCTTCCAGAAGCCCTTCCAGAATCGCGAACCGCAGATAGCCCGGAATCTGCCATACCTCGCGCAGCAGGAGAGGCTCGTTGCCTTGCAGCGCGCGCAAATACAGAACGAGAGTCCCGGTCGAAAGCTCGCCCTTCACAGCGCGCAAGTATGTTGAGCACAAAGTCGCCACGCGCGGTTCGTCGCGATTGGCGCCAAGCGCAACTCGCGGCAGCTCATCTCCGCGGCGAGGCCTCAACTCCACTCCGGTCACTGCCGCCCGCAGCGTCCGCGGGTTCGTCCGCAACTCGATCAGCGCCGCCAGCCGCGGATCGTTCTCCTCATTCGTTTCCGGCAACGCGGCCAGTTGCTCCTCGAGTCTCTTCACCGCCGCGCGCGCCGCCAGAACGCGCTTCGGAAATGCGCCCGGCTTCACCGTCCCCGACGCCACCTCCCACGACGCCGCGCTCCCCGCAGCGCGCATCAACTCCTCGCGCAACTCATGCGACACTCCGTACTGCGGATCGAGAATGGTCACCTTCTCCGTCATCTGTTCCTCAGCGATAACTTGCAGCCTGCATCTCGAACATCGCGGCGTAGCGGCCGCCCAGCGCGATCAACTGCGAGTGGTCGCCCTCCTCCACCAGCCTTCCGCCTTCAAGCACCACGATCCGGTCGGCCATCCGCACGGTCGAGAACCGGTGCGAAATCAAAAGCGCCATCTTTCCCTCCGTCAGCTCCGCAAAGCGCTGGAACACCTCCATCTCGCTTCGCGCGTCGAGCGCCGCCGTCGGCTCGTCCAGGATCAGCAACTGCGCATCGCGCAGGTACGCCCGCGCCAGCGCCAACTTCTGCCACTCCCCGCCCGAAAGATCCACTCCCCCTTCAAACCGCCGCCCAAGCATCTGGTCGTAGCCGCCAGCCAGCTTGTTGATCACTCCCGCCGCCAGGCTCTTCTGCGCTGCGAATTCAATCTCTCCGGGCGGATGCGGCGCCTCGATCCGTCCCACAGCGATGTTCTCCCGCGCCGTCATCTCGTACCGCATGAAGTCCTGAAAGATCACGCCGATCTCCGCGTGCAGATCGTCCAGGTCGTATTCGCGAAGGTCGATTCCATCCAGCAGAATCTCCCCCTCCGTCGGGTCATACAGCCGCGTAATCAGCTTCACGATCGTCGTCTTGCCCTGGCCGTTTTCACCGATCAGCGCAATCCGCTCGCCCGGCTCAAGAGAGAAATTGAAATTCTTCAGCACCCTCCGCGTCGTCCCCGGATACGCGAACGAAACGTTGCGGAACTCGAATCCATGTCGGATCGGTCTCGGCGTCCGCAATCCATTCGCCTTCGACTCCACCCGCGGCTTCATCTCGAAGAACGCCAGCAGGTCCGTAAGGAACAGCGCCTGGTCCGCCACTCCCGACGCCGTCGAGAACATCTGCTGAATATTCGACATCGCCTGCATGATCGCCGTCGTAATCAGCGTCAGGTCGCCGATTGTGTATTGTCCCTTCACAGTCCGCCAGATGCTGAGCGCATACGCCGCGTAGTACCCCAGCTGCCCAATGATCGCCAGCACTCCGCCCCAGAACAGCCGCCTCTTGTTCAGCGCAACGTTCTGTTCGTAGATCGTCTGCGACAGCCCCGTGAACCGGTCCGTCAGGTACCTGCTCAGGTTGAAGAGCTTCAGCTCCTTCGCGGCCTCTTTGCTGCCGCCAACCTGCCGCAGGTAGTCCATCTGGCGTCGCAGCGGAGTCTGCCGGAAATTTTTCGCATACGTAAGAAACGCAAAATGGCTCTCGCCCAGGAACGCCGGAATGATGCCCGCCACCAGCAGCAGCAGCAGAAACGGCGAATACTTGATCAGCACTGCCGAAAACGCCAGCGCCGTCACCGTCTGCTGAATCAGCCTGCCCATCTGCTGAATCATTGCCAGCCGGTCCGTCGCCTGTACCCGTGCGCGCTCGAGCCGGTCGTAAAACACCGGGTCCTCGTACACCGTTACGTCCAGCGCCGCCGCCTTGCGCATTACCTCCACGCTCACGTGGTGCGTGTAGCGGTCGGCGAGCAGGTTGTCGAAGTAATCCACGCTCCGCGCCAGTATCCCCGTGATCACCGCCAGCGCCATCTCGCCGCCCACCAGCCACCAGAAGTGCTGCGGCAGCGGCTGGTGCATCCTGATCCGGTTCACGCCGTCGATAATGAACCGGCCGATGATCCCGATCCCCACCGGCAGAAACGCCACCACGATCCGGATCGCGATGTTCCAGAAAACAACCGACGGCCCCGACTCCCATACGAACTTCAGGACCGGCGGAACATTCTTCAGCGCGCGAACCCGGTCGCCCCACGCGCTGCCTTCCTGCTGCGGCGGTGCGGAGGAAGTCTCTTCGCGGGAGGATTCGCCCGCCTTTTGTTCATCTTCCGGATACGACATGGGGTTCCTGAAGTCGGGATTCCTGGGCTTGGGATTTCTGACGCTGGCAACTAAGTCGATGTATGCATAGCCCCGGCGAACGGGCAAATCTTCTGGGCCTGATTGATCTTCAGCCGGAGCCGTATCTGGTTCAATTCGATGCGAATCGGCATCGCATTGTTGTTCCGCCGTCCGGATCCAGGCACACAGTCCTCAAGCACTGCCGGCTGCGGATTAGCTCATCTCTGATTGGATTTGTAACCAGGGCAAGAATTCATAGCTTGCTATATAAGTCCAGGCAGGGCCCCGAACCGAGTCCGGGCGAGACTTGAGTCCCGCCGCCAGATGCCTAATTATAGGATGGCGCTTTCCAGGCCGCGGAAAAAACTCGATTCTGTTACCTGTTTTGAAAGGATACGAGTTTGCTCGTGCCACAAACACCGCGGGATGGTTTTTGGGACTCATCCCGCTTGCTGCCCCAGACCCGGCGTATAAGCCTTGAATCCCGCCGCATCCATGCCTTTCTTTGCCTCGGGATTCTTCATGAACGTCTCCCACACGAAGCCGCTGCGCGCGTTCTCAGCCATCAGCATCGTGATGCCGGTATCGATCCCCACCACGTCCGTGTCGTACCAATTCGTCAGCGGATTGAATGCATCCACAAACCCGTACCGGCACCAGGCCTTCGGATAGTGATCGTGGATCGTGTGCAGCACTCGCAGCGTCGCTTCGGGAAGAAAGGGAATCGACCCTCCCGCTGCCGCGGGCACTATGGTTCCATCAATAGGCCCCATCGCCGGTGGCCCTCCCCACGCCACGTACCCGCGCGGTGAGTCCGACGCCGTAATCCCCCACAGTGCATTGCTGTAATCGGAGAACTGCGGGTTCAGCTCGATACAGAACCGCCGGTGCACATCCGTTGCGATCGTCGAGTTCTGAAAGTAGTCCGCGTATTTATCCTTCTTGTTTCGAAAATCGAACCAGGCCTGCGAGTACTGGTGCACAAACAGCGGCGCATACGAACCGATATACCGCAGTCCGTCGTACTCGAACAGCAGGCGTTTCCACGCAAACCACGCGTCCGCCGGCAGCGGGTGCGACTGCGAACCCATCCCCAGCAGGTACATCATCATCAGCTCGCTGTAGTAATCCCACCGCGAATGGATGAACCCCATCTCCGGCGTCCATCCCTGCGACAAAAGCGATGTGTCCTCCGCAACCCACGTCCAGTCCACGCGGTCGAAGATTGCATGCGCCATCGCATCGATGTCCTTGTCGTGGAAATGCTGCCGGCACATCAGCGCGCCGCACAGCATCATCGCCGTATCCACCGACGACACCTCCGACTCCCAAATCCGCTCGCCCGTGTGAATATTCGCAAAGTGGTAAAAGAATCCCCGGTGCGTCGGCAGCTTGTGCCAGATAAAGTTCAGCGTCGCAATCACGCGGTGGCGCGCCTCTTCGCGGCTCACGAACCCCCGCATCTCCCCGATGCAGATCGCCGTCAGCCCGAACCCCACCGACGCAATGCTCGCCGCCAGGCTCGAGTCGTTTGTGCGCACGTTGCAGCGGTCCTTGATCAGCCCCGTGTTGGGATCCCCCTGCTCCCAGAAAAAAAGAAAGTTCGCGTGCTCCAGGTCGTTCAGGAACTTGTCATCATCCAGCGAAAGCGGTTGGGGCGCAGGTTGCGGCGCCGGCTCGCCAAGCGCCTTCGGCGTCCCCGACTGCGCCTGCGTCACCTGTTCCTCCGCAAATTCCTCTCCGGTCCCCAGCGCCGGGCTCAACGACACGCCAAGCGAAATGCCCGCAATCTGGCCGAGCACTTCCCGCCTAGACAGAACGCCCCGTCCAGGTCCCGCCGCAACTTTTCGTGGATTCCGCTCTTTCATTCCGCCTTTCTCAAGGAATGTCCCCATTCATGTTGATTTCCGGCCCAATTCACCCAATCCCCGCCGCCGGACCCAAAACTATGCGCTGCCAACTCGTTTAGATGCAATCCGCCTCGCAGGGTTAGGCCCTTTCACGGACACCAATTCGCCCCTGAACAGCGTCCAAGCATCTTGTAGGTGCATCGCCTCCAATGAGTTGGAAACTGATCGCAATCTGGTCCGCGGTTGCCGTCACCATCGTGGCCGTCATCCTTGTATTCGTATTCCGCAGCCAGCGCTGGCGTCCCCGCGCCGTCTCAGTCCAGGGCGCCGTCGTCCGCGATGACGGCGACCCGCGCAACCAGCTGCCCATCTCCAACGTCCGCATCACCGCTACTGACGGTGTGATGACCAACATCACCGAATCCGACGCCTCAGGCTATTTCCACATCAAGTTCAACGAAAACATGTGGCCTGGCCAGACCCTCATGCTCAGCTTCCAAAAGGACGACTACAAGCCCCTCGAACTCTCTCTCCCCCTCAACCGCAACGTCACCACCAGGAAGCTCTACGTCGCGGCGCTCACGCCCATTCAGCCAAACACCACCCCCGCCGCGGAAAAGAAGCAGTCCGTCCTCGCCGACGTCCGCATCCGGTACACCGTCAACTCGCAAGGCGATGAAAACATCGCCAGCGCAACGAAGACCTTCACGATCGAGAACACCCCGAACGTCCCCTGCAACCGCCAGGGCCCCTGCTCGCCCGACGGCAATTGGAAAGCGGCCGTGGGCTCGGCCACCCTCGATGCCGGCCCCGGCAACGAATTCCGCAACGTGCGCGCCTCGTGCATCGCCGGCCCCTGCCCCTTCACGCGCATCGACTCGAGCGGCTTCCAGCACGGCGGCCGTATCATCACCGCCAATGCGCTCGACTGGTCCGGCACCGCGACCTTTCTGCTCGAAGCCGAAGTCTTCCGCAAGTCCATCACATCGAGCGTCCGCGAGTCCTACCCCGTCATCTTCGGACGCACCCTCAACTTCGTCCTCCCCGGCAGCCAGGAGGGCGCCAGCATCGAAGCCGAGCTCGACGGAACCCCCATGGTTTTTCCCCTCGGCCCCGAGCTCTATCTGAGCTGGGCCACTTGCACCGCTCGCGCCAGCCTGGACAACGCAAGCTCCACCGTCTTCCGCTGCGAACTAAAACCCGGCTACCGCTTCTAGACTCCGCAATCCGCCATCGTTCAACCCACACTGGAAAGATCGGGAATCCCTTCCGCCATCTCTCACCAGACTCGCCAAAGTTCGCGTTGCGTGGACGGGAAACTAGGGGTATGCTGCGAGCACGCTGGAGTCGGAAGTTGATGATTCCGGCCTGGAAAGGTCCTCCCCCCATGAGTAATACCGGACTTACGCCCGCCGGCGGCGGCCCGACAACTCTGGTCGAATCCAAGTTCGTCGGTACACTCCATGGAGTAGACAGCAACAACAACAAGGTCACGGTGAGTATCCGCGCAGGGGGAGGCCCCTCTGAACTGCTCCCGATGCCCATTACCCTTGACGGGTCTCAGGGCCTGATCCACGCCGGGTACAACGGCGTTGCCGGCCTCTTGCAGATCACCGACAACACCGGCTCGACTTCCATCAGGCTCACGGGAACGGGAGCAGCCGGGTGGTTCGGAGGGCCAGGTCAGGCCGGTGATATTTTGATCTTCGCGAAAGACGCAAAGAGCTTTACAAGTACCTCCGATGCCGCGATCTGGATCAATGGCACATCAGGCGACATCATTCTTCAGAACGCGGACTGCGCCGAAGAATTCGAGGTCTGCGATGGAGAAGGCATTGAGCCCGGCGCGGTGCTCGCGCTCGGTGATGAGGGCATGCTCGCGCTCGCCCATCAACCTTACGATGGCAAAGTCGCAGGCGTAGTCTCCGGTGCCGGCGGATTGAGGCCCGGTATCGTGCTGGGACGCTCAGCGGACGCCCGCAACCGGTGGCCGATAGCTCTATCCGGAAAGGCGTTCTGCAAGGTCGATGCGGATCGGTCGCCGGTCAAAGTCGGCGACCTGCTCACGACTTCGTCCACCCCCGGCCACGCCATGGCAGCCAGGGACCACCGGCGCGCATTCGGCGCCGTCATTGGCAAGGCACTCGCGCCGCTCAAGTCGGGAAAAGCACTGATTCCGATTCTGGTTGCATTGCAGTAAACAATCCGCAGGCCCCCATCACACACGGGAGGAGACCCCTATGCCGACGCTTCGGGACGTCGCAAAGCTTCTGGGCCTGCAGAGCGAGCGCAAGATGGCCGCCCAGCTCGGCCTCAACTTGCCTATCTCCACGCTGAAATTGATCCGGAAATATGAGCAGATTCCTCCCAAAGCTCGCTTCAGCGTGGCTCCCACCGAAGGCGTGATGCCATTGCATGTCATCTTCACCGACCAATCCCTGGGTTACGTCACAAAACGCGAGTGGGCATTTGGAGGAGGAGCTACGAGCAGCGATCCCAATCCTCCTTTTGTCTATCCCCACCCGGTTGAGAGTTACCAGAGCGGTGATTTCGCGCTCGCCGGATGCCTGCCCTGGGAACCAACACTTACTGTAAGCAACAAGGCCGGCAGCGACACGGCAACTACGACTGTCACTGTTTACCCCGCTCGTCCTGTGGCCAAGTTCTCGGCGGACCACACCAGCGGCCCTGCGCCGCTTACCGTGAATTTCGGGGTGGACCGGTCGGCAGGCTACTGCATCACCGCTAAGTGGAATTTTGGCGATCCCAATTCCGGCAGTCGGAATCTCGCCACCACCAGCGGACAGGAGGGGGCGACGCATAAGTACAATGACCCCGGCAGCTATAACATGGTTCTCGAAGTTACTAACTCAGCCGGCATGAGTTTTGGCGGAGCAACCATCGTCGCGACAGGCATTCCCGCGTCGGAATCAGGCAAAAACACGCCCTACATTATTGCGGGTCGAGATCCGAATTATTCGACCATCAAGGTGAGTGGCAGCCGCTTTACAAAGGGCGCAGCGATTACAATTACCGTCACGAAAGAAGGCGAAAAGACCCCCCTGGTGTCGGTCACGGCTTTCGCCGACGGCGATGGTCTGCTAGTAAGCACCCCAGTCAACGTCCCGAGTTGTGGGAGCGGGGGTGACGGCACAATCGGCTCATTCACACTTAATGTAGTGGCAACGGAAGCCGGCGGCCCTCCCAGCAATTCGGTGGCGATAACCTGCTGGACCTCGACAGGCCCATAACCGGCTCCAAAGGCTCTCGACTCGAAGTGACCCGCTCCAAATCCGTCCCCACGCAGTTTCTTGTCAAGTGCCCTCCCAGGCTGTGAAGTCGTGTCCTGATACAAATCGCCAAGGAGGGATATAGCATCCCAGAAACGGTGCTAATTCGAACTTGCGGCGATCCCAACCGGTTCATCCAACTTTCTCAGCGCGGCCAATCGCGTGGTTTCGAGTTCGCCGCGGTAGAACATGTTGAACGTGTCGAATGGGATCAGCCGCTTGCCGTCGGGATGTGCGATATGGATGCAGCTCTTCTTGACGCTGCGCACGTCGAATGCCTCCGCGTCAATGAATTGGACAATCAGCACGCGAAACAGGTTCCTGTAGCCAAGGTCTTTCGGGATGAGGATTTTCGGCAGGCAGCAAAGCAACTCGCGCAGGGTGGATGCCTGCGAAGACGGCGAATGATTGGTCGCGAACAGCTTGAAGAGGTGATCGCGCAGGCCCGCCTCCTGCTCGTAGACGATGGTGTTGCGCGCCATCGATGAGCACCTCGGGCGCTACCAAGCCGGTAAGCGGAACAACTTTGTTTCCGAGCTTGAGCGCATACGCCATGGCCAGCGCATCGGGATGGCACGGGACCGGGATCAAGTCCTCGGGGCGGAAGACGCTGGTTTGCTCGAGTATGCGGCGACGAACCTCCGTCAGAGTGAGCCGGTGTTCGGAGCTTGAGAATCCCTGCACTCGGCCGGCCTGCTGCACGGGCTGGATGGTTACGCCGCGCACGGCCGGCTGCTGGAGCGCGAAATCGATGATGGACCCGAGCTCGTTGTCGTTCACGCCGCGTTCAACGGTGACAACGAGCGTCGTCGAGATGCCGAGCTTGTTGAGCCGCTCCAGCGCCTTTTGCCGGATCGAGCGCAGATCGGCGCCGCGCAATTGCATGAGCGGGTCGCGCTCGAGCGAGTCGAACTGCAGGTAGATTTCGAACTCGGGAATGAAGCCGGCGAGGCGCTTTGCGAACTCCTCGTCCTGCGCGATGCGGATGCCGTTGGTGTTGACCATGAGGTGGCGGATGGGACGCTCTTTGCACATTTCCAGCACGCGGAAGAAGTCCGGATGCAGCGTCGGCTCGCCGCCGGAAATCTGGACCACGTCGGGCTGCTTCTCGTTGCGGACGACGCAGTCGAGCATGGCCTCGATTTGCTCGAGGCTGCGGAACTCCGTGCGGTGCTGGCCCGAGCCCGCGTAACAGATGGGGCATGTGAGGTTGCAGGCGTCGCAGATTTCGACGAGCGTGAGGCAGCTGTGCTGCTCGTGATCGGGGCATAGGCCGCAGTCGTAGGGACAGCCGTACTTGACGGGCGTGTTGTAGACCATCGGCTGCTCAGGGCGCTTGAGAAAGACTTCGCGCGAGCGGCGGTAGTAATCGACGTCGTCAGCGACGAGGACGCGCTGATGGCCGTGCTGCGGACAGCGCTTGAGCATCCAGACTTTGTTGTCTTCGAAGACAATCTTGGCGTCGATGCGCTGAAAGCAGGTGGAGCAGATGGAGATGGCGACGTCGTAGAAGAGGTAGGGGCGAACTTTCTCAGTCATGTTGATTCCTTTTCGGGCGCTGCTCCAAGTGAGTCGCGGTGAGATCAAACAAGATTATCCTCCGCCGGACAGCATGCGCTCTGCGAGCGGGTCGCAGATGTAATCGTGCGCCCCCGCACCAAACCGTTCCGAGGCCCAGGGTGAAGTTCCGGCGGGCGAGAAAATGAATCCGTGAGAGACGAGGTTGGGCGCCTGCCATACCACGTGCCACCGGCCTGCGCGAGCGTGGCCGAGAGGGTTACCTTGACGTCCCAGGTGGAAACGTCGCGTGAGGAACGCTGCGGTTCTGGCGTGGCGGTTTCGTTTTCGACCGTGACCTGGAGGACCGCATCGTTGTTTTGCGCGTTGCCGCCGCCAACGGCGGCAGGAACGCCCGCTGGCCTGCGGTGGTTGATGGAGCCGACCAGGCAGCGTTCGAGCATGGCGGTGTCGATCGCTTGTGTGCCGCTGTTCGTGACCGTGACACGGATCCGGTTGCTTCCGTGCAGATTCAGGTGAGGCCTCGGCCGCGGAGGCGCAGGACGAGGAGGCGGCAGAAAGCATGCACCGCAGGCCAGTATCCCCACTGCAGAGCCGAGAGTAACCAGTTGCTTCCTGTGCATGATCGTGATCTTAGGCCCAGCTCGAATTCGCCGGCGCGCGCTTTGTGTCACATCCCAAACTGCACATTTCATCCGGACGGTTCAGGAAGGGTTGCCGCGACCGACTATTTTTCCGATTCCCCAGATCAAGAGCGCGATAACGCCGACCGCTGCTGAGAGGATGATGGCGATCAGTTCCAGCGCGCCGGTCACTATGAAGGCGGTGCCCAGGCTATTAGACCGACCGGCCGCGAAATTCAGCACCAGAAGCTGCGCTCCGCACAGGCCGGCAGATACGAGCAGAACGGCCGCGCAGATCGCCGCGACCTTTGCCGGGCCTTGAAGTTTCGACCAGGGCATGCTCATTCGCGTCCCTCCTCTTGCTTCATCGCGCGGCTCCTACTCCTTGTCGTCGCGGTTTTTGAACAGCGTCTGCGGCCGCCCGCCGCGGCCGGTGACAACTCTGTGAATCAACGCCACGATCAGCGTGATGACGATCCCAATCACGGAGACGATCATGCCAAGAAGGCCCAGCACGGCGGAGGGCAGATTTTCGAATTTCGTGGCCATGCTGATGCCGCACAAGCCAAGCGACACGAAAAATACAACCGTGAAGACAATCAGGACTTTTGAGGTAACGCTGGCATCTTTCCAGGACATAGTCAGCTCAGGCGTTCCGATCACGCGCGGGCAACTTCGCGCGACGGCTCCGGGCTTCTCAGCCGTTCAATGCCCAGAGCGCACAGACCTGCGACGCACGCCCACTGAATGAGATTCATGCCGCCTATGAGCGGCTGCGGCTTGAGGAAATCGATGGCGAGCCGCCACGCCAGGTAGCCGGCCATGAAGATGCGGAAGCGCGCGCCTTCGGGCAACGCGGCGGGGCGGGTTGCGATCCACGCAAGCAGGGCGAGAACAAGAATCTCGTACAACTGCACGGGATGGCGCGGAACGTGATCGCCGAAGTCCACCGCCCACGGGAGCGAAGTGGCCTTGCCGTAGGTGTCGTCTGCAAGGCCAGCAAGAAAGCAGCCGATGCGTCCGACCGCGATGCCGACGCAGAGCGGGAGCACAAACAGGTCGCCCGTGCGGGAACGGATGCCGGTGATTCGCTTTGCCAGCTCGACTCCCAGCCAGCCGCCGAGCAGCCCGCCAACTATGGTCTTGCCTCCGGGCGAGAAGAGCAGCGACATCATGTGCCCTGCTCTCATTGCGGCGATCACAGTCGGCCACTGCTCGGCTAATCCCAACAGCCGGCTGCCCGCAAGCGCGCCCACGGCCGCCGCGGCAATGACGGTCCAGCGCTGCGGCTCGCCGATAATGTCGCCGCGGCGCGCGCGAATGCGGCGAAAGACCGCGTATCCGGCCGCGTACCCCAGCGACTCGAAGACCGGGTGCCAGACAGGGTGCGAGCCGAGCGGAATCATGCGCCCCAGTATATCTTTCTCTGTCTGCGCGGAGAGAAAGGATCGGATACGAGGCACACCACAAAGGGCATTGGAGGGACCGGCGCAGGGGTACACTGATTCCGCCGGTCCTGACGCGCAGAAACCGAGGAACGGGACGCGCAGAATTCGGGAACCGGGGCGACCGGGCGCGCGTATCAGGAGGCAGGAGGCGTTCATGCGTCTGCGGTTGTTCTGCATTTGCCTGCTGGCGGGCTTGTTTGGATTCGCCGCCACGCCGGCCCATGCAAATCAGGATTACGTGCAGTTCGGCAGCAAGATCCACATTGCGCCGGGCCAAATGGCGCACGACACGGTGTGCTTTTTCTGCGGTGTCGAGGACCAGGGGACCATCCAGGGCGACATCGTGGTGTTCTTCGGCAATGTGCACATCAGCGGGCAGGCGAACCACGACGTGGTGACGTTCTTCGGCAACGTAACGGTGGATGACAACTCGAGTGTCGGCCAGGACGTGGTGAATTTCTTCGGGAACGCGCACCTCGGTGAGAACGCTTCAGTGGGCAAGGACATGGTGTCGATGTTCGGGAGTTTCCGCGCGGCGGAGACGGCCTCGATTGGCGGGAACCGCGTTGTACAGCCTGGGTGGCCATTCTGGATTCCGCTGCTGGTGATCTGCCTGATCATCTACGTGGTGATCCACGAGTTCCGAAGCTACCGCAGGAGGCAGTACCTTCGCGGTTATCCTTATCCGCCGCGGCAGTGATCCTACTGAGCGAGCCGCTGTAGCCTGAATCCATGCATCTTTTCTCCGACGCCGGGCGCGCGCGATTGCGGATCGTGTTGCCGGGCGGCAGCGGGCAGGTTGGGCAAGTGCTGGCGCGGTATTTCCAGGAACGCGGCCACCATGTGACGGTGCTGACGCGCAGCCCGTTCGCGGCTCCGTGGCAAACGGTGCACTGGGACGGCGAGCAGGCGGGCGACTGGACAGAACACCTCGACGGCGCGGATGTGTGCATCAATCTTGCCGGGCGCAGCGTGAACTGCCGGTACACGGAAAAAAACCGCAAGGCGATTTACGACTCGCGGATCAGGTCGACGCGATTGCTGGGGCGCGTGATTGCGGGGCTCGAGCATCCGCCCAAGGTTTGGCTGAACGCGTCGACGGCGACGATCTACCGGCACGCGACGGACCGGCCGATGGACGAGTACACGGGGGAGATCGGCGGCAACGAGTTAATCTCGCGTCGAAGGCGTGCGCCGGATACGTGGAACTTTTCGATTCGTGTGGCGATGGACTGGGAGGCTGCGTTCTTCGCGGCCTTCACGCCGCATACGCGCAAGGTGGCGCTGAGGAGCGCGGTCGTGATGAGCCCGTCGCCGGGCGGGGCTTTTGCGCTGCTGCTGCGGCTGGTGAGGATGAGCCTGGGAGGCGCGCAGGGGAGCGGGCGGCAGTATGTTTCGTGGATCCACGAGCTGGATTTTGCGCGGGCGGTGGAGTTCCTGATTGAGCGCGAAGATGTGGACGGGACGGTGAACCTTGCCGCGCCCAATCCACTGCCGAACAGGGAGTTCATGGAGGCTCTGCGCGAGGCCTATGGGATGCCGAACGGGATTCCTGCGCCGCGACCGCTGCTTGAAGTGGCGGCGTTTTTTCTGCGGACGGAGTCGGAGCTCGTGCTGAAGAGCCGACGCGTGGTGCCGGCGCGGTTGATGGATGCGGGATTCGAGTTTGAGTTTCCGGAGTGGGGCGCGGCGGCTGAAGACCTTGCGGCGCAGTGGAAGAGGCGGGAGTAGATGCGCTCAGCCCATTACCGTGATGGGCTGAAAGAGGGTTCCCGCGACGCGCTGGGCGATGGCGAAGAGTTCGCGCTGGGTGGCGAAGACCTTGACCCGTGACGCAGTGGAAAATTCGGGGAGGTTGGTCTGCATGCCATTGCGCATGCGGCCCTGAGTTTCGAGGCTTGCGGTGACGCTGGGCATGTCGGGGAGAAGCGTGCGGGGATGCACGCTGATTTGCGTGAGGGCCTTGAGGTCGCCGGCCAGCGGCTGGAGTTCATCGAGGGTGTGGGCGTCAGCGAGCGTGAACGGGCCCGCGTGCGTCCGGCGCAGGCTGGTCAAGTGCGCGCCGCAGCCTAGCGCGGTTCCGAGCTCGTGCGCGACGGAACGGACGTAGCCGCCTGCGCTGATCCTCATGGTGAAGGCGGCTGTGTCGCCCTTGAGGGTGGTGATTTCGAAGGTGTCGATACGGACTGTGGCAGGCTTAAGCTCGACCGGCTTGCCCTCGCGCGCGAACTTGTAGGCCGGCGTTCCGGCGATCTTTTTTGCGGAGTAGCGCGGGGGCATCTGCTGGAGCTCGCCGTTGAAGCGGAAGGCAGCGGTGCGGATTTCGTCGATCGTGAGATGCGGGGTGGTCTGTTGGCCGACGAGTTCGCCTTCGGCGTCGTAGGTGTCGGTGGCGAAGCCGAAGCGGATGGTACCGGAGTAGGATTTCTCGGCGGCGTTGAAGTACTGCGCGAGGCGGGTGTATCTGCCGACGAGAAGCGGCAGGACGCCGGTGGCCATGGGGTCGAGCGTGCCGAGGTGGCCAATGGATTTTTCGCCGGTGATGCGGCGGAGACGGGCGACGACATCGTGGCTCGTGATGCCGGAGGGTTTGTCGATGACGAACAGCCCGTTCACTGAATTACTTTAGCAGCGAGTCAGCAAGTCAGCGACTCAGCAAGTCGGCAAATGGAGGCCTCTTGCCGTTCCGACAGCATCGGCTACATGCTGGCGGGGGGTGAGGAGCGGACGAGGGAGAGGAACTCGGCGCGGGTTTCTTTCTTCTGGAAGACGCCGACCATCGCGGACGTGACTGTGGACGAGTTCTGCTTTTCGATGCCTCGCATCATCATGCAGAGGTGGCGGGCTTCGATGACTACGCCTACGCCTTGCGGAGCGATTGCTTCCTGGATGGCGTCGGCGATCTGGCGGGTCATGCGCTCCTGCACCTGAAGGCGGCGGGCGAAGACCTCCACGAGCCGCGCGATTTTGCTGAGACCGATGACCTTGCCCTTGGGGATGTAGGCCACGTGCACCTTGCCGAAGAAGGGCAGCATGTGGTGCTCGCAGAGGGAGTACATTTCGACGTCCTTGACGATGACCATCTCGTCGTAATCGACGTCGAAGAGAGCGCCGCGCAGGATCTCGTTGGGGTTTTCCTGATAGCCCTTGGTGAGGTAGGCAAGGGCCTTCTCGACGCGCGCGGGAGTGGAGACGAGACCGTCGCGATCGGGGTCTTCCCCGATGCGGGTGAGGATCTCGCGATAGAGGTCCTGGGTGCTGAAGTCCCTGAGAGGTCCCTTTTCAGTGAGCGCGTTATACATGGGCCTGGTCATGGAAACGGTCTTTGCCATGGAATGTCCTTCATCCTGCGATGCGTGCCGGAAGCTGCGAGGAAAGCTCCGGCATAAACTGAATTCCGAATTCCCTTCCCTAACTATTCGATCCGGCGACACGCGCCGGGTTACACATTATTGCACTCGAAGAAGTTGTTCTCCGTCTCTTCGATGCGGACGTGCTCCAGTTTGCCCGCCGGAAGGCCGTCTTTGAGGAGACGAAAGACTTCCCTGCAGAGGTTTTCCGTCGTCGGCACTTCGGAGGCAAACAGCGGGTCGAGGTTGAGGTTGGCGTGGTCGAATCGATTGAGGATGCGGGATTGCACCGTTTGATCGAGATCGACGAGATTGACGACCATGCCGGTTTCGGGGTCGACCGGGCCGCAGACCAGGACTTCAATGACGTAGTTGTGTCCGTGGCCGTGCGGGTTATTGCACTTGCCGTAGGCGGCGCGATTGCGGTCCGCGGTGAGCGCGTCGGTGTGCAGGCGATGGCTGGCGCTCAGCGTGTAACGGCGGCCGAAGAAGGCGGTCATATTTCGCCTCTATATTCGGCGAATATCTCCGGTGTTTCGTAGACTCGGACGCGGCTGAGGCGGGCGCCGCCGGCCGCGGAGATTGCGGGCTCCAGACGGCGCCACGCGGCCATGGCGATGTTTTCGGTGGTCGGGACGGCTGTGGCGAACTCCGGGACTTCGATGTTGAGGTGGCGATGGTCCCAGGCGGAGAGGACTTCCCTTTCCATCACGTCCTTGAGCCATTTGAGATCGACGACGAAGCCAGTGACGGGATCGGGCTCGCCGGCGAGCGTGACCTCGAGAGTGTAGTTATGCCCGTGTCCATTGCGGTTGGCGCAGCGCCCGAATACCTGCTGGTTCTGTTCGGCGGACCAGGAGTCGTTCCAATAAAAATGCGATGCGGAAAAAGTGGCACGCCGCGTGAGGAAGATCATTGGAGAGCCTCTAGTGCTTGTTCAGACAATTGGACTGCCTGCTTGTATGGTAAGGCACTGCGAGAGCTTTACTTCTTGCGCGGACCGATGCGGGAGACGCTGTATTGAGCTCCGGCAAAGAGGATGAGTCCGGAAATGTATGCCCAGAACAGCAAGCCTACGGAGACGAAGAAGGGGCCGTACAGCGATTTGAGATCGAGGTGCGGCAACACGGCTACGAAGACGTAGCGGGCGCCGAGCCAGATGAGTCCTACAACGACCGAGGCGCGCATGACCTGACGCGCGGGGACCGTGCAGTTGGGCAGCAGCCAGTAGATCGAAAAGAAAAACAGGATGCAGGCCACGCCGCTGCAGATGGCCATCCATGCATAGCTGATGGCGTTGAAGAGCCAGCCCGAGAAGCCGCCGTCGGCGTGATGGAAGAAGAGGAAGTCGAGGATGGAGCGCTGGGCAGCGCTTAGGAAGATGGCGGCCATCCCGAGGACAACCATCAGGATTGCGAGTCCGAAGGCCACCGCCTGGTTGAGCAGGTAATTGCGGCTTTTGGCGACGCCCCATGCCTGATTGAGCGCGACTTCGAGAGGGAGGAAGATTCCGGTGCAGGCGACGAGGATCATGACAAGCGAGATGGCCTGCACGCCATGGCGCGACGACATGGCCGCGGCGAACTCGAGTTGGCCGGCGAGCCAGTTGGGCTGACGGGTGACCGAAGGCAGAAAGTAATTGACCATGTCGCTGACGACACCCGCCATGGCCTGCGAGTGGAAGACCGAGAGGGCCAGGGTGTAGAGCAAAATGACGAGTGGAATGAAGGACAGGATGGCGTTGGCGGCGACGCTGAACGCGAAGGTGTGCACTTCGCTTTCGAGCAGGTACTTGACCATAGCCGTGCCGTCCTGGCGCAGGCGATACCACTTGGAGAGCTGCGGCGGAGCGGAGGCCTCAAGGGCGATGGGGACGTCGGTAACGTCTACGACGCCGGCGGGCTGGATTTCAGGCTCGGCCTGCGTACCGGGATTTGAGACGACGGCCACGGAGAGACTCGCTTTCCTCAACAGGCTGAATAACTTGGCGCATATGGAGCAAATGCGCCGCCTGAGCGGGAAGTAATGCATTCAGGATAAGGCCTGAGCGGCTTTTCTGCTCTCAATCTACGACCTTTGGAACGTCCGACTCAGCATTTTCTCCTTGCATCCGGCGCAAAATCCTGCCATAAAAGGAGCACGGCGCGCGGCTAGAGTGCGCCTCTTGGGCCTTCCCCTAGCAAGCTATCGCTCCGCGAGAATTTGCAAATGGTTCATGAGCAGGACGGCAGTTGGGCTGTGCCTGGAGATAGAGGAGAGGTGTATGAAGGAACAGGGTGTCGTGAAATGGTTCAACGGGGCCAAGGGATACGGGTTCATTCAGCGGTCGACGGGCGAGGATGTTTTCGTCCATTTTTCCGCGATCCAGGAGAAGGGCTATAAGACGCTGAATGAAGGTGAGAACGTCGAGTTCGAATGCCAGCAGGGGCCGAAGGGCCTGAGCGCAGCCAATGTTCTTCGCGTGTCGTAGGAAGTCCTAGAGCGGTCACCCCCAGCCGTTTGCGCAGTTCGCCTGATAAACGTCAGCGGTCTTCTGCGGTACTTCCCGGATTCTCCAGCTTCTTAAGCGTCCACTCGGCGGCGGCGCGGGTGCCTTCGTCTGCCGATTGCGCCCACTCGCGCAATCGCGCGGCGAAGGAGGTTTGGCCGGCGCCACTCGCGATGGCATTCCCTATCGCGATGGCGAGGTTGCGCGTGAAGCCGGCGAAGCCCGCGCGGCGGACCGGCGAGCCGTTGAATGCCTGCTCCCACGCGGGTTCGTCGAGCGATGCGAGTGATTCAAGCGCAGGATTGACGAGTTCGGCGCGCGGCTCCATCTCGGGGTCGGCTGCTATGGGCGCTTTGCGATTCCACGGGCAGACGTCCTGGCAGATGTCGCAGCCGAATACCTGGCGGCCCATGTGCTCCATCAGTTCCGTCGCAATCGGGCCGCGATGCTCGATGGTGAGGTAGGAGATGCAGCGAGTCGCGTCCATTTGGTACGGCGTGAAGAGCGCATCGGTGGGGCACGCCTGAATGCAGCGCGTGCAACTCCCGCAGCGGTCCGGAACTGCGAGGGATGCTTCTTCGTTTCGAACCGGCAATGATGTGAGCAGGACGGATAGAAACGCGAACGAGCCGATCGTTGGATGAATAAGACAGGTGTTCTTCGCGCTCCATCCGAGACCCGCGGCCGTGGCGAGCGAGCGCTCGACAACGGGACCGGTGTCGACGTAGGCACGCGATTCGAATTCGCCATACTGCTCGTGGAGAAGCGCCTCGAGCTTCTTGAGACGCTTGAGGAGAACCTTGTGATAATCGCTGGGCACGCGGCGGCCGCGCTCGTCGATGCGGCTTGACCATGCATAGCGGGCGATCCATGCAGCGTCGGCCAGCGCAGGATAAGTCGACCGGGGCTGCGCGCTGTTATAGTTCGCGAGGCAAACAATTGCGGAGCGCGCCCACGGAAATGGAGTGGCGACGCGCGCTCGCACAAGTTCACCCTCCTGATTCTCGCGCTTGAGATACTGCATCGTTCCGGCGCGCCCGGCATCAACCCACGTAGAGAACCGTTCCGCATCGCGCTGTTCTAGTGAATGCGGAAGTGCAACCAAGCCGGAATCTGCAAATCCGGCGTTAACCGCAAGACGTTTTATGACGTCTTCCTGAATGAAGGGCTGGCCTGGTGCGTCAGTTTGATAGTCGTACATGGAACCGGACCCCTCCCTTCTACGTACTCATCAATAGCATGTCCGATTTCGAACACCGGGAACGTAAACGGACACCTGAAGCCGGGATCGTAAGCGGCGCAAGGCGAACGCAACTGCCCTACTTTCAGGATATTTGGCCGGGGCGGATTTTTGGCCGCCTACATGCAAGGTAGTCAACAGCGGGACCCGGCAAATCACGATTCAAGCGCGGGGAGCGCTCGAAGGAACAGGAGGTTGAAATGAACACGCATGTGAACGCGGCCGGCGAGCTCACGATCGTTGCGCCCAGCCCGATGACGGAGCTGGTACGCGGCAACGAACAGAGCCTGCTGACACTGTTCACGCCCGTAGTGCGCGAGCAGAGCATCGCCCTGGATTTTTCCCAGGTGGAACGGATCGATGCCGCCGGTATCGCAGCTCTTATCTCACTCTTTGATCACGCCCGGCAGACGGGCCACAAATTCACGCTGTGCAATGTCTCCCATCGCGTTGAGGAGATTCTTGCGCTGGTCGGCCTGGACCACATCCTGGTAACACAGGATGCGGCCCAGGTTTCGCTTCCGCATGAACCCGAACCCTGCTGCGACGGCCGCGCCGCGTAAGGGTAGGGATGCTTGTCCCGAATGATTGCGGATAAGCAGCCTTCAACTGGGACCAAACACCACGTATTCTGAAATTATTCTTCGCGCCTTCATTCACCGACTGGCGAGGCCGCATTCCCGCGTGCCGGAAGATGCCTCTGGCACTGCACGGGACTGCGATCGCTTCGTGCTGCGGTGTACGGCGGATGATGCATATTGGGTAGTGCCTCAGTTTGACGAATTCACCCTCGAATGTACTATCATTTGCTCATGAAGTTCTTCTTTTCCATTAGCTAAACCGGACAGATAAGCAGGCAGGGCGCCGCCGGCAACACGGGCGTCCTTGTCTTAGATCTGTCGCGGGCGCGCGTATCAGCGTTGCCCATACAACGGTTTAGAAAAATGGAGAAGTTTATGTCTTGGTCTGAACGTTACGTTCAGGATCACAAGCTGCGAACGGACTGCGCCATCCACCGCGCGTTTATTCGACTCGCCGCGGATCCACCCGCATTCACGAAGTTTCAAGAGTTGCTGAACTGCGCTCGGGCGCGGGCGCCACGCTTGTTTGATGCGCCGATTTGCGGAGGGCGTCATCCCGGCGTAGACGCGCTCGTCACTTTATCGAGATTTCGACACGCCCATATTCGCCCGGCAATCGACTGGGCAGGTACATCGTCATCCTGGCGGTCTGCCGTTGCGTCGTTGGCACATCACCTTATTTGCAGCTACAGAGTTCCGGCATTTCTTGCGTCTTGCTGGTATGCGTCTGACGTGGCTGGGGACAGGAAACGCCGGTGGTTCGTGGCGCATTCACGGGGAGCCAGCTTTCGATCGCTCGACCTGCCGATGGTGATGACCCGAAAGATGGAACATATCTTCCTGGCATCGCAGGACCATCTGCCAATCGAACACGCCATGCGGAGAGCGGAGCTGCTCGCTCTGGGAGCACGTGCCGAATTGGTGAACGCAGTTATGTCCACGCGATTGGCCACGGATATTCGCCATAGCGATTTCTGGCGCACATTTTGGATCTTTTTAATTGCGAATGATGGTGATGTGGAGTCGGCGCAGATTGGGCCCATGATCGATTACATCCAGGCGGTCCGGCACGACCGGATAAGGATAGAGGCGCAGGGCGGAATGACGGAATTCGATCCGCCTCTACCGGCGTTTTCCATAAAAGGACGAACGGTGCAGTCGATGCTGCGGTTGATGCGGGACTGGCACAAGAGTCTGGGCGGAAGCAGCGCCGCTTTCTCGTGGATACGCTCGCCATTTCAACCGTTGATATTCGAAGAGCAAAGGCAGGATCATTCAGAGAAGCCCAGACGCTGGCAAATGATGGAACTTACCAATAGCGCCCAGCTGCGATACGAAGGCACTGCGTTACACCATTGCGTCGCGAGCTATGCAGATCGCTGCTATCGGGGACACACAAGCATTTGGTCGCTCCGCTTGTGGCAGGGTGAGAAAGTTCGACACGTGTTGACCGTCGAAATCGATCCGAAGAGGCGTGCCATCATCCAAGCCCGCGGACGGGCCAATCGCGCAGCCTCGGGCAGACCCCTCCGGCTACTGCAAGATTGGGCTATTCGGGAGAGACTGGGGATGAATATATGAATGTCGAGCGACGAGCCTTTCAACGTTCTCTTCGGAGAAAACGGTGTTGGAGGTAACTTCGTTTGAACCCGGGCTTCAAACTGAGACACTACCGCATTTTGCCGCGTGTTGCGAGGGGTATGGGGCGCAACGTAAAATGGAGTTCCGATCTCCTGCTCGCCGTTTGTGACGTTCAACACTGCAAGATCACGGTCACAGGAATATTTGTAGCTGCGAGCTGTGAAGCACCCGCGAAGTGTGCTCAAGCGAGGGATGACCCGCCCAGGGCCAGTCGGACGCCTGATTTTTCCCGATGCAACCTGGGCCAGCGGTGCTCATCCATCGTTGCCGTACCATCTTCACGGCATTTTATGCACGGAGGCATCATTCCATGACGCAGGGCGTTTTGGAGCAGCAGCCAGCCACGGCAGGCTCAACCGCAACCGCAGCACCAACCAAGTATGTGTACTTCTTCGGCGGCGGCTCGGCTGACGGCAACGGCCGCATGAAGGATACGCTTGGCGGCAAGGGCGCCGGCCTTGCGGAGATGACTAGCGCAGGCCTGCCGGTTCCTCCGGGGTTCACGATCCAGACGGAGGCCTGCCGCGAATACATGCGCAATGCGCCCAGCAAGCAGATGGAGTCCGACATGCTGGAGGCCCTGGCGCGCCTGGAACGGCTGCAGGGACAGAAGCTCGGCGCGGGCGACAACCCACTGCTGGTGAGCGTGCGCTCGGGCGCGAAGTTCTCCATGCCCGGCATGATGGACACAATTCTGAATCTCGGATTGAACGACAAGGCCGTTGAGGCGCTCGCGAAGCGCAGCAATAATCCGCGGTTTGCGTATGACTCGTACCGCCGCCTCATCCAGATGTTCAGCGATGTGGTTCTCGATGTCCCGAAGAAGAAGTTCGAGCACATCTTCGACGGCGTGAAGGCGCGCAAGAAGGTCCACTTCGATTACGACCTGCAGCCTGACGCGCTGAAGGAGATCATTGCCGAGTACAAGAAGCTGGTGAAGAAGGAGACGGGCAAGGATTTCCCGCAGAACCCGGTCGAGCAGCTCGCCGCCGCGCGCGACGCAGTGTTCCGCTCGTGGCAGAACGACCGTGCCAAGACGTACCGCCGTATCAACAACATTGACGACCGGATTGGCACCGCGGTCAACGTGCAAGCCATGGTGTTCGGCAACCTGGGCGAGAATTCGGGCACCGGCGTAGGCTTTACGCGAAATCCTGCCACGGGCGACCGCGCGTTCTTCGGCGAGTACCTGATGAACGCTCAGGGTGAAGACGTGGTGAGCGGCGTGCGCACGCCCATGCCCATCAGCGAGCTCGAAAAGGCCATGCCCAAGGTCTACGAGCAGCTCCGCACCATCACTGGGAAGATGGAAAAGCACTACCGCGACATGCAGGACTTCGAGTTCACCATCCAGGATGGCAAGCTCTACATGCTGCAGACGCGCAACGGCAAGCGCACCGGCCTGGCGGCTGTGCGTGTGGCCATCGACATGGTGCGCGAAGGCCTGATCACGCAGGAAGAGGCGATCTTCCGCGTGGAGCCGAACCAGCTTTACGACTTCCTGGTTCCGCGGCTCGATGAGAAGGGCGCAAAGATCGAGGTGCTCGCCACGGGCTTGCCGGCATCGCCGGGCGCCGCTGTGGGCCAGATCGTGTTCAGCGCCGAAGAAGCGGTGAAGCACCATCAAAAGGGCGACTACAAGTCGATCATCCTGGTGCGCGGCGAGACGACGCCCGAAGACATTGCCGGCATGGAAGTCGCCAACGGCATTCTCACTTCGCGCGGCGGCATGACCTCGCACGCTGCCGTGGTGACCCGCGGCATGGGCAAGTGCTGCGTGGCCGGCGCGGGCGACTGCACGGTAGATGAAGCGAAGAAGGAACTCCGCGTCAAGGGAAAGACGTACAGGGCGGGCGACTGGCTCTCGCTCGACGGCACCACCGGCCGCGTGATCCACGGCCAGCTCAAGACGATCGACGCGCGCCCGGACGATCCGGACCTGGTTCGCTTTATGAGCTGGGCAGACCCGCTGCGCAAGCTCAAGGTTCGCGCCAACGCCGACGTGCCGCGCGATGCAAAGCAGGCGCGCGCATTCGGAGCAGAGGGCATCGGCCTGTGCCGCACCGAGCACATGTTCTTTGCCGAAGACCGCATTGAGCACATGCGCGCGATGATCCTGGCGCACGACGAGAAGCAGCGCCGCGAGGCTCTCAAGAAGCTGCTGCCCGTGCAGAGGCAGGATTTCGTCGGCCTGTTCAAGGCGATGGAGTCGCTGCCCGTCACCATCCGCCTGCTCGATCCCCCGCTGCACGAGTTCCTGCCGCAGCGCGAAGAGCTTCTCGTCGAAATCGCTAAACTCGAAGCGACGAAGCCCCGCTCGCCGAAGCTGAAGGAACTGCGCACGCTGCTCGAGCGCGTGCAGGAGCTGCACGAAGTGAACCCGATGCTCGGCCTTCGCGGATGCCGACTTGGCATCACGTTCCCTGAGATCACGGAGATGCAGGCGCGCGCCATCTGCGAGGCTGCTGTCAACGTGAAGAAGGCGGGCGGCGATCCGCACGTCGAGATCATGATCCCGCTCATCGGCTCCATTGAAGAGATGCGCAATCAGGCGTCGCTTGTCCGCAAGGTCGCCGAGCAGGTCTTCAAGGAAAAGGGCACGACGGTGGACTACATGGTGGGCACCATGATCGAGCTGCCGCGCGCCGCGCTGACGGCCGATCAGATCGCCGAGGAAGCCGAGTTCTTCAGCTTTGGGACGAACGACCTGACGCAGACGACGTTCGGCATCTCGCGCGACGACATCAACCACTTCCTCCCGGCGTACCTGAAGGCCGGCATCTTCAAGCAGGATCCGTTCGCCACGCTCGACCAGAACGGCGTCGGCTCGCTCGTGAAGATGGCTGTATCCAAGGGGCGCAACACGCGGCCTGCAATCAAGCTCGGCATCTGCGGCGAGCATGGCGGCGATCCCGAGTCCGTCAAGTTCTGCCACAAGGTGGGCTTGAACTATGTGTCCTGCTCGCCCTTCCGGCTGTTGACGGCACGGCTTGCGGCTGCGCAGGCAGCGCTCGAGGAGAAGCAGGCAGGCCTGTCCGCCGGCGGAACGCACTGATCACGAAAACAGACGACACACCAAGAGGCGCGGCCAATTGGCCGCGCCCCTTCTGCGTCGACGTTATCTGGTGCCCTAAATCTCTTTGGTAGGCACGGGACCATGACACGCGTCAAGAAAGCGGATGCAGTACTCGGTGAATTCGTACCAGCCATCAACTTCAGAGTCCACCTCTTGATGTATCTGTTCAGGATCATTTGCCCAGCTTAGCTCGCGTCTATCAAACGAACTCTTAACTTCGATTGTTCTTCTAACCAGCCCCAGCCGCTCATATGTGTCCGGGTACACAGTTGGCGGAACATTGAATTCCATTGGCTTCTTAACGCTGGCTGCTCCGAAGGACCACGGCGCCAGCAGCATTCCATCGAAAATGCGGTCCATCTTCGCACCCCTGTTTAGGAAGTATTTGGTGCGATCAATACTGTTGAAGTGCTTAACGCTTTCCTGACAGATCAATTCGAGATGTCGCGCGTCGTCAGGCGTTAGCTGCTTCAATGTCTCAATGAACGATGGTGAAACCGAGTCAGTTTGCTGTGACGCGGTGGCGAGCAACCCCGCCCACATCTCCTGCAACGTTTCATCGTTCTCTATTGAGCTCGCATCCGCAATTGGGAACAGCAATCGAGTTGGGACAGCGTTTGCAGGCAAGCCCGCCTCGTGAAGAATTCGCTGTGTCCTTCGCAGCGTGTTCACCAGATTCTTTGCCCGGATAGGCTTCATGATGTCGGAGATCATCGCCCCAATGTCGTCGCAGACCGGGCCAGCCAATCTGTGGATGAGGTCAGCAGCCTTGTTAATCGCCTCGCTAAGATCGTTCATGGAATCGGTGTCAAGTATAGCAGCCAGTTTGTTGTTTCCACTGCAATCAGACCAGTACCCGAATGCAGGTGGCCGTGGTCCTTTCAATCGTAGTAAGATGATCGCCTCCATTGCATTACTTGGCTGAGTTCTCAATTCGAACCGCCTAGTCGAAAAAGGGGCGCCGTGGAGCCGCTTGGCTTCGGCGTGAAAGGACGTTCACTGTGAACTTATACTGTCCGCGCATTTTCAAGTCTGCCGTTCCTGTCGATTGCCATTTCAAGTATCCAAAACAGATCCAGGCCTGCCTGAAAGGAGTATGCGTCGCTTGGGTGAACTACTTGAAGGACTACGTCGATCAAACGGAGAAGCTGTTTGGCAAGCCGGAGCTCCCTTGGACAGGCGATGAGAGGCCGATGGTCAGCTCACTTGCCGCCGCAATTGCCCGCAAATTTCCGAATTCTCTGGCCGTTGAAGAATGTAATATCCCGATACTTGAGAGGCCTAGGGGAAGATGCGATCTGTGGGTTTCTATTCCCTGCCGCTCGCACTCTGGAGGACGAATCAACTTCTACCTTGAAGCCAAGAAGTCGAACAAAGAAGTAACGCCAGAGAAACTATCGAATTTCCTCACGACTCGCTGGGGTGTGGGTAGGAGCCTTCGCTCTTACCAAAAGAGGCAATCAAAACGGAGAAGTCAGACGAGCCCATTCATAAAGCTCCCAAACAGGAAACACCAACATTACTTCGTAAGCATGTTGGTTATGCGATTGAAGGCGAAAAGAAGTGCATCCGCGACAATCAAAAACATCCTTCACCAGGCTTTCGAGAGCAAACAGAAGATCGCAGTAAGGTGGAGACTAACATTCCCGAAGCAGCAGAGGAGCCTCCTCAGATTTCCCACAGTGGCAGTAGTGGTTATTCCCGACGGCGGCCATCCTGGGATGATCGCGAGCTTTACGGTTTTTGGTTCGTCACGTGAATTCCTCGCGAAATAGGAATCGAACGGGCGTTGGGATCACGCCGCCCGTTCCCGCGGCTTCACCTTGGTCCAGGAGCGCTCCCGCGCAGCCAGCCAGAGATCGTGCCCGCTTTGCAATCCGATCCCGAACTGGACGAAGTTGCCGAAATAACGGCTCAGGCGCAAGGCGGTGTCGGCCGTGATGCCACCCCGAAGACTTCCTCAAAAAATACTTGACGAATTCGCGTTCTAGTGTACTATTTGTCTAGTACATTGATGGAACGGCCACAACAACCCGCCTTCCGATTCGTGCTCGACCTGCACAGCGGCGTGCCTGTCTACCGGCAGATTATCGACCAGGTGCGGGGCGGGGTGGCTTCGGGCGCGCTCACGGACGGCTACCAGTTGCCGACTGTGCGCCAACTGGCCGTGGATCTCGCCATCAACCCCAACACCGTGGTGCGCGCTTATCGCGAACTGGAGCTAGGCGGGCTGCTCGAGACACACCAGGGGACGGGCACATTTATCAGTATTCAGAAGGCGGCGCGCCCCGATGCGGAACGCGAGCGGCAGCTCAGCCAGATTGTGAGCGATTGCGTTTCGCGCGCCGGCGCGGCGGGTTTTACGGTGAGCGACCTGATCGAACAGCTGCGGCAGCGGGATGTGCCGCGCAGGAGGTAAGCGATGAGAGATGTGAATCCTCAGAAAATCAACCGTGTTGCCGTGACGGCGTGCATTGTGTGCATCGTCGCAGGCGCGATTCCGAGCGTGGTGATGAACAGCCGGTGGCCCGTACTTGGCGGCTCGCTCGTCGGCATCTACCTGCTGTTTGCCATCAAGGTAGTGCAGCAGTGGGAGAAAGGCGTGAAGCTGCGCCTGGGCCGCTACGTCGGGCTGCGCGGGCCGGGGCTGTTCCTGATTGTGCCGGTCATCGAGACGATGAACCTGTTTGTCGATCAGCGCGTGCGTGTTGCGAGCGTGACGGCCGAATCCACGCTCACGCGCGACACCGTGCCCGTCAACGTGGATGCAATCGTCTTCTGGATGGTATGGAACGCGGAGAAGGCGATCCTCGAGGTGGAGCACTACTTCGACGCGATCAACATGAGCGCGCAGACCGCGCTGCGCGAGTCGATCGGCAGACACGAATTGCATCAGATGGTCGCCGAGCGCGAGATGCTCGGTCTGGAGCTGCAACGGATTCTCGATGAGAAGACGACGCCGTGGGGGATCACCGTGCAATCGGTCGAAGTGCGCGACGTGCAGATTCCGGGACCGCTACAGGACGCGATGTCGCGCGAAGCGCAGGCCGAGCGCGAACGCCGCGCGCGCGTGATCCTGGGCACGGCGGAGACAGAGATCGCCGCCAAGTTCGCGTCCGCGTCGACGACGTACAAGGACGATCCGGTAGCGCTGCACCTGCGGGCGATGAACATGCTCTACGAGGCGATCAAGGAGCGCGGATCGATGGTCATCGTGCCATCGTCTGCGGTAGAGACCATGGGACTTGGCGGCTCGCTGGCGACGGCGTCGCTGGCGAAACAGCAGGGCTGACCGTACAGGAGGCCACGATGAAACTGAGTGGATTTGCTGCGGAAATCTTGTTGATGCTCGCTGCGGGCGTTGCCGTCGCGCAAACGGCACCGCCCGTCGCGCAGGAGCCAAGTCGCACGGCGTGGCTCGGAGTGTGGCAGAACGACTTCGACGGGCAGCCGGGCGTCATCGTTACACTGGCCGACGACACGGGGGAGCTTGGCGGGACCGTCGTGCTGAACATGATTTCGCGCGAGAGTGGCGAACCGCGCGTCGTCGGCAGCGTGCCGCATGTGATGGTTCATCCGCGAGCTGACAACGAGACGTTAACGTTTGAGGTAAAGACACCACGCGCGCCCCGCATCATGAAGCAGTTCGTCATGGTGCTTAAGTCGGACGGCACAGCGATCATCCATTGCCCGAATTGCGATGTCGCGCCGGCGGTGGAGCTTACGAAGAAGTGGTGAGAAGTAGGAGGCATCGATGAAAACCCCGAGCGTTTTCGCGGCGTTTGCACTGGTTCTAGCATGCGGCTGCGCCTTTTGCCAGGACAAGCCAGCGGTCCAACAGCAGCAGCCCGATCTATCGCACATGGTCGGCGTGTGGCGAGGCGAGATGGACAACTTGCCGGCGGTTACGCTCACCATCACTGACGAGGGCGGAAAGCTGTCCGGGGCGGTGCTCTTCTTCCTGCACGTGCGGGCCACCGTGAACGATCCCTGGACGTCCAAGGCAGCCACCGCGGCGGAGCCGATTCTTAACCCGGTGTTCGACGGAACGACGCTGCGCTTCACTGTGAGCCACAAGCGCGCGCATCCGCCGCGCACCTTGAATGATCCTCCGTCGCACTTCCATCTGACTCTCATCGGGCCGAACCATGCGGGGCTCGTGAACGAAAGCGAAGCGGGCTCCAGCGATGCGGGGCCCGGCCTGCCGATGGTGCGCAGCGACTACTGAGAGATCGTCGGCTATTCGATCGCCGAGCAGAGTCGGCACAACGCGCAGGCAAGAGAAGCAAACTCAACGGGCACGCATGAGGTAACTGCTATCCTTGAGCCATGACGAATGTCGACATTCTGTTTCGGTACTCGACGCAGCCAAACGAAGCAGTGGTGTTTGCTCTCGCCGGGGCGCGCGAGGTGTACGGCATCCGGCGGCTGAGCTTTGATCGCGAGGCGAAGACTGTGCGCGTGGAGTACGATGCGACGCGGCTCACAGCCGGAACGGTTGCCGGGCTGGTGCGCCGCGCCGGGCTTGACATCGTAGAGGAGCTATCACTGATTCCTCCGGTCCCCGAGCCGCCCGCGGCCGAAGCGCAACCAGCGGCGCCGGCTGCCAAAGCCTGAGCGAATGCGGGCAAACCCGCTGAATCAGAACGCCTTTAGACGAACCTCAATTGCGCCGCCGCCTGATCCTTGATACTCTATATCAGGTTCATTCTGAACCGTTTCTGCAGTGCGCCCGTAGCTCAGCTGGATAGAGCGACTGACTACGAATCAGTAGGCCGGGAGTTCGAATCTCTCCGGGCGCACCATTCAAGCCTTATCTTCAGAGCTACTTGCGGTCTCCGGGCCGCTTTCGATTTTGGGAGAAGCCTCCAAAGTGTGGCCAAATTTGCTCCCACCCAGAGTCTGCCTCGCAGCCTGGCTGTGTCCGTCCACGAGTCCCTCGAAGGCTCTTCGATCGCGTCTGCCTGCGGGTGGAGGTAGCACCGAGTAATGATGATCGAACAGTGACTGGCGGTCCTTGCCGGCGTGATTGCATCACAGCCGCTCTGCCCCAGGTTCGTCAGACAGGTGTGGAAGACGCAATACGGATCGAAGCCTGTGTCCGATTTCGTAGTCGGGCGGCGTCAAACGATGGTAGTTTTGGAGACCCAGCGAGAACGTCAGCCACCGAGCAGCATTCGAAGGACTCGAAAAGAGACTTCACTTTGCGAGCAAAGCCGGACCGTCCCAACCCCTGGTGAAGACGAATTCGCCACGGAACCCTTACCGACAACCGGCGAAACTCGCCAGGATCGAATTCGTAGGGATGAAAATAAAAGACTGGGGGAATCGATCTGCGATGAGCCTCATGCATGAACACCAGTCTGAGCAAATGGCAAGGAAGGAGCCGGGCATATCCTCCGCCGGATACCGGCAAGCGCTTGCCGAGCAGTGTCAGCACAGTGAGAGGGAATTCGACGATCGAGAGACCTCCTGGGAGCATCACGTGGCGTGCGTCTGTGGGCCAGTCATGAATTCCATAATGGGCTGTTGTGACAGGAAAAATGCTCGAATCGTAGCTGTACCCTTCTTCGGCAAGTAAATCCAGAGCCCAGAGCGTATTGGACGAGATGGAGAAATCGGGAGCCCGATAGCCTTGAAGACGCTGGCCGACGAAATCGGATAGTTTGCCGGTTTCACGGTGCAGTTCCTCGGCAAAGCTGCTGCGAGTGAGTCGAGTCACTTTCACATGTCCATAACCGTGACAAGCGATCTCATGCCGGTTGCGTTGGATATGCCTAACCAGGTCGGGATGCTTGTCGAGTACCTTACCCAATATGAAAAAGGTCCCGCGCGCACCAGGGAAGTGCTCGAGCAGATCCAGAATGCGCCTTGTATTTTCAGCGCACGAGTTCCCGATCGGCAGATCATGATTCAAGGTCGATTGGGGCCAGTCTTCGACGTCCACTGTCACGATCAATTTTGGTTTAGGAACCATCTCTCATCCTTCCGATGGCGACATAATCCATGCCTGCTCCAGGGACGTATTCGACTTCCACCGGCGTGAAGGAGACAGACCGCATCGCACGCCAGAATTCACCTTCGCGGTAGAGAGCATGAGGACAAAGAAGAAGCCGATAGCGCAGCATCCGGAGAGATGACCTGAACAAATGAACTGAAGGGAAGAAGACGATCGCGCTTCGCAGGGTTTGCGATGCGATCTCCGCAAGAGTCGTGGTCGGATCCGAGACGCAGTCCATGATCTCCCAATGAAAGCGCAGTAATCAAAAGGCCGATTCGGAGTCTTTCGCGAAAAGCAGCCGCGAGGAACTGAACATTTTTTCGCAACCCCGCATGCGCCACAGTGCCGTTTTTCCCACGCAGAAGGCCGGTCCAGGCGACCGTTCCGATGGCGTGCGGGGGAAGGCATTCGGATTCCAGCACGTGAAGGCTGTCAGTTCAACTCCACGCTGCAACCAAAGCACCAATGAAATCGTGCGAGCAGTCTAACCATAAACGGCTGCATCAGCAACAACGATTTTGAAGGTTACTACTCGCTCTCAAGTTACGTGCCACGGTTGCGGCAAGCGTGCGATAGAATGCTCCCCATCAGAATTTGAAGAACTGTTCGAGTACAAATATGGCCCTGCAAAAATCCCGGCTTCTCATCAACGAGACTCACAGCATCTTCGACCAGTCCGGCACGACGGTTGCGCCGGCGGAGAGTTTCATTGTCACGCGGGAAAACGCCCTGGGGGTGTGGTGCCGCGTTTTGCCCGGTTGGATGCGCCAGCAGCGTGCGTTTCCGGACGCCGAATGAAAAGGACCCTCCAAAATGCCTGAACGCACGATACTCGGTCTGGCGACCATGGGGGAGAGCGCTGCTGCAATCATTATCGGTGGGCGGCTCGTCGCTGCCGTGGAAGAAGAACGCATCTCGCGTCGTAAGCATGACGGCGCGTTTCCTTATGGAGCCATTGCCGAATGCCTGAGGATTGCAAGCATCACGTTCACTGAGATAGATGACATCTGCGTCTACTGGCAGCCATGGCGCTTGCTTACGCGTGCTGCCTACGTAGCTGGCCGCACCATAACCCACGCGCGATCGGCCCGCGACACGCTGGCGCGCGTCGGCGCATTGTTCACTTCGCAAGGACACAGTCGGGATGAAGACGATGCCTGCCCGCAATTGGCAGGGCGTTGGGACGACCTGTTCCGGCTGCGCAGCCTCTTGACGCGTAGATTCGGCCCATTCTCCGCGCACATTTCGTTTCTGGATCACCACGATTGTCATGCCGCGAGCGGCCGCCTGCTTCTGCCCTACCAGGATGCAATCTGCGTGACTTACGACGGTGGCGGAGAGGAGCACTCGACCGTTGTGAGCTATTTCGCCGGAAACCGCCTTGCCACTCTCCAGCGCATTCGCTGGCCAAATTCACTCGGTCACTACTACAGCACATTTACCGGCTATCTGGGCTTTCAAATCGGAGAAGGTGAATACATGATGATGGGCCTGGCCTCGTTCGGCAGCCCGAAGTACGCGGACGTGATTCGCGAGCAGGTACTTTCGTCTTCCCGCAACGGCGGTTATTCCGTGAATCATCGAGTCATTGACTACCACGCGGCGCTGCAGGGTCACTTTACCGACCGCATGATCGAGCTTTTTGGGCCGCCTCGTGCGAGCCATGACCCGGTGCAAGAACGCCATTCCGACATCGCGGCAAGCGCCCAGGCCGCATTCGAAGCTTCACTCTTTGATTTGCTGCGCTGGTCGAAGCTGCAGCGCCCGCAAGCCCGCAATCTGATCCTCGCGGGCGGGTGCGCTTTGAATGGTACTGCCAATGGCAAGATTGTCGACAGCGGATTATTCGATCGCGTCGCCGTGCCGCCTGCGCCTCACGACGCCGGGTGCGCAATCGGCGCGGCCCTGATCGGTGCGGGGATTTTCAACGGCGCGAAATCTCCGGCGACGCGGCCAGAGTTCACATCGCAGGATGCCTACCTGGGGAGCGCCTTCAGCAATTCGGACGTCGAATCCGCCTTTGCCGCAATGGGACTGCCGCTACCCCAACGTCTGCCGTTAGAGTCGCTGATTGCCTCCGCCGCGGATGCGCTCGTGGCTGGCGAAGTAATCGCCTGGTTTCAGGGCGCATCCGAATTCGGGCCGCGTGCGCTTGGCAACCGGTCGTTCCTCGCTGATCCTCGATCTGCGGATATGCGGGAACGGTTAAACGTCAAGATCAAACTGCGTGAACCCTTCCGCCCGTTTGCTCCTTCTGTCAAGGCAGAATCAGCCGCCGAGTACTTCAATACGCGGCAGCCCAGTCCCTATATGAACATCGTAAGCCAAGTGCGCCCGGAAAAACGGCAACTACTCGGCGCGGTCACGCACTGCGACGGCAGCGCTCGTGTACATACGGTCGCGCGTGAAGTAAACGAGCGCTATTGGCTCCTGATCGACGCTTTCCAAATGCGCACTGGCGTGCCCGTGCTCTTGAATACTTCCTTCAATATCCAGGAGCCGATCGTGAACACTCCCGCGCAGGCCATTGCTACGTTCCTCTCCAGCAGAGCCGATAAGCTGTTTATCAACGACTTTGTCTGCGATGACCGCTGGCGTGCCGGCGCCACCCCAAACAGACCATTCGCCAAGTGAGATGATGAAGACACTGATTGTCATTCTGATTGCACTGCCCATAGCTGTTTCTCTGCTTCCTTGCGCATCGGGACAGGCTTCCCAGGCGCCTTCTGCAGCTTCCCCTGCGTTGTCCGAGCGCGAAGCGGCTGGCAGCGAACCGGACAACCCCGGACCGCTGGCCAGCGATCTCTCCCCAAAGCTCAAACGCAAAGACATCCTCGCGGCCATTAAGAAGGTCGCGGACTGGCAGATCCGATGGTCTGAAGGCCGGTACAACATCGGCTGGACGTATGCCGCGCTCTACGACGGACTGCTGGCTGCTTCGCACGCGACTGGCGACAACCGTTATCACGATCGCGTGCTCGATATCGCGCGCGCAAATCACTTCGAGCTCGGCCCGCGCTTCGGCCATGCCGATGACGAGGCGATCGGGCTGACCTATTTGACTCTTTACTCCGAGTCGCACGACCCGGCGACGCTCTCCCCAACGCGCGACGGGATGGACAAACTTCTCGCCCGGCCTGACGATCCCAATGAAAACGTATGGTGGTGGTGTGACGCGCTCTACATGGCGCCCAAGGTGCTGGCGCAGCTTTCAGTGGCCACAGGAGACCGCCGCTATTTCACCTTCATGGATCACGAGTGGTCGCTGACTTCATCGGCGCTTTACGATCCCGGCGAACATCTTTTTTATCGCGACAAGCGCTTTCTCACGACGCGCGAGGCGAACGGCAAGAAGGTTTTCTGGTCGCGCGGCAATGGTTGGGTGCTCGCGGGCCTTGCGATGGTGCTGGAGCGCATGAAGGCCGACGATCCTCTTCGCGCGAAGTATATCGCGCAGTACCGCGATATGGCCGAGCGCGTCGCCGGGCTGCAGCCTGCCGATGGGTTGTGGCGCGCGAGCCTGCTTGATCCGGACGCCTATCCTTCGCCTGAGATCTCAGGGACTGGGTTCTTTACATATGGAATCGCGTGGGGCATCCACCACCACATTCTTGACCGCAGGAAATATCTGCCTGTCGTGGCCCGTGCGTGGAGCGGCATGATTGCGCACGTATATCAGGATGGACGCCTCGGGTCGATTCAACCGATCGGCGGCGAGCCGGGCAAATTCAAGGCGTCGTCGAGTTATGTCTACGGCGTGGGAGCATTTCTGCTTGTGGGCTCGGAGTTATCGAAGATATCGGGGAAATAAAACCGGGAGAGAGGGGCGTCCGTCCGATTCACTTCCCGGCAGCAGGACGCATCACCAGCTCGATTCCGGCCTCTGTAAAGATCGTCCGCGTGAACTCGAAGCTTTCGGCCCATCGCTCGTTGTCGCTTTCAAGCGTGACCACTCGCTTGATTCCGGACTGCACGATGACGGCGCCGCAGGCTGAGCAAGGCATGAATGGCACCACGTAGAGCGTGCATCCGTCGAGGGGCTGGCGCGCGCTCAGGATGGCATTAAGCTCGGCGTGAATGATGGTGCGGTACTTGGTTTCGCGGTCCAGGAGGCGCGCGGTATTGTCTTCTATTCCCGCAGGGTGCCCGTTGAACCCGAGCGACACCACGAATTTGCCGCGCGTGATGACCGCGCCCACTTTTGTGCTTGGGTCCTTGCTCCAGGTGGCTACTAGTGCAGCCATCTCCAGGAATCGCCCGTCCCAATCGCTCATGGATTCCCTTCCCTCAAGTCTGCTTTAGAGCGTAACAGCAGAGAGGCGAACATTGATCGCCGCCGTGCCGCGGAAACCGTTTCAGCGCTGCCCGATGCGCCCCGCATTGATCGAGGCGCCTCCGAGCATTTACTGCTTGACCAACTCCACGCGGCGGTTTACGGCCCGGCCTTCCTCAGATTCGTTGGACTGAATGGGCGCATAGGGGCCGTTGCCGAAAGACGCGAGCCGCGCAGGCAGGATGTGGTATTGGGATTCAAGGATAGTGACCACTGCAGCAGCCCGGCGGTTGGAGAGTTCGAGATTGGATGCCAGTGAGCCCACGTTATCTGTGTGCCCCACGACGTAGATTTTCAGCCCGGGGTCCTGCTGGAGAAGCTTGACGATTTCTTCCAACGCAGAAGCTGAGTCGGGCTTGACATCGGCTTTGCCGGTATCGAAGTGAATTCCGTTTACGACAGTGTGGCCGGTGGACTGGAGACCACTTTGCAGCACGGCAGCGGTAGCCACCACATCTTGCGTAAGCGCAGTCTCTTCAACGGTGACAATGTCGTAGTTGCCGCCGCCGCTGATGGATACCCATATCCAGGTTTTGCCCATGTGAACGGTGAAATCGCCATAGCTTCCGGAGTCGTAGATGAAGGTATACCCTGCGCTGTGAAGCGCCGTGGTGATGTTGCGAACCACCTGTGCCTTGCTGGCGGTCTTGGGGAAGCTGTAGGTAACCTTGAAGACCTTTCCTTCGATTTCCTTGTCGGGCTTGTTCTCGCCCATTTGGAATTTGAAACTGTCGTCATCCTTTTGATCACATGACTGAATCACACTGCCGGGAAATCTGCTGATCAGAGGCGAATCCTTGCAGCCATCTGCGTCCTGAGCGTGCACGCATGCCGCTGCAACGAGAGAAGCCGCAAGACAAAGGCGGAGGCTTGGCGTGGCTTTCATAGTCCCCTTCCGAGTTAGGTATTTTCGAAGAATTTCGATGCGAGAAAAGTGATCCAATCACGGTAGCACAGGGTTCCGAGAAATTAGAAACATTTTTGATCGGATCCGGTCGTCTTATGGCTTGTACTCGCCGGGGCTGGTGACTTCGAGCGTTGCCTGCACGGAAAGTTTGTCGCTCGACCCTCCGGCCAGTATGCGCACCGGCTCCTTCTCGACGCGCCATTCGCGCGCGGCCGCATCCCAGTAGGCAAGGTCGTGCGCGTTCAAATCGAGTGTCACGTTCTGCACCACGCCAGGATCGATGTGCACGCGCCTGAAGCCGCGGAGCTCGATCTGCGGGCGCGTCACTTGCGAGGCGAGATGCTGCACGTAAATCTGCACCACTTCGTCGCTCGCGCGCTTGCCGGTGTTCTTTACTTTCACGGTTATATGTACCGTGCCATCTGCGTTGATGTGGGGCGCGCTCAGGGTCAGCCCTTCGTAAGCGAACGTCGTGTAGCTCAGGCCATAGCCGAAGGGATACAGCGGCTTGTCTTTCGAGTACATGTAGGTGCGGCCGTGAAGAAGGTTGTAATCCATCATCGGCAGCAGTTGAGCATCACCCGTGGGCCACGTCTGGTTCAGCCGTCCCGCAGGCGACACGTCTCCGAACAGCACGTCGGCAAGTCCGTGGCCTTCTTCCTGGCTGTTGTGCGTCATGTGCACGATAGCCGGTAGGTTCTCCTGGCTCCAGCCAATCGCGTACGGAAAGCTCGACCGGAGCACTTCAACGGTGTGCGGATTCGCCGCAAAGACGCGCTTGACCAGTTCCTCCTGTTCCAGTGCGATGGTCTTGCGGTCCACATCCTCCTTGCCATTCGAAGGCACGGGGCACTGGTCCCAGGGCGCGTTGCACTCGGGATGATTGCCGACCACCACGAGGGCCACGTCGGCCTTTTTCGCCAGCGCGGCGGCCTCTGCCACATTCGATCCGTCGGCGTACAGCACCTTGACGTCTTTTCCCGCGGCCTCGCGAATACCCTGCAGGATGGTGACCGAGTAGGGCGGCGTGCCGCTGTACCAGTCGATCAGGACTGTATCGGCCCAAGGCCCGATGATCGCAATGGTCTTCAGCTTTGCACGATCGAGCGGCAACGTGTCGTGCTCGTTCTTCAGCAGGACAATCGATTCGTCTGTCGCCTTGCGCGCCAGTTCCCTGCTCGACTCGCGCTCCCACGGCGGAATCGCGCCACCGGTTTCGACGCCGATATTCGCGTAGGGGTCCGCGCCGGGAGGGTCCATTTCGCCAAGCCGCAGGTAAACACGCAGCAGATTTTTCAATGACGCGTCCATGTCGGCTTCGGTCAAAAGACCGTCCTTGAGGGCTTTGGTCAAATCCTCCTTGTAGCGATCGAGAAAGTGATTGATGCCCGCCTTCACTGCGGCTGCGGATCCGTGCTCCTTGTCCGGGAAGCTCTTGTGCGCGGTGATGAGCAGCCCAAGCGCGCCGCCGTCGGTGCAGATCAGCCCGTCATTGCCCCATTCCGGAATCATCACCTGCTTGAGGACCGGATGGATCATCATGGGCGTGCCATTCCACGAGTTGTACGCGGCCATCACGGCCCGCGACCCACCCTCTTCGAATCCCATGCGAAATGGGACAGAGTAGTACTCGCGGAACAGGCGCTCGTCGAAATCAGAAGACGTATGCGAACGTCCATCTTCGTTCTCGTTGGCCAGAAAATGCTTCATGAGCGACGCTGCCTGCCAGTGCTTCGGATCCGGCCCCTGCACGCCGTGGATAAAGCCAACGGTCATCGCCCCGACGAGGTATGGGTCCTCGCCCATCGACTCCTCGGTGCGCCCCCATCGCGGATCGCGGCTCAGATCCACGTTGGGCGCGCGCACTACCACTCCGCCGAAGTCGTACACGGGATTCTGATAGTAGTAGCGCGCCTCTTCGCCCTCAAGCGCGCCGATCTTCTTCATCAACTCGGGGTCCCAAGTGCTCCCCAAACCCTTTTCCTGCGGGAAGGTCGTGGTGGGCAGCGGTTGCCGGCCGCGCGGTCCCCATCCCCCCGGGGGTCCGCCTACACCGCCCAGCGCAAGGCCGTGCAGCCCTTCTACCTGTCCTGAAAACACAAGGTTCAGGCGAGGAAATTTGGGATGATCTGACATCAGATCGACTTTCTCGGCGAGCGTCAGGCGCCCGAGCAGATCGGCAATCCGCTGGTCATCCGGCAACTTCGTGTCGCGGAAGGGATAATCCGGCTGTCCTGGGACCTGAGCGGCTGCCCGCATTGAGAGTCCGCATAACAGAACAAAAAGGACGAGTATCAATTTGCTTGCTCGCGCACGAATCCGCAAAGTAGATCCTCCAATGTGTTGAACAGCGCAGAGTAACACAACGAAGGCCGGAAATTGCCTGGCGGCGATGGCCGCAATTCTCTGATCCATGTGGCAAACCGGCTCGCCGGCGCAATTCCGCATCTATTCGTGAACAGGGTTAACGCCTGTCGAGAGTCGTGTGTATGCGGAATCCCCTTCGGCGTAAGCAATTCGAAACCGCTGGTCCCCAGCCTGTGCCGCCGCCCGCGCAGAAACATCTCGCGCGTCCGTCGGCTGAAGAGATCTATCAGCAGGTCGCGTCGAACGCGCGCCAGGAGCTCAAGCGAACCAATACGGCGCTGGCCATTTCAGGCTTCGGCGGCGGGGCGTTCATGGGCTTCTCCGCGCTCGGAACCGCTCTGGGTGTGGCGCTGCTTGGCACGTCCCCTGTCGCGCACCTCATCGCCTGCGTGTTCTATCCAATCGGATTCATCGTCGTGATCATCGGCCGCTCGCAACTCTTTACCGAGAACACGCTGTATCCTGTCGCGCTGGTGCTCGCTGAAAAACGAGAGCTGTGGAATACGCTGCGGCTGTGGTCGATTGTGCTGCCGGCCAACGTGGCCGGAGCGCTGGGATTCGCCATGCTCGCTGCCTGGACGTCTGCTCTCGAGCCTCGCTTTGTCGACGCGCTTGTGCATCTTGGCGTGATGGGGCTTTCACACGCCCCCGGCGCCATCTTCTGGTCCGGCGTCATCGGCGGTTGGATGATCGCGCTGGCGGCGTGGCTCGTCTCCGGATCGCATTCCATCACCGGCTCGGTTGTTCTCATCTGGATGCTGACCTACATCGTAGGGCTCGGCAATTTCGCTCATTGCATCGCCTCATCGTGCGAAATACTGGTCGCCGTGCTCACCGGCCACGCAACCTGGGCGGCCTATGGAGAGTGGCTCGGCTTCGCCGTGATGGGTAACATCTGCGGCGGCGTCGGACTGGTGACGATACTGGAATACGGACAGGCGATCTATGGCAAGGGAACAAGCGAGATGATCAAGGCCGCCGACGAACAGGAGCGCGCGCAAGCAAGTTGATTGAGAAATCAACGAACCGTTTTCGAAACCTGCAGGGCTGAATTATTTCAAGAGTTGCAGGCGAAAATTGCGGCCCTGAGAGCACCGAATCAGCTTCTCGATCTGCTTTCTATTTCGTTCCTTGCGGCCTGGAGGGTCGACCTCCCTGAACTCGGCGTTCCTTTCGAACAACGCGCCTTCGCCGTCAATGGTTCTTCTGAAACCGCCCGGAAGAATTAACAAGCCATTTAACTGACCACCCTTGCCAGACTGCTACGGTCTTGGAAATCCCCCCAAGGAGGGTCAAAAATGAAGTCAATTCTTGCGTCAGCCGCGTTGCTATGCGCCGCGGCGTCGATGATGTCCGCGCAAGGCCTCGTGAGCAAGCAGGGCGCCTCCGGAGCCGACACACTGATTCTCAGCCGCAGCGTTTATACAGGAAACGCCTCAACAGTTTCGGTGGGGCAGACGCTGCCCCCGGGTTGCGTTGCAGGCACTGTAAAGGTGCCCACGCTCTCAGGCGGCACGGCGAAAGTGGCAGTGACATGCGCCACGGCGACGAACAACGGGACGTACCCGGCCGTGTTTAACAACGACGTGGTTGACGGCAGCTTTGGCGTTACATCGCCCATCTTCCTCGATAACATCTCGAAGAACGGCAAGCTTCTTGGCACATACTCTGTCCCAAGCAACCTGATAGTGACCAGCTTCAGCTCGAAATCGGAGCTGTCTCTGCATCTTTCGCTGGATGGGAAGTCGATCACGTTTGTCGGGTACCAGGGCGGTCCCGGATTCGTTACCGCACCCAATCAGCTGGATGTGTCGAATTCCAACACGCCGGGCGTGGTCGACCCAACCAATCCAGTGGTCTCGCAGTATTACCGCGCCGTGGCGGAAGTGGATGCGGACGGGAACCTTCAGATCACCCCCGGAAACGCCTACAGCGGCAACAACGGCCGCGCGGCGATCAAGGCGAGCGACAGTGCCTATTACTTGACCGGAAACGACAACAACGGCGGACTGTCGAAGAGTCAGCTTACTACCACGCAGGTGGGCCTCAACCTGATCACGTCTACAGGCGCCGAGTTCCTGGTGCCTGGCCAGACGCCGCCGGTGCCGCCCAACATCGACATGATCGGGGACTTCGAGATAACGCAGCTTGGATATCCGACACCGGACAAAGCCGGGAAGGACAATAATTTCCGCGGCCTTACGATTTTCAACAATACGCTGTACGTGACCAAGGGCAGCGGCGGAAACGGGATCAACACCGTGTACCAGGTCGGCGATGCAGGCGCGCTTCCAACCGGCAGCCAGGCGGATCTTGCCGCTGCACCGATCACGGTCCTTCCCGGGTTTCCGACGACGCTCGCCAGCGGAGTGGCGCTGGATGGAAGCACCGGCAATCCGGTCGCCTTTCCCTTCGGCATCTGGTTCGCTGACGCAAATACCCTGTACGTATGCGATGAGGGCGACGGAACGCTTGTGAGCCCGCCGGTAAACGGAAATGTCGCATCCGCTGCCAGCCAGGCCACGGCGGGCATCCAGAAGTGGCTCTTTGACGGAACTTCCTGGAGCATGGCTTACATTCTTCAGAACGGGCTGGATATCGGCATACCTTACACCATCTCGGGGTATCCTAGCCCTGCCACCGACGGTTGCCGCAACCTGACGGGCAAGACGAACGGCGATGGAACCGTTGACCTGTACGCCGTTACCTCGACCGTGAGCACCAGCGGAGACCAGGGCGCCGACCCAAACAAGCTCGTGACGGTGAAAGATCAACTCAAGGCCACCACTCTGCCGAAAGGTCTCGGGCAGTTCACGACTCTTCGCGCGGCAGGATTCGGGGAAGTACTTCGCGGAGTCACCTTCGCGCCCCATAACTAGGGACTCGGTCTATTGAACGCGAAACCCCGGGCCACGATAAACGTGGTCCGGGGCTTAAACGCTAAAAAAAGAAGGCCCAGGTCCAATCCCGCTTCCGGGTTCTTCACTCCGCTCCAAACACCCGCCTGAAGAACGATCCCAGCCGATGAAAGAACCCCGGCTTTTTTTCCGCCTGTTTGGGGGGCGCCGTCGGGGCGGCTGCGGCAGTCGACTCGCTTGGCGATGGAGCCGGCGTGCTCGCGGCTGGTTCAGGGACTGCCGTCGCCTGGTACACCAGCGGCTCATTCAGCGCGGAGTCGGACTTGGAACCTGTAGGCGCAGGCTTGCTCATAGCAGGAGCCGCGACAGGCGGAGAAACCGGCGAAAGTCCCGCGCTCTGCGCCAGCGGAAAATCGTTCGATCCGGGCCGCGGCGCCGGCGGACATCCGCATGGTTCTTTCTCCTGGTCCACAACCTCCTGCAAGCTGCCATGCTGGAACATTACCCGCTGGCCCGGCTGCACGCGGTACGCGCCGCCATCGAAGACACTCGTCACAAGCACATAGGGCGCGTGATCCCCGCCATTGTCTACACAAGTGTCGCCATGCGCGCCAAGGCGAACCTTCACGTCGGCAGATCCCGGAGCGCCGATCAGGATGCGGAAATCCGGCGTGAGCAGGACATCGGAGTTGCGCCCCGTTGCAAAGCTCGCTTCAATGGCACCGTGATCGATCGCCATCATCAGCCCCGGAGTTTCGCCCGCAGGCACGCTCGCATCCGCAGCCAGCTTTACCGTCGTAGACGCGCAAATACGCAGCACTCCGCGATGGGGGAGGATCACTTCCGTCGTGTTTGCTCCCGAGCTTACAGTGCCGTTGGCGGCAATGATCGCTTTGCCCTGCGTCACCTGCAGCGCGCCCGTCACGGACGCCGCGGCATCCACCTGCACAATGGCAATTGGCCCTGGGGCCGCTACGGAAGCTGAGTCCGGGACCGCAGGGACCGCGGTCGCGGCGGGAGCCGGAGATGCAACAGCCGCGGGCGGAGATTGGACCGCAGGCTCCTGCGCCCCCGCACAAGCTGCGCACACCGCGAGCAGCAACCCGCAGCTACGCGACGCGCTCTTGTGCCCCACTCTTCGAATGCCTGCACCCATTTACATTTCCAGGAAATTTCGAATCATCCGGCGGCCGTTTTCGGTGAGCACGCTCTCGGGATGAAACTGCACGCCTTCAATCGGCAGCGTCCTATGCCGCAGCCCCATAATCACCGTTTCGCCCGCTGCCCCGCTGCCGTTCTCCGCCGTCCGCGCCGTGACTTCCAGCTCGCGAGGCAGCGAGTCTTCTGCCACAATCAGCGAGTGATAGCGCGTGCAGGTCATCGGCGTGGGCAGCCCTGCAAACACTCCCTTCCCGTCGTGCTTCACCGCGCTCGTCTTGCCGTGCATCAGCTGCTTCGCGCGCACGACCTGCCCGCCGAAGGCCTCGCCGATTGCCTGGTGCCCAAGGCACACTCCCAAAATCGGAACCGGTTTCGGCGTTCGGCGCGACGAACCAGCCATGTGCCGGATCAGCGGGACCAAAATTCCGGCATCCCCAGGCGTGCACGGCCCCGGCGACAGCAGAATCCGTTCCGGCTTCATCGCCTCCACGTCTTCCACTGTCAACTCGTCGTTGCGGCGCACCTCGATCTTTGCGCCCAGTTCGCCCAGGTACTGCACCAGGTTGTAGGTGAACGAGTCGTAATTATCGAGAACGAAGACCATGCCTGACTTCAGTGTAGCGCGAGCGCGTCGAGCGCTCTCAACCGCACCTGAGCCAGTTCGTAGCTCGATGTGGGAATCGAGAGCAGCTGATTCGGTTTCTGCACCTTGCGGTAATCGGCAATGGCAACCGCGCGCTCGCCATACTGCTCTGCAATACGCCCGAACGCATACCAATAATCGTCGTTCGGCTGATCGAGGTTCAGGTCATCCATGGAGCGCAACAGAAGGTCGCGCGCTTCGGTCGTCTTGCCTGTTGCGGCGTACAGGCATGCCAGCGTATGCAGAATGTGCGGATTGTCCTTTGCAAGTTGCGTCGCCTTGATGCCGGTGGCAATGTCCTTGTCCGTAACCTGGCCCGAATAGAGCGACAGCCACGCCTCTTCGTTCAGCAGCTCGGCATCCTCGCGGCCCGACTGCGCCAGCTTTTCAAGCCAGCCGCGCGCAGCCTGGTAGTTCCCTCGTGCGGTCTCGATCGTGTTCTTCGCCCGAAACGCATCAGGGTCATTCTCCAGCTGCCTCAGCCGCGCGTCCGCGAGCGCCATCGCGTCGTCGTAACGCTGAAGTCCCGTCAGCGCCTGGATATTGTTCAGGAACGCAAAGCGCGACTCCGGCACCTGCGCGAGCAGCGCGCTGGAGACCGCCAGCAGCCCTGCAAAGTTCTCTTGCAGCGAATAACCCTGCGCCAGCGCAATCTGAATATTCTCGCGGTCATGCTCTGTCGCCGCCTGCTTCAGCGCCGGCTCCAGGATTGCCACGCCCTTCGCCGCGGTCGGCCTCGTGCCCGCCAGAATGCTGGCCGCCGCCAACCTCATGCGGCTCGCGTCCGGCGCCGCGCCCCGAGTCCAAAAGCGCGGAAACACAGGGCCGCCCAGAGGATCGTCTCCGCCTTCGAGGTGTACGTCTTCGCGCATCCAGTCGAGCAACACCTTGGCTCCGCGCAGATCGCCGGCCTGGACGCGGTCCAGCATCTCGAGCCCAATCGCATTCGGGTCCTCGTTCGTGTCCAGCAGCTGGTACTGGCCGTCTTCCTTCACCACGAAGAATGTCAGGTTCGCTCCGCCCGGGACCTGCACTTTGAGCCGGTAGCCCGATGCGTCGTCGCCTTCCACCTTCGGATCGAACGCCTGTGCCAGGATGTCGAGCGTCACGTCAAGGAAAGACCCTTCGCGGGCCAGTTGCGAGTTGAGTTGCCGCCCCGATTCGAGCTCCTTCTTCAATTCTTCTGTGTCCTGCTCTGCCATGACGAGCCGGGCATTTCTGCTCGCCAGCGACCCCAGCTTCGCGATCGTGATATTTGGATCCATCGAAAGCAGGAAGAACTTTTTCACGAGGTCCTGCGGAGTGTTCGCAAACTGGAGTTCTTCATGCGGCGTGGCATTGCGCAGCAGCGAGGCCAGCCCCACGGCCTGCGCGGCGTTGTCGCCCGAAGCGCCCGCCTGGAGAAAGTCCGCTGCCAGCGGATACTGCCTCACGTTCATCAGCATTTCGCCCGCTGTGTGCGCCGTCTCTTTGAACACATTGTCGTCGCTGGTGCGCTTGTTCACTTCGGCCATGCCGGCCTTCGCTCCCTGCTGCACCGCTACGCACGCGGCAATCAGGGCCTTGGGCTCGGGATTCAGACCCTGCGCCGCCTTGCACGCTCCCGCATAATCGCCTGAGTAGAACCGCGCGAACGCCAGGTTGTTTGAAAGGTCGAGCTCCGCAAGCTTATCCCGCCCGAGCCTCTCGTAGGTCACGATCGCGTCCTTCAGAGGAGCGTCCCGGCCGTAGCGCCGGCCCACCGCATCGTATTCGAGCAGGATCGCCAGGTCGCCTTGTGTCGAATTGTCGTCCGGATCGAGCTTCTCCGCCGCGCGGAACGCCTCGGCCGCGCCCGCCAAATCGCTCCCCGACCGCAGGTTGCGCCCCACCAGATCGTGTTTCAGAATCTCCGCCAGAGTCTTCTGAGCGAGCGCGCTCTTCGGCTCAAGCTTCACCGCCTCGCGCGCCTCCTCGCGAGCGGCTTCGCCCATGCCGGCGTCGAGCAGTACGTTTGCCACCTGGAGATGATGAATGGCCTCATTGGGGTGCATCGCGACCAGCGCCCTGTAGCTGGCGAGCGCCTCGCGAACCTTTCCCTCGCGCAGCAGCACCTCGCCCTTGGGCTCAAATGACACCAGCACCGCTGGCCCGTCCATCAGGGCAGACACCTTGTTGCGCACCTCCGTAGCTTCGGCCACTGTGTAGCGGCGCTTGCCGGTGTCAAACCGAATGTGCGCCTGCACCACGCTGTCGGGGCCTACGGAGAACTCCTCCGTAATCTGCGCCGGACCCAGTAGAATCGTCGCGCCCTTCGGGAGTTCCTTGGGGACGAATCCCGCCGGCGGCACGATGCGGTAATTCAGGTCCACTGTGTAGGGCTCGATCAACTCCCAGTCGGCGGTGCGCGCCGGCCCGCCATCCTTCTTCGACTTGTCACCGTCATCCTTGCGCGTTAGCTCCTCAGGCAGACGGAAGAACAGCGCTTCATACCGGATCGCAGCCTCCGCGCCGCTCAGCGCTGTAAATCCGCGTTTCGCTTTGTCGCAGGTCACGGTAAGCTCGAACTGCGTCGACAGGTCCGCCGGATCGCTGCGGTCCACCGAAACCAGGTTCTCCGAAACGTACTGCGACTTCACATAACTGGAAAGGTTGTCGCGCGTCTCCTTGTCCGGCTTGTCGGCATAGAAAGAACGGTAGCGCGACTCGTATACCCCATGCGGTTGGGTTTTCTCCACGACGGTCGCCGGGCCGTTCTCGCTCAGCGTTACCGTGCGATACTCGAGCAATTCGTTCTCTTTCGCCGTCGATTGAGGCGTCCGCGTCAGCGCAGTTGTTTCCGGCCTCGTGATCAGCGCCATTCGCCCCTGGTCCGCGATCGGAATCTGCCCAAGCCGGGCGTACCGGTCGGTCGCGTCGATCCAAAGTGCGGGCGTGGCCGCAATCCCTGCCGAAGCTGAAATCTCGGGCACGTAGACAATCGCGTGATCGAACTGCCCCATGCCCGGCAGGTCCGCCGCGACATCCATCCTCGAGCCCGCATTTAGCAGGGCCACGTAGGCCGGAATTCCCGCCGTGCGCAGCATCGTCACCAGTAGCGTCGCCTTGTCCTTGCAGTCGCCGTATTTCTTGCCGAGAGTCTCCGCTGGATCATGCGGAAGGATCGCCGCGCCGCCAAATTCGATCCCGGTGTATCGCACCTCGCGGTCGAGATAATCCACGAGCGCAGCTTCTTTGTCCGCAACCGACTTCTTCCCTGTGATCAGTCCATCCACTACTTGCTGCACAGTGGCCGTGTTCGCTCGGTCATCAACTACCTTTGCGTACGCGGTCGCCACAGCCTGCCACGACGCCCCTGTCGAAAAGCTGACCCGCGGGAACCGCGCCACGTCCGAAGGGAAGTTTGGATCGTCGTCTGTGATCCCTTCCAGCCGCCCTATGTCATAAACGAGCTTCACATGCCCGTTCGCTTCAACGCGCGTCGGCTTCACGTCCGGTAACAGCATCGTGGACGTCCGCAATTGCAGCGAGGATGGCGCGTCAAACTCAAGCCGGCTGTGCTGCACCGGCATTTGCTCCCGCCCAAAGGTGGTCCAACCCGCGCGCCCTGCCGCAAACAGCGGTTGGTCTTCGCGCTCCACGTACTCCTCTTCCACCACCACTCCCTGGGCAATCGCCGGGAACGGCGCGTGGACGCGCTTGGCGTCCGAGTAGATCTTGTATTCGCCATCCTGTGCCGGAGTCTCTTCAATGCTTTTCGGATCCAACGCATGCTCGGCAAAGTCCGGCGTGATCACCCGCACGCGGATCTCCGGCCTTGCCTCGTGCCACGGCTCCCACTGGATCGAAATCGAATCCCACGCTTCGGCGCCCTTTTCCGTCAGCACCTTGTAGACGGTGTAGCCCACGTGCGTCATGCGTCCGGCGTCGTCGAAGCTGTAATGGTCGTCGTCTTCGAGAATCGAGACGTTCGTGCCGTCCGGCGCCGCTACCGCGCTCGCCGCGGCAAATATATCCTTCGCGGACCTGGTGAAATGGCCCGGTTCCGCCGGCGCTGAAGACTGCGAGACTGCGGCCGAACCGCCCGACTGCTGCGCGCGCGCGGAGCACAGCCAAACCAGGCAGAAAACCACAATGGAAAGACAACAGAATTTACGACGGAAAACTTGGACCAGCACGGGGAACCCCTTGGCCGATGGATCGTGAATCCAACTTATCTCGGGTTCGCCCGATGTGCAAGACAGCGCGCCGACGCGCCCCTTATAGTTTTTGCAGTCACTCGCCCGTAAGATTCCCAGTGCGGCCGGCAATTCCCTGTTGTGGGCTTTCGAGCGCGCCGCGCAGCCGCGCCAATAACTTTTGCAACTCGTTCCGCTCGGCTTCCGACAGGCGAGCGAGTGCAGTTTCAAGCGGTTTGCGTTGCAGGGTTGGAATCATTTCGCGCACAAAGTCTGTCACCGCCGCCGTCGGATGGATGCGGCTGAAACGGCGGTCGTCGGGGTCGGGCCTCCGCTTCAGCATGCCGCGCTTCGTCAGCCTATCCACGATCCCGCTTACCGTCGAGTGCGCCAATCCTACCGCCGCGCTAAGGTCCTTCAGGCTCATCCCGCCCTCGCGAACCATTACGCTCATCACCGTGGTCTGCGCCGGTGTCAGTCCGCCCCGGGCCGCCTCCATCTCCAACGGCCTCTTCATCGCGCGCCGGATCGCATCCAAATCCGCCGTCACCTGTTCTGCCAGCACCCCAAGGCCCGGCTCCACTTGCTTCTCTTTCTTTCCCATCACCCTAGAACACTCCCGGTATAAGTGCCTTTACTCTGCGCCGATATGCAGGATAAGCCTCGGGAAAGGTCTCCTGCATCAGCCGCTCCTCCTGGCTCATCTTGATGAAGAAGGCCAACACAATGAGCACCAGGCCCACGAGACAGGCCGCCACTCCGTTGGCAAGCGCCGTGCCCGCTATGGCTGTCAGCAGCCCGGTGTAGATCGGATGCCGCGCCAACGAGTAAGGTCCTCTCTGGATCAGTTCGTGATTCTTTTTTACCGTGGCCCGGCCGCTCCAGTTGGCGCCCAGCGTGATCCGCGCCCAGATGGCAAACAGGCAGCCCAGCATCGTCACTGCCGCCCCCGTCCACTCGACCTGGTGCGATGCGGGCGCAATCCGGGCCCCGAGCCAGCCGAGGTCGAAATTGTGTTTCGCAATCAGGAAAAACCCTGACGCGGCGATTAGCACGTAAAACACGCGGGGGCCCGCGGGCTGGGCCCGTACCGTCCGTTTGGTAAACGCGAGCCCGATCAGCCAGACCAGGCCTGTCGTGATCCACGCAAAGTTGATGACGCCTTCTGTCGAGATAGCCATGACCGCCTCCTCTGCCTCGTCGTATACGACGTGTCGTATCGACGCGTCGTATACGACATATATTCCCTCCGTCCAGCTCCGTTGTCAAGATTTTTCTTCACGCTTCATCCCGCGCCGCTCGCCGGGTAAGATGGAAGCACTTCCCGGGAATCCACTCCAGCGAGGCAAGCGATGTGGACCTACAAGCAGAGCACGGGCCAGTTGTTCGACGCGGCAGGCCAGCTCCAGGGAACCGGCTATAGCGGGTCCCCCGCAGGCAAAAACGACCCCACACAACAGTGCGTCAAGGATGTCGGCCCTATTCCTCGCGGCCACTACTCGATCGATTCACCGCGCAACACTCCGACACATGGACCGTTCGTCATGCCGCTCGAACCTGACCCCGCTAACGACATGTGCGGCCGCAGCGCATTCCTCATTCATGGCGATTCGAATGCGCATCTTGGCGCCGCCAGCGAGGGCTGCATCGTGATGGGCCCTGGCATCCGTCACCTCATCTGGAATTCAAACGATCACGCGCTCCAGGTTGTGGCCTAGCGCAAACGGGGCCCTACATCCACATCCAATCGTCGATCCACCTGGGGATTTCCCCTGCTGTCTGCCCATGCGCCTGAGCCGTACAATCGCTGCATGAGCGGCTTGCCGGTCGATGTTGCCATGGACTTTGTTCGCGCCATTAACCGCCAGGATGTCGACGCCCTCACCGCGCTGATGACGCCGGACCACCGTTTTACTGACTCGCTCGGCAATGCCGCCACGGGCCGCGAAGGCATGCGCAACGCCTGGACGCTGTACTTCCAGATGGTCCCTGATTACTCCCTCAAGATCGACGAAACCTATGTTCAGGATTCGGCGGTCATCCTTATCGGCAGTGCCGGCGGGACCTATTCACACGCATTTGAGCAGATCCAGTCCACCGGCATGCCCATCCCGGACGGAACCTCGCGACATCAGCGGCGCTGGCAGACTCCCGCCGCGCTCCGCGCCCTGATTCACGAGGGCAAGGTCGCCGAATGGCGCGTCTACGCCGACAACGAGCCACTTCGCAAGCTCATGCGGGAAGGGGCCGAAGTAAAGATACCCTGACCGGCAATCGCGTGATTCCCATCGCAAACCTGCGAATTCGCAGGCCGCGCACCGGGGCCAACCCGCACCCCCTACAATGGAGCCTGAGACTTTTTTCGAGGGGTTCTTTCGTATGCCGTTGAGTGGAGAAGCGATTCGCCTCATGAATTACATCGATGATGTCGCCGTCACCCTGCGCCGGATGCTGGCCTTCATCCCAACCCTCAGCGCCGAGGAGCGGGCACGCGTCCACGAACACCTGCGCGGCACAAAGCCCAGCGTGGATGACATTGTGGAAGCCCTCGAAGCCAAGTAATCATCTTGAGACGCCGCGCCGCCATCCGCTGCGCGGCGCCGGATCGAGCAAGACCTCTCTTTGATCACGGTTGCCATAATCGGGGCTGGGCCGCTTGGCCGATGGCTCGCCGGAGCGGCGGCGCGCGCCGGCTTTCGCACGCTGCTTGAAGACGTGATGCCCTCGAACCTGCATCACGCGCGGGAATCGCTCGCCGCGCAGGCGCCTGCCGGCGAAGCCGCTTCGATCTCTTTCGTAACGAGCATTGAAGACGCGGTGCGCGATGCCGATCTGGTAATCGACTGCGTGCCTGACGAGCTCGAATCCAAACTGGAGATCCTGTGGCTGCTGGATCGCATGGCGCCGCCGCGGACCATTATCGCCACGCCCACTACGCGCCTTGAGATCGCAGACCTCGCGAGCTGTACCTATCGCCCACAGAAATGTGTCGCCATCGCGCTCGACCCGCGCGACTTCGCGCATTTATCCCGCGGCGGCTCGATCGCTTTGAAAACCACCGTTAAGACTGATCCGGAAACGCGGGCTCTAGTCTGCGCTTTCTGGCACAAACTCGGCTTCTCCGTCGAATCAAGTTGAGCCGCGCGCTTCGTCACAATCGTGGGGATCAAACCCGGCGGGCCAATAACTGAAAGACAGACAACGAATAGATTCGGGTTACCGGGTCACCTCGGCCGCCACCAGCGATTCGTAGAAGTTGACATACTGCGGCAACACCAGCGTCGAGCAAAATCGCTTCTGCGCGGTGCGCCGGGCCGTATCGCGCATCGCATTCAACCGCTGGCGGTCGCCGAGCAGTTCAATCGCCGCATCCGCCATCTCCTCTACGGCGCCCACCGGAAACAGCAGCCCCGTTAACCCGTCATCGATCAATTCCGGCACTCCTCCCACGCGCGTCGCAATCGATGGAACCTTGCACGCCATCGCCTCCAGCGCCGCCAGCCCGAACGACTCCAGCTCGCTCGGCATCAGCATAAGATCCGCAAGCGGCAGCAGTTCGTTCACGCGCTCCTGCTTGCCCAGGAAGTGAATTCGTCCCTGGATGCCCAGGTCATGCGCCAGCCATTCCGCCGCCGACCGGTCCGGCCCATCGCCCACGAGCACCAATTGCGACGGCATCGCGCTCGCGACTCGCGCGAAGATCTTTACAGCGTCCACCACACGCTTAACCGGCCGAAAATTCGACAGATGAATCAGGATCTTCTCATCCGGCCGCGCGAACCGCTCGCGCGCCTTTGCACGCTTCTCTTCATCCTTAATCGGCGCATAGACATCGCAGTTCACAAAATTGGGGATCACCGCAATCGGACGCGAGATTCCGAAATCTGCGGCCGTCTTCGCGCGCAGGTACTCGGAAATGCTGGTCACGCCGTCCGACTCCTGGATCGCGTAACGCACGATCGGAAGGTAACTTCGGTCGAGTCCCACCAGCGTGATATCCGTGCCGTGCAGCGTGGTTACAAATGGCAGCCTGCGCCCGCGAGCGGCCAGCATCTGCCGCGCGAGCAGCGCGCTCACCGAGTGCGGAATAGCATAGTGCACGTGTAACAAATCGAGTTCGTAATACTCCGCCACCTCCGCCATGCGCGAAGCCAGCGCCAGGTCGTAAGGAGGAAACTCGAACAGCGGATAATTCGAGACAGGAACCTCGTGGTAAAAGATTCCCAGGTCCCGCCCGCTCAGCCGGAATGGCTGCGAATACGAGATGAAGTGAATCTCATGGCCCTGCGCCGCAAGTTCAATCCCCAGTTCCGTGGCGACAACGCCGGAACCGCCGTACGTCGGATAGCAGGTGATGCCAATGCGCATGAGATCTCGCCTTTGTGGAGGAGATGCACCTACCGGTTGGACGTTTCTGCCCCGCATGAAGATGCAGAACGTCTGGTTATGTGTGCGTTAAAGGCCTGGGGCTAAGGTCGACATAGGAGATCAGTTCCACCTCGCCCGCATTTTGCAAGGCCGCCAGGGCATCGCGCTCAATTTCGCGCGAAGCGCGAAGCCGCGTATTCACGCGCCCCAGATCCGAATCGTTATAGCCCGGATGCGTGACCAGTTCGAATGTACCCTCAGGCATGTTCTTTAGAAGGGACGCCACCGTCCTGGCTGTAAGGCTGCCCGTCGCCAGCACGCCAATTGAACCATCGGTCGTCGAGAATCCCTCTTCAACCACCGCGCGCCGGAATCGCGGCTCCAGCATGTGCAGCACGCGTACCTGGGTGCGCCTGGCGAACGGCGCATCAAGCGTGGCCCGCAGGCTCCATGCCGGCTCGAATGGATTCCGCACCGCACAAATCCCGCATGCCCGCGCGGCGCGCAACACCGGCCTGAGCACGGCCGGAAACATGTGCGTATGCTTGTGGGTATCTATGTGCGTCAGCTTTACGCCGCGGCTTTGCAGCGTCGAGATCTGCGCGTGCGCCTCGGCCTCGATCTCTTCAGGCCGGATCATGCCCGCCAATAGCCTCCTCAGGAAAGTCGCCAGGGATGAATGGAACCTGCCCGTTCTCCGGCTCGCCAGCGTGCCCAATTGTTCGACCGGCAGCACCGGCTCGCCATCCACCAGTACAACGTGGCAACCCACTCCAAGCGATGGCGTGGACTTCGCAATCTCAATTGCCCCCTCAGTGGCAGTTGCCCGGGCCATCAGTGTGGCGCTGATCAGAACCTGCCCTCTGTGCAACTCAATAATTGCGCGATTTACACCGGACGTGAGGCCGAAGTCATCTGCATTGACGATGATGCGTCGCACGGGGGCAGTGTACCAGCGCTGCACCGGTCCCGGCCAAAGCCCCGCGATGCAGCCCCGCTGCTATCATAGACATAGGCCATTTTCGGCCTCCGCCATGTGGGCGGATAGCTCAGCTGGTTAGAGCGCCTGCCTTACAAGCAGGAAGTCGGGGGTTCGAGTCCCTCTCTGCCCACCAATTCGACCTCTCTGCGCTCGCTTTCCGTGTCATTGCCTCAACCTGAAACTGCATCTATTTCTCTATGGCAAGACCTCGCCGCCCGGCAAGATTCCGAAACACTGCCTTTCGAACACTAGCCCTGATTCTCCTGCTCTTCGCCGCCGTCCCCGCCTTTTCCTACTCCCTTCTCACCCACGAGCAGATCATCGACCTCACCTGGGACGACTCGATCGTCCCACTGCTCCTGAGCCGCTACCCAAATCTCACTCCGCAGCAGCTTGATGAAGCCCGCTCCTACGCCTACGGCGGCTGCGTGATCCAGGACATCGGCTACTATCCCTTCGGCCAGGCATCGTTCTCAAACCTCACTCACTACGTGCGCTCAGGAGACTTCGTCGTCAATCTTTTGCGCGACGCGCACGATGCCAACGAACTCGCGTTCGCCATTGGCGCCCTTTCGCATTACATCGGCGACTCGATCGGCCACCCGCTCGCCACCAATCTCGGCGTGCCCGTCGAATTCCCCCGCCTGGGCCAGGAATACGGCAAGTCCGTCAACTACGCCGAGGGCAAGCGCCAGCACGTGCAAACCGAGTTTGCGTTCGACATCGACGAGATCGCTCACCATCGCGTGGCGCCGGTTCACTATCTGCGCCATATCGGCATGCAGGTCTCCATGCGCCAGCTCTCTCTTGCGTACTACCAGACCTACGGCATCTCGCCGGATTTCTCCGGCACCCGGGGCCACCGCATCAACGTCAGCGCGTACCAGTTTGCCGTGCGCGGCTTCATCCCGCGCATCGCGTACGCCCTCACCATCCTCCATCGCCATGGCGAGCCCCCCGATGCGACGACGGCCGAAGCCATCGCCCTGCACTCCGAGATCGCGACCATGGCCACAGAAAACAACTGGGCATCCTACCGCCGCCACGCTGGGATCGGCACTTGGACCCTTGCCGGAATCATCTTCATCGTCCCCAAAGTCGGTGCGCTGAAGCTGCTCGCCGTGAAGGGACCCACGCCCCAAACCGAGGCCGAATATGTGCACTCGCTCGCCGAAAGCGTGGCCGCCATGCGCAGGATGCTCGCGCTCTTCACGCCACCGGACAAACGTCGCGATCCTCCGCCGGTTCCGGACGGATCCGCCTCGGCGCAGCACCCCTCCACTGAGCTACAGAAGAGTCCTCACTCCAAAGCCGTGAGCCAGATTCGGTCCGACCCGCACCATCCACTTCCCAATCGCGATCTCGACACCGGCAACGTGGTACAGCCAGGCGGCTACCCGCTTACCGACGCTACCTATGCCGACTTGCTCCACGACCTCACCCGCCAGCCCAACGTGCCCATCCCTTCCGGCATCAAGGAAGACATCCAGGCGTACTACGCCAACCCCGACGCCCCAATCACTACGAAAAAAGACCCGCAGCGCTGGGCTCAGGTGCAGGCCGATCTTGTCACCCTCAAAACAATGCCCACCAGCCCCTGGCCTGAAAACTTCCCAACCTATGACGGTGCCGAAACTTCCGCGGCTCAACAGTAAGCTCAAGTAAGGCAGCGCAAGCGAAGGGCCGGCGATCCTGAATTAGGGTCGCCGGCCCGGGCTGCTCACAATACTTCTACGAAGCTGTCTGCATCGCCGGCGCCGCGTGGTGCGGCCCCTCGGCCTCCTGCCTCGCCGTCTCCGTATTTGCCGGCGCCCCATTCGGCCCTCCCGACACCGGCAAAAACACGCGGAAGCACGTAACGTTCCCGCGTTTTCCGCAAACGGTGCGGCAGGTAAGGCTTCCATCGTATTTCTGCACAATGCCTTTGCTGATCCACAAACCCAACCCTGTACCCTTGGTGGACTTGGTTGAGAAGAAAGGCTGAAAAAGGCGCTTGGCGTCGTCGGGATGAATGCCCACACCGGTGTCGAGAATCGAAATCACTGTCCCCCGCCTCTGCTGCGACCAGTCCGTGCTTTCCCGCAGGTGTACACCCAGCGTTCCGCCGGTAGGCATCGCCTGCACAGCATTTCCAATCAGGTTCAGAAACACCTGGCGCAGCTCCACCGGGAATCCATGAACGATCGGAGTAGAGAAATATCGCTTGCGCAGCCGGATGCGGCTATTTGTGAGCGCCCGGTCCTGGAGATCGAGCACGTCGTCCAGCAATTCGGGAAGGTTGACTGCGATGGGCTGCTTCGATTCGCGATAGAAGCTCAGTGTCTGGCGCGTAATGTGCGACACGCGCTGCAATTCCTGCTCCGCAACGTCGGCAAAATGCCGCGCAGTGTCGTCCAGCGAAGGATGATTCCGCACGAGGTAAAGCGTGTTGGTGATTGCCGCAAGAGGATTGTTGATCTCGTGCGCAATAATGCCGGCCACCCGTCCCATTGCCGCAAGCTTCTCGGTCTCGCGAAGAGCATCCTCAGCCTGAAGTTGCTGCGTAATGTCCCGGCTCACTTCAAGAACGGCGTTGCCCTCGTCATTCATCGTCTTGCGCGTGGAAACGACGACTTCGCCCCCGGTGCGCGTGCGCTGCACCAGGTTGCCCTGCCAGCACTTCTTCTGCGTGAGCAGTTTCCCGATCTCATCACGCGATGTTGGAAATACGGTGTGCAGCACTGTGTGCATGTCCTTGCCGATCACCTCTTCGCGGCTCCAGCCGTACAGCGACTCGGCGCCCGTGTTCCAGAGTTGGATCCGGCCCTCAAGGTCGCGCACCATGATGGCCTCGGTGGCCAGGTCGAGGAGTTCCGCGCGCATACGGTACTGCTCCTCGCGCCTGCGCAACTCTTCCGTCCGCTCGGTCACGAGGCGTTCGAGGTCATTATTGAGTGCTTCCAACTGGCGTGTCTTGCGGTGCAGTTCAACAAAGACGCTGATCTTGGCGCGCAGCACTTCAGGAACCACGGGAACTGAAATGTAGTCGACCGCACCGGACCGGTAGCCCTGGATCTTGTCTGAGTCGGTGAGATGAACTCCGGAAATGAAAATGATCGCTGTCTTCTGAAATCTTGGATGCTGGCGGATCACATCGGCCAGCTCGAATCCATCCAGATCGGGCATGCTGACGTCCATCAGCACCACGCCGACGTCGGTCTTGAGCAGGATATTGAGCGCTTCTTTCGCGGACGTAGCCTTGATGAGGTTTTCGCCGAGATCGGCCAGAATCACCTCGTAACTCAGCAGCTTTGCAGGCTGGTCGTCAACCATCAAGATGTTGACCTTATCGTCAGGCTTCATCCCTTGTCTCCCGGCATTTCCTGTTTCATCCCCTATATTTACGATTTAAAGATATAAGTTAAAGGCGTGCGGGCTTGCGCCCGCGCTCGGTTCATCAGGCGCTCACCTGTGCAGCCACATGCGCAGCGCCGACAGGAGTTGTTCGGTGTTGACCGGCTTCGCAAGGTACTCCGACGCTCCCGCCTCGAGACATTTCTCGCGGTCCCCTTTCATGGCCTTTGCAGTGAGGGCAATGATGGGCAGGCGCCGCAGTGCGGGGTTCTGGCGAATGACCTGCATTGTCTCATAGCCATCCATCTCCGGCATCATGATGTCCATCAGCACAATTGCCAGGTCCGGCGTCGATTCAATGGTCTCGATCGCCTCGCGTCCGGTTCCGGCGGATAGCACTGTCATGCCGCGGCGCTCGAGCACGCTGGAAAGGGCGAAGATGTTGCGCACGTCGTCGTCGACCACCAGCACTTTGCGGCCGGCGAGCGCATCGTCGGACTTGTGCAGGCGGTCGAGCATGTCCTGCTTCGCCTTCGGCAGATCCGCAACCACGCGATGCAGGAATAGGGCGGTTTCGTCCAGCAGGCGCTCTGGCGATTCCACATCCTTCACCACAACGCTGCGCGCAAGGCTGTGAAGTTGCGAATCCTCCTCGGCCGTCAGGTCCCGTCCAGTGAATACAACCACGGGCAGATCGCGGAGTTCTGCCGTGTCGCGCAACTTCTCGAGGACTTCGAACCCGGTCATATCGGGCAGGCGAAGATCAAGCACGGCGCAATCATACTTGCCGCTTTTGAGGGCTTCGAGAGCTTCCTTGCCCGAGTCGACCGTGTCGATGTCGATATCCTTGTACCCCAGAAGTTCCTTGATGCTCATCTGCTCGGCGGGGTTATCCTCCACCACCAGCAGGCGCTTGCGCCGCGGCTGGGAGTAGTCCCAGATGCGCGTGAGCGCGGAATCCAGTTCCTCCGTGGATGTGGGCTTGGTAACGAACGAGAATGCGCCGCGCGAGAGCCCGTGGTGCCGGTCCTCGTCGAGCGTGAGCATCTGAACCGGGATGTGCCGCGTCCGCGGATCCTGCTTGAGGTGGTTCAGGATCGTCCACCCAAGCATATCCGGCAAAAAGACATCGAGCGAGATGGCCGTTGGATTGTACTCGCGCGCCAGCGCCAGTGCTTCCGAGCCGGTCATCGCGGAGAGCACCTTGAACCCCTTGTCGCGCGAGAGATCGCAGAGAACGCGCGCATAGTGCAGATCGTCCTCAACGATCAGGAGAATAGCTTCACCCTCCTGTATGTTGCGGCGATCGTCGTCGATGCGCGATTCCTGCTCGGCGGCGGCCACGTTCGCCAGGAAGACCGGGACCTGCTGCGGCGGCGTTCCGGGCTTTTCGGCCTTCACAATCGCCGGAGCGGCTGGACCAACGTAGGTTTGCGGCAGGTAGAGCGTAAATGTACTTCCCTGGCCTGGAATCGACCGGAGCTGGATCTCCCCTCCAAGCAGGTTCGCCAACTCGCGGCTGATGGCCAGCCCGAGGCCGGTTCCGCCGTACTTGCGCGACGTTCCCGCATCTGCCTGCTGGAAGGCTTCGAAGATGATGCGTTGCTTTTCGGGCGCGATACCGATGCCCGTATCCGACACCTGGAAGGCAATGACAGAGCCGGCCCCGGAAAGAATCGGGTGGTCGGAACTCCAGCCTCCGGTGACCGACGAGATGCGAAGCTGCACGCTACCCTGCTCAGTGAACTTGAATGCATTGGAGAGAAGGTTCTTGAGCACTTGCTGCAGCCGCTTCGAGTCGGTGACGAGACTCCGACCCATGGCCGGGTCGCTCGAAACCTCGAACGCCAGCTTCTTGTTTTCCGCCTCATGCCGGAACGGCCGCGCGACGGTTTCAACCAGCGCTCCGAAGAAGATTTCCTCGGCCTCCACCGACACCGTCCCGGACTCGATCTTCGAAAGGTCGAGAATATCGGAGATGAGGTTGAGCAGGTCGGTTCCGGCCGCGTGGATCGTGCGAGCGAATTCCACCTGCTTTGGCGAAAGACTGCCGTCCGGGTTCTCCGCCAGCTGCTGTCCGAGCACCAGGATCGAGTTGAGCGGTGTGCGCAACTCGTGCGACATGTTGGCAAGGAATTCGGATTTGTACTTCGAAGTGAGCGCCAGTTCGCGGGCCTTCTCTTCGAGAGCGCGCCTCGCCTGCTCGATCTCCTGGTTCTTGCGTTCCACTTCGTAGTTCTGCTCGGCAAGCTGTTGCGCCTTCTGCGCCAGTTGTTCGTTGGTCTGCTGCAATTCCTTCTGCTGCGTCTGCAGTTCCGTCGCAAGCTGCTGCGACTGCTTCAGCAGGCCTTCGGTCTGCATCGTCGCTTCAATCGAGTTGAGCACGATGCCGATCGATGAAGTGAGCTGCTCGAGGAACGCCAGGTGCGACGGCGTGAACGCGGCCAGCGACGCCAGCTCGATCACGGCCTTCACGCGATCTTCGAACAAGACCGGCAGCACGATCACGTTCTTCGGCGGCGCCTTGAAAAGTCCGCTCCGTATCGGCGCCGTCTTCTTGGGCAGATCGGTGATCAGCATGCGCCGCTTCTCAGCCGCGCACTGCCCCACCAGGCCTTCGCCGATGCGAATCTCGCGCAGGTGCCCTTCCGGCGTATCGGCGAATGTCGACAGCAGAACCAGCGTGCCTTCCGGAGCGTTGGAGTCGCCCTCCATCTGGTAGATAACGCCCTGCTGCGCATTCACGAGCGGCGCCAGCTCCGTCAGAAGCATGCGTCCCACCACGCCCAGGTCGCGCTGGCCTTGCAACATGTTTGTGAACCGGGCCAGGTTCGTCTTCAGCCAGTCTTGCTCCGTGTTGCGGTCCGTCGTCAGTCGAAGGTTGTCGATCATCGTGTTGATGTTGTCCTTCAACTCGGCCACTTCGCCGCGCGCTTCTACTTGAATCGATCGCGTCAGGTCGCCCTTAGTCACGGCCGTCGCCACTTCCGCAATCGCGCGCACCTGGTTGGTCAGGTTGTCGGCCAGCAGGTTCACGTTGCCCGTCAGGTCCTTCCACGTTCCGGCAGCGCCGGGCACATTGGCCTGGCCACCGAGCCGTCCTTCCACGCCCACTTCGCGGGCGACCGTCGTCACCTGGTCGGCAAACGTCGCCAGCGTGTCCGTCATGTTGTTGATAGTCTCGGCCAGCGCGGCCACTTCGCCCTTCGCGTTCACCGTGAGCTTTTGAGTAAGCACGCCATTGGCCACGGCCGTAACCACCTTCACAATTCCGCGGACTTGTTCCGTAAGGTTGGCGGCCATCACGTTCACGTTGTCCGTCAAATCCTTCCACGTACCCGCAACGCCCGGAACCTGCGCCTGGCCGCCCAGCTTTCCGTCCGTGCCCACTTCGCGTGCCACGCGCGTCACTTCGGCGGCAAATGCGTTGAGCTGGTCCACCATCGTGTTAATGGTGTCCTTCAGCTCAAGGATTTCGCCCTTCACGTCCACAGTGATCTTGCGACTCAGGTCGCCGCGGGCCACGGCCGTCGTCACTTCGGCGATGTTTCTCACCTGCGCCGTAAGGTTGCCGGCCATCGCATTCACCGAGTCCGTCAGGTCCTTCCACGTACCCGCTACGCCCGGCACGTTGGCCTGACCCGCGAGTCGCCCTTCCGAACCTACTTCGCGGGCAACGCGCGTCACTTCGGCCGCAAACGACCGAAGCTGCTCGACCATCGTGTTCAGCGTCTCCTTCAGCTGCAGGATTTCGCCGCGCACGTCCACCGTGATCTTGCGGCTCAAGTCGCCATTCGCAATAGCCGTCGCCACCTCGGCGATGTTTCTTACCTGGGCCGTCAGGTTGCCGGCCATAAAGTTCACCGAGTCCGTCAAATCCTTCCACGTGCCCGCCACGCCCGGAACCTGCGCCTGGCCGCCGAGCTTGCCGTCAGTGCCAACTTCGCGCGCCACGCGCGTTACTTCGCCCGCGAACGCGTTCAACTGATCCACCATCGTATTGATCGTGTTTTTGAGCTCGAGAATTTCGCCCTTCACGTCCACCGTGATCTTGCGGGAAAGGTCGCCGCGGGCCACGGCCGTCGTCACTTCGGCGATGTTTCTCACCTGCCCCGTCAGGTTGCCGGCCATCGAGTTCACCGAGTCCGTCAGATCCTTCCACGTTCCCGCTACGCCGGGCACGTTCGCCTGACCGCCCAACCTTCCTTCTGTACCGACTTCGCGAGCCACGCGCGTCACTTCGCCCGCGAACCGGTTCAGCTGGTCCACCATCGTGTTGATCGTTTCCTTCAGCAGCAGGATCTCGCCGCTCACGTTCACCGTGATCTTCTTCGACAAGTCGCCCGTCGCGATCGCCGTCGAGACTTCGGCAATGTTTCTCACCTGGCCCGTAAGGTTCGACGCCATCGAGTTCACCGAGTCCGTCAGATCCTTCCACGTGCCGGCCACGTCGGGAACCACCGCCTGGCCGCCGAGTTTGCCGTCCGTACCCACCTCGCGGGCCACGCGCGTCACTTCTCCCGCGAACGCGTTCAGCTGATCCACCATTGTGTTCAGCGTCTCTTTGAGCTGAAGGATTTCGCCCTTCACGTCCACCGTGATCTTGCGGCTCAGGTCGCCGCGCGCCACGGCAGTTGCCACTTCTGCAATGTTGCGCACCTGGCCCGTCAGGTTCGAAGCCATGAAGTTGACGTTGTCCGTAAGGTCTTTCCACGTTCCCGCCACGCCCGGCACGTTCGCCTGCCCGCCGAGCTTGCCCTCAGTGCCCACTTCGCGCGCCACGCGCGTCACTTCGCCCGCGAACGCATTCAGCTGATCAACCATGGTGTTGATCGTGTTCTTGAGCTCGAGAATCTCGCCCTTCACGTCCACAGTGATCTTGCGGGAAAGGTCGCCGCGAGCCACGGCAGTTGTCACTTCGGCGATGTTTCTTACCTGCGCCGTCAGGTTGCCGGCCATCGAGTTCACCGAGTCCGTCAGATCCTTCCACGTTCCCGCCACGCCCGGCACGTTCGCCTGCCCGCCCAACCTTCCTTCTGTACCGACTTCGCGAGCCACGCGCGTCACTTCACCGGCAAACCGGTTGAGCTGGTCCACCATCGTGTTCAGCGTTTCTTTCAGCTGCAGGATCTCGCCGCGGACGTCCACCGTGATCTTGCGGCTCAAATCGCCATTCGCGATGGCGGTCGCCACCTCGGCGATGTTGCGCACCTGGCCCGTAAGGTTGCCGGCCATGAAGTTCACGTTGTCCGTAAGGTCTTTCCATGTTCCGGCTACGCCCGGCACGTTCGCCTGCCCGCCGAGCTTGCCTTCCGTGCCCACTTCGCGCGCCACGCGCGTCACTTCGCCTGCGAACGCGTTCAGCTGATCCACCATCGTATTGATGGTGTCCTTCAGCTCAAGAATTTCGCCTTTCACGTCCACGGTGATCTTGCGGGAGAGGTCGCCGCGGGCCACGGCCGTTGTTACCTCGGCAATGTTTCTCACCTGCGCGGTCAGGTTGCCGGCCATCGCGTTCACTGAGTCGGTCAAATCCTTCCAAGTGCCCGCCACGCCCGGAACCACAGCCTGCCCGCCCAGCTTTCCGTCCGTTCCCACCTCACGCGCCACGCGCGTCACTTCCGAAGCGAATGACCGCAGCTGGTCCACCATTGTGTTGATGGCTTCCTTCAGCTGCAGAATTTCGCCGCGCACATCCACCGTGATCTTGCGCGAAAGGTCGCCGCTCGCCACGGCCGTCGCCACTTCGGCAATGTTTCTCACCTGGCCCGTAAGGTTCGAGGCCATCGAGTTCACCGAGTCGGTCAGGTCCTTCCACGTACCCGCCACGCCCGGAACCAGCGCCTGCCCGCCCAGCTTTCCGTCCGTGCCCACCTCGCGCGCCACGCGCGTCACCTCCGACGTAAACACGCCCAGCTGCTGGATCATCGTGTTCACAATGTTGGCCGACCGCAGGAACTCGCCTTCGAGCGGCCGTCCGTCCACGTCCAGCCGGACAGTCTGCGTCAAATTGCCCTGCGCCACGGCCGCAATCGCGCGAGTCACTTCCGTCGTCGGCCGCAGCAGGTCCTCCACCAGCGTATTCACGGAGACTTCCATCTCGTCCCACGCGCCGCGGTGCCGTTCGAACCGGATGCGCTCCCGTGTCTTCCCTTCCTTGCCCACGGCCTGGCCCACGCGCTTCAGTTCAAGCGCCATCTGCTGGTTGGCCACCACAATCTCGTTGAACGTGTCAGCGATCTTCCCCGGCAACCCAGTCCAGCTTCCAGGCAGGCGCACGCTAAAGTCGCCATCCTTCATGGTCTGGAGACACAACAGGATCGCCGCCATATATGCCGAATCGGTGTGGCCCGTGGTTGTTTCGTGGGTAAGCCCTTGCCCCGTCCCGTTTGAGGGAAGCCCCTTTGGATCGTCTTGCCCAAGGCCAGGTTGTTCAAATGAGGTCGCCATGTTCACGCGCTCCTACGCGAGGAATACCGCCTGCAGCTGCACCCTCTGAAGTACAGGCCCCAAAAGCGGTCGCACCATGGCCCGTTCATCTGAATAGGTCCATGTCAAGAGGCGCCGCCAGGTCACGCCGTAGTAAGGAGTGTGCCACCCCGGACATTCCCGGATCGTGAATGCTCGAAACCCCAGAAAATGGAGAACTTGCCAACGGCTGCGCACGGTCGAGGGAATGCTCTGATTGAGGTTGGATGCGCGCGTTCACCAATGAGTTGTACAGAACTCTAAGGCAGGCCATCTGCCCCTCGGCTTTCAGCCCCAAGCCCCGTACGAAACTCACAAGCCGAACTCAGAAGGCTCATAGCTGACAGCTGCGAGCCAATTGCTTGCGGGTCGCCGTGCGCCGGGACTATCGTTTTCTTGAGGATCAAGAGGGAAGGTCATCGTGAGTTTGTATTTCGCACAAGGCGCCTTAGACGCCGATTTCGCACCGGCCGAACTCGAATCAATGCTCGTCGAAGGACTGAGCAAGCTCGGCCCGCGCCAGCGCGTCATGGCGGTGCCGCCGGATCTCACGCGCATCCATTCCCAGGCCGGATTCCTCACCCAGACCGCGCACAAATACTACGGCGACCGCCTCCGAGCCGTTCTGCCCGCCCTCGGCACCCACACGCCCATGCGCTCCGACCAGCTCACCCACATGTTCGGCGACGTGCCGCAGAACCTCTTCCTCGTCCACAACTGGCGTACCGACATCGAGACCCTTGGCGAAGTCCCCGCCGAATTCATTCGCGAGCAATCCGAGGGCAAGCTCCACTACCCATGGCCCGCCCAGGTCAACAAGCACATCGTCCACGGTCAGTGGGATCTCATACTCTCCATCGGCCAGGTCGTCCCGCACGAAGTCATCGGCATGGCCAACTACAACAAGAACATCCTCGTCGGCACCGGCGGCCGCGAAGGCATCAACCGCAGCCACTACCTCGGCGCGGTCTACGGCATGGAGCGCATCATGGGCACCGCGCAGAACCCCGTCCGCGCCGTGCTCAACTACGCCGGAGAGCGCTTCCTCAGCCATCTCCCCATCGTTTACGTGCAGACGGTCGTCGGCCGCCGTGACGATGGCACTCTCGCCGTCCGCGGCCTTTACATCGGCGACGACGAGGAGTGCTTCCTGCGCGCCGCCGAGCTCAGCGTCAAGGTCAACTTCGAAACCCTTGACGATCCCATCCGCAAAGCCGTCGTCTATCTCGACCCCGAGGAATTCCACTCCACCTGGATCGGCAACAAGGCCGTCTACCGCACCCGCATGGCCCTCGCAGACGGCGGAGAGCTCATCATCCTTGGTCCCGCCGTGCGCGAATTCGGCGAAGACAAAACCATCGACGCGCTCATCCGCAAGTACGGCTACGTCGGAACGCCCACCACGCTGAAGGACGTAGAGCAGCACGCCGACCTTGCCAACGAACTCGGTGCGGCAGCCCACCTGATCCACGGCGCATCCGAAGGCCGTTTCAAAATCACATGGTGCCCCGGCAAGCTGTCGCGGCAAGAAATCGAAAGCGTCGGCTACAGCTATGGCGACCTCACCGAAATGATGCGCCACTATGACCCTGCCAGGCTGTCCCTCGGCTACAACCAGGTCGACGGCGAAGATATCTATTTCATCTCCCACCCCGGCCTCGGCCTCTGGGCCCACAAGTCCCGAATCGAATCCCCGCAGTTCGCCGCAAGCTGATCCGTACCCGCGCCGCGCGAGCCTGAACCCCATCCTCGCAGCCATGGGCCTCTATGGACATTCCATAGGAGCGCATGCTATCTTCTTTGCAATATCCAAAGGAGCGCGTCGATGGGCGAAGGAAAATCCGAAGTCCTGCAGGGAACGCTTGACCTGATGGTGCTGAAAACACTGTATGCGATGGGGCCTCTGCACGGGTTCGGCATCGCCAGGCGGATCGAACAGGTCAGCGACGGGGTTCTCGACCTGAACGAGGGCACAGTGTACACGGCGCTGTTGCGGCTGCAACAGCAGGGATGGATCGCGTCGAAGTGGGGGACTAGCGAAAACAACCGGCGCGCGCGGTTCTACTCCATCACCCGGCAGGGCGCCAGGCAGCTTGAACGAGAGACCGAGAACTGGGAAAGGGTGGCAGGCGTAATGGAGCGCGTGCTGCGGCTCGAGAGGCAGGGATAAGCGATGCGCAGATTGCGGATGTTGTGGGCGAGAGTGAAGGGGCAGGCTGCGCAGAAGCGCGAAGACAAAGCCTTCGACGAGGAGATTCGCGGGCACCTCGATCGATTAAAAGAGCGCTATGTGGCGCAGGGGATGACCGCTGAGGCGGCGACGCGGGCGGCACGGCGGCAATTTGGCAACATCACCGCGCTGAAGGAGCGCCAGCGGACAATGCGGGGATTCCTGTCGCCTGCGGAGTGGGGCCGTGATGTGCGCTTCGGGCTGAGGATGCTGGCCAAGCGGCCCGCGTCGAACGCCGCGGTCGTTGTTGCCCTGGCGCTCGGCATTGGAATGAACGCCGCGGTATTCACGTTTGTGAATGGATTGCTGTTGCGTCCGCCGCAGGGTGTCAGCGAGACGCACAAGATGATCGAACTCTGGCTGAAGCGCCCAAAGAAGGCCGGACCGCAGGGCTATCTGCCGTTCAATTATCCCGACTATGCCTACTATCGCGACCACGCGCGATCGGTGGAGGGCCTCCTCGCCTTTGATGGCGACGGATGGGACGTGATCTGGAATCGCAACGGGTCGGGTCAGAATCTCAATGTCGCCGGGGTGTCGGGGAATTTTTTCTCGCTGCTCGGAGTCCACGCTGCATTGGGGCGAACGTTATCGGTAGACGACGACCGTATCGAAAATCCTCGGCAGGTGGTGGTGGTGAGCAACGCATGCTGGAGAAACAAGATGGGCGCAGACCCGGGTGTGGTGGGGCGGACGCTGCTGCTGGATGGCGAGGCTTTCACTGTTCTGGGCGTGGCCCCTGCTGGATTCACCGGGCTCATGGTGGCCACGGAACCGGATATGTGGGCTCCGCTGACGGTACAGGAAAAGTTCACCCACGATAAGCTGCGGTTGACGAGCCGCGACAGCTACTGGCTGCTTGTGGCGGGAAAGATACGCAGCGCGGGAGACAGAAAGTCAGTGCAGAGCGAGATGCATGTACTGGCGAAGCAGGTGGGGCTGGCGCATCCCGAAGAAGAGGAGCACCTCGATGCGGAAGTATATGCGCTGACCCTTATGCCGGGCCCGTTTCGCGGATATGTCATTGCATTTACGGGTTTGCTGATGATCGTGTTTGTGCTGGTGTTGCTGATCGCATGCACCAATGCGGCCAGCCTGCTGCTTGCGCGTGCAACCGGGCGAACGCGGGAGATGGCGACGCGTGCGGCGCTCGGCGCTGGGCGCGCTCGCCTGGTGCGGCAGATGCTCGTGGAGAGCCTGATGCTGGCCGCGCTGGCTGGCGGCGCGGGAATCGCGATTGCATGGGCCGCATCGCGGTTGCTCATGCAATTGAAGCCGTCGAATCTCCCGATTTCCTTGCAGATTCCGATGGATTGGCGCGTGGTGTCGTTTACCGTCGTGGTGTCAATGGCGACCGGGGTCGTCTTCGGGCTGGCGCCGGCGCTGCGGGCGAGTGCGGTAGAGGCTGCGCGAGTGCTGCGTGAGGAATCGCAGACAGCGAGCCGGAACAAGGCACGCCTCCGCAATGTTCTGGTCGTGGCGCAGATGGCAATGTGCGTCGTACTGCTCGCCGGCGCCGCCCTCTGCGTGCGCAGCCTGATAAATGCGAATGCTATCGATCCGGGATTCGGCACGCGGCATATCGCTCTGGCAGATCTCGATCCCAGCAGTCTGGGTTACTCGCCGGAGAAGGTGAGGGATTTCTATGCGCGCCTGCTCGATCGTGTTCGACAGCTTCCGCAGGTAAAGTCTGCGAGCTATGCGGCCTCCTTGCCGCTGGGGACCTCGCGCCAGGCAGGCACAGCCGGCAAGATCCTGGGGCACGACCCCGATGCAATCCCGGTGGATGTGTTTCGTGTGGAACCGGACCTGCTTGCAACCATGGGCATCCCGCTCCTTCGGGGCCGGGACCTTACGGACAAGGAGGCCGATAGCCTCACGCCGGATGGAGTGGTGATTAACGAATACCTGGCGCGGCGCATGTGGCCAAGCGAGGACCCGATTGGCAAGCGCCTGGTGCTGAGCGGCGAAAAGACTATGAGCCAGGTCGTAGGCGTCGTGAAAAACGGCAAGTACAGGACCCTGGGGGAGGGGCCGACGGCCGCAGTGTTCCGTGGGCTGCTTCCGCCCGCGCGGACGCTGGTCGTGCGGACATCCGGAGACGAGCACGCTGTGCTTGAGGAGATACAGCGTGCGGTCCCGGCAGTCGATCCGCTGATGACAACGACTCTGATGCAGACCATTGGCGATTTCATGGCGCTGCCCCTCTTTCCAGCCAGGGCCACTGGATGGTTGCTGGGTGTCTCGGGAATATTGGCAGTAGTGATGACCACCATCGGGCTCTTCGGCGTGATCGCCTACGTAGTCTCGCAGCGTACCCATGAGATCGGCGTGCGGATGGCGCTTGGAGCGCGCCGGAGCGATGTGCTGAAGATGGTGATGAGCCAGGGAATGCGGCTTACGGCAATCGGGTTGGGCATCGGGTTGTGCGCGGCGCTGGGGGCGGCGCGGCTGCTTTCGCCGCTCCTGTACGGCATCGGGGCCAACGATCCGGCGACAATGACGGCGGTCGCTGCGGTACTGGCAATGGTTGCGTTGTCGGCGTGCTATCTGCCGGCGCGAAAAGCGATGAGCGTAGATCCATCGGTGGCCTTGCGATACGAGTGAGATCGTATCTTCAGCGCGCGTGGTCGGGAATCGCGCCTTCGCGCAACCCGCCTGCCCGCCAATGCCGCAGGGTACACTCGAAGGCATGACCAGGCGCATCGGGGTGCATCTCGGCACGGCAGGCGGCGTGTCGAACGCCGTTCTCAAGGCGAAGGAGATCGGCGCGAACACGTTCCAGATCTTCTCCTCGAGCCCGCGCATGTGGCGCGCCGCGCGGGTCGATCCGCAACAGTGCGAGTTGCTCAGGGCCGCCCGCGCCAGGCACGACATCGGTCCGCTCGTCATCCACACGAGCTACCTGGTCAACGTCTGCAGCCAGACCGAAGAGATCCGGCGCAAGAGCGTTGAAGCCTTCCGAGGCGAGATGGAGCGCGCGCTCGAGCTTGGCGCCGAATACCTCGTCCTGCATCCCGGTTCCTGGAAGGGCATGACCCGCCACGAAGGCCTGAAGCTCGCGGCCGAATCGATTGAAAAGGCCGCATCTGGACTCCCCTGGCAAGCCTGCGACTTCACGATTCTCATCGAGAACACCGCCGGCGCCGAGTGCTCGCTCGGCGGCAGCTTCGACCAGGTCGCGGAGCTTGTCCAGCTTCTGCGCAATCACGCTCCCGTAGCCGTGTGCCTCGACACGTGCCACACCCACGTCGCGGGCTACGATCTGGTCAGCGAAGAGGGCTACGAGGAAACCATGATCCAGATCGAGGCCACCGTGGGCTTCGAAGCCGTCCGCGTCTGGCACTGCAACGACGCCAAGGCCGAGCGCGGCTCGAAGCTCGACCGCCACCAGCACATCGGCATGGGAACCATCGGCAAAGAACCTTTCCGCCGCCTTCTCAACGACCCGCGCTTCGCCCACGCGGCATTCATCGCCGAAACGCCAGTAGACGAAGAAGGGGACGAGGAACGGAATGTCCAGGCCCTGAAAAAGCTGGTCAAGAAGTCGAAGTAACGCGTGTTGCAGCGTGTGCCCCGTGAATAAATGACTGCTTCTCTTCCTGTTCAACGGGAAAGCAATCCGTGCCGCAACAAATTCGTCAACTCCGATCCCGTTCGATGTTCAATTCATGGCAGGGGTCCGACTGAAAGGAGATCGTTACATGCGCTTTCTACTCAAGGCTTCCGCATCCGCCCTTGCCGCTTCCCTGTTTTTGGCAACGGCCGCCGCCGCCCAGGCTCCCGCGAAAGATGCCGCTCCCAAGCCTCCGGATAGTCCGTCGAAGGTCCTGCTTGAATCGTGGAACGACGTCGGCCGCAAGCTCATCGCGATGGCCGAGGACATGCCCGAAGACAAGTACGATTTCAAGCCCAACCCCGCCGAGCGCAGCTTTGCCGAACAGTTGCTGCACGCCGCCGGAGCCAACTACTTCTTCATCAATCCCGTCAAGGGCATTGATCCGCCCAAAGGCGACCCCAAGCGCGCCGACTACAAAACCAAGGCTCAAGTGGCGGATTACGTGAAGAAATCGTTCGCCGACGGTGCCGCGCTCATCCAGAGCAAGGGCGACTCCGGCCTCAACGACATCATGATCGATCCATTCTCGAAGAATCAGGCTCGCTTCAGCGACTTTGCATGGGGATTCGTCGAGCACTCCGGCGAACACTACGGCCAGCTTGTCGTCTACTACCGCGTGGCCGGACTGGTCCCGCCCGAGTCGCGCCCGAAAAAGTGATCGCGCACAGCAGCCGCCTGCAGCGCCGCGTGACGTGCCTGTCTCAGCGCTGAAGCCTCCATTTACACTAGGAGGTTATGGCGGAAGAGAAAGAGCTACGTTACGACCCCTCGGTGATCGAGCCCAAATGGCAGCAGCGCTGGGCTGCGGACCCGAAACTGTACGCGGCCGAGCCGGCCGGCAGCGGCAAGCCCAAATACTACGTCCTCGAAATGCTGCCCTACCCGAGCGGCCAGCTCCACATGGGCCATGTCCGCAACTATGCCATCGGCGACGCCCTCGCACGCCAGATGTGGATGCGCGGCTATAACGTCCTGCACCCCATGGGCTGGGACGCCTTTGGACTACCCGCTGAGAACGCCGCCATCAAGAACAACACGCCGCCGCGCGAGTGGACCCTGGCCAACATTGCAGCCATGAAGCGGCAGTTCAACCGCCTCGGCATGGGGTTCGACTGGGCCACCGAAGTCACCACCTGCCTGCCCGACTACTACCGCTGGAACCAGTGGTTTTTTCTGCGCATGTACGAGCGTGGCCTCGTCTACCGCAAGAAAAGCAAAGTGAACTGGTGCCCCGAGTGTTGCACCGTGCTGGCCAACGAGCAGGTCATCGACGGCCGCTGCTGGCGACACGAAGACACCATCGTAGAGCAGCGCGACCTGGAACAATGGTTTTTTCGCATCACCTCCTACGCGCAGGAACTGCTGGACGGCCTCGACAAGCTCGACGGCTGGCCCGAAAAAGTCCGCACCATGCAGCGCAACTGGATCGGGCGCAGCGAAGGCACCGAAGTCGACTTCTTCCTCGCCGAATCCGCCGTCAACGCGCAGAACGACGACTGCAGTCCCCGCACCATTCCCGCGGGCCGGCGCATCCGCGTCTTCACCACGCGCGTCGACACCATCTTCGGAGCAACGAGCATTCAACTCGCGCCCGAGCACCCTCTCGTCATCGACCTTGCCGGCAAAGATGCAGGCCTGCGCACTCAAGTCGCGCAGCTCCTCGACGAGCAGAAGAAAGCCCGCGAAGCCGGAGACGTCGGCGCCATCGAGAAGCACGGAGTTCCCACGGGGCACTTCGCCATCAATCCTTTCAACGGCGAACGCATTCCCATCTGGGTCGCAAATTACATCCTTGCCGACTACGGCACCGGCGCAATCATGAGCGTACCCGGCCACGACGCTCGCGATTTCGAGTTTGCAACCAAGTACGCGATTCCCATCCGGCGCGTGATTGCCCCGGCAACGCCGCCTGCAAACGCCGAGGAATCCGAGCTGCCGTTCCTCACCGAAGACGGCATCCTCGTCAACTCCGGCGAATTCGACAGCCTCACCTGCGAAGCGGCGCAGAAGCGCCTCGCGCAGATCGCAAAAGAGAAAGGATTCGGCGAAGCCACCGTCACCTTCCGGATCAAGGATTGGGGCGTGAGCCGCCAGCGCTACTGGGGCACGCCGATCCCCATGATTCACTGCAAGACGGACGGCGTCGTCCCCGTGCCCGACGACCAGCTTCCCGTCATCCTCCCCGAGCAAATCGAAATCACGCAGCAGGGCGGCTCGCCGCTCGCCCGAGTCTCCGAGTTCGTCAACGTCACGTGTCCGAAGTGCGGCCAGCCCGCGCGCCGTGAAACCGACACGATGGACACGTTCGTCGACTCGAGCTGGTACTTCTACCGCTACACGGATGCGAAGAACTCTAAAGCTCCTTTTGACTCGGCAACCATAAAGCATTGGTTCCCCATCGACCAGTACATCGGCGGCGTGGAGCACGCCATCCTGCACTTGATTTACTCGCGGTTCTGGACACGCGTCATGCGCGACCTCGGACTCATCACCAACGATGAGCCGGTAACACGGCTGTTTACGCAGGGCATGGTCATCAAGGACGGCTTCAAGATGTCAAAGAACCGCGGGAACGTTGTCTCCCCCGACGACATGATCGCCCGGTACGGCGCCGATGCCACGCGGACCTACGCGCTCTTCGCCGCTCCGCCGGATCGCGACCTCGACTGGCAGGAAGACGGCGTCGCCGGAGTCAGCCGATTCCTCGGCCGCGTGTACAGGATTGTGATGAAACACGCAGCGACAGCGAGGAGCGCAAGTGGTGCTCCATCTCAGCCGCCAGCCGGAACGAGCCTCAGGCTGCTCCGCAAGCTCCACCAGACCATCGCCAAAATCACCCACGACTTCGAGGGCCGGTGGCACTTCAACACCTGCATCGCGGCCATCATGGAGCTGGTCAACGAACTCACCGCCGCCGACGCGCAGCTCGAATCCGGCGAAGTTCCCGCGCCGGCGGTCCGCGAGCTGCTGACGAATCTCGTTCTGCTGCTCGCGCCATTCGCGCCCTACCTCGCAGCCGAGCTCTGGGAGGAACTCGGCGGACAGGCCGCGCCGTTCCGCGCGCCGTGGCCCAAGAGCGATCCCGGCCTCGCGAAAGAAGACGAGATCGAGATCCCCGTTCAGGTCAACGGCAAGCTCGTCAACGTAGTGCGCGTGCCCGCAGGCTCCGCATCCGAAGTCATTCAGGCCGCCGCGCTCGCCGACGAGAAAGTAAAATCGCGCATTGCCGGCAAGACCATCGCCAAGGTGATCGTGGTGCCGGGAAAAACGGTGAATCTTGTTGTCCGCTGACATGCGCACCAGCCCCGTCCGCGGCACCCAGTCCGTCGTCGCTCAGATGAGCTGGGTCCTGCGCCGCCCATCGCTCACTGTCATCGAAGTCGCATGGCGCTGGCTCTTCGGCGCGCCGCTTCTCGCCGCCTGCTTCGTCCTGGCGCAAAAGATCCTCGCCGCCATGCCGCCGGAAACCACTGGCCTCGATACGCTCGACATCACCAACCCCTGGATGTCCGCGGTCAAAGTCGCAGTAGCCTGGGACATGTACCAGCCTCACGTCGTGGCCGTCCTGCGTTGGCTTGCGCCCATTGCGGCCGTGGCATGGATCATCGTCTCGGCGCTCGGGCGCAACCTCGTCCTCAAGCGCATGAAACCGGACGTCTCGCTCCGGCTGGGCGCGATGATCGTCCTCCAGGCCGCGTGGCTGGGCCTTCTCGCACTCACCTGCTGGGGATGGTTCCACTCCATCGGATGGGCCGCCGCAACGCATATCGGCAATGGCAGCGAGCCCGATCTCGTGGGCTATTCCATGTGGGCCATTTTTCTAACGCTTGCGTTCTTCACCCTCTGGGCGCTGGTGAGCTGGTCGGTCACCATCGCTCCCATGCTCGTACTGCTCGAAGGGAGTTCGCCGGCGCGGGCGCTCCGCAACAGCCTCAACCTCGGCAAGGGATTCACCAGCAAGCTGGTCGAAATCAACCTCGTGATGGGCATCGTAAAGCTGGCGCTCCTCGTGCTCGCAATGGTCTTCTCTTCGGTGCTGATTCCGTTCAGTGATCAGGTCGGCGCAAGCTCCCTTCACCTCGAGTGGATCGTCGTCTCCATCTTCTATTTCGTCGCCAGCGATTATTTCCAGGTCGTGCGGCTCAAGGGCTTCATTGAGTTCTGGAGCATCTTCCGCGGTTCGGCTCCTCTCGCGCCATAATCAGGGCACGGCTTCACAGGCTGGAGAATAAGCACATGCGCATTTCGAACCGCGACAGGGCGGTACTTCAGTACCGCCGTGAAATGCATAGAAAAGACTCGGGCTCTAGCCCCTGCACCACCCCGCTCCCGTCTGTCCCGGCCAATACGCGGATGGTATCCTTCGGCCAATGAAATCCCTGCGTCGGTTTGCAACTCTTTTTCTGGTTCTTCTTGCGTCGATTTCAGCTTCGTATGCCCGTGTCACCCGCGTAGAGATCAGCAGCCGCGCCGACGTGCTCAACGGCCAATCCTTCGGTGACACCGGGCCCTATGAGCGCATCGCCGGCCGCGTGTATTTCTCGCTCCCCATCGCAAATTGGCACAACCAGGCCATCGTCGATCTCGCCAACGCCGTGAATCTCAAAGACGGTGAAGTCGAGTTCTCCTCGGACTTCATCGTGTACCGCCCGAAAGACGAAAAGCGCGGCAACGGATCAATGCTGCTCGAAATCCCCAACCGCGGGCAAAGCCGGATCATCGCTCTCGTCGATGGCGGCGACTGGGATCTTGCTCGCAGCGCCGGCGACGCATGGCTGCTCCGCAATGGCTATACGATCGCGATTCTCGGCTGGCAATGGGACGCTGCGGGACCCGGCGCGCTGCGGTTCTATGCGCCCATCGCGAAAGACCACGGCCAGACCATCACCGGCCTCCTGCGCGGCGACCTGATGCTGGACAAGCCAATGGACGAAATTCCCCTCGGCCACTTCATCCAGAACAGGATCGGCGGCTCCGAGTACCCGGTCAGCAATCCCGACGATCCGCGCAACACGCTCACCGTCCGCGACTCGCGCGATGCGACCCGAACGACCATTCCGCGCGCGGAGTGGCAGTTCGCCCACAACGTCGATGGCAAGCTCGAGCCGAGCGACCGCTTCATCCATCTCAACGGGGGTTTCAAACCCGGCAAGATCTACGAGTACATCTACGCAGTGCGGGACCCCGTAGTCGCCGGCGGTTCATTCGCGGCGATTCGCGATTTCGCATCGTGGTCGAAGCACGCTCCCGATGCCATCGCCCCGGTCCAGCGCGTATATGGCGAAGGGATTTCTCAGAACGGCCGCTTCCTCCGCGACTACCTCTACCAGGCATTCAACGGCGACGAAGAAGGGCGCATCGCGCTCGACGGCGTGCTCGCCCACGTAGCGGGCGCGGGCCGGGGCAACTTCAACTACCGGTTCGCGCAGCCCTCGCGCGACGCACAACCCACATCGTCGGTCTTCTTCCCTGTAGACATCTTCCCGTTCACCGATCTGCCCGAGACCGACACCGCGACAAAGATGAAGGGCGGACTGCTCGACCGCGAGATCGCGGAGCGCGCACTGCCCAAAATCTTCTTCTCGAATACCTCCTACGAATACTGGGGCCGCGCCGCCGCGCTCATCCACACTTCGGCCGATGGCAAGCACGATGTGCCGATCTCGCCCAATGTGCGCATCTATCACTTCACGGGGTTGCAACACTTTTCCGGACCATTCCCGCCAGCTAAGGGAGCCCGCGACCTTGCTGGGCAGCAGCCGCAATCGCCCCTTCCCATCAAGTATTTCTGGCGCGCCATGATCGCCAACATGGACGCGTGGGTACGCAACGGAACCGAGCCTCCTCCCAGCAGTTATCCCCACGTCGCTGACGGAACCCTCGTGCCGCTCGACCAATACGCATGGCCCGCCATTCCAGGTGTGGAACGCGCGCACGAAGCCAACGCCGCTTACCGGCTCGACTTTGGCCCGGACTGGCGCAAGGGCATTCTCAGCAGGCAGCCCCCCATCGTCGGCAGCCCATTTCCGGTCCTCGTTCCGCAGGTCGACGCGGACGGCAACGAGCGCGACGGCGTGCGCCTTCCGGAATTTTCCGCGCCGCTCGCCACTTATGCCGCATGGAACCTGCGCGACCCTTCGATCGGCGCGCCCGATCAGCGCGTACCGTTCGAGGCATCGTGGATTCCCTTCCCCAGGACCGCCTCCGATCGTGAGAAAACAGGCGATCCCCGCAAATCGATCGAAGAGCGTTACAAGGGCCGCGACGACTATCTCGCGCGCTACACCGCCGCCCTCGACGATCTGGTCAAGCAGCGCTGGATTCTTCCTGAGGATCGCGCCGCAGTGCTAGAGCGCGGCGAGCAGGAATGGGACCTCGCGACAAAATGAACCACATATTCCACGTACCGCCGGTCTCCTGACCGGCTGTGTGCGGGTGTCCTCACCCGCACCGGTTCGCCCGCCTCCCTGTTAAACTCCCAACTGGCCCGACGGAGGCCTGCTCTTATGTCCGACATCCAAACCGTAGCCGTCCTCGGTGCAGGCACAATGGGCAACGGCATCGTCCACGTCTTCGCCCGATCCGGATTCAAGGTTCTCCTCTGCGATCTGGAGCAGCGCCTCCTCGATCGCGCACTCGACCAGATCCGCACGAACCTCGGCCGTGAAGCCGCCAAGGGCAAGCTCGCGGAATCGGAACTTGAACTTGCCATCGCGCGCATCCAGACCACCACCAGCCGCGAATCGCTAAGCGCCGCCGACTTCGCAGTTGAGGCAGCCACCGAGCGCTTCGAAATCAAGTCCGAGTTGTTCCGCGCGCTCGACCGCATCCTCCCCGAGCCCGCAATCCTCGCCACCAACACATCATCCATCTCCATCACGAAACTCGCCGCACAAACGCGCCGTCCCGCGCAGGTCATCGGCATGCACTTCTTCAACCCCGTCCCGGTGATGCAGCTGGTTGAAGTAATCCGTGGCATGGCCACCACCGATGAAACCTTCGCAACCGTGCGCGACCTCGCCATCCGCCTCGGCAAAACGCCCGTGGAAGTCAACGACGCCCCCGGCTTCGTCTCGAACCGCGTCCTCATGCCGCTCATCAACGAAGCCGCCTACGCAGTCATGGAAGGCGTTGCCAAACCCGAAGCCATCGACCAGGTATTCAAGCTCGGCATGGCGCACCCCATGGGCCCCCTAACCCTCGCCGACTTCATCGGCATCGACGTCTGCGTCGACATCATGCGCGTCCTCCACGATGGCCTCGGAAATCCGAAGTACAGCCCCTGCCCGCTGCTCGTCCGCATGGTCGACGCCGGCTGGCTCGGCCGAAAGACGGGGCACGGGTTTTACACGTACGAGAAGTAACTGGATAATCCTCTTTGAGGCCGAATTGACTGACGCACCCCAATTGCACTCACGGCCCGAAATCGCTCTGGCGATTGAAGTCGCCGAAGGGCGACTTGACCATCTCGCTTGTCCAAAATGCCGGAAATCGACAGTTTCAGTTTGGTTCACGAATCCTTCCCGGAACGAATTCCGGACCTGGTTCATCTGCTCGAATTGTGAGTTCCATACTCGCGCACATAACTCTTCCAGGCCCGACCACTTTTCAATCGACCGAGTCCGCCCCGATCTCGAGGCTCAAGACCGCTCCATCTTGGAACGCGCGATCTTTAAGCGGCCCCGCGGCGTGTAGGGAACCTTCCCTCTCCGCCGCTCGTATCCTCATCAACCGGCCCCCCGCTCCGTCCGCATTTCCGCGGACCAAACCCGGTGAGCCGCGTCGAACCGTCATGCAGAGCTTCGCAGACACTCTCGGCCAGGTCTTCCGCGCCATCGCCGCCAACAAGCTGCGCAGCTTCCTCACCATGTTTGGAATCGCCTGGGGCGTCGGCTCGCTGCTAGTCCTCGTCGGTCTCGGCGAAGGTTTTCGCTCCGGCCAGCGCCGCAACCTCGCGCGCTTCGGCAACGACCTCGTTCTGATGTGGAACGGGACCATCCCCGCCGTCGCCAACCAGCACACGGGCTTGCGTCCTTACCAGCTCACGCTCGGCGACGCCGAAGCCATCCGGCAACTCCCCGAAGTCCGCGCCATCACGGTCGAGCTCAGCCGCTCCGACCTCTACGAAGTCAGCCAGTGGTCGAATACCTCCAGCCACGTAATCGGCGTCGGTCCAAACTACACGCAGGTGCGCTTCATTCCCATGTCTGAGGGGCGCTTCCTCGATGCAACCGATCTCGCCGACCGCCGGCGCGTCGCCGTTCTCGGTTCGAAAGCCGCCAACCTGCTCTTTCCCGGACGCCCCCGGCTCGGCGAAACCATCACCATCAACGGCACAGCCTTCAACATCGTCGGCACCGTCCAGAAGATCTCGCGCGGCGACAACGACGGCGACGATCAGAAGCTGTACATCCCCATCACCACCATGCAGGAGCTCTTCGCGCTCAAGGGCGAAAACATTGCCCGCGACGCGCTCACGTCCATCCAGTACCAGCCCGCAAAGAAGGGCGATGCCACCGCAGCCATCGCCGCCGTACATCGCGTAATTGCTGCGCGCCACGGTTTCGATCCTTCTCTCACCGACGCGTTCCAGGAATGGGACACCATCCAGGAGATGAAGATGATCGGCGCCATCTTCACGGCCATGGATATCTTCCTCGGAGGCGTCGGCATTGTTACGCTCGGCCTTGGCGCCGTCGGCATCATCAACATCATGCTCGTCTCGGTAAGCGAACGCACGTCGGAGATCGGCCTCCGCAAGGCGCTGGGCGCAACGCAGCGCAGCATCCTCACGCAGTTTTTCTGGGAGGGCCTGCTGCTCACCGGCGTAAGCGGAGTCATCGGCATCGCTGCATCCGGAGCATTCATGGGCATGCTGCAATCGCTGCTGACCGGAAAAATGCCCGGCTGGGATCCTCCCCGCCTCGTTCCCTGGTCCGCCGCGCTCGCGCTCAGCTCGCTCGTGCTCTGCGGAGTGGTCGCCGGCTTGTATCCAGCCAGCAAAGCCGCGCAGCTTGATCCCGTCGAGGCGCTGCGGCGGGATAATTGAAAAGAAGGCCGCCATGTTGAAAGACATTCTTGCCCAGGCATGGGAGGCAATGCTCTATAACCGCCGCCGCACCACCATCACCATGGTCGGCATGGCGTGGGGAATCGCTACCGTTGTCCTGCTGCTCGCCTACGGTGCCGGGTTCCAGCACGCGATCGAGGCCATCTTCGCGCAATGGGGCACCAACATCATCGGCGTCTTCCCTGGAAGAACCAGCGAGCAGGCCGGCGGCGACAAGGCCGGCGTTCAGGTCAGGTTGACGCAGGACGATGTGGACCGCCTCATCGCCACCGTCCCCGGCATCTTCCACATCTCTCCCGCGGCGTATAAAGACGTGACGGTGCAGAACGACCTTCACTCCTACACGTGGACCGTCAATGGCGTGCTCCCGGTTTTTCAGGACATCTGGAAGCTCGACACGGAAGCGGGCCGCTTTTTCAACGGCGCTGAGGAACAGCAGCGCGCCCATGTCTGCGTCATCGGGTCAGAGTCCAAGACCAAGCTCTTCTCCGGCGAATGGGCGGTGGGCCAGACGATCAGGCTCAACGGCGTAGTCTTCACCATTGTCGGCGTGCTCTCGCCCAAGATGCAGGAAGGCGAAGACAGCGACCGCAACCGCCAGATCTACATTCCGTTCAGCACCATGAGCGATCTGGCCGACACGAAATATCTCGGCGGCATCTGGTTCAACTACCAGGGCAATTTTCAGCTCATCGAGCAGAACATGCGCGCCACGCTCGGGGCGGCGCACCGCTTCAGGCCGTCGGACCACAATGCCGTCTACGTGGCCAACCTGATGACGGAACTGCACCAGTTCACCATCCTCTCGATCGCCCTGCAGGTGCTGCTCGCCTTTGTCGGCACGCTCACGCTTGGCATTGCGGGCATCGGTCTGATGAACATCATGCTCGTGGCCGTCCAGCAGCGCACGCGCGAAATCGGCGTGGAAAAGGCGCTCGGCGCACAGCGAAAGCACATACTCACGCAGTTTCTCGCTGAAGCGATGGTGATCACGGGCGTCGGCGGCATCAGCGGAATCGGGCTGGCGTACCTCATCTCCATCATGGTCGGCCGTATTCCTTTTTACAGCGAGATGGCGCTCCACGCTGAGGACGCGGACATCCGGTTAATCATTTCACCCCTGTCCGTTGTCGTCGCGACGGTCATTCTTGTGCTTACAGGACTCGTCAGCGGCATGATCCCGGCCATCCGCGCCGCAAATCTTGACCCCATCGAGGCCCTCAGGTACGAGTAACCGTGCAGAAAGGGCCAGGAATCCGTGTCAGGAAACTCAACAAAGTGCAACAGGGGGAATGTGGATCACATCACATGCAATGAGTCTCACGGTCGGCGCGGTTCGAGACGAACCGCAGCGATCCTTTGATAGGAGAAGAGGAATTCTATGCCAGACATTCTTGGAAAAGTGGCCACGGTCGATGAAGTTCTTCAGGAAGTATCCAGGATCAGGGAAGTCGTAACCGAGGCCGTCGAAGATGGCTTTCAATCGGCCGTGAAAGCGGTCAAGCAAGGCCGCGAGGCCGCCGAAGACGCAATCGCCGACGCCCGCCATGCCGTGAAACGAAACCCGTTCGAGGCACTCGGCATTGCCTTCGCCACAGGAGTGGTCATCGGCGCCCTGGCAGTCGTCGTAGGCTTCCGCCGCCGCTGACCCCGGCCGCATCCCGTACCGCCGGTTTCCAAACCGGGGTCCCCAGCGACAGGTCTTCGTCGCTGGGGTGAAAGACCGGCTGTCGCGGGGGTCTCCCGACCCCCGCACGTCCCTCGAATACCGCCTCGGCAGGCGCAGACGACACTGGTCAAACCAGCACTTCTTCCGCCCTCTCCTCCGGAATCGCGAAAAGATCAAATCGATCCAGGTTCATCACCTTGCTCCAGGCCGCCGCAAAATCCTTAACGAACTTCTCCCCCGCATCGTCGCTCCCGTAAACCTCGGCGACCGCGCGAAGCTGCGAGTTCGATCCGAACACTAGGTCAACCACCGTGGCCGTCCACTTCAGGTCGCCCGTCTTCCGGTCGCGCCCTTCCAGCACGTGTTCCGAAGCCGCGCCCTTCGACCACTTCGTATGCATGTCGAGCAGGTTCACGAAGAAGTCGTTCGTCAGCGTCCCCGGCCGCTTGGTGAACACGCCGTGCTCCGACTGCCCGAAGTTCGCGCCCAGCACGCGCATTCCGCCGATCAGCACCGTCAGCTCCGGGGCGGTAAGGCAAAGCAGCTGTGCCTTGTCCAGCAGCATCTCCGCAGCGTGACCCTCGCGCCCCTTGCTGAGGTAGTTGCGGAAGCCGTCCGCCTTCGGCTCGAGCACTCCAAACGACTCCACGTCCGTCTGCTCCGGTGTGGCATCCGTGCGGCCCGGCGCAAATCCCACCTTCACGTCGTATCCGGCCTTCTTCGCCGCCGCCTCGATCGCCGCGTCGCCTGCAATCACGATCATGTCGGCCAGTGAGACCTTCTTGTTGCCGGACTGCTTCGCGTTGAACTTCTTCCGGATCTCCTCGAGCTTCGAGAGAACCTTCGCAAGCTCCGCCGGTTCATTCGCCTCCCAGTCCTTCTGCGGAGCCAGCCGGATGCGAGCGCCATTCGCCCCGCCCCGCTTGTCGCTGCCGCGGAACGTCGTCGCCGACTTCCACGCCGTCGTCACAAGCTGCGCAGTCGTCAACCCTGACGCGAGAATCTCTTTCTTAAGAGCCTCGACATCCTTCTCGTTCACAAGCGCATGATCCACCGGAGGCACCGGGTCCTGCCAGATGAGCTGCTCCTTCGGCACCAGCGGCCCCAGGTAGCGCGAGATCGGCCCCATGTCGCGGTGCGTCAGCTTGAACCACGCGCGGGCAAACGCATCTGCCAGCTTGTCGGGATTCTTCAGGAAGTTCCGCGAGATCTTTTCATAAATCGGATCGGTGCGCAGCGCAATATCCGAAGTCAGCATCATCGGCTGATGCCGCTTCTTGCCGTTATGCGCATCGGGAACCGCGTTCGCCCCCGCATCGCCCTTCGGCTTCCACTGGTTCGCGCCGGCCGGGCTCTTCGTCACCTCCCACTCGTAGCCGAAAAGCGTTTCGAAGTAGCTGTTGTCCCACTTCGTCGGCGTCGGCGTCCACGCGCCCTCAAGGCCGCTCGTAATGGCATGCACGCCCGTGCCGGATTCAAAGCTGCTCTTCCAGCCAAGCCCCTGGTCCTCGATGCTTCCGCCCTCCGGTTCCGCGCCCACATGCGAGGCCGGGGCAGCTCCGTGCGTCTTTCCGAACGTGTGGCCGCCGGCGATCAGCGCCACCGTCTCTTCGTCGTTCATCGCCATGCGGGCGAACGTCTCACGGATGTCGCGGGCAGAGGCCAGAGGATCGGGGTTGCCGTTCGGGCCTTCCGGGTTCACGTAGATCAGCCCCATCTGCACGGCCGCCAACGGATTGGCAAGGACCCGATCGCCGCTGTAGCGCTTATCGCCGAGCCACGTTCCCTCCGGGCCCCAGTCGGTATCAAGCTCCGGCTCCCAGATGTCTGCGCGCCCGCCGCCGAATCCGAAGGTCTTGAAGCCCATCGACTCGAGCGCCACGTTCCCCGCGAGGATCATCAGGTCGGCCCACGAAAGTTTCTTGCCGTACTTCTGCTTCACCGGCCACAGCAGCCGCCGCGCCTTGTCCAGGTTCGCGTTGTCGGGCCAGCTGTTGAGCGGCGCAAACCGCTGCGATCCCCTGCCCGCCCCGCCGCGGCCGTCGTAAATGCGGTAAGTCCCTGCCGAGTGCCAGGCCATGCGAATCAGCAGAGGCCCGTAGTGCCCGAAGTCCGCCGGCCACCAGTCCTGCGAGTCCGTCATCAGCGCGTGCAGGTCCTTGACGACGGCGTCCAGATCGAGCGTCTTGAACTCTTCGGCGTACCTGAACTCCTCGTCCATGGGATTGGAAAGCGGAGACTGCTGGTGAAGGATTTCGAGGCGAAGCTGGTTGGGCCACCAGTCCCGGTTGCCCTTCGATCCTGCAGTCGTGTGCGTAGCCGTGCCGTTTGAGAAAGGACAGTTCGATTCATTCGACATAAAGCCTCCGTATTTATGTTTGCGATCCCAGTATAGAAGTCCGGCATGAACAGAAATAAGCGAGTCGAAGGTTTCGCAGTGGCATTTGCCCTTGCATTTCTTTCTGTCATTTCCGCAGGGAATCTCCTGAGCAAAGCGAAGGATCCGCGATTGTTTTTGCTTTCGCCCTTGCTTTTCTGTCTGTCATTCCTCAAGGGAATCTGCTGTTAGTGCAATTTCTGGGTAGCTGTGTCCCGTCTTGGGGCCTCGTATCAGGGCACGGCTTCAAGTCGGGCCGCAGAAGTTCTAATTGAGATTCGGGCTTCAGCCGCTGCCTCGAACCTACCAACTCAGAACTCGCACTAGGAATCCCGTTCTCTCACCGCACGAGGGTGCCCCGGGTCCCGCTTTTGGGACCCGGGATACCACCAACGCCCGCACCACAAGCCGACGCGCTCCCTCACACCGGCGGCGCCGAATCAACCACAGGAATCCCCGGCGGCGGAGTAAACCGGAAAGCCCCGGCAGGAATCGCCGCATTCGGCTGCTCGCCGGTGAAGGTGAAGCGTGTCAGGGCGCCGTCCGTTTCCTCGATCTCAATGCCGGCGATGGAGCCTTCGGGAGTTACGGTGAGAGTGAGCCGTGCGACGCGCTGCTCTTCGCCTTTAGGCTGCCCGGTAAGCGTAAACAGGCCGTTCGCGGCGGAGGCGATGGTGAGTGTGTCCATCTCCTTCTGCAACTCGGTATGGCCCAGAAGAAACCGCAGCGGCGAGCGCAGATCGTCCAGGTCCTTGGCCTTCATGCGGTCCACATGCGGGTCGCCCTGGGTATAGAACCATGCATATTTTCCGTCCAGCAGGAACAGTTTTCCCGCCGGAGACGAATAATCCCAGCGCATGCGGCCGGGCTTCTGCAGCAGGAGGGTTCCGCTCTCGGCGCGCTGGACGCCGAGGCCGGAGTAGCTCTCGGTAAAACCGGCCCTAAGTGAATGGAGCTGGTTGTAATGGCGATCGACGCGCTGGGCCAGGTCATGTGCAGACGGCGAGGACTGTTGGCTGAAGGCGGCAGGAACGAGGAGAAGGGCGGCCAGCACGAGCAGGCCGCCGCGCCTGGATTGAGAATTCACCGCTACTGGCTCAGGTTCTGTGTGCAGTTGGTTCCCCCGGTGGGGTCGAACTTGATTTGACCGGACTCGTCGCTGCAGAAGGTGCGGTTTCCGCTCTTACCCACCGTAAGTGGCTGCGCCGTGACCGTATAGCCGGTCACGCGGTCGTTGCCGTTGGCTGTGTTCTTGGTGCAGTTTCCGATGGTGAACTGGTAGCCCGACTTGATGCCCGACGCGAGGTCCGTCTGGAGCATCTGAGCGCTCGTTGCAGAGGGCGGCCCGGCGTGCGGGTCGCCGCCCAGCGACTGGAGCGAGCACGAATATCCGCTGGACGGGAAGGTGCTGTTGTACTGCGTCTGGGCCATATTGATCGCGCGGACCGACTGCTGCGCCGAGGTCTCATTGGCGTAACGCGTCATGTTCCCCATGGTGGGGATGGCGATGAGCATCAGAATGGCAATGATGGCCATCACGATGAGGAGTTCCATCAGCGTGAAGCCATTGACAGAAGCGCGGCGCGCTCTGCTGCCACGAGCAATCAAATCCATACGTGTCATAGAGTGATTCAACCCTCAGGAACCCGGGCGCACGGAGGCGGCCCATCCGAAAAGAATCCTACAACGTATGGACGGGTCGGGGGAAGGAATCGCTCAAAGGCACCGCCCGGCAGTTCCGCAGGGAATCTCCTGAGCGAAGCGAAGGATCCGTGGTTGCCTCAGTGACAATCACAGTCCCTGGTCACGGGATTACCAAAGATCACCGTAACCCCTCCCTGGCCGGAGGGGTTCCTGCTTTGCGCGACTATACTGCCGACTGCACAGAAAATCTGCGGCAAATAAGGAGGAGGAGAGAGGTTCATGCGCATCGAATTCTGGCTGATCCTTCAATTCATGGTGCTTTGTATCGGATTCGGGTACCTGGTCGTCGTCACCAGTCAATTGCGCGACATAGCACAGCGGATCGAGAAGCTGCTGGAGAGGACGGCAGCAACGCGCTGACAGGACTCTACCCCGACCCGTAATCCCCTTGACGCAGATCGCGCTCATCCAAAGCCGGATGCTGTATGCGAACCCTCCGAACCGGGCCTCAAGTTTGGGTATGCGCGTGTCAATCCCCTCGTGATTCAATAACTCGACATTGTTAACCAGAAAGTCAATACACCCTACCCCCCCTTAAGAAATTTATTGCGGTAGTATTTTATGGTCAAATTACTGCAAACAATATATTTACATCGATGGCGCCATTGTTTACATGGTCTCTTGGCGATCTCCTCCAGTCGGGGCCCAACTCAACTCACCTACTCACCAGGCTTCTCTAAAGTTCGCGGGCTCGCTCGATAGCGCGCAGAACTGCGCGGGCCTTGTTCATCGATTCCTGGTATTCCAGCTCGGGGACGGAGTCGGCGACGATGCCTGCTCCGGCCTGCACGCTTCCTTTTCCGCCTCGCACAGTGAGCGAGCGAATGGCGATGCAGGAATCGAGATTCCCCGAAAAATCGGCATACAGGACAGCGCCGCCGTAAGCGCCGCGGCGCGCGGGCTCAAGCTCCTCAATGATCTCCATGGCGCGCACCTTCGGCGCTCCCGACAGCGTTCCGGCCGGAAAGCATGCCCTAAGCGCATCCACGGCGGTAAGCTCGGGCCGCAGCCGGCCTTCGATGGTGCTCACGATGTGCATCACGTGGCTGTAACGCTCGACAAACATGAGCCGGTCGACCTTGACCGAACCGTATTCGCTGACGCGGCCCACGTCGTTGCGGCCAAGGTCGACGAGCATCACATGCTCGGCACGCTCCTTTTCGTCGTTCAGCATCTCTTCGGCCAGCGCCTGGTCCTGCTGCTCCGTGGCGCCGCGCGGCCGCGTGCCGGCAATTGGGCGGTACTCGACTCTCCGGTTGTGAACGCGCACAAGCAATTCCGGCGACGAACCGGCAAGCTCCAGCGGCGGCGTCACGGGCGCTTTAGGATTTCTGGCTGCCTTTTGTGAAGAGTCGAGCGGGCCGTCGAGCGCGAAACGCAGGAAGAACATGTACGGGCTCGGGTTGACGTTGCGCAGCGCGCGATAGACCTGAAAGGCGTCCACGCCCGGCTCGACGTCGAATCGCTGCGAGAGCACGGCCTGGAAGATGTCGCCCGCCGCGATGTACTCGCGGGTGCGCTCGACAGCGGCGAGGTAGTCGCGCTTGCGGGTGCGGTGCGCGACCTTGAGCCTACCAGGGCGCGGGCGGCGAAGACGTGGCAGAGGCTGACTGAGGCTCTTCTCGAGTCGGGCAAGGCGGCGGACCGCGGCTGCGTATGCCTCTGCGGGGCTGGAGAGCGTGACGTCGGCCGTGACGATAAGCCAGATCTGCTTGCGCACGTGATCAAAGGCGAGAACTTCGTCGAAGAAGAGCAGGCACGCGTCGGGGACGCCGAGTTCGTCGACGGCGACGTCAGGGAGCCGCTCGATCTGGCGGACCGCGTCGTACGCAAAGAAGCCCACTGCGCCCGCGGTGAACGGAGGAAGCTCGGGCAAGCGCGCGGGCTTATGGCCGCCGAGAGCTTCGCGCAGGACGGCGAATATGTCGCCTTCAATCTGCGTGGTGCGTTTGCCCTCGGTGATTTCCAGTCGCCGCCCTCGAGCGACGATGCGCTTGTAAGGGTTGACGCCGATGAACGTGTAGCGGCCCACCTGCTCGCCGCCCTCCACCGACTCGAGCAGAAAGCACTCGCGCTGTTGCCACGCCGCGCGCAGGAAAGCCGAAACCGGAGTCTCCAGGTCGGCGGTGAGCGTGCGGCAAACCGGCACGAGCGTGTGCTCGCGCGCGAGCTTGAGAAACTGGCTGCGGGTGGGCTGGACTTCAACAGGCGAGGTCACTTGAACAGTTTAACGGGGGACGGTCGTCTGGCGCGCGAGCGCAGCCTCGAAGGCCTGCTCGTATTCGGCCACGAAACTTCCATAGCCAACGGGGTCGATCAAAGCCTCGCGGTCTCCTGCCTTGAAGCGCGCGTACTTCTCTTTGAGATGGAAGAATCCGCCATGTGACCCTAGAAAGATGTCGCAGGGCAGCGACTTGAGAACCTCGAACTCATGGCGGTAGTCAGACGCAATCTGCGGGTACGCCTTGTTGCCGACGAGCCGGTAACTCGAAAGCACGCTGGGGCTGCCGACGATCACAATGTGCAGCGTTCTGCCAGCTTCCTTAACGTCCATCGTCCAGGTAGTGCAGCCCTTTGTGTGGCCCGCGGTCTTGTGCGCGGTGAGCACTGAGCCGCCGAGCGCAACCGTATCTCCATCGTGCAGCACCCGGTCGACGTGAGCCGGCGGATACCACATGGACTTATCGCCGCCGAACGCGAAATCGCTGCGGCCGCCGGATTCGACGGCCTGCACATCGCCGTCCATCACCGCGTACTTCGCATGCGTCATGCGCAGGATCTCGGCGCTCCCCGCCGCATGGTCAGAGTGCGCGTGGCTTATGAGCAGAACCTTGATGTCGCTGAATCGGAAGCCGAGCGCCTCGACGCTATGCCGGATCTGCGGCGGCGACGAGACCAGATTGCTGTTGATGAGGATGAGGCCCTGGGGCGTAACAACGAGATACGCTGCCAACTCTTCGCTGCCGACGTAGTAGAGATTGCCGGCAATGCGAAATGGCGGAAAGGGGTTGGTCCATGAGGCCTCGGCAGCGCGGACCTGCGTTGCGATTGCCGCCAGCACGGTCAAGAGAATCGCGCGTCGGCAGGCGAAGCGCGTCAATGGCCCTCCGGGGCGGGCTGGCCCTGCACGATCGCGATGGCGCGCTCGAGGTGGACGCCACGCGAACCTTTGACAAGCACAACATCGCCGGAACGAAGATTGTCGCGCATCCAATGGCCGGCGGCTTCGGCATCGGCCAGAAAGATCGACGCCACACCGGCGGTGCACGCGGCGGAGGCTAGATGCTCCGCATTGCCCCGCACTCCGACCACCATGTCGATGCCCGCTTCGGCGGCGGCCTTTCCGCACTCGAAATGCAGCACGGGACCGTGCTCGCCGAGTTCGAGCATTTCTCCGGCGACAAGGATTCGTCGCTGGGCGGGGCGAAGCGCGAGCGTGCGGATCATGGAACGAAGCGCTTCGGGATTGGAATTGTAGCTGTCATTGAGGATGACGGCGCCGTTGACGTGGAGGGTCTGACCGCGCTTGTCGCCGGGAGTGAGTGTGGCGAGGGCCGCGCAAGCTGCGTCGATGTCGACCCCGGCTTCGATGGCGACGGCGAGAGCCGCCATGGCGTTCTGCGCGTTGTGAGCCCCCGGCAAATGGAGCGACAGCGAGCCTTCGCGTTCGCCGGCACGGAATCGAATGCGCAGGCCGGATTCATCTTCCTCGATGGCGAGGATCTGCGGATCGGCGCAAGGCCCGGCGCCGAAGTAGACCGTGCGGCCGGCGAATTCGCGTCCAAACTGCGAGACGTAAGGGTCGTCGCAATTGAGGAAGGCGATGCCGGTGGCGGGAAGCGACGATACGAGTTCGAGCTTTGCGCGCGCGATCCCCGCCTGGCCGTCGGGGAAGTTCTCGATGTGCGCGGTGCCGACGTTGGTGACGACGCCCCAGTCGGGGGTGGCGATGCGCGCGAGGGCAGCGATTTCGCCGGCGTGGTTCATGCCCATCTCGATGACAGCGAATTCGTGTTCGGGTTCGATGCGGAGCAACTGCAAGGGCAGTCCGTAGTTGTTGTTCAGATTGCCGATGGATTTGAGCACCTTGTAGCGCGCGCCGAGTGCGAGAGCCACGGCGTCTTTCGTCGTGGTCTTTCCGGCCGAGCCCGTGACCGCTACAACACGTCGGCCCCACTGGCGGCGAACGTGCGTGGCCAGCGACTGCAGCGCGATGAGCGGGTCTTCGCAGACGAGCAGCGGAATGGTAAGCGCTGCATCAGGCAGATTGGGCAGGAAAACACGTGTCACCACCGCAGCTACCGCGCCGCGCTGCGCAGCCGAGGCCACGAAGTCGTGACCATCGAAGCGCTCTCCGCGCACTGCGAAGAAGATCTCGCCGGCGGCGATGGTGCGCGAATCGATTGAGTAGCCCTGCGCGACGAGCGTGCCCGCATTCAGGATCGTGGGCGCGGCCTCAAGCATCGCTCCGGCGCCCATGGCGGCTTCTGCAAGGCTGAGCTTCATCGTTCCCTACGATATCCCAGTTCACGGAGAAGGGCGAGAGCGACTTCTGCGTCGTCGAATGGGATGGTGCGGTCGGCTAGGATTTGTTCGCGCTCGTGGCCCTTGCCGGCTATGAGAACAACGTCGCCAGGCTGCGCGGATAGCAACGCCAGTCGGATGGCGGCAGCTCGATCGGGCTCGACTGTGTACTGCACGCCAGTGGACTTGAGACCCGGCTCGATTTCGGCGAGGATGGCGAGCGGGTCTTCGGAGCGCGGATTGTCGCTTGTGGCAACGACGAAGTCGCTTCCCTCGCCTGCGGCCTTGCCCATCTTCGGACGCTTGGTTCGGTCGCGATCGCCGCCGCAGCCGAACAGCGTGATTACGCGGCCCTGGGACGGTGTGGTCACCTGGCGGGCGAGCGAGAGTAAATTGCGCAGGGCGTCGTCAGTGTGGGCGTAGTCGACGATCACAGTGAACGGCTGGCCTGCGTCGACAGGCTGAAAGCGCCCGGGAACGGGACGGAGGCACGGAACGAAGCTCGCGAGTTGCTCAAATTGAATACCGCGCGCGTGCGCAGCAGCAAAAGCTGCGAGCAGGTTGAAGATGTTCACTTCTCCGGCGAGATGAGATTCGACTTTTGCAACGCCTGCGGGCGTTTCGAGCGTAAATGCAGAGCCGCCTGGCGTGAGGCGGTGATCGATGGCGCGCCAGTCTCCAAGCCCGATGCCGTAAGTCCGAACTTCGGCTCCGGCGTTGCGCGCGGCATGCGACAACTCCACGGCGCGGGGGTCGTGCGCGTTGATGACGGCGACGCGCGGCGCGGGGTATACGGAGCCGTCGAAGAGAAGGCGCTTGGCGGCGAAGTACTTCTCCATGGTGCCGTGGTAGTCGAGGTGGTCGCGCGTAAAGTTGGTGAACACGGCAACGTCGAAGTTGACACCGGCGGCGCGGCCCTGGTCGAGAGCGTGGCTCGAGACTTCGGTGATGAGTTCGGTGGCGCCTTTCGCCGCGCCTTCAGACATCAGCTCGAACAGGTCGCGCGATTCGGGCGTCGTGTGGACGGAAGCCCGGACTTCGCCGGCGACGTGGTATTCGATGGTGCCGACCAGGACCGTTCTGCGATCTGCGAAGTTGAGCAGCGACTCGACGAGAAATGCGGTGGTGCTCTTTCCGTTTGTGCCGGTTATGCCGGTGGCGGCGAGCTTGCCTTCGGGATGGCCGAAGAAGGCGGCGGAAGCCTGCGCCAATGCGCGGCGGCCGTGCTCCACCTCCAATACCGGAACCTCAGGCCGGTAGACGAGCAGGTGATCGAACGTCTGCGGCGAGTCGGTGATGATGCCGAACGCTCCCGCGGCGACAGCCTTCTCCACAAATCGATTGCCGTCCGTCGAACCTCCCTTCATGGCGACGAAGACGGAGCCAGGGCGCACCCGGCGCGAATCGTATTCGATGCTAGTGATCGGATCGTCGGAGGCGCCCGAAGCTCCGGCGCCGTCGACCTCTGCAATGAGTTCGCTCCAGTTCATCCCGGTTCATTGTAGGATGCGCGGCCCTGATCGCTGGTCCCCGGTCCCTGATCCCTGGTCCCTGTTTCTTCACCACTGCACTCCGGGATAGAGACTTGGCCAGCGGTTGATGTGATATTGATCGGCGCCGGGTGTTGCGGCCTGCCACACGGGCTGCAAAGTATTGGGGTCAAGCTCCTGGACAATGCCTCCGCTGGGCGTGGAAACGAACCCGGCTTCGTAGTCGCCGTTTTCGAGCGGCTCTGCGTTGCCGCCGAAGTAGCTGAAGAAACTGGGGCCGGGACTGTAGTTATGAAGTAGCGTGGCGGTCATGGCGCTCTCATCAATCTGCAAGACGGGCATGGTGGAGTAGCACGTTGAAGGGAGCGGCGGCTTGAATGGATTGCAGATGACCTGGCCGGAGGGATAGAAGCGGTCGTTGCCGTTATCCATAAGGACGAGACGCCACACTCCCGTGGTGTTGGTTGAGACGTAGTTCATGCCGTGCTGCGCGTAGAACCAGTCGGTGGGGTCGGTGCCGCCCACGAGCTTGAAGTCGCCCTGGTAGCCGAGCCGCCACAGAATGTTGCCCGTGCCCGCGCCGTCCTCGAAATCAATCTTGATGATCCAGTTCTGGTGGCGGACCGACAGCAGAAGGTTATGGTCGTCCGCGGAGTAAAGCATCCCGTTGGAGTGCGTCCAGTCAGGGAAGTTCATGGGGCGGCGATTGACGTCGAGGTGATCGAAAGAGTTCCAGGCCCAGTCGGGATTGTCATTCTGGTCGACATCGACAATCGCGTCGCCGAGCACCGCAACGTTGCCGGTTATACCCGGCAGATTGGAGTAACCCTTCGCGTAATCGGCAAGAATGACCCAGTGGCCATTGGGCAGCACGAGCACGTCGTGGTGAAAGCTCTTGAACACGTAAGCCTGGCCCTGCGCATCGTGGAGGCTCGATGAGGCGAGCTTTTTGTTGAGATCGCCAACGGTGAGGGAGCGCACCGTGTTTCCGGCGAGATCAATCTCGCGGACTTCGTTGATGAGGCTTCCGGCATTCGGGTAGTTGAGCGAGGAGAGGAACGAGATGACCATGAGCAGGTCGCCGTTCGGTAGCAGTTGAATCCCCTGCACGATGTCTTCCACGGAGTGCTGGTAGTTGTAGGTCCAGATGACGTTGCCGCTGAGGTCGGTGGCGAAGATCTGCGTGTAATTGCCGGGCAGCACGGTATTCCACATCTCGATGCCGGGTTGCGGCGAGCCTGTCGCTGTGACCTGCACCGGCGAGGTCGATGGCGGAGTGCCGGTTGTGCAAGTCTGATCGGCGTCGTTGAAGGTAGCGCCGTTGTCCAGCACAATCTGTCCGCGCATATGGTAGGTCGTCTGGCCGAGCATGCCGGCCACCCATACCTGCACCTGCCCCCCGGTGCTCGCCGAGCCGCTGCCGGAGGGCGTAGGCACCTGCCACGTGTCGAGGCCGTAGCTGGCCGTGGTGCCGAACTGCACTGAAACCTTGCCAGGCGCGGGCAGATAGACGGCGTATTGCGCTACCTGCGGATTCCCGGTGACCAGCGGGCAGTTGACGGCCCCGGGCTGGATGACCGCGACAACGGCGGTGGCATAATCCTGCTGCGGGTTTGACTGGAGAGCGGCGGTTACAGTGACGTTCTCGCTCTGCGTGACGGTCGCGGGCGCGGTGTAGTTGCCATTTGTGTCGATGGAGCCGCCGCCTGAGACAGACCACTGGATGGCTCCGCCATTGCTTGCCGTAGCCGTGAACCGGACCGATTGGCCGGGAGCGACCGCCGCAACCTGCGGAGTGATCGTAACAGTGCCATTGCTTACAGGCGTGGGAGGCGGGCCGACGGGCGGGCTCGGAGGCTGACTCGCGGTCCCGTTGAAATGAACGTCAGCACATCCGGCAATAAGAAGGCACGCAACACCAGAAATGAGAGCGAAAGAGAGCGCACCCGGGCGGAATGGACTGCGACGCCAGCGTTCCAATACTGGGGAAGGACGCATCGACTACCTTGACGGAATGATGACCGAAAAGTTGCGTTAAGCCCAGGGACGGGGCCAGATCATTATGAGCCTTTGACCCACACAGGGCAATTGAGGGCGGGATGCTCAGCGGGCGCCGCGAACAACAATCTTTGTGCCGGGATTCACAAGCGTGCCGGCGGCAGGTGCCTGCTCACGGACCGTTCCACTACCGGCCACGTCGACTTCGAGCCCCGAGTTGGCAGCCGCTTCGATCACCTGCCGCATCGACATGCCGACGAGCGAAGGCACCTTGATCTGGGTGGCGGTATTCATAACAACGGTAGTGGGCGAAGGTTGAGATTTCACCTGGACCGGTGGACTGGACGCGGCCGCGGCCGCCGTCGAGGCAGAGGTTTCGACGACCTGAGGCGCACCGGCAGCAGGCTTCCCCTGAACAGTGCCAGGGACTGGCTTCGTCCCCGGAACCTGACCCGGATCCTGACCCGATCCCTGGCTCGAATCGGGTCTCGGATCGGACGATCGCGCCGGCGCCGAGCGAAGCGGATCGTCGGTGGGAAGGTCGTTCACTGCGGCGTAGAGCGCATTGACGTCAGCGTCGTTGTCCTGATCGTCTTCGCGGGCTTCGTTCAGCGGCTGCGGCGCGGGTTTAGTCAGCCGGAGGGGCTCATCATGCGGAACGCCGAGGTACTCGAGCACCTGCTGCGCGAGTTCTCCAAACGCGGGCGCGGAAACTGCGGTGCCGTAGTAGGAGCCCACCCGCGGCGTGTCGATGACGACGGCCACGGCGATGACCGGATTGTTTACCGGCGCGATACCTGCAAACGACGCGATGTGCATCGTCTTCGAATAGAGGTGCGTGACCGGGTCAACCTTCTGCGCGGTTCCGGTTTTGCCGCCGGCCGAGTATCCATTGAGCTGCGCTGGCCTGCCGGTGCCGTATAGTACGACGCCCTCCATCATCTTGCGCATCTCCGCCGCGGCGAAGGTGGAGATGACGCGATGCGCGCCAGCCGGCAGCGGGTCGGGCAGATCCTCGCCGGGGCGGAACGGGCGTGCAGTGAGTTGGCCGGCGGAAGACTTTGCATTCGCCGCATCGGATTCGCCCGGCATCAGCACATGGGGCTGGAGATAGATTCCACCGTTTGCGATCGTCGAAACCATCGACACAAGCTGCAGCGGAGTGACGGCGACTTCCTGTCCGATGGCGATGGAGCCGATCGAAGACGGGCCCCATCTCTTGACGGGCCGCAGCAGGCCGCGCGTCTCGCCCGGCAGTTCCACGCCGGGCCGCGTGCCGAAGCCGAACGCGCGAATGTAATCGTAGAACTTGTCGGGACCAACCTTAAGCGCGAGTTTAACGGCCGCCACATCGCTCGACTCTTCGAGCGCCTTGTGGACCGGCACGACGCCCATATGCTCGCCCTGGTTGTCGTGGATCACGCGGCCAGCGAGCGTGATCTTGCCGCCCTGGCAGTCGATTGGATCGTCGGGCGAAGCGACTTTCTGATCCATCGCCGCCGAATAGGTGACCAGCTTGAACGTCGATCCTGGCTCGTATACGTCGCTTACCGCATGGTCGCGCAGCAGGGCAGGCGTGGTGTGGCGAAACTGGTTCGGATTAAACGTCGGCCGTATGGCGAGCGCGAGGATCTGCCCGCTATGCACGTCCTGCACAACAATGGTGCCACTCGCGGCCTGGGTGCGCTGCATGGTGTGATCTAGCGCGCGCTCCGCCATGAACTGGATGTTTTCGTCGATGGTCAGGACAAAGTTTTTGCCCGGCGCGGGATCGCGCTCCGAGGACCCGAGAACGTGCCGCCTCGCATCCATCGCGGTGAGCATGCGGCCCGGAACGCCGTGGAGCTGCTGTTCGAATTTTTCTTCAAGACCGCCGAGGCCCGTGTCGTCCACGCCGACGTAGCCCAGCACCTGCGCTGCGATTTCGTTATCCGGATAAGAGCGCTGGAATTCCTTCTGGAAGTAAATGCCCTTCATGTTGAGGGCTCTCACCTTTGCCGCGGCATCGGATGAAACGCGCCGCGCCACCCATGCGAACTCGCGTCCCGCTTCGAGGCGCCCTTCTATCTGCTGCTCGGTCGTCTGCGCATCTTCGGCATCGGTGTGCACGATTGCCGCAAGAGCGTGCGCCGCTGCCCGCTTGTCTGCGATCTCGGTGGGCACGGCATAGACCGAGTCGACCTGGACGGTCATGGCAAGCTCGTGCAGATTGCGGTCGTAGATGACGCCGCGGCGCGGGGCTACCTCGAAGGTGCGCTCCTGCTGGTTCTTTGCGCGGTCAACATATTCCTGGTGGTGCAGCACCTGGAGCAGGAATAGGCGCCCAAGAATGAGGCAGGTCCAGATGAAGAAGAAAAGGCAGATGAGCCAGAAGCGCGCCAGCCGCATAGGGATGGCGCGCGGGATGGTGCTGCGGCTGCGAGTCCGGTTATGAAGTGTCGCCGCCTGCATGCCTAACGCTCCGGGGAGAAGAGTGAGCCGTCCTGGTCTATTGCGCCGGAGACACAGGAGGATTGACCTGCGCTAGGGCCGGAGCCGACGGATCAGCCTGCGCGGTGGGATGAACCACCTGGCCGGGTTGCGGCGCTGCCAGGCCAAGCTGGCGTGCCATGCCATCAATACGCGCGGGCTGTGTGAGCTGCGCCTCGGAGAGGCGAAGCTGCCGGTTCTCCTCGCGCAGCTGGTCGCGGATCTGCTTTTGCGCTTCAACGTGATACGAGCGCTCGATCGCGCTGAAGTGCTGCAGGCCATAGATCATGATGAGCGAAAAAAGCATGGTGATGGCCGCGGTGAAAACGCGCATCTCGCGGACGCGTGCGGGATCGGGCGCCTTGACGAGACGCGAGTTGTCGAAGTGCCGCGTGAAATAGAACTCCGGTGTGCGCACGCCACGGCGGCGCATGGGCTGCTGGGCCAGCAGCTCTGCATTGCGCTCGGCTACGCGGGCGGCCCAGCTCCGGCCGGTCTCAAAATAGGTTGTCGCTGCTGCCGCCATGTCGTTCTCCAGTGGTCACTGTCTTTCCGCCGCTCTCAGCTTCGCGCTGCGGGCCCGCGGGTTGCGTTCAATCTCTTCTTCGCTCGCCGTTACCGGCTTCTTCGCCAGAATGTCCCAGATTCCCTTATGCGCTCCATCGCGCAGGCTGTCTTTCACAATGCGGTCTTCCAGGGAATGAAAACTGATGACTGCCAGGCGTCCGGAAGGCTTAAGCAACTTTGGTGCGGCTTCCATGAGAGCCTTGATCTCTTCCAACTCCCGATTCACATAAATCCTGATGCCCTGGAACGTGCGCGTCGCCGGGTGGATCCGGTCCTGCTTCATTGCCGGGGCGGCTGCGGCGACGATCCGGGCTAATTGCCCGGTTGTCGTCACAGGCCGCCCTCGCACAATGGCTCTGGCGATTCTCCGCGACCTCCTTTCTTCACCGTATTCGTAGATCAGGTCTGCAAGCTCGCGCTCGCTCGCCTCATTTACCGCCTGTTCGGCGGTCGGCCCGGATCGCGTATCCATGCGCATATCCAGGGGCCCGTCCGCCATAAAACTGAATCCTCGCGTTGCTTCATCAAGCTGCAGGCTGCTTACGCCAAAGTCCGCCAGCAGCGCATCCACCGTCCCTGGCGCGATGTGCAGCGGCGCGGAACTGAACGCCTCGCCAATCAACTCCACCTGCGGCGCCTGCGTGCCAAGCTCAGCCAGCACCCCATCGAGCTTTGCCTTCGCCAGTTGCATGGCCTGCGGGTCGCGATCGAATGCGATCAGCCTGCCTTCCGGCCCCAGCCTGTGCGCGATCTCCGCGCTGTGGCCCGCGAGGCCGAGAGTGCAATCGACCACGGTTGAGCCGGGCCGGGCCTCGAGATAATGCAACGCTTCTTGTAAAAGAACCGGCACATGGCGTTCGTTCGTCATGCGCTCCCCCTGGGGGGTTTACAACCCATACCCGCTGAGTGAATCCAGCATGTCGGGCGTCAACTTCGTGGCCTGCACCTGTTGGCGGAGCCGGTTGAGGCTGGTCACGCGCAGCAAGTTTCCTTCGCCTGAAAGCTTTACTTCCCCCGAGAGGTCCGCGGCCTTGCGCAGCTCCTCGGGAATCTGCATCCGGCCCTGTGGATCCATGTCCGCCCGCCCGCCGTACAGGTTGTAATTCGTCAGCAGCAGCTTGCGGGCCGGGTTGCTCTGCGGCATTGCGAAGATCTTTCTCTGCCTCTCCAGCCATTCGGGCAGCGGATACATTTCCGCGCTCTCGCCGTCCATGCTGGTGATATAAAAGGCGTTGAATCCTTTGCCGTAACGGCGTTCAATAAAGGCCTTCACGTCCGCCGGCAGCTTCAGTCGTCCCCGCTCATCGAGTTTGGTGGTCGGGTTATCGGTAAATCCGTATGCATCCCAGGCATCCGCAGGCTGGCCTTCCCCTTTGCTCGGGGTCTCCGGCTCTTCGGGTTGCTGGTTCTCAACCACCTTGCTTCTCGATTCGTTGGATTGTGCGAATTAGGTCCCCGGTTTGTCCCGCTTAGACCCTTATCGGCCCAAGCAGACCCAGTATCACCCATACTTCGATGTCACGCAACTGAATTGCGAGGCGCTCTGTGTGGCAAAATATGCGGCTAGAAAGGCACACTCTGGCATCGCCGGAAGGGCGAAACGCAGGATGTAGTCGGATGATCAGCGGGAAACCACAACCCGTTGTGTTGTTTACCGATCAGGTTCCCGCGGTTTGGCGGAGACTTGTGTGTCCCGATCTGGAGTGATAGCGAAAATAAAGCGAAGAACTCCGCTGGGTCTGGGCGGGACTCGCATGCGGCCCCCTCAGCGGCGGCTCAGGCCGGGACTGATTCCTTCGCAGCCCTCGCCCGCTGGGCGCGCTCCACGAAAATAACCCAGATCAGGTAGACGAGCACTGCCACGTTCACCGCCAGAACGCTCGCGCGTACCCAGGTGAGCCGCTTGATCATCTCGTGGATCTCAAGGGGAAGGAACGATGCCGTAATGATCAGCGTCAGAATCTCGGCCCAGGCCTTTTCGAGGTAGAGGCCGATCGCCTCCGCCACGCCCAATGCCGCGTAACAGAACGCGGCAAAACCGATCCGTTTGAGAATCGGGTCGTTGAGCAACTCGGCCTTCTCGAAGACGAAGTTGACCACGTGCGACTCGGGGTTCATGCGCAGCACGTCGATGAGGGCATGCCACACCACGTCGTCGATGTCCTTGTGCAGCAGCTTAAGCGCGCCGACGCCGATGGTGATGAACGAGAGCGCGCCAAGCAGCTTGTACAGCGCAATCAGGATGAGGCCTGCGCGGTGTGAGCGGCGGTTTGACGCGAGATGCGAGGGCGAACCCGTCATGATCGGGGCGGATAACGGCAATATGAAACCTAACCTTGAATCCATTCTACGTTAAGGGGCGAGCCGCAGTTCAGTGCGGCGGCCCCATGACTGGTTCGATGCGCGACAGCACATCCATCCAGGGGCATTCCCACCCAATCGCGCCGCGTTACTTTTGGAATTAAAGGCCATTCACAATCCGCCGATTTGGCAAGTATTCGGCGAAAGCCACCCGTCCGGGGCCGGGGACCGGTACACTCCCGCACCGCGGCTCCGGACGGCGCACGTCGGCTTTCACCGAACGGTCCGTCCTGTTCAGGGGCGGCGAAATCAGGGCCCGGGACGACCAAGGAGACGGATCATGCGCGTGGGGAACTGGAGCGGTCCAGTAGGATTCAGAGCGATTGCGCTGTGTGCGGTGCTGCTGTTCACTGCGGGCCAGATGTTTGCTGCCAATCGCAAAATATCGGGCGACCTCGAAAAGAACACTGCGGGAGGCCAGGTGGATGTCATCATCCAGTTCAACCGGCCAGTCAATTCCAGCCTTCACCAGAAGGTTATCAACGCAGGCGGCAAACTCAAGCAGGAGTTCACGCACGTAAAGGGCAGCGCGTACACGGTTCCTGCTTCAGCGCTGGGCACCCTGGCCGCAGATCCGAACGTCGTGTTCATTTCGCCGGACCGGCCTCTGCGCTCAACTGGTACGGTGGGGTTCCAGTCGGGTAACGATTTCCACACGGATTCAGTAAACGCGGCGGCCGCATGGAACTTGGGGCTGAGCGGCGCGGGCGTGGGTATTGCCGTGATCGACAGCGGGGTTTCCGTTGTATCTGATATCTCCTCCAAGACGGTCGTCTACAACCAGGACTTCACGCAGAGCGGCGGAAACGCGAACAACGACCAGTACGGCCACGGCACGCACGTGACGGGCATTATCGCGGGGAACGGGCAGCAGTCCATCGGCGGTGGGTCGACTTACACATTCCGCGGCATCGCGCAGGGCGCCAGCATCGTCAACCTGCGCGTGCTCGATGCGAACGGCAGCGGCTCCGACAGCCAGGTGATCGCGGCAATCGAACAGGCAATTGCGCTCAAGAGCAGATACAACATCCGCATCATCAACCTTTCGGTGGGCCGGCCGGTATACGAGAGCTACACTCTCGACCCGCTGTGCCAGGCGGCCGAAGCCGCGTGGAACGCGGGGATCGTCGTTGTGGCAGCGGCGGGCAATGACGGCCGTGACAACTCAAACGGAAACCAGGGATACGGAACCATCACCGCTCCGGGCAACGATCCCTTTGTGATCACCGTAGGCGCGATGAATACCCGTGGGACGCGCGACCGCTCGCAGGTGATTCCGGCCAGCTACAGTTCGAAGGGCCCGACGGCGTTCGATCACGTGGCCAAGCCGGACCTCGCGGCTCCCGGCAATCTGGTTGTTTCGCTCTACAACGGCGGGTCAACGCTGAACCAGGGCTTCCCGCAGAACGAACTCGCACGCAACGTGTATCAGAGTGCGAGCACCACGAACGGCTCCAATGCATACTATGTGCTCAGCGGCACGAGCATGGCGACGCCGATGGTGAGCGCGGCTGCTGCCCTTCTGCTACAGCAAAATCCCGCGCTCACGCCGGACCAGGTAAAGGCGCGGCTGATGCTGACGGCCGACAAGAACCTGATTCCATACAGCACGGTCACGGATCAGACCACAGGCCAGAGCTTCAACCTCTCGGCGGACATGTTCACGGTGGGCGCCGGGTACCTGGATATCGCAGCGGCGGTCGGAAGCGCGACAACGTCTGCGGCGAATGTGGGCAGCGCGGAGTCGCCGTTCGTTGTGACTGACAAAAACGGGCAGCTGTTCCTGGTCAATGGCCCCACCGCCGTGTGGGGCAACAGCGTCGTGTGGGGAACCAGTGTTGTGTGGGGTACGAGCGTGGTGTGGGGCACGAGCGTGGTCTGGGGTACCAGCGTGGTTTGGGGCACCAGCGTCGTGTGGGGGACGAGCGTCGTGTGGGGAACCAGCGTTGTCTGGGGCACAGGCTCGAACTCAAGCGACCAACCCTGGGCAGTGGACACCGCCGCCAGCAATGGCGCGGGCGCACTCTCCACAACGAGCGCTCAGGACGCCGCCGCGCTAGGCGATACATTGCGCTAGCCCAGTTTCCGGGTGGCTGTGTCCTGATTTGGGCTTAGTATCAGGGCACAGCTTCAGCCGGCCACAATTGCCCGATTCTAAAGATCCGGGACCTAAGTCCCTGCTTCGGATACACCCAACTCAGAACCCGCTCTGATACACGAAGGTCCTAGGCTGCCCCCGCTGTGGAAATCTCCGTCAAAAAACGCCTGTCAAGTAGGGAAGAAAAAGCGAACTTAAAGCAACCTGCTTTATATCAGAAGGTTATCCCCATGAAAAATTACCCGGGAAAGTGGCCGATCCACT